>Ga0105048_10009880_pt1 | contig 15125 bp, 9 predicted proteins | sample MAT05_FD_78382 | JGI IMG/M metagenome (GOLD analysis project Ga0105048, IMG submission 78382) | Freshwater microbial communities from Lake Fryxell liftoff mats and glacier meltwater in Antarctica - MAT-05 | ecosystem: Environmental > Aquatic > Freshwater > Ice > Liftoff microbial mat | place... | reverse complement strand
GAAACCGACGGTAGCCAAACCTATGTCGATAGGGACCTACAAAATTTGCGAGGAACAAAAACGGAAGTGAGAATACTTCTTCGATTCGATCGCAATAGCAAATTTCTGACCGCCCAGGATAGCGCTGAATAAGGTAGACCAGGGGCGCAAAACGCATCCTGGTCTCGGACGTTTGAGCGGGAGCTTGCCCCCCTCAACCTTTTTTTAACGTCCAATCCAGCCCGACTGTTTCGGCTAGCAATTCTCATTGAGTTTCGGCACAATCTAGTGATGTTCCGAAAATTCCTGAGATCGAAAATCCACCGCGCGACTGTTACCCAGGCCGACCTTCATTACGAAGGATCGTTGACTCTGCCCCCCGATTTGCTAATCGCAGCCGGAATTTCGCCATTTGAGGCTGTGCAAGTGTGGAACGTAACGCGGGGCACCAGACTGGAAACCTACGCCATCCTTGGCGAGCAGGGATCCAATGACGTCTGCATCAACGGAGCCGCGGCTCACCTCGTCAGGCCAGGCGACGTCATCATCGTGGCCACTTTTGGTTTTATTCAAGAAACCAGTTCGGAACTTCGCGTGCCAGATCCCAAGGTGGTTTTCGTCGATGCGAAAAATCGGATTTCCTTTACGGGCAAAGAAATTCCTGGACCGCGTCGACGCGGCGCGAGTGACTCACCGGCCGACTCCTGTTGTTAGCACCCTTGGGCGATGTGAAAATGTTAGATCGAGTTCTCGAACCTGAGATCATGAACGACCGACAGGAGGCCATCGAATACAACGAGATGGATCACCAGGCGGTCAATCGCAATTTCGTCACCGACCTTTTGGACGCCGGTCCACTCGGCATCGACTGCCTTGACTTGGGCACGGGCACGGCGCTCATTCCGATTGAACTCTGCCAACGCGATGAAGTCGTTCGCGTGATGGCAAGTGACGCATCGACCGTCATGCTTGACTTGGCACGCTATCTACTGGAGGTCAACAGCCTTACCGGTCGAATCCAACTCCATTTTGGTGATGCGAAAAAGCTAGTTTTTGAGAACGATTTTTTTGACACGGTAATGTCGAATTCCCTGGTGCACCATTTGCCTACGCATGAACCTTTTTTGCCGGAGGCATTGCGGGTCTTGAGGCCGGGTGGACTGCTGTTTATTCGCGACCTGTGTCGCCCGGAAAGCCTCGGGCAACTTGAGCAACTTGTTTCCACCTACGCTGCTAACGAAAGCGATAGTTCCAAGCAGATGCTTCACCATAGCCTGCATGCAGCACTCAGCCTTGACGAAATTCGCGAACTTGCGGTGAGCTCCGGTTTGTCCGCCAATTGTGTCTCCATGACAAACGATCGGCATTGGACACTCAAGGCGAGAAAGTAGTTAACGAGTGGTTGCGTAATAGCTGGATTGGTAACAAGTAGCTGGATTGGTAACAATTCGGTCGAAACTGGAAGAAGTACGAGTACGAGAACAAAATCGGATGCTATCGATGGAACAAGCCTACCTAGACCTAATGCAACGCGTGCTCAGAGACGGAGACATCAAGAGCGATCGAACGGGAACCGGTACGAGAAGTCTGTTCGGTGCTCAGATGCGATTCCGATTGTCGGATGGCTTTCCATTGCTCACGACCAAGAAGTTGCATTTGCGCAGCATCATTTATGAGTTGCTTTGGTTTTTGAGGGGCGAGACCAATATTCGATACCTCAAAGACAACCGTGTTTCCATTTGGGACGAATGGGCGGACGAGCAAGGAGAGCTGGGGCCTGTCTACGGCAAGCAGTGGCGGTCCTGGCAATGTCCGGACGGTAGGGTCATTGATCAAATCACGCAAGTGGAGCAACAAATCCGCGCTGCTCCCGATTCGAGACGTTTGATTGTCAGCGCTTGGAACGTCGCCGATGTTGCTCAAATGGCACTGCCTCCTTGCCACCTTCTCTTTCAGTTTTATGTTGCCAACGGTCGTCTAAGCTGCCAACTCTACCAGCGCAGCGCAGACCTTTTCTTAGGAGTTCCATTCAACATCGCGTCTTATGCGTTGCTGACCGCCATGATGGCCAAATCAACGGGGCTTGAGCTCGGTGATTTTGTCCATACCTTGGGGGATGTGCATCTCTATCAGAATCATTTAGACCAAGCAAGAACCCAACTGGAACGAACTCCTCGCGTTGCCCCCAAACTGGTTATCAAGAACTCGCGTTCAAGCATACTAGATTATGAATTTGAGGATTTTGAATTGCTGGACTATCAGCCTCATCCTCACATCGCTGCACCGGTCGCAGTTTAAAGCGAGTATCGCTAGGTTGGATAGCATCAAGCGGAATCGAGACAACTGGACTGAGTCGGAATTCTCTCGCGGGTCCATCCAATGTATCGAGTTTCTAAGAAAGACTTGGACCGGTGAAAGCAAAACAGGGGGTATTAAGATGCGTGGGGTTATGTATTTGGCAAAGCAAGGCGACAAAGTTTTCCAAGTAAGTTTTCAAGATGATGAACCGCACGCCGAGGACGCGTTGAAGCTCGCCGAATTGTCACTCCGGACTTTTGCAAAGTCTCCATAGTTGAGATTGGGAATGGGCTTGATGCCGACGCTGGCAGCGTCGGCCACGGCCACGGCCACGGTTAAAGTTAAAGGCCGTTGATTAGGGCTCGATCGGAGATGAAGCTCTCGGCCGTGGCTCGGCTGATTCGATTGTTCGATAGTAGTCGCTTGATCGACTCGTCCATGGAAATCATTCCATCTGCTCGCCCTGTTACAATATAGTTGTCGATGCTTTCCAGTTTTCCAATCCGAATCGCCGCGCCGATGGCTGGAGTATTGAATAGGATCTCCAAAGCCAGTTCTTGCTTCTCACCCTCAATGTTGCTCGGAAGCAATCGCTGGCAAACGACAGCCCGAATACCCGTTGCAAGCTGCGAACGCACTTCGCTCTGAACCTGTTGAGGGAAAAAATCGGCGTACCGCGAAATCGCTCCTTTGGCGTCTCGGGTATGTAGCGTCGAAAAGACCAGGTGGCCAGTCTCCGCAGCGCTGAGCGCCATGCGAGCTGTATCGATGTCTCGAATTTCGCCGACTAAGATAACGTCGGGATCCTGCCTTAAACCAAATCGCAGTCCATCCGCAAACGACGAAACATCGCGGCCAAGCTCTCGCTGAGTAACCACGGAATTCGAATCGCTGGGAAAGCGATACTCGATCGGATCCTCAATGGTGAGGATTCGAATCCCACTCGTTCGATTTAGAAGTTCAACGATTATCGCTAAGCTCGTGCTTTTGCCAGAACCTGTAACGCCCGTAAAAAGAACCAAGCCATTCGAAAACGAGCCCAAACGGTGAGCTAATTCTTTTGGAAAAGACGACCAGGAAAAATCTGGAATGCGGTCTGGAATGACTCGCAGGCAAGCTCCAGTCGCACCATAAGACCGAAAAAGGTTTATACGGAAACGACGAGGTCTATTTTGAATCTCAATTTCGACGGCGTAGTCAAGGTTCAATTCCCGCTCGAATTGAGTGCTTTGTTCCTCCGAACAGACGATACTAAGAGCCTCCGCCATCATGCTGGTGGTCAACACGGCTTCGTTTGCGATCGGAATCAATTTCCCGTGCATCCGCAGGACGGGGGGGTATCCGCAGACAAGATGTAGGTCGGAGGAATTCGATTCGAGGGCTTTGCTTAGCCAATCCACCAGACGGTTTTCCAGGGCTCCATGATGGACGTGCATAAATGATCAGCATTGAGTTCTCAAAGGAAAAAACGGGCAAGATTCTTTTGCGTTCGAAAATACTAACCCGGGATTACAACCCTGGGTACCAAAGAAAAACAGCAAAGCCGTTGAAAAGCGTCGCCTCTCACTGAGGATGGGCCGATTTGCTCAGTCACTCCTTCAATATTAGTTTTGCGACTTCCGTTGGCAGCGAGGTCTAAAATGGCTCAGAGCTAGCCGAGTGCCATTACCGATATTTCTTCACGAAATTCTCAAAATCGCCTTAGGTTGGTCTAGGCGATGTGGCCTGGATCGGTACACTCTTGATGTGAGCGTTGGCATAATTGGCAATTCAGATTCAGACAGTGGACCTTGTGTCTTTCGCTGTTTGAGCGTTTATTTGGGGGGAGAGCATTGGACGGATACTTTGTTGTTCAGATTCAATCTCCATTCTTACCAAATTCTTCGTGGCTTGAGGCTGATCGTAACTGGTCGGAATCCTCGTCTATTTCCTCGACGGCTGAGTTCTGCGAAACGCCTTACTTCTATCGCCCGGAATCTACGTCACTCCCGGTCGATGCGGGCAGTCGCGGCAATGTCTGTTGAGTCAAATCGACTAACTTACCGACCCGACGTTTCGAACATCTTCCATTTCCTTTCAGATCCACTTTGAGAATTAGCTAGTCTCCATGGCAACATCCTCCAAGCGACGACTACAAACCAGCAGTATCCGCATTTTCGGTTCTGGTCGTAGTCAATTCCCTATTCCGAATTTGACCACATTGCAAACGTCGTCCTACGAGGCGTTTTTGCAAGAGGACATTCCGTCGGACAAGCGGAAAAATCAAGGGCTTGAGTCTGTCTTTCGCGAAATTTTTCCTGTTGAGAGTTACGACAAAACCGTCGCACTTGAATATCTCCGCTATGAGCTCGGTAAGCCTCGCTATACGCCCGAGGAATGCCGTCAGCTACGCTTGACGTATGGCAAGCCGCTAAAGGTGTGGTTTCGGCTCAAGCGGGACCAGCCTCTTGAGGAAGAAGTGTATTTGGGTGACGTTCCGATTATGCTCGGCGGTGGTGAGTTCATCATCAACGGTGCTGAACGCGTGGTTGTGAGTCAGTTGCACCGTTCTCCGGGTGTCGATTTCGTTGAGGAGTCCGAGGGCACATCCGATCGCAAGCTTCCTTCCGCACGAGTGATTCCCGAACGTGGTAGCTGGATTGAAATCAACGTTACCAAGAAGGATTCGCTGTCGGTTCGAATTGACCAGAGCGGTAAGTTTTCGGTGATGACTCTGCTCAGGGCCATGTCGCCGAAGCTGAGCACGGAGCAGGATTTGCTCAACGCGTTTTACGAAATCAAGCCAGAAAAGCTCTCGGGCGGGAGCAGCGTTTCCAAGATCGAAAACAAGATCGCCGGTGACGACGTCGTTTATCCGTCGGATCATGAGCGTGCTGGTGAAATCATCATTGAGGCCGGGCAAAAATTTAGCACCGCCATTGCGGAAACGATTTGCACCTCCGGAGTTAAGAGTGTTCAGGTGATGGACGCTCCCAAAGTGCCGTACATCATCAACTCGATTGCTGAGGACAATACGAACTCGCACGAAGAAGCCTTGTTGCGAATCTATCAAAGGCTTCGTCCAGGCAACCCTCCGGCTCTCGAAAAGGCTCGAACCCTTTTTCACGAAAAGTTTTTCGATATTAATCGATATCGACTAGGTCGGGTTGGTCGGTTCCGAGTGAACCGCAAGCTCGGGCTGGAAGTTCCGGAAGACGAGATGGCATTGCGCCCAGAGGACTTGGTCGCGTCGATCCGTTATTTGATCGATTTGTTCGATAGTGAAACCGATGCTCGTTTCGACGACATCGACCACTTGGGCAATCGACGATTGCGAACGATCGACGAATTGGCTTGCGAAGAACTGCGAAAGGGCTTTTTGAAGCTGCGTAGGACTGTGCAGGAGCGTATGAGTCTCAAGGAAGTTGAGGACATGACTCCTCGGTCGTTGGTCAATCCAAAGAGCATCAGCGCTGCCATCGAATACTTCTTCGGTCGTGGCGAACTGTCACAGGTGGTGGACCAAACCAACCCGCTTTCGCAATTGACCCATGAACGACGATTGTCGGCTCTGGGGCCAGGCGGTTTGAATCGTAAGCGTGCGGGTTTCGAAGTTCGTGACGTTCACATTTCGCACTACGGTCGTATTTGTCCGATTGAGACACCGGAAGGAACGAATATCGGTTTGATCAGTTCGCTCTCCATCTACGCGGGCGTAGACGAGTACGGCTTCCTGGTGACTCCCTATCGCAGGGTCGTCGAAGGCAAAGTGACCGAAGAAGTCGTTTGGCTGCGAGCCGACGAAGAGTCGGATGCTTACATCGGACCCGCCGACTTGGCCGTGAAAGACGGTGCGCTAGTCGCTGGGCCAAGTTTGATCGCTCGTCACCGAAGTGACTTTGAAATCGTAACTCCAGAAACGGTCCATTACATGGACATCGCGCCGAGTCAGATGATCGGTGTGTCGGCTGGTTTGATTCCGTTCTTGGAGCATGACGACGCCAATCGCGCGCTCATGGGCTCCAACATGCAACGCCAAGCAGTTCCATTGTTGGTGGCTGAACCGGCCATCGTTGGCACGGGTCTCGAGCGAGAAGTTGCGGCCAACAGTTCTATGGTCGTGCGAGCTCGCAAAGCTGGCAAGGTAACCTACGTCGATTCGATGAAAATCGAAGTCGGTAATGACATCTATCATTTGAAGAAGTACCAAGGACTAAACGAACGTACTTGCCTCAATCAGCGGCCGATCATTCAAATGGGTGACAAGGTCGAAAAAGGGCAAATCATTGCGGACGGAGCATCGACCCACTTGGGTGAACTCGCACTCGGGCGAAATGTTCTCGTGGGTTTCATGTCGTTCGATGGTTACAACTACGAAGATGCGATCATCATCAGCGAAGAGTTGGTCAAGCAGGATGTGTACACCTCGATTCACATCGAAGAGTTCGACGTTGAAATTCGCGAAACCAAACTTGGCCGTGAAGAATTCACTCGCGATATTCCCAACGTGAGCGAAAAGGCACTTCGCAATCTCGACGAAAGCGGCATCGTTCAAATTGGAACGTACGTTGCTCCGGGTGACATTCTCGTTGGCAAGGTATCGCCAAAGAGCAAGACCGAGCTGACACCGGAAGAGAAATTGCTTCACGCAATTTTCGGTCGTGCCGGCGAAGACGTTAAGAACGATTCGCTCGAAGTCAGTTCCGGCGTTGAAGGTATCGTGATCGATACGCAAAAGTTCTCACGTCGGATGAGCTTGTCGGAAGAAGAACGGAAGGAATTCGAAAAGGAACTTAAGCGGGTTGAAACCGAAGGCAACAAAGAGATTGCTACCTCCTTCGCGTCGTTTGCCGAAGAGCTTGAAAAAGCCATCGGAGGCAAATTAACGGACGATGATGGTACTCCATTGACCGGTGGTCAGGATCCAAAGTACATCGCGGAAAAGGCACAAACGTTCAACTTGTCCCGATTGATCAATCGTCTCGACGCTGGACTGCACGCGGAAGTCAAAAAGGTTTACAAAAACCTTTGGCCGGCCGTGGAAGAAGCCCTCGATATCCGGGATCGTCAGCTCAATAGCATGAAACGCGGCGATGAGTTGCGAAGCGGCGTCCTTCAAATGGTCAAGGTATATATTGCGACCAAACGAGTGATCAGCGTAGGTGACAAGATGGCCGGTCGACACGGAAACAAGGGGGTCATCTCCAAGGTGCTGCCGGTCGAAGATATGCCGTTCCTGCCGGACGGTACGCCTTTGCAAATCATGTTGAATCCGCTCGGAGTTCCTAGCCGTATGAACGTCGGTCAGATTTTGGAAACTCACTTGGGTTGGGCGGGGGCCATGTCGGGCTTCCAAGCACTCACGCCGGTTTTCGACGGTGCCACCGAGACGGACATCAACGAAGCGCTCGAAGAGGCTGGATTGCCACGTCACGGCAAGATTAGGCTCTTCGACGGGCGAACCGGCGAACAGATGAACCAAGAGACAACGGTTGGTTACATTTACATGCTCAAGTTGCATCACTTGGTCGACGACAAAGTCCACGCTCGAAGCACTGGCCCTTACTCGCTGATCACCCAGCAACCGCTCGGTGGAAAAGCAAGATTCGGCGGTCAGCGATTCGGCGAAATGGAAGTGTGGGCTCTCGAGGCATACGGTGCCGCTTACATCCTCCAAGAGTTGCTCACAGTTAAGAGCGATGACGTGGAGGGTCGGACCAAGATTTACGAATCGATGGTTAAGGGCGAAAACACTCTTGAAGCCGGAACACCAGCCAGTTTCGACGTTTTGACCAACGAAATTCGCGGACTTGCACTCAACATGCGACTCGAGAAACGTCGACTGTAGTCGACGAAATCTCGCAGGCTTCATTTAACGAGTGCTGCCCACGTCCCATAACCAGCAACAAATACCCGCGAGATTCAGACGAATCTCGCAAACCAGAATAAGCATTCTCCACCCTCACCTATCACCTTAGACGATTCACTTGTTTGGCTTGCTTCCGAGTCGAATGCCGAATCGTTGAGAACAGGAGTTTTTCGTAATGGCCAATGCCGAAGCCACCTACGATCGCGTAAACGATTACACGTCCGTCAAGATTTCTCTCGCAAGACCACAGGACATCCGTTCTTGGTCGTTCGGTGAGGTCAAGAAACCTGAAACAATCAACTACCGTACTTATCGTCCTGAAAAAGACGGCTTATTCTGCGAACGTATTTTTGGCCCTGAAAAGGACTGGGAATGCGCTTGCGGCAAGTACCGTGGGATGAAGTACAAAGGCATGATCTGCGACCGATGCGGTGTGAAGGTTACACACTCGCGCGTTCGACGCAAACGCATGGGACACATTGAGTTGGCGGCGCCAGTTGCGCACATTTGGTTTTTTAAGGCCATGCCAAGCCGCTTGGGCAACTTGCTCGAGATGAAAACGACCAGTCTTGAAAAGGTCATCTACTTCCAGGATTACGTCGTTACCAATCCAGGTTCGACCGAACTCGAAGCCCAGCAACTGCTGACCGAAGAAGAATACCGCGCTGCTCGTGCCCAATATGGCGATAACTTCGAAGCCGACATGGGAGCCGAAGCGGTTCGCAAGCTTCTTCAGTCGCTCGACTTAGTCAAGTTGTCCGAGGTGCTACGTGTCGAACTGGCTGAAACCAGCAGCAAGCAACGCAAAAAGGATTTGATCAACCGCTTGAAACTCGTGGAATCTATTCGCGACAGCGAAAACCGTCCCGAGTGGATGGTGCTAGACGTTATCCCAGTCATTCCACCGGATCTGCGTCCTTTGGTGCTACTGGACAGCGGAAACTTCGCAACCTCCGACTTGAACGACCTCTATCGTCGAATCATCAACCGAAACAATCGATTGCGCAAGCTGGTGGATTTGAACGCGCCAGAAGTCATCATCCGAAATGAAAAGCGGATGCTGCAACAGTCCGTCGACGCTTTGTTTGATAACGGTCGATGCAAACGCCCAGTTTTGGGGAGTAGCAACCGACCGCTCAAGTCGCTCACCGACATGATCAAAGGCAAGCAAGGTCGATTCCGCGAAAATCTACTTGGCAAGCGGGTCGACTACTCCGCTCGGAGTGTGATCGTGGTCGGGCCTCGTCTGCGATTGCACCAGTGCGGTCTGCCCAAGAAGATCGCTTTGGAATTGTACCAGCCGTTCATTATTCGCAAGCTGAAAGAACTCGGACACGCCGATACGATCAAGTCGGCGAAGAAGATGCTCGAGCGCAAGGATGAAGAGGTCTGGGATATTCTGGAACAAGTGATTCGCAATCACCCAGTGCTCCTAAATCGAGCCCCTACGCTTCACCGCATGGGAATCCAAGCCTTTGAGCCGATCCTGGTGGAAGGCAACGCCATTCACTTGCACCCGCTCGTATGCAAAGGCTTCAACGCTGACTTCGATGGTGACCAGATGGCCGTTCACTTGCCTCTCTCCATTGAGGCGCAAGTGGAAGCTCACACGCTGATGATGAGCACGCACAACATCTTTGCACCTAGTAACGGCAAGCCGATCATGAGTCCGTCGCAGGACACTGTGATGGGTTGTAATTACATCTCGGTCGAATTGCCCGATCAACAGGGCGAGGGGATGGTATTTGCAACCATGATGGAAGCGGACTACGCTCACCAGCAAGGCATCATTGCCATGCATGCTAAGATCAAGGTGCGATTGCCAAAAGATCGCCGCCTCAAGTCGGAAGATCCTGGCACCAAATACGGTGCGGTGATTCAAACCACTTATGGCCGAATTCTTTTCAATTCGATTCTGCCGCAGGGCATGGATTTTTATAATATCGCTCTCAAGGGTAGCGACTTGGCGGCGGTTATTAGCGACTGTTACCATCGCTTGGGTCGCCGTCCAACGATTAAACTCCTGGACGACATGAATCAACTCGGCTTCCGCGAATCGACCCGAAGTGGTCTTTCCTTCGGTGCCGACGACCTTGTGACTCCGGATTCCAAGATCAAGCACATTGCGGACGCGGACAAGAAAGTCATGACGTTCCAAAAGAATTATCTCAAGGGGGTCATGACCGCTCAGGAACGTTACAATCAGGTGCTCGACGCTTGGACGGCAACGCGAGAGTTGATCACCAAGGACATGTTGGCCGCCATGGAAACCGACACGCACCGCGGCAAGTGGTACATTAACCCGGTGTTCTTGATGGCGTCCTCGGGTGCTCGAGGTGGTATCGAACAGATCCGCCAATTGGCCGGGATGCGAGGTTTGATGGCTAAGCCAACTGGCGAAATCATCGAAACCCCGATCAAGTCGAATTTTCGCGAAGGTCTAACCGTTCTCGAGTACTTCAGCTCGACCCACGGGGCACGCAAAGGCTTGGCGGATACGGCACTTAAGACAGCCGACTCGGGTTACTTGACTCGTAAGTTGGCTGACGTCGCTCAAAACGTGGTCATCACGATGAACGATTGCTTGACCACGCAAGGGATCACCAAGGGGGTCATTTATCGAGGCGAGAAAGTGGAAGTGCGACTAGCCGACTCGATCGCCGGTCGCGTAAGCCGCCAAAACATCGTCAATCTGATCACTGCGGAAACGATTGTCGCCGAAGATCAAATGATCACCCGCGAAATCGCTCGCAAGATCGAAGAAATGGGCTTGGAAAAAATCCAAGTTCGATCGCCGATGACCTGCGACGCTCCGCTCGGAATCTGCCGTACTTGCTACGGTATGGACATGAGTACAGGCGCGCTCGTCGAAGAAGGCATGGCCGTCGGAATTATCGCGGCTCAAAGTATCGGTGAACCAGGAACTCAGTTGACCATGCGTACGTTCCACCAAGGTGGTGCGGCTAGTACGAGCATGGAAGAAAGCGATATCAAGGCCAAGAAGGGCGGTATCGTGAAGTTCATGAAGATGCGATTGGTTACCAACGATGATGGCCACGATGTGGTCCTGACTCGAAACTGCGAAATCGCTCTGGTGGATGCACGCGGACGAGAAATCGAACGCTACGACGTTCCATCCGGTGCACGATTGAGCGTGAAAGAGGACCAAGAAATCGTCAAGGGACAACAGCTCTGCGAATGGAACCCTCACAAAATTCCAATCTTTTCAACGGCCGGCGGCAAGGTTTCCTTCGTCGATATTATCGAAGGGGAAACGCTCAAGTTGGAAAAAGATCCGAGCGGTAACATTCGACGTCGCATCATGGATGCTCGTGGTAAGTTCCACCCGCAAATCGTTATCGAAGATGCGGACGGAAAAGCCCTCGACGTTCACTACCTGCCCGATAAGGCGGTTATCAACTGCACCGAAGGCAAGCTGGTTAATGCGGGTACCGAATTAGCTGAAATGCCACGCGAAGCGACGGGCGTTCGCGACATCACGGGCGGTCTGCCACGCGTTACCGAAATCTTCGAAGCACGCAAGCCGAAAGATCCCGCTGTCGTGGCGGAACTCGACGGCATCGTTGAAATCTCAAAGGACCGCAAGCGAGGCAAGCGGTCCATTGTGGTTCGCAGCGAGAGCGGCGAGGAAATGGAACACTTGGTTCCACCTGGTAAGCGGTTCATGGTTACCTCTGGCGACACTGTCAAGGCAGGCCAGGCACTCGTCGAAGGGCCACTCGTGCCGCACGATATCCTGCGAGTCAGTGGCGAAGAAGCTGTTCAACAGTATCTCGTTCACGAAGTACAACAGGTCTATCGTCTGCAACGGGTGGAAATCAGCGACAAGCACATCGAAATCATCATCGCACGCATGTTGCGGAAGATTAAGATCACCAATGCTGGAGATACCAACTTGCTGTCCGGTTTGGTCATGGATCGATTCGAGTTCAAGCGGCACAACGATCAACTAGCCAAGTGCTTAAAGATCTCCGATCCGGGCGATACCGAATTTGCACTCGGAGCGATTGTTCCGAAGGAAGCCTTCGAAACTTCCAATGCACAATGCGAAGCGCTGGGTGGTAAGTCGGCCAAGGGCAAGAAGCCGAAGCCAGCTCACGGCGAAGTTCAACTGCTTGGAATCACCAAAGCAGCTGTCCAAAGCAATAGCTTTATCTCGGCGGCAAGCTTCCAAGAAACGACCAAGGTGTTGACCGAAGCGGCTTTGGCTGGCAAAGTCGACAGGCTGGTCGGTCTAAAGGAAAACGTCATTCTAGGTCACTTGATACCAGCCGGAACCGGCTTCCGGATCTTCCAAGACTCCGAAGTCAGTTACCGAAAAGAAGCGTTGGAAGACTTGGTCAATCGTGGCACGGCTGCGGCGGAACAGAGCTTCCCATTGCTTGCGGACGCACCGCGTCCACAGATGGGTGCTGAGGCTGCACCTCCACCACCCCTTTCGGATGCGGAAGTCAACGAAGAATAGAGCAAGCGTGGCACATTGTCGACTTTCGCTCTGTGCTCATTGTCGCTTTTCGCTCAGCGAAAGTGCGGCTCGCAAGCGCACTTGTGCGGGAAGAGCCTTCCACTGGGAAAAATGCTCCCGAGTTTTACTCGGGGGATATTTAGCATGCCTCTAGGAATAGACGGTCATAACCCCTGGCGTGAAGCCAGGGGCATGCAAGCCCTAAAACCGGTGGGATTCGAACGGTTGAAGATGAATGCTTGCATTGAGCACGGCGGTCGGAATCGCAGGGAAGACCTTGATAGACTTGGGAGCCAAGGTCGGCTCCTCAAATTGCTGTTTGAGAACATTCCATTCGCAAATCGTTTGCACAACACCTGCGATCGAGCTCGATTGCAATTTTTTATAAAGCTTTTGGCGGCGAACTTCGACGGTCCTCAAGCTGACAACAAGTCGCGATGCAATCGTTTTGTTTGGGATGCCTAAGAGGAGCATGTCGAGAACAATGGACTCGCGCTGCGATATGCTCCCGCAGAAGGTTCGCATCGTAAGATACCGATTGTACTGAGTTCGAATTTCGTCGGCATGTCGATTCGCCTGGTTCAAGAGGTCAACGATCCGAGCGGTTGAACTGGATCGTTCTGCATAGACAAAAACGCCATTTCGCATCCAGTCGACAACGATTTCAGAAGGGACTTCATTCCCAATACAGACCACGGTAGGGAGTTTCCCCTGGCCACGGACAGTGTCTAGTTTTTTGCTGAGGGTGTTTAAGTATTGCGGATTTGCATGCGTTTCATCCTCATCCAATTCAATCACTACCACATTTCCCGGTGGTAGCAGATCCAACTGGGAATCATCGCATTGTTCGAAAAGAGACATCCGTTCAATCTTAAATTCCTGAGACAGGTGCACAACCCGATCTATGATGTCATTCGTCTTTGCGAACCAAGTGATCGCTGATAGATGATCAAGCAGATTCATTTTAATGGTCCTTCCTAGAATAGAATTGGAGATTCGATATTGAGCCCCAAGTCATCGCGTTCGCATGCCTCATTCAACTGTCTGGCTACCGGGCGGATAACCTGAAACAGCGATCGCTTTCGACGTTGAGCCCAGTCTTCTTCATCGCGGATGAGAAGACCAATCATATACTCCGTCGACATTTACAGGAGGATCAACTTTTTCACTTTGGCGGTTCTCGCCACGCGGGCATGACGACGTGACGTTACCCACACTGACTCATGAAGTCACCTTATGCTTTTGACAATAATAAAGCGACCGGCACATGACGTTGGGTAGAACTGTATTCGGCAAAGCAAGTTCAGTAGTTCAGCTATGTTCAAATTTTGCACTTCCTTGCACAGTACGTCTTTGGACAGGCCGCTTGAAGGGTACCGGAGTATTGAATTACCCAACGTAGTGCTGAACGAAATTGGGATCAATGACTTTGGTAATCGAGGGTGAATCACTTTCTGACCACATCGCACATTCGAGATACGCTTGGTTTACAATAGGATGAAATCGTCGTTCCCGAGGTATTTCAAGTTTTCTGCCAATAACCCACCTCCGAACCCCCAGCCTTGCATTCCATGACCAAAACATCTGTTCGCGCACTTATTGTTTTTACGGCGTTCTTCTTCTTCGGATTCCGCCTTCATTCGTTCGCTGAGGGAGATCCCATCAAGGTCGTTGTTGCTGCGCCGGGAAAGGCTCCGTCGGACGCGATCGTACTCTTCGATGGTACTAGCACCGATGCGTTCGTGGGTGTTGATGGCAATGTGTGCAAGTGGCCGGTCAAGGATGGAGTGATGACGGTAGGGACTGGTTTTATTGTGTCGAAGTTGCATTTCCGCGATGCTCAGATCCATGCCGAGTTTGCGGTCCCTGGTAACGGACATGGCAACAGTGGCTTATACATTCATGGCCAGTACGAAATGCAGATATCCAATACGGCGGGCTCGAAGGAGCCAAGCAAGGAAGTGATTGGATCGCTGTATCGATATGAATTGCCGCTCGTCAATGCGGGCAGACCGGCAAGCGAGTGGCAGTCGTACGATATTATTTATCGTGCTCCGCGATACAAAGATGGCAAGATAGCCGAGCCAGGTACGATCACTTCCATTCTGAATGGTGTGCTGGTGCAAAACCACGTATCCTTCACCGAGCCCCGTTCGCCCTACACACCTTATGTCTACCAATCGACGCCGTACACTGGCAAGATTCTTGAGAGTCTCAAACGCACGGATTCGGGACCCCTGTATCTGCAGGATCATCAGAGCCCTGTCCGCTACCGCAGCGTCTGGGCTCGACCACTAGATGATCGGTCCCATCTGTTTGAATTAGAGAAAGCCAATCCGTAAAAGCCCATGCGCGGGTGCGGCACGCCCAGAAGCTGTGGTTGTATGATTGTCGCCTTTCGCTCCGCGAAAGCGTGCTACGTTAACGCATTCTTGCGGATCAAAATGGGACAAGAAGCGGGAACGCGGTGTTTATCGCGAGTACTGTCCGCGAGACGCTGAGCCCGCACCTCGG
>Ga0105048_10009877_pt1 | contig 15126 bp, 15 predicted proteins | sample MAT05_FD_78382 | JGI IMG/M metagenome (GOLD analysis project Ga0105048, IMG submission 78382) | Freshwater microbial communities from Lake Fryxell liftoff mats and glacier meltwater in Antarctica - MAT-05 | ecosystem: Environmental > Aquatic > Freshwater > Ice > Liftoff microbial mat | place... | reverse complement strand
TTCGATGTTCATGCTGTGCATTTTCAGCTCGCCAAAGAAGAACCCCTCAAATGAAGGTGGCCACTGATGAACAGCCGCTACGGTGTATAGAATGGCCATACCCACAAAAAACCACCACCGCCCCGCGCCCGCCCAGGCCATCAGGCAGGCTACAGCCGCAGCTCCGTAGATGGGAATCCAGATTTCGGGGTCAGGGTCATTGTACTGAAAGGCGGCAAACAGCACGAAGAGCAGGCCGAAGATAATGGCGGAGATTTTCATAGTCAGTTACAATATTGGGCTACGGCATTGGCGGCATCGGTATAACCGAGCATTTGGGCCTGTTTAAGACTCAGGCAGGCGGCTTCGCGCTGCTCCTGCAATAGTTGGGTAAGGCCCAGCCCGTAAAATGCTTTACCAAATTTTGAGTCGGACTGCACAGCCTGCTGAAAATCGGTGGTGGCACCGGTCAGGTCTTTTTGGCTGTACCGCAGGTTGCCCCGGTTATACAGGGCGAGTGAATTTTTGGGGTCAAGTTCAATTGCCTGGCTGAAATCGGTCAGGGCGGGCTGAACCTGCCCCTGCTGGGCAAATAACTGGCCCCGGTTCAGGAAAATTTCGGCCCGGCGGCTGCGGCTCGTGTCAGGAATCAGCCGGATCGCATCAGAATAATCTTTCAGGGCACCCGGCAGGTCATTCTGAGCTACTTTCAGCAAGGCCCGGTTGTAGTAGGGCTGGTAATCGTCGGGGTTGAGTTTGATAGCCTGTTCGTAGTCAAGGGCCGCGTTGCTGTATTCTTTCAGCTCAAAATAAGCTACCCCGCGCGAGTTGAATGCTTCGATATTATCCGCATCGGCCTCAACCGCCTGATTCAGTACCTGCAAGGCTTCCTTAAATTTACCCTCGCGCAGGTAACCTCTCCCCTGCTCCACGTATTTATCTGACGAATTACAGGCAAGTACGGTAAGTAGTAGGCAGCAGGCAGTGATTAGTTTTTTTGTCATGGTTATTGAGTGGGTCTTACACGGCTGTGCGACCTACTTAAAAACAAAGGTACGGCCTGAACTTGCTTGATTGGCTAATATTTCCTTAACTTTGCAGCGGCAAATCGGTGCTACCAGCTCCTGCTGAATCCCCCAGGTCTTGACCGAAGCAAGGGTAGGTGGTCGTAGCGGTGAGACATTGGTTTGCCATTTTTTGTTTCCGGCCCGCACTCTATGGACCTGCTTCGCGTCCTTACCCGTTCCTTCCGCAGCACCTTCCTTTCTGACCCTCCGCTGCTTATCTGCTCGCCGGGCCGCGTTAACCTCATCGGCGAACATACAGACTACAACGAGGGCTTTGTGTTACCAGCCGCCATCGACAAAGCCATTTATCTGGCTATAGGCCCGCGTACCGACAACGAACTGCATTTCGTTGCGCATGACATCCAGAAACGCTTTATTGGCTCAATAGACCATATCGAACCCACCAAATCCTGGGCCGATTATCTGTTGGGTGTACTTCGGCAGTTTCAACAGGCCGGATATCCCCTGCGCGGGTTGAACTGCGTTTTTGGCGGTACCATTCCAATGGGTGCGGGGTTGTCGTCGTCGGCAGCACTCGAAAATGCGGTTGGCTTTGCAGTTAATGAACTCTTCGGACTCGGACTTGACCGGCTGACCTTACTGCGGCTGTCGCAGAAAGCAGAAAACGAGTTTGTTGGGGCCAAAGTGGGCATTATGGATATGTTTGCCAGTATGATGGGCCGGGCAGGGCATGTTATTAAACTCGACTGCCGCTCGCTCGAATACGCTTACGCGCCGTTGCAGATGGATGGCATCCGTATCGTTCTCTGCGACACACGGGTAAAACACTCGCTCGTTACGTCGGAATACAACACGCGCCGGGCCGAGTGCGAAGCAGGAGTTCGGTATTTGCAGGTTTTTTACCCCGCAATAAAGAGTCTGCGCGACGTGACAATGGCTATGCTGGACGAACATCTGAAAGAAAGCAATCCGCACCTATACCGCCGATGCGGGTACGTGGTACATGAAAATCAGCGGGTTCTCGATGGCGTGATGGCTCTCGATGCGGGCAATGTAGCGGCATTTGGCCAGCTTATGTATGCCTCGCACGAGGGCCTTAGTCACGAGTACGAAGTCAGTTGCCCTGAACTCGATTTGCTGGTCAGTATGGCACGGCATCAGCCCGGCGTACTGGGTGCGCGGATGATGGGGGGCGGCTTTGGCGGATGCACCATCAATCTGGTACGCGAAGACGCTTTAGATACGTTCACAAAAGAGATAACCAGTCAATATTTCGCCCAAACGGGGAAAGATACCTACCTTCACGTTTGTAAAATCGAAGACGGAACACACCTTGTTCGCTGAATTTTTGTGCAAAACCTTGTCCTGCTTACGAAGGAAGCATCTTCGGAAGCAGGTTATTACAATCAAATACCAGTCACCGGATGGAGATGCTTCCTTCGTGAGTGTGACAAACTAACTGAATAATAAAATGAAATTTTTCATTGACACAGCCAACTTAGACGACATCCGCGAAGCACAGGAAATGGGCATTCTCGATGGCGTAACGACTAACCCGTCGCTGATGGCCAAAGAGGGGATCACCGGCAAGGACCGGGTGATGCAGCACTACAAGCAAATTTGCGACATCGTTGACAATGATGTGAGCGCGGAAGTCATTTCGGTCAACTACGACGAAATGATTAAGGAAGGCGAGGAACTAGCCGAAATTGACGACAATATCGTCGTAAAAATCCCGATGACAGCCGATGGTGTGAAAGCCATCAGATACTTCTCGGAGAAAGGTATTCGCACCAACTGCACGCTGATTTTCTCGGCGGGTCAGGCGCTGGTAGCAGCCAAAGCGGGCGCGGCTTTCGTGTCGCCGTTTGTAGGGCGGCTGGACGATATCTCGACCGATGGTATGGCCCTCATCGAGCAGATCGTAACTATTTTTGCCAACTACGGCATCGAAACCGAAGTACTGGCCGCGTCGGTACGTCACCCCATGCACATCATCCAGTGCGCCGAGATCGGTGCCGACGTCATGACGGCACCACTGAGCGTTATCAAGTCACTGCTTAATCACCCCCTCACCGACAGTGGCTTAGCCAAATTCCTGGCCGATCACGAGAAGGCAAATCTGCCGGTGAAAAAATAAATTTTGATTTACGGTTAGTTGCTGACGCCTGTAGAGACAGAAGATTTTCCATCTCTACGCGCGTCAGCAATTTTGGTATCAACCGAAACCCATATAGTATGTTCTCTTCCGAACCCGTCCTGACGCTCGATAGTGCCGATATTTATCAGGGACAGAAGTTAGTGCTGGGCGACGTATCTTTTCAGATTCAGAAAGGCGATTTTGCGTATCTGGTGGGTCGAACGGGCAGTGGCAAGTCGTCATTACTCAAAACGATATACGCCGATTTGTGGCTGCAAAATGGCCGTGGGCAGGTAGCTGGATTTTCGCTCGACAACCTAAAGCCGAACGACGTGCCGCAACTGCGCCGACAAATCGGTATTGTTTTTCAGGATTTCCAGCTCTTTCTGGACCGCACGGTCGAAGAAAATCTGCGCTTTGTGCTGAAGGCCACCGGCTGGAAAGACAAAACCAAAATGAACAACCGCATTGCCGACGTGCTGATGCAGGTTGGACTGGGAACGGTTGCCAAAAAAATGCCGCATCAGCTATCCGGGGGCGAGCAGCAGCGTGTAGTCGTTGCGCGGGCCATGCTCAACGAACCGCAGCTTCTGGTGGCCGACGAACCCACCGGCAACCTCGACCCCGCCGTGTCGGACCAGATCATGAAGGTGTTTCAGACCATCAACAACGCCGGTACCGCCGTGCTGATGGCTACCCATAACTACGATTTGCTCTATAAATACCCCGCCCGCGTCCTGCGTTGCCAGGATGGCCAGGTCGTTGAACTGGCCGGATAAGCGTTAATTCTCGAAATTATCCAGTCGGCGGTTCAGGTCGTAGGCCGCGCTGATAAGGCCGAGATGCGTAAACGCCTGTGGAAAGTTGCTCAACTGCTGCCCCCGGTGGCCCAGTTGCTCGGCAAACAGGCCAACGTGATTGGCGTAGCCCAGCATCTTATCGAACAGCAACCGTGCCTTTTCGATTTGTCCACCCCGGCTCAGGCACTCGATGTACCAGAAACTACACATGGTGAAGGTTCCTTCCTCGCCATCCAGCCCGTCAGACGCGCCCGAATCGAGCCGGTAACGATACACCAGCGAATCGGATACCAGTTCCCGCTCAATGGCTTCGAGGGTCGATACCCAGCGGGGTTCTTTGGGATTTATAAACCGCACCAGCGGCATCAGCAGAGCCGACGCATCAAGTGTTTTAGAGCCTTTTTGCTGCACAAACGCTTGTTTTTCTTCGCTCCAGAAATCGAAATAAATCGAATTAAAAATCTCGTCGCGGGTTTCTCGCCAGGCATTGAGGGGCGACGGAAACGAGCGGTGATCGGCCACGCGGATGGCGCGGTCCAGGGCCACCCAGCACATGAGCCGCGACTGTAAAAACTCGCATTCTTCGTCGCGCACTTCCCAGATACCGTGGTCGGGCCGCTGCCAGTTCTCACGTACAAACTCAATCTGCCGCTCCATCTTCTGCCAGAAATCGTAGGTAACGGACCCGTGAAATTTATCGTAGAGGTAAATAGAGTCCATCAGTTCGCCGAAAATATCGAGCTGAAACTGCGAAGCTGCTCCGTTGCCGATACGCACCGGTTTCGAGTCTTCGTAGCCCGACAGATGGCCCAGTTCGATTTCGGACATCTCCTCTTCACCGTCGATGGTGTACATCAGTTGAAGCGTACTCTTGTGCTCGTCGATGGTATCAAGTTCGTGACCAATCCAGCCCATAAACGCCGTAGCTTCGTCCATAAAACCCAGCCGGATAAACGCATACATGGCAAAAGCTGCGTCGCGAATCCACGTAAACCGGTAGTCCCAGTTGCGGCTGCCACCAATAACCGACGGCAAACTAAACGTTGGCGCAGCCACCATAGACCCAAACTGGTGCGAAGTCAACAGTTTGAGCGTCAGGGCCGAGCGGTTCACCATCTCGCGCCATCGTCCGTTGTAGGTTGACTGAGCAATCCAGTTTTTCCAGAAATTGACCGTAGCCGCAAAGGCGTCACCGGTATAATACACCACCGCCTTTTCGACGTCCATCTTCACGTCTTCCGACGATGATTCGAGAATAAAATGGGCCTTTTCTTTTTCGGCCAGCGTAAACTCGGCATATACGTCGCCGTCCTCGATGGTCATCGGCACGTCGCTCATCAGCCGGAACGACGTTTCGGGCTTGTCTGCGCGGGTCAGGGTTATTTCGTATTGGTTACCTTCGGTGGTGTGTTCGGCACGGGCGTAATCGAACCGGGGCAGGCAGCGCATCCGCATGGGTACGTTGCCGCGTGTTACCGCCACGCTTCGTACCAGCACGCAGTTTTTTTCTTCGGTCTTCACCGGCATAAAATCGGTCAGTTCAGCCACGCCTTCGTCCGACAAAAAGCGGGTCAGCAGCACGGTCGTATCAGGCAGATACAATTGCTTCGTGTCCACGTCTTTTAGTTGGGGTCTGATGTCGAAAAAACCGCCTTTGTCGGCGTCCAGCATCGACGCAAAAATAGACGGCGAGTCGAAGCGGGTGAAGCACATGAAGTCGATTGACCCAAACTTCGATACGAGCGCGACGGTGTGCAGGTTGCCAACAACGCCGTAATCGCCGATGGGCTGGTATTTACCGGAAATCATACAACAGGAGTTTATGGGGCAGACGAGCGTTCGCCTTGCTAATACAACCCGCAGTGAAGGCGTCTGTTCAGAAGCAAGTTTAGTAAGCGGATACGATTATAGCCCAGACCGGTGCCCGGTGCGTCTCCCAGTCCGGGCTACACGATCACCTCTCCGACAGTAGCCGTAACAACACGCCGTTGGTCCAGCCGAAACCATCCTGATTGGGATATTCGCCCCCTTTGGCTTCTGCGGTGTTCACTACGTCGTATTTCTCAACCATCTTACCGGTAGCTTTATAAACCCGCAGATTTTCGTTAACCCACCGCGTTTTAATCAAATTGGCCAGTTTAGGCTGCCGGTAGTTGCGCAGCCCGCTAATGGCCATCCATTGCAGCGGTGCCCAGCCATTGGGGGCGTCCCACTGCTCGCCAGTGGTGTTGACGGTGGTAATTAATCCGCCGGATTTCAGAAACTGACCTTCCAGCGTTCGGGCTACGCCCACGGCCTGTTGCGCCGTAGCCATCCGCATGAACAGCGGCACAACGCCCGCCAGCGAATAAATAGCCGACGATTTTTTGGCTACGAAGTCATAATCGAAAAAGAAATTCCGGCCCGCGTCCCAGCAGTATTTCTGCACGGCATCGCGTCGCTGGCGGGAGAGCGTCAGGTACTGGTCGGCTCGTTTGGTATCGCCTTTGAGCCGGTAGCCTTCCGAAAGGGTGCGTTCGAGGTTGGTAAGCAGGCAATTAAGGTCAACGGGTACGAAATCGATGGTGTGGATAGTGGCCAGCGTCTTCCCATCCCGGAACCAGCGGCTGCTGTAATCCCAGCCCGACTCCGCCCCAGCCCGCAGGTCGCGGTAAAGTCGCTCGGCTTCTGCGGGAGTTTTGGTCGTTTTCCTCGTCAGAAGCGCATCTTCTTTGTACGATTCAGGGCGGGGCGTGGTGCGGTCGTCGTAATAACGGTTCAGGATGGTTCCATCGGAAAGCCGCACAACGCGCCGGAAAGTGGGTTTCTGGGCGGTGAGGTTAGCGTTACCGTCCATCCAGAAATCATATTCTTTCTGGAGTTGGGGGAGGTAGTTCACCAACGTCCGGCGTCCGTTGGTTTCGCTGAGGAGGTTGACGATAAACGAGAAAAACGGCGGCTGCGAACGACCCAGATAATACGTGCGGCTACCATTAGGAATGAAGCCGAAGGTGTCGATAAGGTACGCGAAATTGTCGGCCATGTTCTGAATCAGGTCCGTTTTACCCGCCTGCTGCAAACCGAGCATGGTAAAGTAGCTGTCCCAGTAGTAAATCTCGCTGAACCGCCCGCCCGGCACTACATACACCTTTGGCAACGGAATGCGCGAACCAATGGGCTGGCCAACTTTCTCGGCGGGTCGGGTCAGTACGGGCCATAACTCATTGATATGCTCCTGCGCCGACTGTCCCGTTTTGCTGACGTAACCCGATGCAGGGGTAACGGGCAACGTAAAATATTGTAAAACAAACACTTTCAGGTCGAAACCGGGTTGTGTGCGAGCCACCTCATACGCGCTGAGAATGGTCGAGACCGATGCGTTGGGGGTGCAGTCAGCGAAGGTTTTGGAATCAGGAAAGACCGCTTTGAGCTGTACGTCGGCAAAGAAACGGCCAAACTGCTCGGCGGGGTCGGCCCATTTCTGAGCAGCGGTTGGCCGAACGGTAATCTGTTGCGCGCTGGCAGTAAATAGGTTAGCAAAGACGAGCATTACAGGTAATAGTGGCTTGGCAAATGGTTTCATACACGTCATCTGGTAGAAAAAGAGTTAGCCACGAATGGTACTACCACAGTCATTGGCCTGATTAAGCGACGAATATGGGCGTAAATCCTGACTTTTGCCCGGTTCATTCCCCAACGCTTCCGTGAAAAACCCGTTACCCGTTATTGTTCTGGCCCAGTTTGGCTGCACGTCACTCTGGTTTGCGGGCAACGCCATTCTGCCCGACCTGGCCCGAACGGCGCAACTGCCCGCCGGTTTTCTGGCTCACCTGACCAGTGCCGTGCAGCTGGGATTCATTGCCGGTACGCTGGTATTCGCGCTGCTGGCTATTGCCGATAGGTTTTCGCCCTCGCAGGTGTTTTTTGTTTGTGCGTTGCTGGCCGCGCTGCTCAATCTGGGCGTCAGCGCGGGCGGATTATCGACAGTGAGGTTGCTGACACTGCGGTTCGGAACGGGGTTTCTGCTGGCGGGTATTTATCCGGTCGGCATGAAAATCGCGTCGGACTATTACCAGCGGGGGCTGGGCGTCTCGCTGGGGTTTCTGGTCGGCGCACTCGTGCTGGGTACCGCCTTCCCGCACCTGCTCCGAAGCCTGACCACTACGTTGCCTTACAAGTCAGTTATTTACGGCACATCATTACTGGCCGGACTGGGTGGACTGGCCATGCTGCTGCTCGTTCCCGATGGTCCTTACCGGCAGGCGCGGGTGGTGATGCCGGGTAGTCCTTTGGGGCGGAGTTCGTTTTTTTTGGGTTTTCGGGAGCGCGGATTCCGGGCGGCTGCGCTGGGGTATTTTGGGCATATGTGGGAGTTGTACGCGTTCTGGGCATTCGTGCCGGTCATGCTCACTACGTTTGCCCGGCAACATCCATTGGTTAGTCTGAACGTCTCGCTGCTGTCGTTTCTGATTATTGCCGGGGGTAGTCTGGGCTGCGTGGCGGGCGGGTATCTATCGCTGCGGGTCGGACCAAAACGGGTGGCTATGGTTGCCCTGTCGCTGTCGGGACTGTGCTGTCTGGTGTCGCCGTTGGTGTTGGGTGGTTCCTCCCCTGCCCTGCTGGTTGGGTTTCTGGTTTTCTGGGGGATTGTGGTTGTAGCTGACTCGCCGTTATTCTCGACACTGGTGGCCCAAAACGCCCCGGCAACGTCGCGCGGTACAGCCCTGACGCTGGTTAACTGCATCGGCTTTGCCATTACCATTATCAGCATTCAGTTGCTTAACGGGTTGCTGATTTGGGCAGACGCATCGTATCTATACATGATATTGGCCGTTGGTCCGGCAGTTGGCGCAGCAGTTCTGCTGAAAAATCGGTAGCTTCGGCCATGCAATTCGATACTCTCGCCCTCCGCGCTACCCACCAGCCCGACCCCGCAACGGGTGCGGTGGTGGCTCCGCTGCACCTCTCCACGACTTTTTCCCGCGATACGGCCAACGAACTGCCGGGACCATACATCTACAGCCGCGCCAACAACCCCACCCGCGAAGCCCTCGAAACGGCGTTGGCCCAGCTCGAAGGCGGCAGCGTAGCGATGGCATTCAGTTCGGGACAGGCCGCTGCCATGACCATTTTTCAGGCCCTGCGCCCCGGCGACCATGTGCTGATTGGCACCGATGCGTATTACGGCACCCCCGCCCTGCTCGAAGAAGTTTTCCACCCCTGGGGCCTGACCTACACCCGCGTGGACATGCGCGACCTGGACGCGGTACAGTCATCACTGCACGAAAATACCCGCGTAGTCTGGTGCGAAACACCGTCCAATCCGCTACTGCATATCACGGATCTGCTGACCGTCAGCCGACTGGCGCACGAAGCCGGGGCCATTGTGGTCTGCGACAATACCTGGGCCTCGCCCGCGCTGCAATGTCCCCTCGACCTCAACTGCGACGTGGTTATGCACTCGACTACCAAGTACCTCAGTGGCCACTCCGACGTGCTGGGCGGGGCGTTGATTTTCGGGAAAGAGGACGCGTTTGCGCAGCGCATCAGGCAGTTGCAGCGCCTGTCGGGGGCGGTACCATCGCCGTTTGATTGCTGGCTGGTAAGCCGGGGCATTAAAACGCTGGGGGTCAGAATGCGGGCGCAGATGGCTACGGCGCAGACGATTGCCGAGTTTCTGGATGGTCACCCGGCGGTCGAAGCCGTGCATTTTCCGGGCCTCAGCAATCACCCAGACCGGGCCTTGATTCAGCAACAAATGAACGGGCCGGGGGCCATGCTGTCGGTACAGATTCGCGCTACGGACGGGGGTAACGGAGCAACGGAAGCCCTGCGATTTATTGGGAAACTAAACCTGATTACCCGCGCCACGAGCCTCGGCGGAGTCGAAAGCCTGATTGAACACCGCGCCAGCGTAGAAAGTCCGAACAGCAAGACCCCAAAAAACCTGCTGCGTCTATCAGTGGGTCTGGAACACGCCGACGATTTAATCCAGGATTTAGCGCAGGGGCTTGCTTAACTCGCTCTTTTTTTGTCATCCCGACGAAGGAGAGACCTCTATGAGTAGCAAATATCTATCTACAAAGAGATGCCACTTCGACGGCCCAATTCGTTTCTCAGCATGACAGAAAAAAACCCTATCACTTCTTCGGGCGGACCTTCGGCACGTAGCCCGGCAGTTGCGGCATCGTGTAGCGTACTGACGAATCGGGGCCTTTAACGGGCATATTGTCCAGCGTAGCGCGGAGTACGCGGGGTGGGTCGTTCGGGTCGCGGTAGAACGAGTTGCCGGGCCGGACGGTGGGCATCGGGTCAACGGCTTTGTCGGGAACGGGGTCGCGCCGGACGGTTATGGCAGGTGTTTGGGCGCAGGCACAACCAGCAATCAGGAGCAGAAAAACGAGTTTCATAGTACAGATGACTGATTGTGATATAGATGCAAGGACTCTTATTTTTCCATACCCGTTGCAATCGCACTCATCGAACGACTCAGAAAACCATTTACCCACTGACTATTCACGGTCCGAAGCCATCGGAAACTAAAGCCTTAGCGTCAAAGTTGTTCAGGCAACGTTTATCCCAATTCAATGAATATCGCCATCATTTCGACTTCGTCGCGTTCCAATAGCAATACCCTTCGCTTCACTAAATTTCTCAAAAACGTCCTGAACGAAAGCGGAGAACATGAAGTCTCGCTCGTTGATTTTGAGCAGTACGACATTCCATATGTGGGGCAGGGTTCCGTCGATAAAGACAACCTGACGCCTTTCCAGCAGGAACTCATCAGCGCGTGGTCTGTCGCTGACTTAGTCATCTTTGCCGCACCGGAATACAACTGGACAGCCCCACCGCAGGCCACCAACACCGTACACCAACTCGGCGGACCGGCATTTAAGCACCTGTTCGACAACAAAACCTTCGCGATGGCTGGTGTGTCGGCCGGGCGCGGGGGGCGGCAACCGGCACTGGATATGACTACGGTAGTGAATAAGATTATCAGCTTTACCAACTGCTACTCAGTCATCTCGCCGAAACTCTACGAATCGCACGATACGCCCGCCAACCTCGATGCCGGTGGTAATTTTGTGGGCCACGAAGTCTATGACCGCACCGTCCGCGCCTTTGTTGAGTACACCCTCAACGTAGCCCAGCGGTGGCTGCAACCGAGTTTAGTAGAGGTGAAGTAATGCACACTTAGAAATCTGAAGTCATGCAGGTACAGATAGACATAGGGTTTGACCAGTTGGTACGAATCATCAGGACGTTACCGGCGGAACAATTGAGACAGCTCAGAACTGAAATTGATAACGAAACATCGGTCGCTAAGCCACAGACGAGCCTGGAAACATTGCTTTTGAACGGCCCGACTGCTACGAAAAGCCAGTTAGAAACGATTGAGGCCAATCGAAAAGCAATCAACCAATGGCGGACAACGTAATCCTGCTCGACACGTCCATTCTCATTGATTATTACCGAAAAACAGACAAATCAAACTCGGTTTGGGTTACTCTGGTGCAGCAGGGTTATGATTTTACCGTATCCACGATCACCAGATATGAGATATACTCGGGTGCTACGGAAAGCCAGCTATTATTCTGGGAGGAGCTGTTTCAGGTCGTGGTTACGCTTCCTTTTAACGAGGTGTGCGTAGATACAGCCGTTAAAATCAATGCGACATTAAAGCGAAAGAGAAAACAGATTGACCTTGCTGATTTGTTCATTGCGGCAACAGCAGTAGCACACAATCTTCCGTTAGCTACCCTGAATACCAAACATTTTGAACGCGTAGAAGAGCTGATTCTGGTCAGCGTAGGTTGAGCCTTTATGGGTACATCTGCCAAATTCTAATCTTGCCTGAGTTGCCCCAAAAATTCCGTCACATCGCCGGTGAGCAATGAAGTGTATTGCGTTATTTTCTCGATGGGCCAGTTCCACCACGCCGTGTTCAGCAGTTCGGCGGTTGTTGCGTCATCGAACCGGTTACGAATCAACTGGGCCGGATTGCCGCCCACGATGCTATACGGCGGTACATCGCGCGTGACAACCGAGAACGCGCCAATGATGGCTCCGTCGCCAATAGTAACGCCTGGCATGATGGCCGCCCGGTAGCCAATCCAGACATCGTTCCCGATGGTTGTATCTCCTTTTTGGGGATAGTCTTTACCATCCATTGCGGTTTGCCAGTCACCCCCGAAAATAGCGAACGGATAGGCGGTTGTAGCATTGGCAAGGTGGTTGGCTCCGTTCATAATAAACTCAACGCCCGATGCAATCATGCAAAACTTACCAATGCGCAGGTTATCGCCGGTGAAATCGAACAGGTAGCGGACGTTGCGCTGAAAATTATCGACGGTTTCAAAATCGTCGTAATATGTATAGTCGCCAATACTGATTTGTGGATGGTCGATAACGTTTTTCAGAAAGCACAACCGCTCGTAACCAGCCAGCGGAAACGTAGTAGATGGATCAACAGCAGCCATAGTTCTCTTTACGCCAGTTTCGCTTCTTTCTCGTACAGCCCCACCAGCGTATCAACGGCGCGTAATTGCTCCATTGCTTCCAACCGGTCGGCGTAAATCATCACCAGTTTGTTGGCTTCGCTGAGTTCACAGACGTCAGCCCAAACCCGGTGCATGAGTTCGTAAAATTGACGAATTCGCTGATTGCCACACCGCACATAGATTATTCTGGGTGGAGGATTGGACAGTAAAATACGGTCGTAAAAATCCCGGTCTTTAGTCACTACTGTTGGCTTATTCTCTTCGGCAAACGTCCAGATAGTTCGGTCGTCCCAACGGGCATCCAGATTCTTTACATACTGGTATTTATCAGTATGCCATAATGAAAAGTGATCGGGCAGGTTGACATCAATCAGGTATTTCGTCGTGATACTGCCCGCACAGGTCGCACCGTTATACGATGATTCATGGTATTAAGCGCGAACTCGATACAGGCGTCAATATCGGCTGGTTCGAGGACAGAATAATTTTCAAGAATTTCCTCTTTCGAGTCGCCCGCCAGCAGATACTCCAGCACGGTAGCTACCGTGATACCCATGCCCCGCACCGTTGGTCTGCCGTTGCAAATGCGTTCGTCAACGGTAATTCGGTTTGCCAGATAGTTCATAGTCAATAGAGTTTTAAGGGATAAGAAACCCTGCTTTACACCAGTTTCGCTTCTTTCTCGTACAGTCCCACCAGTGTATCAACCGCGTAGTCGATTTCTGCGGGCGTGTTGTATTTGCCGAACGAGAAGCGGACGTAGCCCCGATCAGGGTCAATACCCGGCAAAGCTGCCAGCACGTGCGATCCCACGCTCGACCCGCTGGAACAGGCCGACCCGCCCGACGCCGATATTTTGGCAATATCCAGATTGAACAGCAACATATCGTTCAGGTCCGACGCGGGCAGGCTGACGTTCAATACAGTGTACAAACTCCCGTCCATGTTGGCCGAGTCGCCGTTGAAATGTACGTCCGGCAGCCGTTCGGTAAGCTGGTCAATCATCCGTTTTTTCAGGGCTGTAATGTGCGTGCGGTGGTCGTCCATGTCGCGGTAGGCAATTTCGAGGGCTTTGGCCAGGCCCACGATGCCATACACGTTTTCGGTGCCGCCCCGCCGGTTGCGCTCCTGCGAGCCGCCGTAAATGAACGGGTGAATATTGACCCGCTCCGCATTGACATACAGAAACCCGACGCCCTTTGGTCCGTGAAATTTGTGGCCCGCGCCCACCAGAAAATCGACGGGCAGCGTTTGCAAATCATGCCGGAAATGGCCCATCGTCTGCACCGTATCGGAGTGAAAAATAGCATCGTGCGCCCGGCAAAGCTCCCCTACCCGCTCCAGGTCGATCAGGTTTCCAATCTCATTGTTGCCCTGCATGAGCGAGACAAACGAACGCGGAAAGCTACCCAGCAATTGCTCCAGATGCGCTAAATCGACGTGACCCTGCGCATCGACGTTGATCATGCTAAGCCGGATTTTCTTCTGCGCGGCCAGATGCTCCAGCGTGTGCAGCACGGCGTGGTGTTCGAGGGGCGAGCTGATGGCGTGGGTCAGGCCATAGGCGTCGATAGTGCACTGAATAGCGGTATTGTCGGCTTCGGTACCGCCGGAGGTGAAGAAAACTTCGGCGGGCGAGGTGTTCAGCAACTGCGCCACTGTTTTGCGGGATTTTTCGATAACAGACCGTACCTGCCGCCCGTGGCTATGAATGGACGACGGATTGCCGAACTGCTCGGTCATGAGCGGCAGCATGGCATCCAAAACAGCGGGGTCGAGCCGGGTGGTGGCGGCATTGTCTAAGTAAACGGGGGCAGCGGGGTTCATAGCAGTGAAGTATAGGCAGATACAGAGTGTAAAGGTACGTTGGCAACACGCATCAACGAAATGAAGGTTGGGCCGGTAGGAGTAGCCCGGACCTCCCGGTCCGGTAGCCGAATGGCTAAAAAAACACGCTACTGTGTTAGCCATTCGGCTACCGGACCGGGAGGTCCGGGCTACTCCTACCGGCTCAGTTCAAGCACAACCGCCGTTTTGGCGGGGAGTTTCAGCGTTTTCAGGTCCGTGATTTTTGCGTCGGTCATCACGTTGCGGGCGGTGGTGAAGCCGGCCATGCGCTCGGCAAAACGGGCTGTTTCGAGCGGGGTTTCGGCGTCGTTGCTGTTGGTAGCAATCATCACGGCTTTGTTTTTATCGTATCGAAAATAGACGTACACGCCGTTCTGGGGCAGGTATTGCATTAGCTTACCGGAATGCAGCGCGGGCGTGGTTTTGCGATAGTTAGCCAGTTTCTTCACGTAGTCGAAGGCTTCGTTTTCTTTGTCGGTGCGCCCGGCAGCGGTGAATTTATTATCAGGATCGCCGGGGAAGCCCCCCGGAAAATCGCGCCGGACTTCGGCGTCAGACGGGTTCTTGAAATTCTTCATCAGGATCTCGGTGCCATAGTACATGCTTGGAATGCCGCGCGTGGTCAGCAGCCACGTCATGCCCATCTTGTACTTGTCGAAATCGTCGCCAATGACCGACAGAAACCGGTCGGTATCGTGGTTGTCCAGAAACGTAACGAGCTTGTTGGGGTCTGCATACACGGCGTCCTGCGCCAGGGCCTGGTAGGGTTTGTTTACGCCATCGTCCCAGCTAAATTTCTGCTTCAACCCATCGAGTATGGCCGAATACAGGACAAAATCAAGTCCGCCCGG
>Ga0105048_10009874_pt1 | contig 15128 bp, 7 predicted proteins | sample MAT05_FD_78382 | JGI IMG/M metagenome (GOLD analysis project Ga0105048, IMG submission 78382) | Freshwater microbial communities from Lake Fryxell liftoff mats and glacier meltwater in Antarctica - MAT-05 | ecosystem: Environmental > Aquatic > Freshwater > Ice > Liftoff microbial mat | place... | reverse complement strand
ATGGGTCTTTGATGTTCCAGGCCGTTACATCTGCGATAGCAGTTGCTCCTGTGGCAAACATATCCACCTGGCTGCTGCCTGCATCCGTTGGATAAATGCGGAAAGAAAATGTGAATTGATTATTGATAAATACCTCCACGACGGAGCCATCTATAAAAATATCCCAATCCATCGGTGCTGCAGTGTTTACCGGAACAAAATAAGTAGATTTTACATCACCCGGTATATTTACATTGGCAGAATGTTGTGTACGATCGAGGGTAATTTCGTTATACTGGTAGTTATAATAAACCCTGGTGTACTCTGTACCGCCCGAATTTTTACCGATTATAAACCCGGCTTGCTGTGTGCCGGCTCCTGCAATAACGGAAGCATGTATCTCTTTTTGAAAACCACCGGTAGTGCCTAAAAATCCTGAGCCCGTAGTAGTAACCTGTACATGATTAAACACAACCGAATCACCTCTTAACCTCAACAATGCCGGATGTGGTTTTTGAATTAAATTATTATTTTGCATTTCCCATTGTCTGGGCAGGCTGAATAAATTAGCATAGCCATTTTTGTATTGCTCTGATGAAGGAATTTGATCAGGAATAATTCCAATGGCAGTTACCCGTCCATCGTCATCGGTATTTACTGCAGGTGATAATAACCAGTTGATGAGTTCAAGATTTTGAGCCTGGGTATTATCTGGTGTAAATATATTGTTGGCAAAACTTCCCACCCAATAAAAATTTCTTGCAGGATTGTTATTCTCCGGTGTTTTATTCACCATCAGCATATATTTGTTTCCAAATTTCCAGAACACCGGCATTTCCCAAAACACACCAGCATTGTATTGGGCGTTGTTGCCCTGGTACATAATGCCCAGGTACTGCCAGTTGCTTAAATTGGTTGAACTGTACAAAAAAACATTTCCAACATTGGGCGTTTGCAATCCTGACCCAACGATCATATACCAGGTATTACCTTCTTTAAAAACGTAAGGATCCCTGAAATCTTTGTTGGGTATTGAAGCGGGTGCAGCGCTGATAAGTGGATTGAACGCATCTTTTTGCCAGGTTTTCAAACTAGGTGATGCTGGCAAAGCCCTGCCAATACCAGCCCGCATACCATCAACACCGGTATAAACTATCACCGGGTTATTATTGCTGTCTTTAATAGCATGGCCACTCCACACACCATAATTATCCCATCCAGGTTGCGGCCAGAGAACCGGCTGCACTTCATCCCACTGCAATAAATTAATACTCACCAGGTGCCCCCAATTTTGCTGAAAAAGATAATTGCCATTTCCATTTTTTTGGTAGAACATATGGTATTTGCCATCATGATATATCAATCCATGAGATTCGTTGCACCAGTTCGATGAAGGAATGGGATGGTATTTTGGGCGAAGAAAATCATTAGCAAACCTGGTTGCCGGTGTTTTCATATCCGGTGCGGCAACAGGATTATGCTGCTGGTATAATTGAGTGATATTTGTTTCGGTTAAAGCACTGCCGTATAAATTCACTTCATCAATAATGGCGTTCATGCTGTTGATATTGTACAGGCCATTCATTTCTGTTTTGGGATACTTACCAATGAGTGTTTGCCTCGAAGCTGGCCAGGTAATACCACCGGCGCTAAATGTTTGGTCAATCAGCTTTACACCATTTACATAACCGGTAACGGTGCCACTTGCAGCATTGATATTTACTACCAGGTAATTCCATTGATAGTGCTGCAAAGAAATTGTTGAATTGAAAGATTTAAGCGATCCATTGATACCAAACTCCACTTTCAACCTGCCAAATTTATCAACCCCGATCCATGCGCCCTGCCGGTTGGGTTCATCAAACTGCGCCCATACTGCAGCGTTGGTAACTGGATACACTTCCAATGCCAGCCATGCTGATATGGTGATATTTGCTGCAGGTAAATTTCCGGTCATGGTGCCGCTTGCCCATACGGTATAGCCGTCTGTACGCATTGCATTGCTCAACACACCGGGTACCTTTTCTATAACAGGCCATTTGCTTTGGATGGTAAAGGAAGTATTGGTGAGCGACTCCTGCGTTGCAGCTCCACCGGCTTCATCAAAACCCCAATGGGCGATCGCAGTTTGTGCAATGGTTTTTACTGGCAAACCAAAACACAATGACATACTGCAAAGCAGCGTAAGCAGCACATCTCGACAAAGGCTTGTATTCATATTCGTATGCATTGATAAAAGATTAATTTTCTAAAACAGATCTTAAAGGCCAAAAATCCAGCCATTTAATTTTTATCGTCCCTGTGTGGGAATACAGTTCAATACCTTTTTTAGCAGGATCAGGAAAAATCTGGCAGGTTACAACAGTTTCACCATCATTTCCAAATACCTCAATGGAAGAATGGTCGACCAGTATCCTGAGTTGTATAATTCCGTTGCGTAATTTTAATGGTGCTGATGAAATGCCCGGGAACGAAGCACTGAAATCTGTTTCACCGGAATGGATTCTGTTTACAAATAGTATTTCACTGTCCGCATCGTAGGTGATGGTCATTTGTTGATTGATGCCTTTACACAAATCAACACTGAATTTTTCGCCGGTTTTTAACTCCAGTTCAACATCCAGTTCGTAAGCGTTATCAGTTGGTTTCAGTTTATTAAAAGATGAACCGGGTTGTAGTTCCAGGTTGTCAAAATGGATTTTCTTTCCCCGGATACTTTTTATTTCCTGCACTGGTTGTTGAATTAATCTTATCCCTTCAGGAAAATTTTTTAGTTTTACTTCCCTCGGAAAAGTGTGGCCACCTTTCCAGGGTGATGTTGGTACGGTGCTGGCGTATAACCAACTGCCGAGCCATGCTACCCAAATGCGTCGTTCATCGGGGCCGTTTACCCATGAGCGTACCGCATAAAAATCAGGGCCGTAATCCACCCACATCGTTTTTTCTTTCTCAGTTTTAGCCAACTGGTCCGAAAGCATAATGTCGTCAACAGTAATATGACCGAAGCCACCAGTATGAGCATCGACTATTTCAACCCTTGCTTCCATTCCATTAAAATCCCTTACATCCCAGCCTGCCCAATTGAGTACTTCTGTATCTATACCGGTTGCTGTTCTTACTATTTTACCATTGATAAGCAGGTTGATACAGGTTTTACCCGGATGATCACCGCCGCCAATAAGAAAGTTGATACACTTTTTGCTGATGTTGAAGGAAGGAGAAGTAATCTTTCCTGTTGCTGCATCTTTCTTATTAAAACTGTTTACCAACTTTTTACCATTAAAACCAATCACTGCGTTTTGATATGGCAACACACCGCTAGCGGGTGATGCAGCAAACGCATCGCCTTCTTGCTGCCACCCGGATAAATTATTTTCAAAATCAAATAAAACACGCCCCGGAGCAGGGGATTGCTCATTCTTCAGTTGTTGTAATGCCTCCATAAAAGCACTATCTGCTACAAATTGTTTTCCATCAAAATGGCCGATATAATATTGTCCGCCGACAGGCTGTACATCTACTTCCAGTACCCATTTGATATTGTCCTTATTTCCATCAACCGGCAACGCAAAAAGATCCGGGCACTCCCATACGCCCCTTATAGCCCCTGCAGGGCCAAAATCACTCAGGTAATGCCAGTCTTTCAGATCAGGAGAATTATAAAATCTTACTTTTTGTTCTGCTGCCATAGCCACTACCATGATCCACTCACTGGATGGCATATACCAGAAAACCTGCGGATCCCTGAATTCGCTGGAGTTGATATCTATAACAGGATTTTTATTGTAGTTCAACCATGTTTTTCCATCATCATTGGAATAAGCGATACACTGGGTTTGCTTACCGTTTGTTGTGCTTAATACTGAATAAATTGCCACCAACGGTGGTTGCCTATTTTTTCCAAAACCACTGGTATTACTACTGTCAATTACCACCGAGCCTGACATTTCCCGGGTACTATCTGTTTTGATGCTGTGCCTGTTTTCAAATTTCCAATGCACTAAATCTTTGCTCAATGCCAGCCTGCGGTTTACCTGGTAATAACCATTTACATATACCAGTGCAGTAGGATCAAACAAAGCGCCTTTTACGGAAGTAAGGTGATAGTTGGGCCTGTATTTTTCCTTAAAAATAGAAACTGCTTTCTTTTGAGAAAATGAAGTAAAGTAAAAAAATAATGGCAGAATAACGATTGATTTGAAATTCATGGTAGAAATATTTTACGACTGCTACATTAAAAATTGCTGGTATTGGCTGTGCCCTTTATTTGCCATACACCGGCTTGAACCAGTTCAATGCTATTGCCTTCACAAAACAATGCCACGCTATTACTATTTTTACCTGATGGGAATATTCTTGTGGTAAATGCATCTTCATTGTTAACAAAAACTTCAATAACGGAGCCATCAATGAAAACACGGAGATTCAGTTTTTTATTTCGCGGCAGGGTGTAAGCCCCACTCCTTCCATCAGCCGGAATATTTTTATTGAGTGACGATTGGGATTTATCCACGATAAATTGTTGTGCTTCAAAATCATAATAAATTTTTGTAAGCTCTTTATTTGTTTCATCCATTCCTACCATTAATCCAAACCGTTTACAACCTTTTGGATCAATATCAATATCCATCTCAACCTGATGCATCCCATTACTTAATACCAATGGGTTTGCTTCGTGTATGCTTTGTGTTTTAAAATCTTTTACCTTACTTCTCAGTGATTGCAGTGCCGGGTGTGGCTGCTGTATAATTTTGTTGTTTTGCAGACTCCAGGTACGTGGGATACTGTAAACATGTGTCCACCCCTGCTCATACTGTGCTTTAACTGAAATTAGATCAGGAATTATTGCAATCGCCGTTGTTAACCCATTTTTATCTTTTGCAACAGAAGGAGATAGAAGTTGATTGATGACTTCCAGCTTTTGAGGAATTTTATTGAGCGGTACAAATTTTTCATTTACAAAATCGCCCACCCAGTACAGGGCATTGGCTGGCTCCTTTTTATACGGTATTCTATTTACCAGTAAAATATATTTGCCCTGTTCTTTCCAAAACACCGGCATTTCCCAAAACACCCCAGAGCCATCATTTACGGGGTCGCCTTCAAACAGTGTATGCAAAAATTGCCATTCTTTTAAATCAGCTTATTTAAACAGCAACAATGCGCCCCGCCTGGTATTGTTTTCATCGATTCCAAAACCCACTGCCATATAATAACTGTCCTTCTCTTTAAATAAATAAGGATCACGAAAATCGTAGCGGCTATAGCCCGGGGGGACGCCGTTTACAACTGGATTGCCTTCATATTTCTTCCATTTCAAAAGACTGTCATCTTCCGGGAATGCCAGGTGCATTGCAAATAATGTATCTTTTGCCCCGGTGTACAAAATAGCAGGTTTACCATCATCTGCTAGAATGCAATGCCCAGACCAAATACCCACTTCATCCGGGCCTTCCTGCGGTGAAAGGGCAGGATGCTGTTCTGTCCAGTGGAGCAGATCAGGACTGGTGAAGTGCCCCCAATTAATATTGCGCAGCAACAAATTGGTACCATCTTTCTGATTAAAAATATGATAATTTCCTTTGTAATAAATCAGGCCATGTGTTTCATTGGTCCAGTTGGCCGCAGGAAGTAAATGATATTTGGGTCGATTGAAATCACCTTCAAAACGGATTGCAGGTATATTTAAATTTGGCCGGAGTGCATGGATATTGCTATAGTTTATCCGGGTAAAATCACTTTCATCCAAACCGCCTTTTATAACTGCTACTTCATCAATGATACCGTTGATATGATTGGTGGGGAAAATCTCAACCGCCCTGTTCATTGCATCTTTTCCTATTACCAACGAGTCCAGCATACTGTTATCGCCCGATGACTCCGAAACGACGGACAATGTTTTTTTCCCATTAACAAACAGGGTTGCTTCTTTATTTTTAACAACCAGTACAATGTGCAGCCACTTAAATTTTGAAATGATTGCTTCCGATTTAAAATACTTTGTAACGTCATTTGTATGAACACCAATTAAAGGATGACCAAAATGGTTGATACAGGCTGAAAACCATTGAGTGTCTTTTTTATTTTTAACCGCAAAAAAACCTGCTGTATCTGTAGGATATGTTTCCAATGCAAACCATCCTGCCACAGTTACATTTTCATCTAAAGACCTGGCAATAGGAACAGTTAAAGAGGTAGAATATCCATCCGTTCTGATACCGGTTCCAAAAAGTGCCGGAACTTTTTCAATTTGTTTTCTTACAGAAGTAACTGGAAAATATTTTTCAGTTAGCTTCTCCTCAGTACCGTTATGCTTAAACTCACTGAACGGCAAAGCCAATACTGTATCCTTTTGAGCATTCGCCAAAAAGAAACTCATACCACAACAAAACAGCATTACTACAGATTTCATATTGTTATTTTTTGGTGCCGGGGATATCCCAAACTTTCACAGATGTAAAAACTGATTGTCCGCCTTCGGAAAATAACTGTATACCCCCTTCACTACCCAAAGGAAAAACAAGTTGCGACATAGTAATTTCGCCATCATTTACAAATACTTCCGCTATACACTTATCGACCAATATTTTCAGTTTAAGTTTTCCATCCTTTAATGCTACGGGTGCTGTTTCAATTGTAGCAAACTTTTTACTAAATGAAGTGTCGCCTGATCTTGTTCTGTCAAAAGACAACTGGTTGGTGGCGGCATCAAACCTGATAGTGGTTTCCTCGTTGTTGGTTTTAAGTATTTTAACACCTGCCGCTTTTGCTTTACCTGGCTCAATGGTTAGTTCAAGCTGGTAAGAAGTGCCTTTCCATGAAAGATCGAAATCAGATGCTACGTTTTGTTCGTTCAATGAAAGCGATTCTTTCATGAATGTGCTGAGTTCTGTGACCGGTGTTTGTACCAGGTTATAATCATTGCCCACCTTTATTAGACTCAGCGCTCTTGGCACCGCAAAAACCCCACGCCATGTATTGCCTGTCGGAATATCTCTTCCATACTCCCAATTACTCATCCATCCAACCATTACTTTTCTATCATTGGGTGCATTGTTAAAACAAACAGCAGCGTAGTAATCTTTTCCAAAATCTAAATAGACGGGTTTTGTGTAGTCACGTAAGGGAGTAAATTGTTTACCATCAAAATCGCCAACAAAATATTGCATACCGCCATAAAATCCCTGCTGTGGTGTACCCGATGATGACAGCATCACCCATTTTTTTTCTGCTGAATTATTTACTTTTAATTCAATCAAATCGGGACATTCCCAAAAATGAGTCGTATCGCCGGCCTTTCCCCATTTGCTCATGTAAGCCCATTCTTTTAAATTCTTTGATTCATAGAACCAGCTTTCATACTGATCTGGCTTGGATACAATCATGACCCATTTTTGCTGAGGCCCGTACCAAAATACTTTGGGGTCTCTAAATTCAAGTGACTTTATATCAAGCACCGGGTTACCATCATATTTTGTCCAGGTCAATCCCTTATCGATGCTATATGCAATCGCCTGGTTTTGAGCTTTAGGTTTGTATTCGCCGTTTCCATTTCTTCCACCATGAACAAATGCTGTATAAATGGCTACCATCGGCGGATTTTCTTTTGTTCCAAAACCACTGGTATTATTTGAATCTATTACAGCACTTCCACTGAAAATCATTGATGTGTCATTGTCTTTGGTATTTTTATCTTCATACAAAGCAACAGGCAAAGCTTTCCAGCTTATCAAATCTTTGCTAACTGAATGTCCCCAGCTCATGTGTCCCCAATTATTTCCAAACGGATTGTATTGATAAAACAAATGGTATTCCCCATCGTGATACAGCAAACCATTGGGATCATTGATCCAGTTGGAGTCTGCGGTAAAATGGTACAACGGACGATAATCTGTTGCAGTTACTTGCGACGTTTTTGATGCTGTATTACAACTAATCAATAAAATAACGCCAACAAAAAAAATAATGACTTTGTACATGTGTATATTTTGAATAGAATAATTAATTTCAGCCGAAAACCCTCATCCAAAAAGGGTAGTCTCAATTAAGTTCTTTGCCTCCCTATTTTACCGGCATAGGTTGATGCAAAGTTGTAACAAGAAAGATCAATCCCGGTAGCTCCTATCAGGAATAAAAAGACTCCCGGTTCCACTTCGTTCGCCGCGACTAGTAAAAATTTGAATCCATCGCTAAAATGAAAATCGCTCACTCCTCAGAATATATCCAGGCTTATATGCAACCTACCGGCAAATTGTTAAGTCAGGCAGTTGTAACCCTCATTTCATTTCTTATCCCGATGAAAAATCAGGACGGTGTCGCAACACATTCAAATATTCTTACCGTCTTTTTATGAGGCCGGCAAATGGCTTGCGGTCTATTTTTATCAACCATTTTTTTAAATAAAAAAGGGCAGACGTTTATTAAACCAAATAAAACTTAACCATTGCCTGATTTTGTATTAATAAAGATAATACCTGCCCAATATGCTTACACGATTCACATTTGCCTTTATGCTCCTGCTTCCTGTTTTTAATTAATAGTTAGGGTCTTGAACCAACACCCCACGGCTGATGTCAATTTCCACCTGTGGTATTGGATAGTAATCAACCCTTGGTGAGTCGTAGGCAGCAGCAGCTAAATAACTCCGCTTTATTTTTTCTACATTGTGGTATGCATCAATGGTTGTTTTTGCAATTCCCCAACGGAGTAAGTCAAAGAAACGCTGGCCTTCGAGACAAAGCTCCAGCCGCTTTTCAAAACGATAAGCTTTACGGGCATAACCTTGTGTCCAGCCTGCAGCGGGATAAGTGCCAATCTGGTAATTAGCTGCGTTGACTGAAGGGTTGTTGAAACTTTTTACATAAGGCGTGTTTTGCGCCCTTGTCCGGATCTGGTTAATCAAATCCCTTGCGCCATCAAGGTCCTGGTTTAATTCAACCAGGCATTCTGCCTTTGCAAGCATGATCTCCGAAATTTTTATAAAAGGAAGGTTCAGTGCCCCGCCAGCCCAGGGGAAATCTGTGGTAGCGGTTGCCCTTAACGGTGAGTTTACATAGATCAGGTTCTTCTTTTTTACATAAGGCCCGTAGGTAGGCTCACTTCTTGCCCATCCTATTGTTTGTGGATTATTGGTATAGTCTTTCCACTTGATGCCGGGGCGACCGATAGCATGGTCGAGCCTCGGATCTATTGGGGTAGTGATATCCGTTGCTCCAATGTCAGCATTATTATAAGTGTCCAATAATGGTAATCCATTTGCATCTACTTTAAAAGCATTCACCAGGTTTTGTGAAGGGCGCTGAAAACCATCACCGCCACCATAAGGTCCGTTGGAAGGTGCACACCAGATATCATTCCAGTTGAATTTTACATTATTGGAGGCACCACCGCCAATATTTGCTTCGAGTGCAAAAATATTTTCACCCTCATGTTCGGCAGCAGGGTCAGAATATAACTTTTCTATATCGCTCAGCAAATGATAAGTACCCGAATTGAGTACCACATTTGCGGCAGCCAATGCACTGGCATGATTATTTGTAAACAGGTAGGCTTTTACCAACAGGGAATTTGCTACATATTTATTAACACGGCCTTTGTCCTGCCCATCAAAAGGTATATCAATACCAGCCTGGAAATCTGCTATGATCATATCCCAAAGTTGTGCCTCGGATAAATTATTGGAAATGCTGCCTTCTGTTCCTACCTCTACCGTTTCGTCTATATAAGGAAAGGTGCGGAAAATTTGTTTTAAACGCATATAAAAGAAGCCTCTCAATACTTTCACTTCTGCAATGCGGCGTGTTCTCAATGGGAAGTCGCCATCTGAAAGACTGTTCAATAACTGCAATGCTTTATTGCATCTTGACACAGAAACAAAGTGTCCTTTCCAAACCTGTTGCATCGCTGCATTGGTAGGTTGTAAAATACCAATCTCAATATTTCCATATTCGGAAACATCATCTGTGCCACCGCCACCTTTGTAACAATCGTCTGAGCGGAGGTCGCCGCTTTCCCACAGCGATGCGTTGTTCCATAGATTGGCTCCAACCGTCCCCCCGCCCCAGGCCGGCTGTGGATCAAGATTGCTGAGCATAGAATAACAGGCAACAACAAGGGCTTCGGCGCCATCCTTATTTTGCAGTGTTACTTGTGTAAGTGCCCCTTTAGGATTTTGATCAAGCACTTTGCTGCAGGAAACAATTATTAGTGCTATTCCTGATAATATAATAATGAGTTTCTTTTTCATCGATGTATTTTTTAAACATGTTTAAATTAAAATCCAACGTTCAGTCCAAATGTGATGGCTTTGGAGTGAGGATAATCCGTGAGACTGCTTACGCCAAGAGACCCCAGGCTGGCATTAAGTGGTTCAATATTGTATCCATTAAATTCTGTAATGGTCCAGATGTTTTGTGCCTGTATAAATATTCTCAATTTGGATATTTTCACCCTGTCTAAAATTGCTTTGGGCAGGCTAAATCCAATCACCGCCGATTTCAATCTTACAAAAGAACCGCTGCTTATAAAATAGCTGGAGTTCTGTTTGTCGAAATTTGCATTGTTATTAGATAATGCAGGAATACTTGAACCTGTATTGGTTGGAGACCATGCGTTCAGCAAGCCCACCCCATGATTGGCAGTATACCCTAAAAAATCAGTGGCAATTTTGCTCTGGTCCCAGATTTTATTGCCCAATTTGGAATCGAAGAATAAGCCGGCATCAAAGTTTGAATAAGAAACATTCAGGTTCAGCCCCATGGAAACTTTTGCCAACGGGCTTCCCAATGATGTTCTGTCGGCCGCATCAATTTTCCCATCTGGTTTTCCGTCGATGCCACTTATATCCCTGAACCTTAGCCTGCCAATACCTTTGCCATCTTGTGCAGGTGCATTATCTACTTCGGCCTGGTTTTGAAAAATACCATCATTTATGTATCCATAAAATTCTGATATAGACAATCCCTGCTGAATAATATGCTGGCCGGGATACTGAATATCTTTCCCATCCAACCCTACACTTAGTACTTTGTTATTATTGGAAGTAAACGCCAGGTCAACATTGTAATTTAATTTCCCTTTTGTTTTTCCTTTATAACTGATCAGCATTTCAAGGCCGGAGTTTTTAATATTGCCTACATTTATGAAGGGCCTTACACCTTCACCTACTACCGCCGGTAATTGTGCCTGGTAAAGCAAGTCGCTTGATTTTTTAACGTAGTAATCTGCTGTGATGTACAACCTGTTGTTAAAAAGACCGATATCGAAACCAATATTGGTTTGTGTTACAGCTTCCCACTTCGTGCTTTCATTTCCAATGCTTGAAACCGCAAAGCCGGATGAATTGGTCCAGTTGGTAACGTTATTCAACCCAAAAATATCATAGTTGGCATAGTCAATACTGGGAGCAAAAAAAGTTGCATAATTATAATTCCTGATGTTGTCATTTCCATTTTGTCCCCATGATACCCTGAATTTAAGATCAGAAATACTGGCAGCCAATTTACTTCCGGCAAAGAAGCGCTCATCACTGATCCTCCATGCTGCCGATAACGCCGGGAATACCCCGTAGCGATTGTTTTCGCCAAACCTGGACGAACCATCCCTCCTGATGGATGCACTGAATAAATAGCGGTTGTCGTAGCCGTAATTTATTTTGCCAAACTGCCCGATCAAACCATATTCGTCACCGCCGCCACCATTGCCGGTTGGCGTACCTGCACCGAGGTATTGATAGTCTGGTGTTTCCAGGAAGAAGCTTCTGGCAGTTGCATTGATAGAATAAGATTTATTATGGATCCACTCATAACCTGCCAGCACATTTAAATCATGCATACCTTTTTTAAGGCTATAATTTAAGGTATGGGTTGCCGTGAGATTGGTAATACTATTCTCTGTTTGAGACAATGAATTATCGTTGCTGCTAAACCTGCCCATTACATACCGGCCGTTAAAAAATTTAAGTCCTGATTTTGTAATATCAACGGCTATAGCACCATGATAGACAAGGCCTGGTAAAATTTCTATGTCGGTGTACACGTTGCCAAAAACACGGTACCCCTTGCTGATATTGTCTTTATAACGGGTAAGGTCGCCGAGTGGGTTCCTGAAATCTCCGAGGCTGTTGAAAGGTCCGGCCCAGTTGCCCAAATTGTCCTTTAACGGAATAATAGGAAGCTGAATCACCGCAGCTTCTAAAGCACGGCCTTCATTTTCACGGTTGCCCTGCAGGTAGCCGATGGACAGGTTTTCGCCGATCGTGATGCGGTTGCCTACTTTAAATGCTGCATTCATCCTTAGCGTGAGGCGGTCGTAAAAAGTATTTTTTGCAAGCCCTTCTTCCTTGTTATAATTTGCTCCAAAATAAAAACTGGATTTATCTGCCGCCTTGCTTACTCCGAGGTTAACGGCCATATTTGCAGCAGGCTGGAATACCTCTTTTTGCCAGTTGGTATTTGCAGAGGGTGTGGTATTGTTTGGCGCATCAATAAATGCCGGAATTACAGGTGTGGCACCATTGCCATAAACCGGATCGCCCGGAGTAACACCATCGTTTTTAAAACCCTGCCACAACACATCGCCATATTGCTGTGCATTTAGCATGTCCAAAGTTCTCCGCCTGGTTTTTGTGCCATAAAATGCATCCAGCGATACCTGTGCATTTCTTGATTTACCTTTTTTGGTAGTGATCACAATTACACCACTGGATCCCCTTGCACCATAAATAGCTGCTGACGCGGCGTCTTTTAACACCTGCAGCGACTCTATATCGTTTGGGCTAAGGCCATTAAAATCATAAGTGGGCACCCCGTCAATAATAAACAAAGGAGGCGTGTTATTATTAAAACTTCCCAGCCCCCTCAGGTTAATGGAAACTCCTGAACCCGGTGCTCCGTCGGTTGAAATTTCGAGGCCGGGCACCCTTCCCTGTAATGAAGTAACGAGGTTTGCATTGGTTTCTTTTAACGCATCACCCATTTTTACTATAGTTACAGCACCCTTTAGATCCTTCTTCCGTTCTGTGGTATAACCCACTACCACCACATCGTCAAGGCTTTGAGAATCTTCTTCCATCTTTACCGCTGTATTTTCAAGGGCACTGCTTACAGCTAGTACAATACTTTTCATACCGGAAAAAGAAAATGCAATTTTATCTCCTGGCTTTGCTTCAATGGAATAAGCACCAGCAGCGTCGGTTACCGTTAGGGTATTCCCGTTTTGTACCGTTACACCCTGCAATGGCTTACTGTCTTTTGTAGTTACTGTGCCGGAGATCTTTTTCTGCTGTGCATTCACAACAACTGCTATCAGCAGTAATGTAATCAGGGAAATTAGCTTTCGCATAAGTTGTAGTTTTTAATTGGTTAATATGTTTATTGTGTATAAATATTGTTGAGTCAATTTTCTTACCGTGAAATCATACCTCAGGAACATTGCATTTTATGGCACCGTCAATTTTTGTTCCAGTTCTTCCAGCGATATGCCTTTTGTCTCCGGCATTTTAGTAAGTACCCACACTAATTGCAACACCATCATCAGGGAAAAAAATGCAAAAATTGGCCAGGGGTTATCTTTAAAAACCCCATCGTTATCATCCAGGAAAAACGGTGTGACCAGTGTAATAATCGCCGCAAATACCCAATGCACACTGGCGCCAAAAGACTGACCGGTGGCCCTTATTTTATTTGGAAAAATTTCAGCAATAAAAACCCAGATAACAGCACCCTGGCCTACTGCATGTGCGGCGATAAAAAGCAATAAAAAAGCCATCAGCAATACTGGGCTGGCATGAAATGCAAAACATGCGGCCACCGTAGTAAGGCTCAGTATATAACCCAGTGAACCTACCAGGAGTAATTTTTTTCGGCCGAGTTTATCGATGAGATACAGGCCAACAAAAGTGAAAATCAAATTAGTGCCTCCGATAGCAATTGCATTTAACAGCGAATCTTTTGCACCCAATCCAATTTTAGATAATATTTCCGGGGCATAATACAGGATGAAATTGATACCTGAAAATTGATTGAAAAAAGCAATAAAAAAGGCAAGCCAAATAATTATCCTGTGTTTGGAACTAAAAAATGTTGCTGGTTTTCCTGCAGGAGATTCATGCAGGTTACTTTTTATAACGGAATCTATCTCCGCATCTGCATCCTGTACACCTATCAGCAATAATGTTTCTTTTGCTTTTGCCAGGTCATTCTTTTTTGTGATTAACCACCGGGGGCTTTCCGGCACTCCCATTACCATCAACGTATAAATGATAGCAGGAACGGCCAATACACCTAGCATCCATCGCCAGTCGTTGGCACCACCTACACCCTGCAAAAAATAATTGGAAAGAAAAGCGACCAGTATCCCAAATACAATATTGAACTGGTACATGGCTCCCAGTTTACCCCGGGTGGCCGGTGTTGAAATTTCAGAAATATAGGTGGGTGCCACTACAGACGAAACACCGATGCCGATCCCACCGATGAAACGAAAAAAAGAGAATGTGTATGGGTCTTGTGCTAATGCAGAGCCAAAGGCTGAAACAGCAAAAAGTATCCCGATCCAAAATAATACTTTTTTCCTGCCGTATTTCTCAGTTGGGATGCCGCCAAAAATGGAACCGAACAGCGTGCCCCACAGTGCCATTGACATAATAAAGAAACCATGAAATAAAGGGGAGGTTTGCCACAATTCTTTGATGGGCAGATTTGCCCCTGAAATGACAACCGTATCAAAGCCAAATATAAAACCGGCAAGGGCGGCAACAATCGACCATTGAAATTGTTTGTTTTTGTTCATACAGCAATTCATTATAAACGTAAATGTAGCACTGGAACAACTGGATTGTTTTATGGTATTGTTTCAAAGTTCTCTAAAATTGTATTTTTTATATTTTTTGTGTAGTGCATTGATTACCATGTAGTAAAATTTAGCTGTTTTAAAGCCGGGCATCAATCATGTATAAATTTGTATCAACATTTTACAAAATAATACCACGACGGCAGCCATTAAATTCAACCACTGTTATGAAATAACTGGAGTTTACCCAAAAAAGCCTAACTATTTTATGGGATGTTGACTGGATAAGGGTTTCACAGAAAGTTGAAGTGTAAGGCAACATTTTTTCTTATAAATAATGGGTCTGCCAAATTTACGGT
>Ga0105048_10009872_pt1 | contig 15130 bp, 15 predicted proteins | sample MAT05_FD_78382 | JGI IMG/M metagenome (GOLD analysis project Ga0105048, IMG submission 78382) | Freshwater microbial communities from Lake Fryxell liftoff mats and glacier meltwater in Antarctica - MAT-05 | ecosystem: Environmental > Aquatic > Freshwater > Ice > Liftoff microbial mat | place... | reverse complement strand
TCGCGCGTCCTCGTGATCGTCCTCGTGATCGTGATCGTGAGCGTGAGCGTGATCGTGATCGTTTGCCGGACGGCTGGGCGTGTTGGGTGGCGGCGCCCGGATACCCCGACCGCAAGATCGAGCCGCTGCAAGGGGGGGGTGCCCCCAGTGCTCGCAGCTGCGGCCAGGACGCTGCGCTTGCACGCGGCCCTGGTCTGGGCGTATCATCAGGCCATGGTTCCATGTGGTGGTTGTCGTAGGTTCGTGCACGAGTCCGCGTCGCGCTGTCCGTTCTGCGATCACACGATCGTGAACCATCGCTCGCCGCTCGGTGGATTCCTCGGTGTCATCGTCGGCGTCGCGCTCACCGGCTGCGGTGCAGACGACGAAGGTACGGATTCGACGTCGATGGGCGGCACCGCGACGATGACCACGAGCGCCGGCACCGAAGACACGTCGTCGAGCGCGAGCGCGACGACGATGACGACCGAGGATTCCGCGACGATGACCACGACGACGTCGATGGAGAGCACCGGTCCGCTGTACGGCCCCGTCACCGACACGAGCAGCAGCGACGCGACCGACAGCGACGGCACCTCGGGCACCGACGGCACCGATGGCACCGACAGCAGCGGCTCGACCGACGCGAGTGGCTCGGGCGACTCGACTGCGGCCGAGTCGGAATCCGTCGGGCCGTTGTATGGCCCGGTCACCAGCAACTGAGGCAGTGCTTTGCCGCTGCAGGACGTCCGCCGCCGCCTCCCGATCGTCGACGCGCTGCCCGTGCCGAAGAATCGGTCGTTCTCGCGCCGTGATCTCGGCCCGGTGCCGAAGCCGACGATCGCGGTCTGGGAATTCACGCTCATGTGCGACCACCGCTGCCTGCACTGCGGGCCGCGGGCAGGTCATGCGCGGTCCGACGAGCTGACGACGGACGAAGCGATCGCGCTCGTGCACGAGCTCGCGGATCTCGGCATCGGCGAGGTCGCGCTGATCGGTGGCGAGGCGTACCTGCGCGACGACTTCATCCTCGTGATCCGGGCGATCCGCGAGCGCGGCATGACGTCGAGCATCGTGACGGGCGGCTGGGGCATGACGCCGGAGCGCTGCGCTGCCGCCAAAGAAGCCGGGCTCATGGTCATGTCGGTGTCGATCGACGGGCTCGAGGCGCACCACGATCACGTCCGCAACAAAAACGGCAGCTACAAGGGCGCGTTCAGAGCGATCGCGAACGCGCGCGCGGCCGGCATGCGCGTCGGTGCGAACACGCAGATCAACGCGCTCACCGTGCCGGATCTCGCGCCGTTGCTCGACGAGCTCACCACGGCGGGCATCATCGCGTGGCAGCTCCAGTTCACGATGGTGCACGGCAACGGTGCGGATCATCCCGAGCTGATCCTGCAGCCGCACATGATCCCCGAGCTGTTCGAGCATCTCGAGGTGCTGGCAGATCGCTGCCGTGAGCGCGGCATCCGGTTTCTGCCCGGCAACAACATCGGCTACTTCGGGCCGAACGAGCAGAAGCTGCGGTGGATGCAGAAAAAAGGCGGGCACTACAGCGGCTGCACGGCCGGGCTGGTCACGCTCGGCATCGAGAGCAACGGACAGATCAAGAGCTGCCCGAGCCTCGGCGGACCGACCAACCTCGGTGGATCGTGGCGCGAGCACGGCCTGCGCAAGCTGTGGGAGCAGTCGCCGGAGGTCACGTACATCCGCGAGCGCACCGTCGAGGATCTCTGGGGCTACTGCCGCGATTGCTACTACGCCGACGTGTGTCGGGCGGGCTGCACCGCGACGGCGGAGCCATTGCTGGGTCGGCCCGGCAACAATCCGTTTTGTCACCACCGCGCGCTCGAGATGGAAAAGCAGGGGCTACGCGAGCGCATCGAGCTCGTGTCGGTCGCGCCGGACATCCCGTTCGCGAACGGGCTGTGGCAGGTCGTGCGTGAGCCGGCGGATGCCGACGAGCGCGCGCGCACCGGTCCGGTCGTGATCGAGCGGCCGCGTGTGTCGAGGTTGGTCGAGCGACTCGGGCCGGGGTACGACGTCGATCCGGCGGACTACGTCGTGCCGAAGCCGACGACGCCGAACGAGACGCCGGTGTCGTCGGCGGTGCCGACCCGGAAGTCGGCGACGTGACGCTGCCCGACGTCGAGCCCGTCGACGATCCGGCGTCGGTGTCAGCGGTGGGTGCCACGCACCGGCCGGACATGGCACCGCCGTGCTCGCCGTAGCGCTGACCGGAGGAACAGTCGTCGTCGGGAAAGCTGCAGTGACCATCGGGCTGGCACACGCCGGCGAGCTGATCGATCGCGCACTGCTCGTCTTCGGTGCACGCATCCGCCGACGGGCCGCAGGCTGCACATCCGAGCGCGAGAGCTGCGGCCGCCCGCATTGTCCCCGATCGTAGCACAACGCGCCGCCATCAGCCGCGATCGAGGGCGCGTCAGCGCGGCAGCGCGACGCGATCGGTATCGACCGTGACCGCCGTCAGCAACTCCAGCGCCGCGGCGAGTCGTCCGGCCTCGATCGCGCGCGCGGGCTCGACGTCCGCGAGCAACGATGTCTGCACGATGTCATCGCCCGCGTACGCCATCAGCGCTCCGCCTTCGGGCTGGTACAGCGACAGCTTCGGCGTCTCGACGGCCCAGTTTCCGAGCCGCAGGACGACCGCGGTTGCGCGCTCGCAGTCGCGCTGCACCAGCGAGTGTCCGACGTAGCTCTGATCGTCCCACACGCCGGCGAGCTCCACGATCGTCGGCGCGAGATCGACGTGACTCGCGACGCACATGCTCGCGCCTCGCGGCAGCCGCAGGTCGGCGCCGTGGACGACCAGCGGCACCCACGTCGTCTCGTGGCGCAGGTTCTCGAATCCACCGGACTCGCCGCGGTCGCCGAGGTCGTAGCCGTGATCGCCAGTGACGATGAAGATCGTGTGGTCGAACCATGGTTCGTCCGCCAACGACTCGAACAGCTCACGCACCACGTCATCGGTGTAGTGCATCGTGTTGTGCAGCGCGTCGCGCGTCGTGCCGCCACCGGTGATGTCGAGCTGCGGCTCCGGGCTACGAAACGGCGTGTGGTTGGTGATCGACGTGATGTACGCGAAGAACGGTTCGTCGGTCATCGCGACCTCGCGGATGCGCTCGGCCGCAGCGCGGAACGTCGGGCGATCGTGCTCGTCGTGCTCCGGCCAGTAGTGGACCTCGTCGTACCAACGCTCGAGCCACACGCGCTGACCGTCCCAGTCGGGATCGCTGCCGTTGAAGTGCATCGCGTGGTAGCCGTGGCGACGCAGCACCTCGGGCACGCCCTCGATGTAGACGTCGGCCGCCTCGCTCGCGATCGTCTTGTACGGATGCATGAGCAGGCCGGTGTGGATCGCGAACATCGCGTGCACCGTCGGCACGGCGCTCGCGTAGTAGCGGCGGAAGAACGTGCTGTTCGGATCCTTCGCGAGCGCGTCGAGGAACGGCGTAGACGCCGGCCCGGGGAGATCGGGATTCATCGAGCGCATGTCCTTCGCGCGGAAGGTCTCGAGCTGCACGACGATGAAGTTGGGTCGCACGGGCGATGTCGCCGCAGCGGGGCCGACGTGCTGCCGACGCAGCGGACGCTCGGGATCCGTGAACGTCCACGCGCGCGATGGATCACGCGCGCTCCAGTGCGACTGATACAGCGCAGTCGCGGCGGCGACCTCGTCTGCAGTCGGCACGGCGCGATGGCGCGCACGCACGTCGTGCCACAGCGACATGAGCACCGGGCGCACCTTCGCCTGCCGGTTCTTGCCGCCGGGCAGCCAGTTCCACGACACGGTCGGCAGCACGAGCAGCCCGATCGCGACCGGTCCCAGCACCCACGCACGCGAGCACACCCGCGGCCAGTGGATGCGCGGCGCGACGACGATCGCGAGCGGCAGGTAGGCGATCGCGACGACGATGCTCCACGCGCTCGACCACGCGCCGCCGCGATCGGCGGCGACGCTCTGGACGATCACGTCGGGCACATGCGTGGTCGCGAAGTACGTCTGCAGCCACGCGACGTTCAGGTGCATACCCAAGAAGCGCTGGCACTCGCGATCCATCGCGCCGAGCACGAGCACCGCGGTGCACGCGGTGACGTGCAGCACGGTCGCACCGCGGCAAAGCGGCAGTGCGCGCCGCGCTTGCCGGTACGCCCAGGCGAGCAGTGGCAGCGCGAGGATCGATTGCGCCCACGCGCCGTAGAAGATCGCGTGGAACACGAAGTTGGCGGGATCGAGCGCGAACGGCTTCCCGAACGGGTTCGGCCGGAGATACAGCAGCACGTGCAGCATCGACTCGACCGCCACCGCCAGGGCGAGCAGCGCCGCGGTGTGGTGGATCGCGGACGTGCGAGGCCGCGGCGTTTGAACGCTTTGCGAAACGACGGACATGCGACCCAAGGCGCCGCGTCCTACGCTGCGCGACAGAGGTAGTCCCCGAACTCGCGCTGCGGATGCATCCCGCGGACGGGGGAGTTGCCGCCCTGCGCGGCGGCGCGATACCGTTACCTCGCGATGCCCTACGTCGAGTACGCGTGCGAAGGTCGCCTGATGTTCCGCACCGAGACCACCGAGGGCGCGCAGTTCGTGCCCCGCGTGCACGAGATCGTCGTGATCGACGACGAGCCGTTCATGGTCGTGGACGTCGAGTACTGGGCGCGGCGCCTCGGCTCGACCGATCGGCGGTTCGTGTGGCCGACGGTCTACGTGATCCCAGTGCCCGCAGAGCAGTGGCAGGAGCGACTCGAACGCCGCCACAAGCGTGAGTCCCACGGGCCGCCGCCGATACGATATTAACTTTCAGGGGAAGCGGCCCGCTTCCCCCTGGGCGCCGGCGAAGCCGTCGCCGAGACTCCCCCTTTCCCCATCTTCGCTCCGGTGTTCTTTTCCCGTCGCAAGGCCGAGCTCCTCAAGCCGCTGCTGCCCGCGCTCGAGTGGGAGCGCGTGCAGGCGTACGCGATGACCGACGCCGGCTTCGGCACCGATCCGTTCGGCACCGATCCCGATCTGCTCGGCTTCGGCTACGCGCTCGGCTACTGGCTGCATCGCCACTACTTCCGGGTCGTGTCGACGGGCCATCACCACATCCCGGCGCGCGGCGCTGCCGTGATCGCGGGCAATCACAGCGGCGTGCTGCCGTTCGACGCAGTGATGCTCGCGGTCGACGTGTTCCGCTACACCGATCCGCCGCGACTCATGCGGTTCATGGTCGACTACTTCGTGTACCAGGTGCCGTTTCTCGGCGTGTTCTTCCGCAGCCTCGGGCAGATGCCGGGCACGCGTGCGAACTTCGACGGACTCGTGCAAGAGGGCCACATCGTCGGGCTGTTTCCCGAAGGTGCCGAGGCGCTCGGCAAGCCGGCTGCGCAGCGCTACGAGCTGTATCCGTTCAGCCATGGGCACGTCGAGCTCGCAGCGCGCCATCGCGTGCCGGTCGTGCCGTTCGCGCTCGTCGGCGCCGAAGAGCAGATGACGATGATCACCGATCTCCGTCCGCTCGCCCGCGCGCTGCGGCTGCCGTACTTCCCGATCACGACGACGTTCCCGTGGTTTGGGCCGCTGGGCCTGTTGCCGAAGCCGGTGCGCTACTTCATCAACTACGGCGAGCCGATCACGATCGACCCCGCCGCGCTCGACAGCGTCGACGTGCGCACGACCGAGGTCGAGCGCGTACGAGATGCGGTCGCGGATCTGATCCAACGCGGGCTCGAGCAACGCCGCGAGTACGGCAGCTCGAGCGCCTGATTTCCCGGGGGACCACCATGGCCGAGACCAAGAAGATCCCGACGCTCAAGGCCGCGGCGCTCGTCAATCCCCAGGAGCAGGCGACGCCCGGCACGCTGCGCGAAGGACCGCGGCGAATCTTCGTCGCCGGCGCTCGGCGTCGCGTTGCGATCCATTTGATCGAGCGATTGCTTGCTGCACCCGAGGTCGATCTCGTGCTCGGCGTGGATCGGGGGCCGTGCCCGCCGGCGCTACTCGGCTGCGATCCCGAGCGATTCGTCTTCGCGACCGCGGATCTGAGCAAGCGACGGCAGGTCGACAACCTGTTCCTGCTCGACAAGCTGCGCGAGCGCCCGCTCGACAGCGTCGTGCACCTCGCGTTCCAGGGCAATCCGCGCGGCTACGGCGTCGAGAGCCACGAGTTCAACGTCAACGCGGCGCGTCATCTGCTCGACGCGAGCCTGCGTCACGGCGTCGCGAAGTATCTGTTCCTGTCGAGCGACGCGGTCTACAAGATCGGGCCGCGCACCGACTACAAGGTGCGCGAGGATGGCGAGCTGAACCTCGATCCGGACGTGCATCCGATCTTGCGCGACACGATCGACGCGGAGTTCATGTGTCGCGCGAAGATGGATCGGCCGGACTGCGAGGTCATGGTGCTGCGGCCGAGCGGCGTGTTCGGCGGTGGCGTGCTGTCGGGTGTGAACCTGCTGTTCGAGAGCACGCCGCCGGTGCTGCCGGTCGGCTTCGATCCGATGATCAACCCGACGAGCAAAGAACGACTCGCGCGCGACCTGATGCTGTCGATTTTCTTGCACGGCAAGGGCGTGTACAACCTCGCGGGCACGACGGTCGGGCCGTTGTCGAAGTTCCTCGAGGAGCGCGGCATCCGACCGATCCGCGTGCCGGGTCCGGCGCTCGGTCTCGTCAATCGGATGCAGCGGATGCTCGGGATGACGCGCTACCACGCGGGCTTCCATCCGAAGCGGCTGTTCTTCTCGCTGGTGCTCGACGACACGCGGTTCGACCGGATCTTCCGCGCGAACGCCCACAGCGTGCTCGCGCTGTCGCGGTCGCCCGATCCTGGTGGGTGAGGAGTCGGCGTTCAGCTGCAGCCGCGGGCGACGGTGTCGGCGGCGATCTCGGCTGCGTTGCGGCAGGCCTCGACGTCGTCGCGCACGGTGACGTCGGATGCGAGTGAGCCGGTCTTGGCACCGAGCGTCCACCGCAAGGTCTGCTTCGTGTGCTTGTCGTAGTCGATCGCGTCGCTCTGCGGGCGGTTCTCGATCGCGAACGTACCGGTCGTGCCTGCGGCGATCCGGGTGGTCTCACCGCACGCGGTGCACTCGGTCGCGGCAAACTCGAGCGTGTCGGTGCAGCGGTTGTCGATGTCGAGCAACGCCGCGCGCGTGGGGTCGGGCTTCGACTTGTGGGGGCCGATCGACACGCGGCGTCGCGGTGCGATCGTCACGCACTCGGTGCGTCACTGCGCTCGATCGTGACGAAGTAGATCGGGCCTGGGTCGCACGTGTGCGCGACCCTCGATGGGATTGCGAGTGACAGCAGCGTCGACGCCAGCAGCACGGCGGAGACTCGAAAGGGGCCTGCCACCGGGCCAGCGTCGCATGGTGCTGCTCGCCAGTCGTCGACGATCGTGATCAGCGCCGTCGTTTCGCGCGCAACGAGTTGCGTGTGCGGCCGACAGGCGCGATGAGGGTGGCCCTGTCGGCGACCCCGCGCTACGCTCACGAGGTCAGATCCCATGGACGCCGAAGCACTGTCTGTCCTTCGAGAGATCCGCGACGAGGCGCGGCAGACGAACGTCCGCCTCGGTGCGGTCGAGACGACGCTGGTCGAGCTCGCCGAGCAGCAACGCTTCGTGGTCCGCTATCTGAAGACGCTGAGCGAACGCGACGGCCGGATGGAAGCCGACGTCGTGGATCTGCAGCGACGCGTCGAGGCCCTCGAGCGGCAGGGCGGCTGACGAGCACCACGATGCCGCACGCCCGTCTCAGGCCTTGCCGCCCGCGACGACCTCGGCGACGCCGCGTTTGATGATCTGCGAGAGCACGCTGCGATCGACGTCGGCAAGGCGCTTCACGTACAGGCACGCCTTGCCGGTCGTGTGCTTGCCGAGTTTCGCGAGCAGATCGGTGTGGTTCTCGTAGCCGCGCACGATGTACAGCGTGAGCGCGCCCTTACGCGGCGAGAACCCGACCTGGAAGAAGTCGCCCTCGCGGCCGCTGTCGTACTCGTAGCGCCAGTTGCCGAAGCCGACGATCGCAGAGCCCCACATCTTGGGCTCGGCGCCGGTCGCCTTGCGCATCATTTCGACGAGCACCTTGCACTCCGCGGCGCGGGTGGTGTCGAGGCTGTCGAGGAACGCGTCGACCGATCCGGTGGTCGCCTTGGTCTTCAGGCTGGCGGCCTTTTTCTTCTTGGTGGGGGCCTTCTTCGCGGCAGGCGCCTTCTTCTTGGCAGACGCCTTCTTCTTCGCGACCTTGGTCTTCGCCATATCCCGATCCTACCGCGATCCACGGTGCCCGAGGATCTTGGTAGGATCCCCCTCGTGTGGACGACCGGGATCATCACCGCGCTCGCGGGTCTCGGTTCGGCCATCGCCGTGCTGTGGCTCGTGAGGCGATGGTTCTATTCGATGGTGGCGACAGCGCGGGCGAAGCTCGACGCGCTCGCGGCGGGCCGGATCGCGAAGCGCGTCGACGATCGCGCCAGATTCTTCGGCGTCGGCTCGAAATCCGCGGCGCAGCTGCGCGGCAACGGTGTGCTCGCGCTCTACGAGACCGAGCTCATCTTCGTGCAGCTCATGATCGATCGCGTGATCCGGATCCCCATCGACGCGATCGTCGAGGTCACGACCGCGAAGAGCTTCAAGGGCAAGACGATCTTCCGCGACCTCCTGACGATCACGTGGCGCTTGGATGGCGGCACCGAAACCGTGGGATTGTTCGTGGTGGATCTGCAGGGCTGGCTCGCCGCGCTGAAGCAGGCCCAGCCGAGCGCGTCGGCGCCGGCCTGATTCACGATCGCCATGCACCTCGCGACACCCAGCCACGCGATCGTCCGTCCCCCCTCGTCGAGCTACGCCGCGTGCCTGCGCGAGCACCCCGATCCCCCGATCGACATCCCGCTCGCCCGCACCCAGCACGCCGGCTACGTCGCCGCACTCCGTGACGCCGGCATCGTCGTCGACGTGCTCGCGGAGCACGATGCACCCGATGCGACGTTCGTCGAGGACACCGCGATCGTCCTCGACACGTGTGCGCTCGTCACTCGGCCCGGTGCGCGCACGCGTCGTGCCGAGGTCGCGTCGATCGCTGCCGCGCTCGAAGGCCGACGCACGATCACGATCATGCCGCCGCCCGGCACGATCGACGGTGGTGACGTCATGCGCATCGGTCGTCACCTCGTCGTCGGCCTCTCGCAGCGCACGGATCGCGCCGGTGCCGATGCGCTCGCGAAGGTCGCTGCGACGGACGACATCCGCGTCATCACCGTCGACGTGCCGAGCGGCCTGCACCTGAAGTCCGCATGCTCGGTCGTGACCCCCGAGCTCGTCGTTGTCCACGGTGCGCTCGGCGATGCGCTGCGCCGCGTGCTCGATCCCTCGATCGTGCTGCTCGCGGTCCCGGAGCCGACCGGTGCGAATGTGCTCGGCTTGGGCGATCGTGTGCTGGTGTCGTCGGCCGCGCCGCGCACCGCCGAGCTGCTCGTTGCCCGTGGGCTCCGGGTGCACACGGTCGAGCTGTCGCAGATCCACCTCGGCGATGGTGCGCTGTCGTGCCTGTCGCTGCGCTTTGCCCCGACTGCCGAGGCGTGGTGTGTCTGATATGGTGATCGGCGATGGAGGTGCACGCGCGGTGATGGGCCGTGTCGCCGCTCGCAGCGGAGCGTTCGTGCTCGCGCTCGCCGTCGCTTTGCCCGCGCGCGCGACCGAGCCCGCGACGCCGGTCGCCGATCCCCCCGCAACGTCGCCCGAGCTGCGTCCCGCGATGGGCGAGCCCGAAGGTCCGCCACCCGAGCAGACGTGGGACGACGTGCTCGGTGATCAGGTCGAGCCACCACCACCGGTGGTGTCGCAGCCGATCCCCGCAACGACGCAGTCGGTGCCGAAGCCGTTGCAGCCGCCGACTACGACGCAGCTCGAGGATCAACGGCGCACCGGCAACGGACTCTTGATCGGTGCGGCCGTCACCGGCGTCGTCGCGACGCTGCTCAACGGGCTGCGCGTCTACGTCGTCAGCGGTCCGTGCCAGACCGACTCGCAAGGCGGCTGCTCGCTCGGATGGTTCGTCACGACGCCGTTCGTGTTCGGCAGCAACATCGCAGCGACTGCACTCGCTGGCGCGGGCGGTCGCCAGCGCGGCACCGCGGATACGTGGCTCGCGCGCGAGAAGCAGCGGCGTCGCAACCCGTTGATGCTGAGCATCGGCATCCCGTTGATGGCGCTCGGCTTTCTCACGAGCGTGTCGCTGCGCGGCCTGTGGCTCTCCGACTACGGCAGCCCCGAAGGCGCGGAGATCTTCGACTTCGCGCGGCCCGGACACGCGTTTGCGTACTACGGCGCGCAGCAGCTCTCGGCGTCGGCATTCGCAGCGGGCGTCGGCATGATCAGCTACGCCACGGCGGGCAATCGCGAGCGGCGGCGGTACAACCTCACGACGACGCCGTGGCTCGGCCGCAACGTCGCAGGGCTGCAGCTGCGCGCCCGGTTTTAGCTTTCAGGGGAAGCGGCCCGCTTCCCCCTCCCTAGCCGACCACTTTTTTAGAGCAGCGCGATCGTCCAGCCGACGAGCGCGAGGTTGATCGCGAGACCGACGAGCGCGACGAAGCGCGTGACGCCGCGGCGATCCTTCGGATCGGCTCCGCGCCACACGAACGCTGCGATCCCGAGCACGACAAGTGATGGCACCTCGCAGATCGCGAGCTGGGACTCGTCGGTGGCGGCAGGCAGGATCAACGGCGTGAGCAGAACCCCCAGCGCAGCGACGAGCATCACGTGCTTGCGCGCGTTCGCGACGCCGGCGCGGACCGGCCATGTCCGCTTGCCGACTGCGCGGTCCGCCGGCGCATCGGGCAGCGAGGTGCTCATGTTGCTCGCGATGCCGAGCACGACGATCGGCACGAGCCACTTCGGATCGAAGCCGTCGAGCGATCCGGCGTGCGCGACGAAGCCGATCGCCGGCAGCACTGCACCGATGCCGATGCCCTGAACGACCTCGCCGAAGCCGCGATACGACAGCCGCAGCGGCGCGAAGCTGTACGCGAGCAACAGCGCAATCGCAGCGCCGCAGCCGACGAGCATCGCGTCGCGACCCAGCGCGAACGCTGCGGTCGCGGAGACGAGGACCATGCCGAGGGCCATCGCGCTCGCAGCTCGCACGAGCGTGCGCGCATCGAGCAGGCCGTCCGGCAGCACGCGCGATCCGCCGGAGAACATCGTGTGCGTCGCGCTCGCCCGATCACCCGACTCGTCGGCGACGTCGTTCGCGAACACGATGAACAGGTGATCGAACACGCCGAACAGATGCACGAGCACGCACGCGAACGCGTTGAAGCGCGCGCCGGCGGCGATCGCCAGCGCCTGGCCGACGATGAGCGGCATCGCGATGTTGACGTGCGCGAGCGGACGCGCGGCCTGCCACCACGCGGCCAGCCCGCCGGGACGGATCACGAGAACGAGTCCTTCGCCGCGCGACGCTCACCGAGCTGTGCGGCATCACGCGCGCGCACGAACGGGTTGGTCTCGCGCTCGAGCTCGACGGTCGTCGGCGTGGTGCAGTGCGTGAGCTCGGCGCGACGGTCGGCGATCGGTGCGTGCTCGGGCTCGAGCGCTGCTGCGAAGCGCAGGTTCGACGCGGTGTACTCGTGACCGAACCACATGCGCGTCGTCGCCGGCAGGCTCGTCAGCAGCTGCAGGCTCGTGTGCATCTGCGCCGGTGTGCCTTCGAACAGCCGCCCGCAGCCGGCGGCGAACAGCGTGTCGCCGGTGAACACGTCGCCGTCGGCGTCGTCGTCGCCGACGAGGTACCAGGCGATCGCCGCGCGCGTGTGCCCGGGGATGTGCGCCGCGAGGACGCGACGACCGGCAATCACGAGACCGCTGTCGATGAAGCGATCGGTCGGCGCGTCGACGAACAGTGATTGCTGCGGCACGCGGCCGCGATCGAGCTCGTGCGCCGCGACGGTGAGCGGGCCGAAGTGCTCGATGAGACCGTCGACGCCACCGACGTGATCGGGATGGTGGTGCGTCGCGAGGATCCCCGCGGCGCCGAGACCGAGGGTCTCGAGCGCGGCGATCACCGGCTTGCTCTCCGAGGGATCTACGATCCACGCGCGCTCGCCCTCGTGCACGAGGTAGGCGTAGTTGTCGCTCAGACACGGGACCGCTGTGATCTTCGGAGACACGGCGACCGACCATACGCGCCGCAGCTCTGCGGCTCAACCCGATCGCCGCGCGCGCACGCCGAACATCAGCGGAATCCGAGCGACCCCGTCGGGCCCCACCCAGCGGCGTGTACCGGGCTCGAGCACGAGGCCACGGTTCACGCGGCAGCCGTTCGCGTACCGATACTCGCGTGCGGTCTCGATCACGAGGCCGCGGCGGCGAGCGCGTCGATCACGGCGGCGAAGCCGTGCTGCCAGCTCGGCGCGGCGATATCGTTGGTGCCCGGCACCGGATTCTCCCCGAGCGCACCGAGGCCGACCGCGGAGTCGGCGACGTAGTCACCGACCGGCTCGACGAACGGCGTCGTCGCGAAGTAGTCGTCGCGATCGAGACGAAACGTCTCGCCGATCGACCACACCAGTGGATGGAACTCGACGTACACGAAGCTGCCGCCGGGCACGACGATCCGCGCGATGCCGCGTGCCCACGGGGCAAGCTCGGGCAGCCATCCCGCCGCGCCGTAGCTCGAGAACGCGAGGTCGAAGCGCGCGTCGGTCTCGTGCATCCATTGGAGGAGCTCGCTGCGCACGAACGTCGCCGGGATGCCGGAGCTCACCGACAGCTGGGCGGCAAACGCAATCGCCTCGTCGCTGAGATCGACGCCGGTCACCCGCGCGCCACGACGTGCGAGACACAGCGAGTCCTGCCCCGCATTGCACTGCAGATGCGCGAGCGTGCGGCTCGAAAGCTCCCCGAGGAGCTCCAGCTCCTCGGGGAACAGCACGTCTTCGCCGGCGGCGAGGCGCGCGGCTTGATCACCCTTGTGCGCGTTGTGATTGCGCGTCGCGATGTTCCAGCTCGCGCGGGTCGGGTCGATCTCGTCGGCCATGGCGCGGCAGGGTAGCGCGGCCCCATGATGACTTCACGGGGCGCGTGCCACGAGTCTCAGGCGCCGCCGCCTTCACCACCACCTTCACCGCTGCCGTCATCGCAGATGCACAGATCCGCGCCCGCTTCCTCGTCGAAGAAGCAGCCGAGCCCCGGAACGCCGTTGAGCTCGAGGCACACATCGTTGCAGTCGAGCGCGACGGGTTCGCCGTCGACGCACACGGCGACGGTCGCTTCGTCGATGCACGCGGTCGCGCCCTCTTCGCAGGTCGCCGTGCCGCTCTCGCCAGCCTCCGCGCCCGCTTCGTCCGCGCCCGCTTCGTCTGCGCCCGCTTCGTCTGCGCCCGCTTCGTCTGAACCGCCGTCGGCCGGACCGTCATCGCCGCCCTCGGATTCGTCGGCCCCGCCGCCGTCGCCCTCCGACTCGTCGGTGCCACCCTCGTCGCCGTCGCCGTCGCTGTGATTGTCGTCGTCGTCGCCCTCATCGTCGCCGTCGCCGTCACCGGTGTCGGCAGCGTCGTCGTCGTCGCTGTCGCTGTCGGCGATGTCGTCGAGGAACTCGCAGCCGGGCACGACGAGCGCGCAAGCCAGCAGGTGCTTCAGAATCGTGTTGGTCTTCATGCCGGGTGAGTGCGAGCCAAGGCCCCGGATCCGTCACGGCGCCTGTGGTTTGCAGCACAGGGGCCCGCGGATCGCGTGCCGGCACGGCAGCGTTGGGCCGAGCACGACGACGAGGTCGTCGGCGCAGTGCTGGCGTTGACTCGCGCCCTCGACTAGCGGCGAGCTCCGCCGCCGCCCGACGAGCGGCTACCGCCGCCGCTGCTCGATCGCGATGGCGAGCTGCGTGACGAACCGCTCGATCCGCTCGAGCGCGACGGGCTGCTCGACCGCGACGGCGACGACGATCCGCGCGACGAGCCGCTCGACCGCGAGGGCGGCGAGTACGAGCGCGCCGGCGACGAGCCGGACGACCTCGACGATCCGCTCGATCGCGACGGTGGCGAGTACGATCGCGACGGGCTGCTCGATCGCGACGGGCTGCTCGACCGCGACGGACTCGCAGACGAGGGCTGGTACGACGGGCTGCTCGATCGCGACGAACCGGACGACGGGCTTGTCGATCGTGACGGACGCGGTGCCGCAGCGGCATCCCAGCTCGCTGCCGGCGATGCCGCGCGCGACGGGTTCGCGACGGCCGGCGAGTCCCAGCGCGGACGGGACGACGAGGTGAACGGATCACGGCCCGCCACGTTCGCCGCGGGCAGCGTGCCGACGGTGCGAGCCGATCGCGACGGCGCGACCGCTCGCGACCTCGCCGACGGATCGATCACGGTGACGCGCTGACCCGACGACGTCGTGTACGTAGAACGACCGGGACGCGAAGCCGGCGTGACGGGCATGCGCCCGACGTCACCCGAAGACTTCGCCGGCGTCGCAGTGCGCACCGGCACCGTGCGCGACGGCGTACTTGCAGCGACCGCATCGCCACGCGTCGGCGTATCGATGCGGCTCGGCGTATCGCTCTTGCTCGGCGCGGGCGCCATGCGGCCCGGCTTGTCGGCGAGGCGTGCGGGCGCCGTGCCACCATCGCGCGAAGGCGAGTCGGCGATGCCCGATCCCTGCGGCGCACCACCTGCCGGTGTGCGACGCGGTCCATCCTGATTGCCGTCGGGCGTGCCACCACCGCCCGGCACATTGCGTCGCGGCGGACCGGCGTCGGCGACCTGCGGCTTGGTGCGACGCGGACCGTCTGAACCACCGGGCCGATCACCGGGTTGGCTCGGTGCACCGGGCGACGGCTTGTCGCTGCCGCTGCCGTCGCTCCAATAGTTGTGGTGATGGTGGTTCTGGTTCGCGACCGGCAAGCCGTACGCGTGATAGCCGTAGTAGCCGACGCCGCCCCAGTACCAACCAGCGCCGTAGTAGCCGCTGCCCCAGTAGTACGGCGCCCACGGATAGTAGCCGTTCCAACACGAAACCAGCGGCGCGGGCGGACCCCAGTAGTACGCCCAACCATCGTACACGTCGTTGTAGAACACGAAGTCGCCGTTGACGTTGTAGTACCAGCGGCCGCCCCAGTAGACGCGTGGGAACGTCTCGATCGGCTCGGG
>Ga0105048_10009871_pt1 | contig 15130 bp, 16 predicted proteins | sample MAT05_FD_78382 | JGI IMG/M metagenome (GOLD analysis project Ga0105048, IMG submission 78382) | Freshwater microbial communities from Lake Fryxell liftoff mats and glacier meltwater in Antarctica - MAT-05 | ecosystem: Environmental > Aquatic > Freshwater > Ice > Liftoff microbial mat | place... | reverse complement strand
GGTGGCCGGAGGGAGCGGACGATGGAGGCGGGGCGGGAGGTGCAGATCCATGCCGCAATCCTGCGCTTTCGCGGTAAATTTGGCCAAATTTTCCGCGATCAATTAGTCAAGTGCGCCTGGATGCTCGCTGCACCTTCACCCTCACTACCAGGCTAAGCTGGCCGACATGTTCGTGGGCACCATCCAGGCTGCGCGCGGCGCTGACCTGGAGACTCCCACGCTCCTCGTCGAGACCCACAGCAACGCTCTCGTCAGTCGCCTCGGCGAGCTGGTCGAGATTGGGAAGCTCGACTCGAAAGACGTGCTGGTGCTCCTCTTCGAGCAGGATGCCGGGACCCGAGGCACCACCGTCAGGCAGTCCACCTTCTCCCCGGAGGGTATACTCGAGAACTGGCCAATAGGTTTCTTCGCTCCCTGAGCCATGCTGCTCATCTTCGCCCCTGAGCTCCGCGATGAGCTGCCCCGCATCCTCGACTCCAGCGATTTGCGGAGCGCACTCTCGAACCTTGCGCGCGCGCACCGCGAGGGGAAGCATATTCTCTCTGGTCCAGCTACCCTGCTCCGCCAGCTCAGCGAGGCGAGCGCCTTGCCAGAGGACGTGCATGGCACCTTCAAGCAACTCAAGGAGTTCGCCTCTGAAGCCGAGGGCTCACGTAAAATAGTGAGTTACTTCGTCGTGATCGAGCCGCGCGAAGGGGATATTCACGAGGAGATGGAGGGAGACGAAGCTCGGCGATGTTTCCGGGTTCCGCTCGCTTATTTCAGCGACTCCGCTCGCGCGCAGGCCTCGCGGCTCGTTGCCGAAGACGGCAGTGACGCCCGGGTCTATGAGCGAGCGGCGGAGGCTTATCTCCGCCGACTCGGACCGAAAGGGCTCTCCGTTCGCTCCCAGTCCTATGGCGGAGGCGGAGACAGCACCGCCGATGCGCTCCGGGACCACGCGCGCCACGGTCCGACGGTGTGCATCGTCGATGCTGACCACAAATGGTCGAGCAACGAAGGAGAACCCAGCGAGGGCGCGACGGCCGCCAACGCGAGGAAGGTTACGCGGAAGCTCGCGGGCAAGACCATGTGCATCGTGTATTCGGTGCCGTGCCGCGAGATCGAGAACCTCTTGCCGTGCGAGCTGGTGCTGGAGTGCTTCGCGGTGACGGATCGAGGCGATTTTCATCAGCGCTGCGTGCGAGCCTCCGAGCTTGGCCTCTTCGGCGGAGGCCCGCGCGTCGATCGGCTCGACCTCAAGAAAGGCCTGTGCCGCAAGGACTACGAAGCCCTTTCGAACGAGCATCCCCAGCGCCGCTACCTGGCGCGCGTCTTTGCGGAGTTTCGGAATCGTGCCCCGGCGCCTACGCGTGGCTGGTGCGGTGACGAGCGGAGGTGCGGCGGCGACGAGCCGTGTGAATGCGTCCTCTTCGCGGGCCTCGGCGAAGGTCTCCTCGAGTGCGTCGCCGACAGATTGGAGACGCTCAGCGCGCACAAAGTTGGCGAGCACCTCCTCGCCGCCGGCCAGCCGTCCGCGCCCGCCTGGACGGCGATCGGCAGCCTCCTCTTCGCCTGGGGCTGTGGGTACCCCCGCACCCGTACCTGAGCATCGAGCCATCCCCCCGCGGCGGCGCACTGGAGAGCATCCGACCCACGCCCGGAGCAAAAAGTTCTTGTCCTCGCGCTCCACCTGGATAGCCTCGCGGCATGGCGAACAAGAAGACTGCAAGTCACCTCGAACGCTGGATCGACCAGGCCATCGCCGTCGGGGCCACCGAGAACCCGCTTCACTTACCCTACGACGTCGCCTTGAAGGAGGCCGGGCAAGTCGCGAGCTTCGTCCTCAAGTACTGGGAGCCGACCGCCGGCCTTCCGGGCCTGAAGCGCGTGCAGGCGCGGCTCCCGAAGAGCACGGGAGACGACATCGTCTCGCTCGTTCACGCGACGCAAGAGCAGCAGACCAAGCTCCTGCTCCTCGTCGATCCGGTCGTGGTCGATCAGGGGGAGCGCGCTCGTTTTCTCATCGACGAACTGGAGTCGGCGATCGAGTTCCTGCTCGACGACGACGTGACGGAAGAGGCCGACACGCAGCTCGCCGCGCTCCAGGCGTTTCACGCGCAAGGCGGGCAGCGTTCGAGCGCGCTCCACCAGGCGTTGAGCGATTACGCGGCTCTGGCGGAGTCGCTGCAAGCGCGGCTCGTCGAGGTGGACGCGGCGTTCGAGGCGGCGCTCATCGCGGAGGCCAAGGCGCTTGGCGTCACGCTGGCCGAAGCGCCTGCGGCATCCCCTCCGGCGCAGGAGGCGGTCAAGAGCGCGGTGCTCGCGCGCAATGGGCTGCTCAAGCTGCTGAGCGGCAAGGTCGCGCTGGTGCGGAAAGCAGCAGCGCATGTGTTTCGGGGGTTTCCGGAGACGTACCGCGAGGTGACGAGCACCTATGAGCGGCGGCGCAGGGCGGCGGCGCGGCGGGCGAAGGTGAAGGAGGCGGGGAAGGCGAAGGGCGAGGGCGGCGGCGTTGATGGTGGCGGCGTTGGCAAAGAGAGCGGTGGATAAGGCGGCGGCTGCGACGACAGATCACGCGAATCATCGGGGAGCCGGTCACAGGACGCGCACCAGAGCGAGTCGGGCCGGCTCGACATCGCGGAGCGCTTGCCCGGCGCCGCTCCCTGCTATACCCGGTCATCATGACGCTGGAGCTCCGAGACCTGCGACGCTTCGTCAAGCACTGCGATCCACTCCGGCCGCTCGAAGCGGGCGACCCGCTCTACGTCCCGCTCGACGATGTGCGCGGCACGGAAGGATCCGGAGCAGACCCCGGGCTACCTGGAGCGCTTCTTCGAGTACGTCAGCCGGACGGACGTCCAGCTCAAGAGCCTGGGCTTCTCCACGTACGGGGGCGTCGCTGATGCTGGAACTCAAGAACAATGTTAGCTTCCGGCAGAAGGCGGAGGCGGCGCTCCAGGGGCGCTTCCAGCAGTTCGTCTCCGACGCGCAGGATGTCATGGCGCAGGCCGTGGTGAGGCTCCGCAAGGCCCGGGGTATCTATGCCGAGCGGGTCGTGGTGATCGCCGACGGCCTCGAAAAGTTCGCGCCCCTGCGCGAGGAGGATCGCCCGCCGATGGAGGCGAGCATCGAGACGCTCTTCCTCACCCACCGCGATCTGCTCCGCATCCCCTGTCACTCGATCTACACGTTCCCTCTCTGGCTGCGCTTCCGTACCGCGCAGCTCGGCACGAGCTATGGGCGGGAGCCGCTCATCCTCCCGATGGTAGGTCCACGGGCGCGACGGCGCCGCGCACGACGCCGGGCTCGCGAGGATGGCCGACATGGTGCAGCGCCGGGTCGAGAGCATCGCGCCGGTCTTCGGGCATGATCCCGGCACGACGCTGCGACCGCTCATCAAGGCGTCCGGCGGCTACCCGCGGGATCTGCTGCGGATGGTCCGCTCGCTCCTGATGGAGGCGACCGTATTTCCGGTGCGACCCGACGACGTGACGCGCGTGATCGGCGAGCTCGCGCGGTCGTACGCGGATACGATCCTGGGCACCTACGTTGATGTGCTCGCGCGCGTCGCGCACACGCACGAGCTGCCCAAGGAGAACGCCGCAGAGCTGGCGCTGTTTGGCCACCTGTTCGAGCGCTGGCTTATCCTCGCGTACCGGAACGGCGACGAGTGGTACGATCTGCACCCGCTGGTTCGCCGGGCCCACGCGGTGCAAAAGCGGCTCGTCGAGCTCTGAGCGTGCTGCCGGAGCTCCCCTCGTTTGCCAAGCTTTATCTGCCGGACTTCCGGCGGATCCGGCACGCGATCGAGCTGTCCGAGGGCTTCGTGCTGTTCCCGATCCAGATGTCCCCGGACCTCGCGCAGGCCCTCGCGGTCTGGCTCAAGCACGAAGGACACCCCACCGTCGTCATCGCACCCCAGGATGAAGGCGCGGGGGTACGGCTCGTGGAGACATTGTTCAACGTGAAGCCGTCGCCCGGGATGGTCGTCATGGTGATCGCCGCATCGGCACGCTCCCTGAACATGACGCAAGTTGCGTCTGCTAAACCAGCGCCGTGATTCGATCGCTCGCCATATCGCCGCCCCGCTACTCTGGTGCGGGCCGAAGGAGTTCCTCGACCAGACGTGGAGGGAAGCACCAGACTTCTGGTCGGTGGCCGACGTACCACGGCGGCTTCAGAACTGGGTCGGAGAGCCGCCGAAGAGGTGGAAGGGTAGCTGGGTGGCCGGGGACACTGGCTACGGGTTCAATCGCAAAGAGGATGAGCGCAGCTATGAAGCCGCCCTGGCGCAGGGAGACATCGCGAACGCCGCAAGGCTTGGACTTCGAAACGTCGAGGCAAAGATCGCGGAAACGAGGTTTGTCGCCGCCCGAGATCTCATGGAGAAGATCAAGGCGATGCTCGGAACAGGGGGCGACGCGACGCTTCGGGCCCGAGCCCACCTGCTGAGCGGAAAGCTCTCGACATTGACCGGATCTCTCCGAGAAGCCGAGGCCGAGGTCCGCGAGGCAGCGGCGATCTGCGGTGAGCTCGGCAATGAGGAGATCACGGCCGATGCGCTGCTCACGCTGGGGAGCATTCACGCCGCCTCGAATCGGCTGAGCGAGGCGAAGGCCGCTTACGACGCGGCCCTTGGCTTCTACGCGTCGCGACCTGGCTACGACTCGAAGCGGGGAGAGGCGCTCACAGCCCTGGGGGACTACCACATGAGCCTCGGACACGTGGACGAGGCAGAGGTCTCGTACCAGGCCGCGCGCGGTGCGTATGAAGCATCGCTCGGTGATCCCAGGAGTGATATTGGTCGCGCCAATGTGCGCCTTGCGATGGGCGAGCTCTACGCAAGCCTCGCCCGACTGACCGAGGCCGAGCGCATGCTTTACGAGGCGCTCCAGCTCTATCGCAGCCACTCTGTGCCGCTGGGCGAAGCCAACGCGCTGACGGCATCAGGTGACGTCTATGCCGTGCGAGATCGCTTCAAGGAGGCGGCGGATGCGTACAAGCAGGCCCTCGCCATCCTGCGCCAGGTCGGCGTTCCCGAATGGGAGGAGCGCGTCACGCGCGCGCTCAGCTCTCCTGCGCGGGCTCCTCGTCCTCGTCATCCCCGAAGAGCACCCCCACTTGCAGCGGGATCGCGTCGAACGGCTCCGCGCGGACCTCCTCGCCGCGCTCGGCGACGAGGAGCTCGACATACCCGTCCTTCGCCCAGCGATAGACCATCAGCGTCTCCCGCTCGGGGTCGATGATCCAGTAGTGGGGAACCTGATACCGATGGTAGACGCGCTTCTTCAGGATCAGGGCGTTGCGCTTGTTGGTCGAGAGGATCTCGCAGATCCAATCGGGGCGCACCATGATCGGGATACCTCGCGGGCGCTCGGGCACGTGGTCTCGGCGCCAGCCGACCACATCGGGGCGGAAGGTGTTCGCTGGATCGAAGTAGACGTCGACCTCGGTCGCGAACCACCACCCGCCCGGCCGGCGCCCGCCGGGCCGTTGATCGTAAGGGTCGATGTGCGCGGAGAGCTTGCGCTGCGCGGCCCCGTGCTCGCCGGTTGCGGCGCCCTTCTCGACGATGCTGCCTTCGATGAGCTCGTGGCGCCGCTCTGTCTCGGGGATGGCGAGGAGATCCTTCAGGGTAGCGACGCCAGCAGCCTTCGGCGCGCGGGCGGTCATGCCGCGAGGGTAGCACCGGCGCGGCTCATGCCGGCGACGCTACCCTCCGGCTCGATTGAGCCGCCTCGTTGCCGCTCAAACCACGTCGTTGTAGCTCGACGCATCGGCTCGGAGCCGCGCCGAGGTCCCGCTCGCGAGCAGGGCTGCGGCGGCGGGGCGCACGACCTCGTCGAGCGCGCGGCCAAGCGCGGCCGTGAGATCCGCGCCGCCAAGTCGACCGTGCGCCGTCAACGCTTCGTTCCCCGCGGGCGCTCCCGCGAAGCCGGCGAGCACGCTCTCCGCCGAGGCGAAGACCTGCGCGACCGCGGCGCGCACCGGCGCTCCGCCCGTCGCGACGGCCCACGCGACCGTGCGCCAGGCGAGCTCGGCGTGGCGCGCTTCGTCCTCGGCGAGGATCGCCAGCGCAGCGCGGACCGCCGGGTCCGTCGCCTGGCCGAGCTGCTCGGCGGCTTGCACCGCGGCGAGCGTCTCGCCGATGCAGCCCTCGCGCGCCGTGTTCGCCGCGACGACCGCGAGATCGGAGCTCACCTCGATCGCGCCGCCGAAGGGGAACGTCGACGGTCCCACCGGCGCGCCCGCGTAAGCGCCGGCGAGCGCGAAGCAGAGGCGCGCGTGGCGGACCTCGTCGAGCGCGGCGTGATGCGCGGCCTCCACGAGCTCCGACGGCGCCCCGACGGCGAGCAGCTCGAGCGCGAACCGCCCGAACGAAGCCACCGACGCATGCTCGAGCAACGCATCGCCGGTCCAGGCGCTCGCGAGCGCGGCGCGAACCTCGGCCGAGAGCCCCTCGATCTCGGGCGCCGTCGCGCGGGTCGGCTGCCACGCCGGGCCGGCCTCCGCCGTCGCGTGAAGCGCGCGCGCCTCGACGAGGAACGGCCGCCCGACGCCGCACGAGAGCTCGCTGACCGGGAGGATCATGTAGCAACACTGGTTCGTCGCCGTGTCCAGCATGGGCCCGCTCACCACTCCCGGCGGCATTCCACAGCCATTCGTCGGGAGCTTGGGCACCACCTCGATGGCCGTTGGGCAGCCCTTGGGATCGGTCTCGTCGAGCGGGATGCAGGCTTTGACCGGCACCGGCTGCGCGCTGCCGCCCTCTCCCCCGGCGCCGCCCTGTCCTCCGGCGCCGCCCTGTCCGCTGCTACCGCTGTTACTGCCGCTGCTGCTGCTGCTGCCGCTCTGACCTGGGGGCGTCACCACGTCACCGCTGCAGGCGATGACTCCCAGCGTCGGCGCCGCGCCGATCGCGATCAGGTGAACGAGGTGCGAAGCCAGCGCGCGACGAAAGACACGACTCGAATCCATGAGTGACCTCCAGAGGTACCATGTTCGTCCGAAGACGGGTTTAAGCGGGGAAGGAGCGCGAGCCTACAGCGATCTCCCCCGCGCGTCTCAAGGAATCTGCATCGGCAGCGGCCCATGAAACGTCACCAGCGTCACCGCATCGGGAAACACGCTGGCCCGCGTGAAGCCAACCGTCGTCAGCTTTCCATTCGAGAGCCCGGCCGCGGCGACGCCGACCGACCCCGGGGCCAGGTCGAGGGCGCCGAAGAGCCCCAGCTTGCCGGTCGCCTGCGCCGCGACGTCCGGCAGCGGCTGAGCTTCGTTGTCGGTGAAATAAGCGAAGACCTTCTTCGCCCGATCGACGCCCGCTGTCGCGTTGAGGAGACGGACATCGGCGCAGTCGTGGACCTCGCCCAGCACCACGCCGTTTCCCTGGGTGATGCCTCCCCCGAGCGCGGCCTGCGCGAAGACGTTGTAATCGTCGTGGCCAAGGGCCTGGACATCGTGGCTGAAGGCGCCGTTCTTCACCGCGTCGTTGGCGATGTAGACGTTGTACTCGTACACGGTCGCCCAGGCGGCGCCGGAGGTCTTGATCAAGAGCTCTGTCTCGGTCGGGACGCCCGCGTAGGTGTAGGTACACTCGTAGCGTGTGCCGCAGCTGGGGATATCGGTCGCGATCCCCGTCGCCTTGCAATCCGCGGGGGTCGTGATCGCCGAGCCGACGATCGGACCGGGGCTGCCGTCGTCGACTCCGCCGCTCCGGTTGACCGTGTGGACCTCGACTCCGAGGTTCCTCGACTGGCACCCATTTGCGAAGATGACCGCGACACCGCTCAGCTTCACGTTCTTTGAACCACCTGGCTTTGCCGGGTAGCCGGAGGCCGCGGAGCAGCCGAGATCGGGCGGGCCGCTCCCTCCGAACTTCTTCACCCCGGAGGATCTGGCCAGCTCGGTCAACGACGCGCTGAGCGGCACTCCGCACACGGCGGTGACGTCGCTGGGCGAGGTGAGATCGCAGCTCACGGGCGCGGCGACTCCGGCGCAGAAGGCCGCGTTGGGGGCGTCGGTGATCTTGCCGTTGCACTGCCCGCCGCCACCGCCGCCGCTGCCACCACCACCGCCGCTCCCGCTGCTGGTGCCGCTCCCGCTGCTGGTGGCGCTGGTGGCGCTGTGCTGCCTCCACCGGCGCCCGTGCTGCCGCTGCCGCTGCTGCCTCCGCCGCACGCGGCGGCACCGCCGAGGAGCGTCGTCAGGGACAGGAGGTGAATCGCCTTGCCCACGTATTGAGTCGTCATTTGACTGCTGTGCTTTTCGGAGATCTGTAGTTGATGATCAGAGCCCCAGGGGCCACCGCAACGAAATCAGCTCATGAATAGCAGCACCGCTATTCGATCGGGGAGCCTCAGGGGAACACCTGTACGGGGGCAAGCACGCCCGGATTGCCGTCGTCCTGCAAGGATCCGCCCTTGCCGCCGAGACCGGCTGTGCCCTTCTGCGAGAACATCACGCCCTTGGCGTCCAGCGGGGTGTCGCCGCTCGCGGCGATGCCGATCGCGTGCCCGCCGTGACCGCCGCCGCCCTTGCCGCCGTCGCCGCCGGCGCCGCCGTCACCTCCGCGGCACGCAGCGACGGTGCCGGCTCCGCTGGCCGCGCCCGCCAAGCCGCTGACGCCGCCCGGCCCGCCGCCTTGGGCTTCGCCGCCGCCGCCCCCTGCTCCGCCCGCTCCCAGCATCACCGTGACCTTGTTGAAAGAGAGCGTCGCGCCGAGGCTCACCAGCGCGATGCTCGCGCCGCCGGCTTTGCCTCCGGTTCCTCCCTGGCCGCCGCATCCGCCGGCCCCGCCGCTGGCGCCGCTGGCGCCCGCGCAACCGCTCTTGCCCTTGGAGCCGCCCCCGCCGCCCCCGCCCTGGCCTGGTTGTCCAGAGCCAGCGTCTCCGCCGGCAACTCCGCTGTAGCCTGATACGGCGATCGTTCCGAGAGCCTTGGCGCCCGCCCCGTCGCTGCCGGGCGTCCCCTTGACGCCGTTATGGCCTGCGCCCGTGACGCAGTCCCACGTGGGATCCAGGGCTGTTTGCCCCTTTCCGCCGAGGGCCGTTTGCGCGTTCATCGGGGACGCTGCCCCGGTGTTGCCCGAGGTTGGGAAGCCATCGCCGCCGCCGCCGCCGACCGGATTGGCGGCGAGCATGCACAAGACGTTCTCCTTCGGTGGCCCTCCGCTGACCTTGATCGCGTCGGTGCAAGCGTTCGCGCCGTCGTTCCCGCGGATCTGCGAGTTGGTGGCGCCTGGCCACGTGCCGGTGGCCGTCGCCCCCACGAGGCCGTCTTTCCCGTTCCCCGCGATCAGATCACACCGCGTCAACGACGCGGTCACCTGATTGGCAATCACCGCGATCGACGAGCCGCCGGCGAGCAACGCGTTGACGGCTTGCACCTTGAAGTCGAACAGCTCCACGCCCGCCGCCTGATCGCTCAGCGTCAGCGGCACCGCGTCGGCCTCCGTCGTCAGCGTCGATCGCGCGCCGTCGGTGTAGGTCCACCCGTTCGCGCAGTCGAGGCCGCCGTAGATCCCGACTCCTGCGGTCACGGTCACGGTCTCGGTGAACGTCTCCGCGCACGCATAGATGCGCGCCTTCGTCGCGGAGGCTGCCACCACCGCGGCGGCGAGCGTTTTGTACGGCTTGCTCTTGCTCCCGACGCCGACCTTCGTGTCGTCACCCAAGCTCACCGACACGAAGAGGCCGCAGGTGTCCGCGACCGCATCCTGCCCGGCGGTCGGCACGCACTGAGCCGGCGGCCCGCTGTCTCCTCCGGTGCCGGCCGAGGTCGACGTCGACGCCGACGTCAACGTCCCGCTGGAGCTCCCGCCGATACCAGGGGCGCAGTTGAACCGCTCCCGACAGTCGTCGGGCAGCGCTCCGCAGCCGGTGTACAGCGCCAGCGCTCCGGCCAACGACCCGCCCGCCACGACGATCCCCCAAAGCGCGGTGCGCATTCGAACCTCTCTTTCTTGAAGTACCAAAGCTCGATCGCGTGTCCTACTTGATCGCCGGGGGCTTCGCCTAGAACTGTCCGCTCAGCGTGACGCTCCCGCCGCTCGGCGTCGCGCCGAACGACGCGCGGACCAGGCTCGCTTTTTTCTCGCCCGCGGCCGCCTTCGGTCTGGGCAAGAGCACCCACGTCACCGTCGCCAGCGCTGCTACGCCCGCGGTCGCGAAGCCGACGATGGCCAGGTTGCGGAACGAGCCCTTGGCGACGAGCGCGCTGTCGAGATCCGCGCACTCCGCGGGGGGCTTGTTCGAGGCGCAGACGCTGCGGTTCCCCTGGACGTCGACCTCGGTGAGCGCGGATTGCAGGAGATCGACGCGGCTGGCCTTCGATCCGGAGAGCACGAGGCCGACGATGCCGAGGCCGAGCCCCGCGGCCGCCGTGGCGATGCCGACGCCGACGGGGATCATGCTCTTCGGCTTGGCGGGGCCGCTCGTCGACAGCGGCGGCGCGCTCCCCGAGGGCGCCGCCGCTGTCGACGAGCTCATTGCGGTGGGCAGCACCAGCGTCAGCTCCACCGGCACGGTCGCGGCGCGGGCGATTTCAATCGTCTTCTGGGCGGACGTGTACGGGCTCAGCCGCGCCTCGATCTTTCGCTTCCCCGGATCGACAAAGATCTCCTCCGGCAAGGGCGAACGCCCGATCGATCGGCCGTCCACCAGCACCTCGGCGCCGTCGATGTTGACCTTCACCGTGGCCCCGCCGACGAGGCGCCGCGCCTTCTCGAGCAGGCCGCGCATGGCGTTGACTCTGTCCTCCGGGACGTTGACGGCGACGGTGCGCAGCGCGTACGCGAGGTGCTCGGCCGCCTCGCGCGGCATGCCCTGATCGAGCTCGAGGTTGCCGAGGTTCGCGGCGATGTCGTAGCTCTGCTTCAGATCGAAGGACGCTTTGTACTCGAGGTACGCGCCCTTCACGTCCCCGCTCTTGAGCAGCGCCTTCCCCCGAAGGTAGTGCTCTTCGGCCTGCTTCGCGGGATCGGCGCCGCGCGAGTCCGGGCTGAGCGTCATGGCCGCGCAGGCCGCGAGCGCGGCGAGGGCGAGCACGAGGCGAGAGCTCTTCGATGAGTAAGCCAGCATCTTCTCCACTCGGTCACTGCGGTGAGGATCGTGATGATCGCTCAAAAAACGTCGATCGGGGTGCCGGAGTTCGGCTTCGGGACCTTGACGGTGCCGAACGGCAGCGGGCGGACCGCGCTGGATGTCGGGGGAGCGACGAGGATCGTCGGCGCCGCCGCGACCGTCGTCCCGAGCGCGCTCGGCAGCTGCGGGCTCGCCGCGTGCGTCGTCGCGACCGGCTGCTGCACGAGATCATGCGTGGCGACCGCGGGCGCTGACGACGACGTTGACGGAGCCGACGACACCTCGGGATGATCGGGGACGATGTACTGACGGAACGGCAGCGGCAGCAGGCTCCCGATCGCCAGCGAGACGGCGCCCACCGCGAAGGCGAAGGGCCAGCGCGACTCGACCGACGGCGAGGTGGCCGCGGTTTGCTCGAACTCGCTCGCGCTGATCGTGATCTCCCCCGGCGGCGTCATCATCGGCGCCTGGGCCTGCGCCTGCGCCATGATCGGCGCGGGCGCGACGACCGGCGCAGGCGCGACGACCGGCGCAGGCGCGACGACCGGCGCAGGCGCGACGACCGGCGCAGGCGCGACTATCGGCGCGGGCGCCGCGACCAGCGCGGGCGCCGCGGGCCGCACCGGCAGCGCCTGCGGGACCGGGAGGTTGCCCGAGAAATCCAGGAGATCGCGCGAGGATCCGCCGCGCGTCGTCGACGGCGGATCGTCCTCGCCCCGCACCCGCGGCGGCGGTCCGGGCGGTACCATGCGCGCGATCGCGCCGCCGGGCGGAGCGGTTCCGCCCGGCTGATCGGCCGCGTCCATCCGCATCGTCCCGCCGCGCGCGCTCGCGGGCGGCGGCCTCCCCTTCGCGGCGACGCGCGCGGGCGTATCCTCCTCGTCGTCCAGCGGCGGCAGCCGCGCGCGCGCGGATCGATCCTGGACGCGCCCTCGCCCGCCCCGCGAGGACTCGTTCGTGTCGCCGTCCCCGCCGTCCACGTCGCCGCGGATGAGCCGCGCCGTGTGCCCGCCGACCGTGCGCGGCGGCGACAGCGTGTTCTGCGTGCCGCTCGGCGGACGTGACGACGGCGCTCGCACGGGGACCCGCGGCGGCTCGATCGGCAGCTTGTTGATCGGCGTGCCCCCGGGCGCCGTCATGCGCCCTGCACCAGGGGCGCGCCTCGGCAGAGCGAGCGAAGGCGCCGCGATCGGGTCGTCGTCCTTGGTCATGCTGGATCAGTTTATCGCACCGGAGAGGCGACGCGAGCACCCCGAATTCGCGGAGCCTCGTCATCGCCGCCGGGACAGGGAACCTCCGCCGGTCTCACACGACGCTGGACGTCATCCGTATGACCGACCATCCTGGCGCCGATGAACTGGGGACGGCTTCTCCCCCTACCCATCGTGTGCGCTGCTTTGAGCTGCACCGATGTCGACCATTTCTCCACCGGCCCGGCGGACGCCTACTGCGGCGCCATCACCCTCGGCGGTAACTTTCGCATGGGCCTCAGCCCCCGCGTGCAGATGCGCCTCAAGCTCGAGGCCTCTGCGCTCGACGGCTCCGGCATACCCGGCACGATTTCTACCTTCGAGATCACCGGCCCCGATCAAGAGCGCCGCCTCCTCACCGAGGCCGAGCTCCGCCGCCTCCCCGCGATGGCCAACGATCCGCTCTCTCGCCCCGACTTCGGCGACGGCCGGATCCGCAACTGGATCTTCGCCGTTTCGCCCGTCGATCCCGAGGCCGAGTCGCTGGTCTCCGTGCTCTCGCTCCGCGCCGACGACACCGTCGAGGTGCGCCTCCTCCGCCCCGGCAAGGCGCCGCAGGGCGACGAGGTCGTCGCCGAAGGCCGTCGCCCCCTCTTCGGCATTTTCTCTCTCTCACGGCAGGTTGGGACATGCGGGTTCTGAAGATCCTCGGCATCGAGACCTCGTGCGACGAGACCGCCGCCGCGGTCGTCACCGGCGACGGCGTCGTCCTCTCCGACGTGGTCAAGAGCCAGATCGCGATCCACGCGCTCTACGGCGGCGTGGTGCCGGAGATCGCCTCGCGTGATCACGCCCGCGCCATCGTGCCGGTGATCCGCGAGGCGCTGGAGCGCGCGGGCACCACCATCGCCGATCTCGACGGCATCGCCGTCACCTCGCGCCCCGGCCTCTCGGGCGCGCTCCTCGTCGGCCTCCAGGCGGCGAAGGGCCTCGCGTGGTCGTCGGGCAAGCCGCTGATCGGCGTCGATCATCTCGTCGGCCACCTCCTCGCCGTCTTCCTCCGCCGCGGCGCCGAGGCCCCGCCCGGCCCGGCGTACCCCTTCGTCGGCCTGCTCGTCTCGGGCGGCCACACCGCGCTCTACCGCGTCGAAGGCCCGGCCCTCACCAGCGTGCGCGAGCTCGGCGCCACGCGCGACGACGCCGCGGGCGAGGCCTTCGACAAGGTCGCCAAGCTCCTCGGCCTCGGCTACCCCGGCGGCCCCGTGGTCGACCGCCGCGCCGCCCGCGGCGACGCCGCCCGCGCCCGCGACGTCGTCCCGACGGCGATGGCCCGCCGCGACTCGCTGGAGTTCAGCTTCTCGGGGATCAAGACCGCGGTGGCGCGCCACGTGGCCAATCGCCCAGCCCCCTTGTCCGAGGGCGACATCGACGATCTCTGCGCTGCCTTCCAGGGCACGGTGGTCGAGGCGCTGGTGCGCAAGACGGTCCGGGCCGCCGAGATCGAGGGCCTGACCAGAGTGGTAATCGCCGGCGGCGTGGCCGCCAATCGAGGACTGCGCGAGCGCATGACCGCCGCCTGCGCCAAGCGAGGTATCGAGGTCTTCATTCCCCCCTTCGCGAGCTGCACCGACAACGCGGCGATGATCGCCTATGTGGGCGCGCTCCGCCTCGCCGCCGGGGAGACGGACGGCCTGGATCTGGCCCCCTCGACGCGGACCGCGCTGCTCCGGGTCACCCGCAAGGGCGGCGGGGTGCGGGCGAGCCGGGAGCACGACCACCGGGTGAAGTGAAGGGCCTTATCGCCCGCTCGACAGCCCCGCGCAGCTCGCGCACGTGTCGCGGACGGAGACTCGTGGAGAACCAAGGATCCGAGCACGGCGCTGCGCTCTTTTCTCGGGACTTCAACGCATTCGGCGCGAGCTAGCCTGGATTATTCACGAGCCCGCTTCCGCGCGAAGCGGGGGTGTCGCCGAGCTCGGTCGAAATGCGGGAATTTCGGTGTCGGCGCGGGGGTTCGTGGGGGAGCGACCCAACCACGAGGAGCCCCCGTGCCGACGACACCCTGTTTGCCTCCGATCTGCTTCGACTTCCACCCCGATCGCGCGGTCCACCTGACGAACGACGCGCCCCAGACGTCGAGCGATGGTGGACTGCTCTTGCTCCGGCAGCTCGACGACCGGCTCGGTCTCACGCGCCGCATCGCCGCCGAGCTGCCCGATGTCCGCGCGCCGGAGCGCGTTGTTCACTCGCGGCTCGAGCAGGTACGCCAGCGCTTGTTCCAGATCGCGCTCGGCTACGAGGATCAAAACGACGCCGGCGCGCTGCGGCACGACCCGCTCTGGCGCACCTCGTGTGACCGGCTCCCCGAGGACGCGCGCGGGCTGTCGTCGCAACCGACCTTGTCGCGTCTTGAACACGCGGTCACCGCGCGCACTGTGGTCTGCTTGCAACGCCAGCTCGAAGCCGACTACGTGGCCGCGCTGCCCGAGGACACCGACGTCGTTGTGCTCGATCTCAGAAGAATTCGCGTCTGAACGCGCTCGTCACCGAGGAGATGGCCGAAGCCGCCGCGCGCGCGCCGCGTGAGGGCGGAAGCGCTCGCGTGTTCTCGTCGGTGATGTATCAAGCGAAGTCGTGGGACAGAGCGCGGTAGGTGGTCGCCAAGGTCGAGCACCTGGGCGACAAGCCCAACCCGCGCTTCGTCGTCACCACGCTTGACTACGTGCCGGCGCGTCTCGTGTACGAGCGTGCCTAGAGCACCGAACAGGTTGAAATGCCCAGATTTCAACGCAAAGGCGCGGAGACGCAAAGGCGCAAAAAATCAGATTTCTTTTTTTGCGTCCCTGCGTCCCTGCGTCTCTGCGCCTTTGCGTT
>Ga0105048_10009869_pt1 | contig 15132 bp, 11 predicted proteins | sample MAT05_FD_78382 | JGI IMG/M metagenome (GOLD analysis project Ga0105048, IMG submission 78382) | Freshwater microbial communities from Lake Fryxell liftoff mats and glacier meltwater in Antarctica - MAT-05 | ecosystem: Environmental > Aquatic > Freshwater > Ice > Liftoff microbial mat | place... | reverse complement strand
TTCCAGATCATCTCCGGATATCGGTCTCCCAAAACCAACGCGATGTTGCATCGACGCAGCCATGGCGTCGCCGAACACAGCCAGCACACCGTAGGCAAGGCCATTGACCTGCGGATCGAGGGTGTAGAGCTCTCGAACCTGCGCGCGGCAGCAACCGCGATCAGCGCGGGAGGTGTCGGCTACTATCCGGTGTCCAACTTCGTCCACGTCGACACGGGCCGTGTGCGTCAATGGCGAGGGTCGTGACCCCGGCCTAGTTGGTCGGCGGGGACTCCTCCGGCTCAACGGTGGTCATACCGGTGGCGGCGGCATCTTCCTGGATCTGGACTTCGTCTGGGGTCGGGACCGGCTTGGCTTCGACAGGCGGCGCTGGGGGCGAGACGACGATCGGGACCTCGACCGGTTCTTCAACCACGACTGCGGGCGATGGCGGCGGCGCGTTGTCAAACTTCAGGTTTCGGCTGACCGCGAGTGCCAGCAGAACGGCTGCACAGGCACCAGCAATCCACAATACAGTTTTCAGCATCTCGGCCCCCTAAGCCTTGGCCGGTGACGGCTTTACCGGAGCCGCCAGCACGCCTGCCAGCTGCAACAACTTCCGATCCCAATCGTAGGGGTCGCTGCGGAAATGCATCTGACCGTCGGCACTCGCGAATGTTGTCCAGTAGAGGATGTAAACCGGTACCTGAACGGTCAGGCGCGCCCGGACTGTCTTGTCGCCCAGCAACTGGGTGTCGATGGACGCCGGCGTCCAGGTCACGTCGCCTTCCAGAAGGGCCTCGGCCAGGGCCCGGGGTTTCTCCAGGCGAACGCAGCCGTGGCTGTCCTGCCGCGCAAACTGTCCAAAGCCGCCCTTGGACGGTGTGTCATGCAGATAGACAGCGAACGGGTTGTCAAAATCGAACTTAAATCGGCCAAGGGCGCTTTGGTCGCCGGAGGCCTGTTGAAGGCGCGGCTGGCCGCCAGCCACTGGAATAATCCGGTAGCCATGGCTGGCAAAATAGCCTGGATTGGCTTTTTCCTTGGGCCAGAGCTCCTTCTGGGCAATGCCGGTGGGCACATTCCACGGGGGGTTGATCACCACGCTGTGGATCGATGAGACCAGCATCGGGGTCTCGTTCCCAGGACGACCCGACACCGCCTTCATGGACATGATCGGCTGGTTGTCACGGAAAAGGGTCACGACGGCCGCACCGGAGTTTACCTGCACGCGCGTTGCCGGCATCACCGACGGCAACCAGCGCCAGCGTTCCATATTTGCGATGAGTTGCAGAACGCGCTGGCTGACCGGCTGGTTCAGGTGGCTGAGCAAATCCCGACCCGCAATACCGTCTGGCCGCAATCCGAAGCGTCGCTGGGCGCGCTGGACGGCTTCCTGCAACGGCTTGTCGAACACAGCAGCGCCCGTAGCCGGTAGCTGGGCATCCTCAACTGCCAGCCGCGCCCGAAGCGCCGGGACGCGCAGGTCGGTCGACGCAAGGCCCATAGGCTTGCCTGCTGCCATCACTTTCCAGCCACCGGCCGCGGAGATCTCCCGATAACGGGCAAGTCCGCGCTTCAGCGCAACGTAGCCGGAGTATCGCGGCGGCAGGCTGTCCAGCCAGGCCTGCAACCGCCCCTCCGCCAGCGCCCGCACCAGATCCGGTGCGGGATCATAGACTGCGGGACGAACAGCCCAGTCGTCTGGAAAGTCCACCGCTTCCATCCGTCCAATATGAACGTCTCTGGCGTAGCGGAGCAGGTTGTCGGCAAAAGATGTCTGCTGCGCAGGCGTCAGCTCGCCTGAGGCCGCAATCCCATCCAGAACGTAGGTTCTGGCTTGCAAGCCCTGCAGGTCGGCGGCTTGCATTACCTTCAGCGCAGTCAGCACCTGGGCAGGTGTCAACGACGGAATCTCGACAGGGGGAGCAGGGGTCAGTGGAACGGCAGGTGCCGGAGCGATGACAGCCGGCGGTACGGGTACAGTCTGAGCCATCGCCAGTGGCCCGAACACCATCGGGGCCATCGCGGCATAGGTCAGGCAACGCCCCATGCGCCCGCCTCGCAAGGCCCGCCTTCCCATGATTATATCCGGCCCTCTTGGCTGAGCGTCCGGCAGCGCCGGAGTTCGCAATTTATTCTACGCATGCCGCCGATTCGCGGATGCTAAAATCTCTGGCCTCGTCCGGGTCGCGTGTCGATATGGTCACACTCAATGCCCCCATGAGCGTTACCTTCCGGCAACAGCTCTGCCGTCATTCAGATAGGTAAACGTGCCGACGGCCGGAAGGATCCATGACCTCGCCGTCGGACACGTAACAGGGTCCCAACGGGGCTTTCCCGTGACCACCCGGGATGTCGAGGATGTACGTCGGCTGGCACAGACCTGACACGCGGCCATTCAGGTCCCGCATCAGCGCGTGACCCTCGGCAATGGTATTGCGAAAGTGACCGGTCCCCGGTGCCAGGTCCGGGTGGTGCAGATAATAGGGCTTGATCCTGAGCTCCACGAACCGGCGCATCAGGGCTTCCAGCGTCGCGGGATTGTCGTTCACGCCTTTCAACAGCACCGTCTGGCTGACCATCGGGATCCCGGCAGCCAGGATCCGGTCGCAGGCCGCCTTGGCTGCTCGCGTCAATTCGTCCGGATGGTTGGCGTGCAGCCCGACCCAAGTGGTCTTGCCCGACGACTTGAGGGCGGTGACCAGATCGTCGGTGATCCGTTCCGGGTCGACCGCCGGAACGCGGGTGTGGAAACGCACGATCTTCACGTGCTCGATCTCGGACAACCGTCGGCCCAGGTCATGCAACCGTCGTGGCGACAGGATCAGCGGGTCGCCGCCGGTCACAATCACCTCCCAGATTTCAGGTCGCCCCACAATATAGGCCATGGCGGCGTCCAGCGCCTTGGGGGACAGCGGTCGGATGCCGTCCGGTCCGACCATCTCGCGGCGGAAACAAAAGCGACAGTAGACCGCGCAGGCGTGGTTAGCCTTCAGCAGCACCCGGTCCGGATAGCGATGAACGATCCCTTCGACAGGGGTGTGTGCGTCGTCACCGATGGGGTCGGCGTGTTCGTCGGACGTCTGGATCAGTTCGTCGACTGTGGGTACGAACTGGCGACGCATCGGGCCGTCGTCGAGTTCTATCAGCGAGGCCATGGCCGGAGTGATCGCCACGGCGTAGCGCGACGCTACCTTCACCAACTCTGGCAGTTGCGCGGCATCGACCAGACCGGCAGCGGTCAGATCCTCGACCGTTCGAAGTGCGCGGGCCTTTGTCATCGGGTTGCGCATATGATCGCTCACGCCACCGGCGTCCAGAGCACCTGGTCAATGCGGCTGGCACCCGTGGCCAGCATCACCAGGCGGTCGAACCCCAGCGCGCCCCCGCTGGCCGATGGCAGGATTGCCAGCGCGGCCAGGAAATCCTCGTCGATGGGATAGCGCTCGCCGTACAGCCGATCCTTCTCCGCCATCTGGATTTCGAAACGGCGGCGCTGTTCGATGGGGTCGGTCAATTCGCCGAAGCAATTGGCCAGTTCAACACCGCATGCGTAGAGCTCGAACCGTTCCGCCACGCGCGGATCGCCAGGCTTGGGCCGGGCCAATGCGGCCTCAGACACAGGATACTCACACAGGATCGTCGCCCGTCCGTGGCCGAGGTTGGGCTCGACTTTCTCCACAATGATCCGGCTGAAAACATCGGCCCAGGTGTCGTCCGGCGTAGTCCGGATGCCCTGTGAGATCGCCTGCTCCGCCAGATCGCCGGCAAACAGATCAACCCCCGCATAGCGATCAAACGCCTCGGCCACGCTCAGTCGCTCCGGGTCCGCAAACGGGTCAGCTTCAAACCCGCGAAATGTCAGCATCCGGGCACCGGCGGCCTCCGCGGCCACGGCGAGCAAAGTGGCGCAATCGTCCATCAGCACCTCATAGGCCGCACCTGCGCGGTACCACTCCAGCATCGTGAATTCGGGGTGGTGCAGCGGTCCGCGCTCGCGGTTGCGCCACACCTTGCCCAAAGTAAAAATCTCGCGCTCGCCTGACGCCAAAAGCTTCTTGCACGCAAACTCGGGCGAGGTGTGCAGATACATCGCCCGCCCCTCACCCGCCGTCGTCAAAGCCTCGGTAGCGAAGGCATGCAGATGCGCTTCATTGCCCGGCGAGATCTGAAGCGCTGCAGTTTCCACCTCCGTGAACCCGCACCCGTCGAACCAGCCGCGCACGGCGCGGGTGATCCGCCCCCGGCCCGCGAGGAACGGCGCGCGGTCTGCCCGTCGTTCCGGCGACCACCAAGGGCTTTCAACGGGATCGGGCAAAGGGGCTGCTTGGCTGGGGGCTGGCGATTTCGGCTCCAATCGCTATAGGGGCGCCACAAGAATTTCATCAGCGGAATCGCGCGGCCCTGTCCGCCGGCTCTGCCACAGTCGCTGAGGACCCATGGTCAAAGTCATCGCTAGCTCGCTGCGGAAGGGTTCCGTCGTCGATATGGACGGCAAACTCTATGTGGTTCTCACGGCCGAAAACATCCATCCCGGCAAGGGCACGCCCGTTACCCAACTAAGCATGCGACGTATATCCGATGGCGTGAAAGTCTCGGAACGGTGGCGCACCACCGAGCAGGTCGAGCGCGCGTTTGTAGACGACCGCAACTACACCTACCTCTACAACGACGGCGAAGGCTTCCACTTCATGAACCCGGAAAACTACGATCAGGTCGTGGTAACGCCCGAGATCGTCGGTGACGCCGCGCCCTGGTTGGTCGACGGCATGACCGTAATGCTGTCGACGCACGAGGAAGTTCCTATCGCCCTGGAACTGCCGCGCCTGGTAACCGTCGAGATTGTCGAGACCGAACCGGCGGTGAAGAACCAGACCGCGTCTTCCTCTTACAAGCCGGCGATCCTGGCCAATGGTGCCCGCATCATGGTGCCGCCCTACATCGCAGCTGGAACACGCGTGGTGATCCTGACCGAAGACGGTTCTTATCAGGAACGCGCCAAGGATTAGGCCGCGCCCGGCCAGTCTAACTCTTCTGTGCTCGCTATTAGAGGTTCTGGGCTAGTGCGGCGGCGACCATAGTCCTACCAACTTGTCCATGGATCCGAACTTCTGGCTTTTCGCGGTAGTGGGTTTTGCCGCTCAACTGGTCGACGGGGCCTTGGGCATGGCGTACGGCGTCATATCCACCTCGGTGTTGCTCAGCGTCGGGGTCAGTCCGGCCAATGCCTCGGCCGTCGTTCACGGGGCCAAGGTCTTCACTGGCGCAGCCTCGGGTGCCTCTCACATTTTCTATAAGAACGTGGACTGGCGATTGCTGGCGTTGCTGGCCGGCGGCGGCGTTCTGGGCGGAGTGGTGGGAGCCTATGTCCTGACCTCGGTGCCCGGTGAAGCCGTGAAGCCCTACGTGGTCGGCTGGCTGGGTCTGATGGGCCTGATTATCCTCTATCGCGCCTGGCGGCAGACGCGACCGAAGGTGTTTTCCTGGCGGTCACCGTTTCCGCTCGGACTGATCGGTGGGTTTTTCGACGCCATCGGCGGCGGCGGCTGGGGGCCAGTGGTAACCAGTTCGCTGATCGGAATTGGCACCGACCCACGCAAGGCCATCGGCACCACCAACACAGCCGAAATGTTCGTGGCGATTGCCACATCGGCTGCCTTCCTGGCTGCCCTTCTGACCGGCCACTGGGACACCGAAGGTCTCTCCGGTCTGGCCTGGCAACTGGGGGGACTGATCGCTGGAGGCGTGGTCGCCGCGCCCTTGGCCGGCTGGATGACAAAGGTCCTGCCACTGCGGCTGTTGACGTGGTTTGTTGGGTTTCTGGTCGTGGGCCTGGCCATCTGGCAGGGCGTGGGTCTGCTTTAGCGACTCTGGCGTGAACTCAAGGTTGGCTCTAAACAGTCGGTCGTGAGTAGCAGCTTGTCTTCTATGTTCCGGCACCGGATGATCGGGCCGATCGCATTTGCGATGACATTGGCCATGGCCGCGCAGGCCGCTGCAGGGTCACGCCCGACACTGGCTGAGCCTTCCCTCTCCCCTGACGGCGCGGAGATCGTCTTCGTTTCCGGGGGCGATATCTGGACGGCACCCGCCAACGGCGGGACCGCGAGCCTGTTGATCACAGACCCTGCTACCGAAGGCAGGCCGTTGTTCTCGCCTGACGGGCGCGAACTTGCGTTCACGTCCAATCGCAACGGGGCGGCCAACATATATGTCATGGCATTGGCGACAGGTCAGGTCCGGCGTCTGACCGTGTCGGATTCCACTGAGCGGCTGGACGGCTGGTCGCATGACGGCAAGTGGATTTACCTCTCCTCTGCGGCTAACGACATCGCGTCACAGAACGACATCTTCCGGGTCGCCTCAGGTGGTGGGACACCTCTGGAGATCAGTCGCGAGCGCTACCTCAATGAGTTCCATGCTGCACCCTCGCCAGATGGTCTGACCATCGCCCTCATGGCGAAGGGCCGATCGAGCAGCGAATGGTGGCGCAACGGTCATGCTCACATTGACCAGGCCGAGCTCTGGCTGAAGCCTGTCTCGGAGGCGGGGCCGTATCGCCGCCTGCTGGAGGCTTCATCCAGGCGGCTCTGGCCGATGTGGAGCGCGGATAGCGCCTCGCTCTATTTCATGAGCGATGAGGGCGGCACCGAAAACATCTGGCGCACGAGCGTCACCCCAGGCTCGCGCCCGCAGGCCGTTACGCGGTTCACGGATGGCCGGGTGCTATTTCCATCGATCGCCAACGACGGCCGCGCCATTATCTTCGAGCGCGAGTTCGAGATCTGGAAACTGGATACCGCGACCGGCGGTGTTGCCCGGGTGCCGATAGCTTTGCGCGGTGCGCCTGCGGGCGCTGGAGAGCGCCGCGTCACTGAGACCAACTTTCAGTCCATGGCGTTGTCGCCGGATGGCAAGAAGGTGGCCGTGATCGCCCGCGGCGAAGTCTTTGCGGCGTCGACCAAGGATGCCGGGTCTGCGCAGCGGCTCACCGAGACGCCGGGGCCAGAGAGCAGCCCAACCTGGTCACCGGACAGCCGCCGACTGGCCTACGTTTCAGAGCGCGGCCTGACCCGCCAGATCCTGGAGTACGACTTCGTCACGCAGACGGAGCGCGCGCTGACGAGCACCACCGGCGATGTCTGGTCACCCGTATATTCGCCCGACGGCCAGTCACTGGCCTACGTCAACGGGCAGGATGAGCTGCGCGTCCTTGCGATCAGTGACGGTGGAAACCTCGGCGGCGGAACGCTGGTATTCAAGGGCGCGCTGGGACGTCAAAACGGTGCGCGCGCGACTTGGTCACCTGACTCCCGGTGGTTGGCATTCATGGTCACGGATCGTCGCGCCTTTCGTAACATCTGGGTCGCGGCCGTTGCCGGCGGCGAGGCTCGACAAGTCAGTTTTCTGGGCAACGGCACCACCAGCGACACCATCGCCTGGTCGCCCGACGGCAAATACCTGCTGTTCGACACGGCGCAGCGGAATGAGGACAGCCGGATCGTCCGCATCGACCTGTTGTTAAATACGCCGAAGTACCGGGAAGACGTCTTCCGGGAGTTGTTCCGCATCATCCCGGGAGCACCGGCAAGCCGTCAGGCCGAAACCGTGCCGACGCCCTCCCCGACTACCACCGCCGCACCGCCGTCAACAGAAAAACCTGCCGCCGCACCTGTGCGGATCGAGCCCATACGTATTGTCTTCGACGGGCTTCGGGAGCGCACAACCGTCATTCCGCTCGGGGTCTCGGCGGATACACCGGTTATCAGTCCTGATGGCAAGACCCTCGTCTACACAGCCAACCGCAACCTCTTCGCCTATGATCTGGATGACCTTACGCGGGACACGGCGGCACCCGAGCAACTTGTCGGCGGTCGTCGATCAAAGAGCGACTACGCGTTCGATCCCGGCTCGAAACAACTCTACTTCCTTGATGGCGGACGCGTCAGCGTCACGACTATCGAGAGCCCCCGGCCCAGAGCGCTTGAGATCAACGGCGAGATGGTCGTCCGCTTCGAGGCGGAACGGCAGGTGGTCTTCGATCAGGCCTGGACAACGCTCAACCGCAGCTTCTACGATCCCACTTTCCACGGACGGGACTGGGCAGCTCTGCGCGCCCGGTTCGAGCCCTTTGCCCAAGGCGCGCGAACGCCGGACGAACTGCGGCGAGTCATCAACCTCATGGTGGGCGAACTGGATGCGTCTCACCTGGGCGTTAACCGTCCAGTTGAGGGTTTCGGATCGGTGCCCTCGCCACGCGTCGGCGACCTGGGGCTCCGCTTTGACCGAGCAGCCCAGGAGGCGGGCCGGGGTCTTGTCATCCGTGAGGTGATTGCACTCGGACCTGCCGATACTGAGGGCGCAATCAAGCTCGGTGACACACTGTTGGCCGTTGAGGGACGCAGCGTCGGTGCCGGCGTAAACCTGAACAGCCTGCTGCTGGACAGAATCGGCAAGCGCACGACCCTGACGATGGCGACGGCGAGTGGGGCACGGCGAGTGGCGGTCGTACGACCGGTTTCCGCCAGCACCGCATCAGGTTTGCTCTATCGCCAGTGGGTGCGAGATCGTCGGTCCTATGTGGAAAGCGCCAGTGGCGGTCGACTGGGCTACGTCCACATCTTCGACATGGGCACGACCAGCCTGAGCCAGCTCGCCATTGATCTGGACGCCCAGAACCAGGGCCGCGAAGGTGTGGTGATCGATGTACGCAACAACCTCGGCGGGTTTGTGAACGGCCACATGCTGGATGTGTTCAGCCGCAGGAACTTTATGACCATGACACCGCGTGGCCTGTTTGGCGTTCCGGGCCGTCAGAACCTCGGCCAGCGCGCGCTGGGCCTGCCCACCGTGCTGGTCACCAACGAATCCTCACTCTCAGATGCCGAAGACTTCGCGGAGGGCTATCGCGCTCTTGGGCTGGGCAAGATCGTGGGCGTGCCAACAGCCGGTTGGCTCATCTATACCAGCCAGATCGCGCTGATAGACGGCTCGGTCTTTCGCGTCCCCTTCATCCGCATCGACGGCGCGGACGGCAAAAACATGGAACGCAACCCGCGCCCGGTCGACCTGACCGTCGAACGGCAGCTGGGCGAAACGCTTGCGGGCAAGGACACCCAGTTAGATGCAGCAGTGGCGGAGTTGCTGAAGGGGTTGGGTGCGAAGCGTTAAGCCGCGACCGGCCGACCACCCAGCTGCTTGAGCATACGGTAGTGTGATCCAATGGCCTGCCCGAACGTCGCGTGCTCGTTGTAGGCAAAGCCGTGGTCGCGGGCTGCGGCGCGAACAATGCGACTGAGCGCCGGGTAGTGCACGCTGCATATCCTCGGGAAGAGGTGGTGCTCGATCTGGAAATTCAGCCCGCCGACAAACCAGTTCAGCGCCTGATTGTCCCGGGCAAAATTGGAGGTGGTCTCCATCTGCCGGACCATCCAATCGGCGCTGCCGCCGCTTTCGCGTTCGGTGTGGTGATCGGTCTCCTCAACCACGTGGGCCAGTTGGAAAACCACGCCCAGGATCGTCCCGGCCACCAGATGCATGGTCAGCCAGCCGATCAGGAACTGCCACCAGGTCACGTCCAGCACCATCAGCGGCACGACGATGGACCACAGGTAGCAAAGCGCTTTTGACCCGATCAAGGCCGCCCATTCGCCGGGCTTGTGGGTCATGTTGCGATAGGGGCCCAGGTCGCGCTGGACGAAGTACTTATAGTCTTTGGCCAGTACCCAGAACAGCGTCGACAACGAATAGGCGAAGAAGGCGTAAAGGTGCTGAAACCGGTGGATCGGCTTCCATTCACTATGCGGCGAAAGCCGCAACAGCGGGGAGACCGTCAGGTCCTCATCCAGTCCGTGGATATTGGTGTGGGTGTGGTGGATGGCATTGTGGGTGATTTTCCACATGTAGCCGTTGGCGCCGCACAGATCGAAAGTGAACCCCAGAAGGCTGTTGATCCTGGGCGAGGCGCTGTAGGCCCCGTGCAGTGCGTCGTGCGCCACCGAGAAGCCGATCCCCGCAATGCCAACGCCGATCAGAGCCGCCAAACCCAGCATATGCCAGGGACCAAGGGTATTGGTCAGCAACAGCGCGTAGGCTCCGACCGTGACGGCCAGAATAATCGCCGTCTTGATCAGCATGCCCAAGTCGGCGTTCTGCGACAAATCGCGGTCGGCGAAATAGGCCGCGACACCGGCCTTGACATCAGAAATGAAGCCGACAGCATCGCGCTCGACCGTCGTCGATCCACTCATGTCCACTATTGGTCGTCCCCGCGCCCCGCTCTGGCGACATGCTTGCACTGCGCAAAGCACAAAGGCCACCGGTGTTTCGTGGGCATGAGGTCGCAGTTGGTCGCTGCCGCGTGACTGGCGCGCGCCGGGCGACGCGCTACAACAGCTTTATCTTTTCCGCGGTTCGGCATGTTCAGATCACTCACCATCGCTCTGGCGGTTTCTCTGGCGTCGAGCGAAGCTCAGGCCCAATTGATCAGCCCCTACGCTTCGGCGGGCGAACAGCAGGCCGCGATGACCGATGGCAAGGTCACCTCAGAGCAACTGGTGCGTGCCTATCTGGAGCGGGTCGAGCGGATCGACCGGGCCGGGCCTAGACTCAACGCGGTGATGGCGCTGAACATCCACGCCCTGGCCGACGCCCGTAAGCTGGACGCGGAGCGCCGGGCCGGAAAAACTCGCGGGCCACTGCATGGCGTGACCATCCTGCTCAAGGACAACATCGAGTCTGACGACGGCACGGCGACTACCGCCGGTTCGCTGGCGCTGGCCGCCAACATCACCGGTCGCGATGCGCCGATCGTGAAACGGCTCACCGACGCCGGGGCCGTGATCCTGGGCAAGGCCAATCTGTCGCAATGGGCCAATTTCCGCTCAACGCGTTCCATCAGCGGCTGGAGCTCGGCGGGCGGACTGGTGCGCAATCCCTATAGCCTGGATCGCACCGCCTGCGGCTCGTCAGCAGGGTCAGGTGCGGCGGTGGCGGCCGGGCTGGCCGCCTTTGCCATCGGGACCGAAACCGATGGTTCGGTGATCTGCCCGGCGGCAATGAACGGCATTGTCGGGCTCAAGCCCACCGTGGGCCTGGTGTCACGCACCCGCATCATCCCCATCTCGCCGGAACAGGACACCGCCGGACCGATGACCCGCACCGTCGCCGACGCCGCAGCACTCTTGAGCGTGATCGCCGGCAGCGATCCGCTGGATGCAGCAACCAACGAGGCTGACGCGCGCAAGTCCAACTACCTCGCCGCCCTCAATCGCGGTGTGCTGAAAGGTGCCAGGATTGGCGTCTGGGCCCCCAACAAAGGCCGCTCGCCCGGTGCTGACACCGTGTTTGAAACGGCAGTGAAAGCGCTGGAGGCCGAGGGCGCGGTCCTGTTCGAGGTCAAGACCGATGGCGGCGTCCTGGGGCAGATCTCCACGCTGGAGGGCGAGTGTCTGCGCATCGAGTTCAAGGCCGCCCTTGACGCCTATCTGGCGACAACACCCCCTGCAGTCACCACACGCACGCTCGAGGCGCTGATCGCCTTCAACAAGGCCGAGCCCCGCGAGTTGTCCCTGTTCGGCCAGGAAATCTTCGAACAATCTGTCGCCAGGCCGCCGATTACCGACGCGGCCTATCTGCAGAAGCGCGCACAGGCTCGAAGCCTCTCCCGTGCGGCTCTGGACAGGATGCTGAGCGACAACAAACTTGATGCGATCGTCTCGCCCAGCAACGGCCCGGCCTCCATCGTCGATCCGGTGAACGGCGGCATATCATTCGGCTCGCCGACCACGCTGCCAGCGGTGTCCGGCTACCCGCATCTGACGGTCCCAGCAGGCGCCGTCAGCGGCCTGCCGCTGGGACTGTCGTTCATCGGTCCCGCATGGTCAGAGGCGAAGCTGTTGAGCCTCGGATTTGCATTCGAACAGGCGACCAAAGCCCGGCGCGAGCCCGAGTTCCTGCCCAACGTCGGTGCCCGTCCCGAGATCGGTGCCGCGTATGATCCGCGCTAACGCCCGGTCGGCAGGTCCTTGAACGCGACATCCTTGTCGACGCGGATATCGCCCGGCAGACCCAGCACCCGTTCGGCGATGATGTTCTTCAGGATCTCGTCGGTGCCGCCGGCGATGCGCAGGCCAGGCGCCGACATCACCGAGGCGTGGAACGCACCCCTGAGCGGCGCCAAATCCGGGTCGCTGATGATGCCGTACTGATCCAGCATCTCCAGCGCCTCATTGCCCAGCTCCTGCATCTGGACCGCCGCCACCACCTTGCCGATCGAGCTCTCCGGCCCGGGCGTCTGCCCCCGACTGAGCGCCGTCATGGTGCGGTTGCGGGTATGCTTGAGGCCCTCGGCCTGCACGTACCAGTCAGCCAGCTTTTCCCGCAACGCCTGATCTTTCAGCGCCGGACGGCCATCGACGCCGGTGATGCCGCGCGCCGCTTCCATGAACTGGGACCAACCTGCACCGGACGCACCGCCCACCGCCAGGCGCTCGTTCATCAGCGTGACCAGACTGACCTTCCAGCCGTCATTCACCGCACCCAGCCGCTGACTGTCCTTCACCCGAACGCCGGTGAAGAAAACCTCGTTGAACCCTGACCCGCCCGACATCTGGTGGATCGGCCGAACTTCAATGCCCGGATCGCTCATGTCGATCCGGAACATGGTCATGCCCTTGTGTTTGGGCGCATCCGGATCGGTCCGGGTGACGACGATGCCGAAATTCGAGAACTGCGCACCCGTCGTCCACACCTTCTGGCCGTCGATGATCCAGTCGCCGGACCCATCGTCGGCGCGCACGGCCTTGGTCCGTGCCGCCGCCACGTCCGAGCCACCGGAGGGTTCAGAGAACAATTGGCACCAGATCTCCTCGCCGCGAAGCGCGGGGCCGACAAAGCGGGCTTTGGTGTCGGCGTCCGCAAAGGTCGCCACGGTGGGCACGCACATGCCCAACCCGATGGTGAAGGGATTGGGCGGGATCGGGTGTTTGGCCTCTTCCTGATTGAAGATGACCTGCTGGACCGGGTTGCCGCCCTGCCCGCCCCACTCCTTGGGCCAGGTAATGCAGGCGTAACCAGCGGCGGCCTTCTTCGCCTGCCACGCTCTGGAGGCGGGCATGTAGTCGGCATCGGCACCTTCCACATCGCCGCCGATGTCACGCTTGGGCGCATTGACGTCGAGCCAGGCACGGACCTGGGCGCGGTAGGTGGCTTCTTCGGGGGTGCCGTTGAAGTCCATCAGGCAGCATTCCTGCGTTCGAGGTGGCTGATCAACCGTTCTTTCCAGACCCGGGGCGCGCCGGCCACCAGGCTGAGTTGGCGCGAGCGGCGGTAATAGAGGTGGGCGTCGATCTCCCAGGTAAAGCCAATGCCGCCGTGGGTCTGGATGTTTTCCTTGGACGCAAACCAGAAGGCCTCCGAGGCCGCGATCCGCGCCGCACTGGCCGCCACCGGCAGCTCCGGCGCACTGGTGTTGAGCGCCCAGGCACCATAGTAGGCGTTGGATCGGGCCAGCTCGTTCTTGATGTAGATGTCGGCCAGCTTGTGCTTGATCGCCTGATAGGACGCGATCACCCGACCGAACGCATAGCGCTCCATCGCATAGGCCTTGGCCATCTCCAGGCACCGGTCGGCCCCGCCGCATTGCTCGAACGACAGCAGCACCGCGGCCCGGTCCATCACCTGCTCCAGCAGGGCAAATCCCTCGCCCGGCGCACCCAGACGCTCGGCGGGGGCACCCGCGAACGTCAGCTTTGCCGCGTCACGGGTGGGGTCCAGTGTCTGCAACGCCTCGCGCGTCACGCCGCTGGACAGGTCCACCAGGAACAGACCCGGCTGGCCGTTTTCCTTGGCGATCACCATAGCATGGGTGGCGATGTCACCGTCGGTGACGGGCAACTTGGTTCCGGGGAGCTTGCCGCCTGCGACGCTGGATTGCAGGGCCGCCGCCGTCAGCACGCCCGGCCCCTCCGACGTCGCGACGCACCCGATGACCTCGCCCGCCGCGATCATCGGCAGCAAGGCCGCCTTCTGGGCGTCGGACCCGGCCAGCATCACCGCCTCGGCCAGAAAATAGACCGTGGACGCAAACGGGATCGGCGCCACGGCGCGTCCCAGTTCCTCGGCGATCACGCAGAGTTCCAGGTGACCCAGGCCCAGCCCGCCGTGCTCCTCGGGGATCGCCGCTCCAAGCCACCCTTGCGCGGCGACAGCTTTCCAGAGCGCAGCGTCATAGGCGACCTTCTCGTCATCCAGCACCTTGCGCACCTTGCCGGTCGAGCAGTTGGCATCGAGGAACTTCCGCGCCTCGGACTTGAGGGATTTTTGGTCGTCAGAGAAATCGAAATTCATGAGAGCCTCTCGGGCGGCCGGACCGCTCTTTGGGTTTCCATCCCACCATCGCGCCGGATAATCTCCATGAAAAGCGTGACCTTGCGTCAGCGCCTTGTCGGCGCCGCACTCCCCCGCCTAGAAAGCTCCATGCGCACAGACACAGCCCAACCGATCCAGCTCTCCGAATACCGCCCTCCGGCGTATCTGATTGACGAGGTCCATCTGACCTTCGATCTTCAGCCCAACACCACCCGCGTAAATGCCCGCCTCAGCGTCCGGCGCAATGGAGACGGTGACGCGCCCCTGGTGTTCAATGGCGAGCGGCTGAAGCCGATCTCAGTGGCTATCGACGGGCGACCGCTCACCGCGTCGGAGCACGCCATCGATGCCGAATTCCTGACCATCCACACCCCGCCGGCGGCCTTCATCCTGGAAACCGAGGTCGAGATTGATCCGGAGAACAACAAGGCGCTGGAGGGGCTCTATATGTCCGGCGGTCGGTTCTGCACCCAGTGCGAAAGCGAGGGGTTCCGCAAGATCACCTTCTGGCCGGATCGGCCCGACGTGCTGTCGCGCTATACAGTGCGGATCGAGGCGGATCAGGTGTTCCGTCACCTGCTGTGCAACGGCAATCTGATCGACAAGGGCGGCCTGCCCGGCGGCCGCCACTTTGCCGTCTGGAACGACCCCTTCCCCAAGCCCAGCTATCTGTTCGCCCTGGTCGGAGGCGAACTGGACGTGCTGGAGTACAGGCTCGTGACCATGAGCGTGCGGACGGTGGACCTGCGCTTGTATGTCGATACCGGCATGGCGGCGCGC
>Ga0105048_10009867_pt1 | contig 15133 bp, 8 predicted proteins | sample MAT05_FD_78382 | JGI IMG/M metagenome (GOLD analysis project Ga0105048, IMG submission 78382) | Freshwater microbial communities from Lake Fryxell liftoff mats and glacier meltwater in Antarctica - MAT-05 | ecosystem: Environmental > Aquatic > Freshwater > Ice > Liftoff microbial mat | place... | reverse complement strand
TTTGTAAGCAAAACCGTGATTGGTTTCCACCTGCCAGAGGCAACGGAAGCAACCCTCACGGTGTACGACGAAACGGGACGGATGATCTACACGCAGCAGGGTGATTTTGCCAAAGGCAACAATGCAATTACGCTTGATCGTGCGCAGATCAACACCATCGGTGTTCTGTACTACAAACTCGAAACCGCTACCGACAGCGCTTCGAAGAAGATGATTCAGACGAAATAAGTTTAAAGTTTGATGGATTAAAGTTTAAAGTAGTAAGAGGCATCCCGGGTTCGGGATGCCTCTTGTTTTTTAAATTTTAATCTTTCAAACTTTAAACTTTATTAATTAATGTTTTATAAAAAAGAATATTTTTAATATAAAAAATATTTCAATGCAAAAAGATAGGCTACAGATTTTTTTTACAAAAGACTCAATTTTAAAGTTTTTTTCTTCCATCTTTGCATCAATATTTTTTTAATCCGCATTTGCAATCCGTATAAGTCGCAAGTTCAATGTAAACCAATACCATTGAACGCTACTTATCTATTGCAACATGATCCGTCAAATCTACACTTCCATCCAGCCGTCTTTCAACGCTGGCGCTTCCTGGCTAAAAAGCCTTTTTCTTTCCCTGCTTTTTCTTGGCATCCATCAGGCATCTTTCGGGCAGTGCAATCCGCTGAGCTATGACCTTGATTTGGCCATAGGTGCACCTGCTTCGGTTTGTGCGGGACAATCAACCTCCTTGAAAGTGGTAGCAGGCGGTGGCCTCCCTCCTTACACGGTTACCATTTCCCGCAACAGCAGCGCGGGTGTTTCCAACTTTAACATCATCATTCCAAGCGACGGCGACGGCAATCCAGCCATGGACATGCTGACCATTCAGGTAACGCCCTTTGGAACTTCGAACAACATCTATTCTCTGGTAAGTGTTACCGATACTGCAGGCTGTTTTGAAGCAGTTTCGGGCCAATCGGTGACCATCGGTGTGAATCCTCTGCCAATAGCCAATGCCGGTGCTGATCAATACAATTGCCAGGGCGAAAGTGCCCAGCTCAACGGCAGTGGCGGCGTCTCCTGTTTGTGGACGCCGGCTACCGGCATCAACAATACAGGAACTTGCTCTCCCATTGCAAGTCCAACGGTGAACACCACCTATTTCCTTACAGTGACCAACCAATTTGGATGCACCGGCACAGATGCTGTCAAGGTATTTGTGTATGTTCCGACGCCCATGGCCTGCAACGACAATGTACAGATTTCGCTGGATGGCAATGGCACAGCTTTTATTTTGCCCGACCACATCCTGGAAGGCACCTACGAATTGCCGTTTTATTCTGTATTGATCACCACGCCTTCGGGCATGCCTGTGGCCAATCCGGTTACCTGTGCCAACATCGGCCAGTCGCTGGTTGTAAAAGTGATCGACAATTGCAGCGACAACTTCTGTACGGGTTCCATTTCGGTTAAAGACAAGCTTCCTCCTACCTTTGATTGCCAGGATGTCGTCACGCACTGCGCAGTGTCCAACTTCACCCCAGCCTACCTTTCCGGGGTACTGGGGCTTGCAAATGCCAACCCAGGCGCCACGGACAATTGTGCCATCAGCCAACTTACGTATTCCGACACATGGTTTGATCTGGGATGCAACGAAGGCGTCAACGGTTACGGCGACCTCAGTGCATACATTCGTCGCATCTGGACGGCTGTTGACCCCAGCGGCAACCAGTCGTCGTGCACCCAGTACATTTACATTGAGCGTATTCATGTGTACGACGTATCGTTTCCTTCAGATTTCTCGGCTTCCTGCACCAGTCCCACAACCAATCCTTCGGCAACAGGCGCTCCGTTTTATGGCGATCCGGATTCCCCCGGCCAAACCTTCCCGCTTTTTCCTGGAAGCACCTTTTGCGACCTCAGCATCACGTACAATGACCAACCTTTGCCGGTTTGCGACGGTACTTACCAGATCCTTCGTACCTGGACGGTTTATGACGCCTGTTTGCCTACCAGCCCATTCCCGCCATTTACAAACCCCATGTACCACATCCAGGTCATCACGGTGCTAGACGATCAGGGGCCGGTGATCGCTTGTCCGGCCGACCTGACGGTAAGCACCAATGCAACAGATTGCGAACGCGACCTGAACCTGCCTGACGTCATCATTGAGGATGCCTGTTCGCGCATCGAATCGCTTGTAGCTCAGTACACGGTTGACGGTGTTACTTACACCATCAATGGCACCTTGACTTCCTTCCCGGGCAACAATTTGTGGACGCCTGACACGCTCGGTGTTGTTGGTGTTGCCAACAACCTGCCGCTTGGAACTACAGCAATAACCTACATTGGTACGGACAATTGTGGTAACTCTTCCGTTTGCACCTTTGAGGTCACAGTGGAAGATGATGTGCCGCCGGTGGCGGTTTGTGACGAAATCACACAGGTATCATTGGGCTCCAACGGCATGACATTGGTGAATGCAACCACTTTTGATGACGGATCGTACGACAATTGTTCGGCAGTGGCCTTCAAAGTGCGCCGCATGGACAGCAACAGTTGCCAAAGCTCGGATCAATTCTTCGATCAGGTCAAATTCTGCTGTTCCGACATCGGTACAACGGTTACGGTGATCCTTCGTGTATACGACGTTTCTGTTCCTGCCGGCGATGTGTCGCTTGGTTTCCAGGAAGAAAACAGCAACGAATGTATGGTGCAGGTTTTGGTGGAAGACAAGTTGAAACCTTTTTGCCAGGCGCCAGCCAATGTAACGGTTTCGTGTGAAAACTTCGATCCCACGCTTTGGGCATACGGCACCGCTACGGCATTCGACAACTGCTGCGTGGACGACCTGTCGGTTGTTAACATCCTGACCAATTTCGATACAACCTGCAACAGAGGAACGATCACACGCCGTTGGACGGTTGAGGACTGCGCCGGACTGACGAGCACCTGTACCCAGCGTATTGTGGTGTTTTACGAGCAAGATTATTTCATTCGTTTTCCGGTTGACAAACTGCTTTTCTCCTGCGACAGCTCTTTTTATCAGGAGCCTGCTTTGCTGGGTGAAGATTGCGAATTGCTGGCCATTTCTTACCACGACGAAGTATTTACGGTTGTGCCCGACGCATGTTTTAAAATTGAGCGCACGTGGACCATCATCAACTGGTGTACCTACAACCCCAACTTGCCTTGCATTTACGTGCCCAATCCGAACCCCAACCCAAATGTCAATTCGTCACAAAACCTGATGGGTCCAACGGTTTCGCAATCGGGAACTACCGGTCTTTGGACGCCTTCGTTGATGAGGATCAATCCTACCGACCCATTCCCAACCGACTATTCAACTTTCTGGAACCCGAACGCCAACTGTTACACGTACAAACAAATCATCAAGGTGAGCGACAACAAAGATCCGGTGTTTGAAAACTGTCCGGTTTCTCCGGTGGAGGTTTGCGACCTGACGGCCAACGATCCACAGCTTTGGAACGAAATGTATTGGTTTGAAGCCTTGACTGGCTCGCATGACCTTTGCGAAGCGCCTTCAGACGTAGCCATCACCGCTTCCGATGCTTGCAGCAACGAGCTGAAGTTCCGTTACCAGCTTTTCCTCGATCTGGACAACAACGGCACCATGGAAACGGTGGTCAACAGCGCCAACCTTCCGGGCTACAATACCGTACCGTTCGGCAACGCCAACAACCCGAACTTCACGGGTGGCACACCACGTTCGTTTGATGAACGTGCCGTACCATTCAATCAAAAATACGGATTTACCCTTCAGACGGTAAACAATGGCGGCAGCGTAACGGCTTCCGTTAAATGGAACACGATCCAATCGCCGAACAACTACGTGGTGCCCCAGTTCCCTTACGGCGCCCACAAAATCAAGTGGTTTGCCGAGGACAATTGCGGCAATGAAAAAATTTGTGAATACACCTTTGTTGTTAAAGACTGCAAAGCGCCGACGGTGGTATGCCTTAATGGATTGAGTGTAAACATCATGCCGACGCAAATGATCTCCATTTGGGCGTCGGATTTCCTTCAACATCTTGACGACAATTGTACGCCTACCAATCAATTAAAGTTGGGCATACGCCGCAAAGGTGACGGCATCGGTTTTCCGACGAATCCTGACGGAACTCCTCAGACAGTGGTTAACTTTACTTGTGCAGATATAGGCACCCAGTTTGTTGAACTTTGGGGGCTGGATTTGGCTGGCAATGCAGACTACTGCGAAACGTACTTGTTGGTACAAGACAACCAGGGCTTCTGCAATTCGGACCACGTAACCGTAGCCGGAACACTGAAAACGGAAAACCAATTGGCTCTCGAAGACGTACAAGTGGAGCTGAACGGCTCCCACCCGGCTTTGCCGCCCATCAACATGTTCGACCTGTCGGGCAACGATGGTTCGTTTATGTTCAGCAACGCTGTACCGATTGCCTCCAGCTACTCGATTGCACCTACCTTGGATGTGGATTACCTAAACGGCGTTTCAACGTTCGACCTGGTGCTGATCAACAAACACATCCTGGGCATTGAAACATTCGGTTCGCCGTACAAGATCATTGCTGCAGATGCCAACAACAGCAAATCGGTAACCACTTTCGACATTGCGGAATTCCGCAAATTGATCCTCGGCATTTACACCGAATTGCCACAAAATACATCCTGGCGTTTCGTGGATGCCGCACATACTTTCCCAACGCCTGACAACCCGTTCGTTCCTGCCTTCCCGGAAAGCAAGTCGGTTGCCGACGTACAAACCAGCCAACTGAGCAACAATTTTGTTTCCGTCAAAATCGGTGACGTCAACAACTCGGCCATTGCCAACAGCTTGGTTCAGGCAGATGATCGTTCTTTCGGCACCTTGCTTTTCGACCTCAATGATCGCTCGGTACAGGCAGGTGAAGAAATTGCGGTACGGTTCAAAGCTTCGGAAAAAGTTTCCGGATACCAGTTTACCTTATTGTCCAAAGGAATGGAAGTAGTTGACATCCAACCGGGCGAGGGTATGACGATGCAAAACTTTGGCATGTTTGCAGGTGCCATTACCACGTCGTTCGAAAGTGATTTCCGGGGCGAATTTACTGTTGTGTATAAGGCACTTAAATCCGGCACCCTGAGCAACATGTTCAGCATCTCCAGCAGCATAACCCGCGCAGAAGCTTATGGTGCCAGAGGAGATAGGCTTTACGTTGCTCTGCGTTTCAATGACAGCAACGCACAGGGCCCTGGATTTGAACTTTACCAAAACCAACCCAACCCATTTGTAAGCAAAACGGTGATTGGATTTTATCTGCCAGAAGCAGGAGAAGTGACCCTTTCGGTGTACGACGAATCGGGACGCCTAATCCATACCCAACAAGGACAATTTGCCAAGGGCCACAATGCCATACCACTGGATCGCTCGCAAGCTGATGTTTCGGGTTTGTTGTATTACAAGGTAGAAACCGCTGACGGCAGTGAAACAAAGAAAATGATCAACATAAAATAAAAGAATCTATTTTTTCTTTAATACGCCTTTGTAGAATCGTAAAACAACAAAGCGCCCGGGGACCTTGGTTCCCGGGTTTTTTCATTTAAAAACAACCAAATTTAAAATTGTTGTGCTCAAGGCTTGTGTGGTGGATGATGTTGGGGTAGTTTTGATCTTGAAAAAACTTACGTTCACAGGTAAGTTTTCATCTTACGTTTCAAAACATCAACTATTCATAAAATATTTTAATAATGCGTACAACCAACAAATTTGTCCTGTTGCTTTGTCTGGGAGTGGCCCTGTCCTCCTGTGTAAGCAAAAAGAAGTTTATTTCCCAGCAGTCTGAACTTGAGGCGGCCAACCGGGAAATTGTCAAGTTCACCACCCAATACGGTGAGTGCATGCAAAAACTGACGGCATGCGATCAGGAAAAAAACAGTGTAAAAGCTGATTTGAATGCTTGTTTGAGCTCATCGCGTTTGCGTGAAGAACAAGTCAACGATTTCAAAACACAGATTGACGATTTGAAAAAACAGCGCGACCAACAGGTTGCGCAGGCGGGCAACCTGACCCAGCTCTCAAAGTCGGCCAACGCCAACATGCAACAGACCCTGGACCAGCTGGCGAAAAAAGACCAGTACATTTATTTGCTTCAAAACGCCAAAACGAAAGCCGACTCCATCAACCTCGCCTTGGCGGTGAATTTGAAAAGTGTATTGCCAGGAGGTTTGGCAGACGACGATGTAGAGGTAAAAGTGGACAAAACGGTGGTGCTCATCAACTTGTCCGATAAAATGCTTTTCCAAAGCGGCAGCTACAAATTGACGCCGAAAGCCAATGAGGTGCTGGGGAAAATCGCAGCTATCCTGGAATCCCGGCCCGAGCTTGAGGTTATGGTGGAAGGTTACACCGACAATGTGCCGATCAAAAACAGTTGCATCGACGACAACTGGGACCTGAGTGTGAAGCGTTCGACTTCCGTGGTGCGAGTGTTGCAAAACGATTACAAGATCAATCCCAACCGCATCATTGCGGCAGGCCGTGGTGAATACAACACCCTGGCAAGCAACGATACTGCCCAGGGCCGTTCCACAAACCGCCGTACACGCATCATCATTATGCCCAAAATTGATCAGTTTTACGACCTGTTGAACCCGAACAAAGTGCCGAAATAAGTTACCATGTGCAAGTTCCAATAGGCGTCCCGGATACGGGGCGCCTATTGTTTTTTGGGGGGAAGAGGATTGGACTGACTACTTTTGATGAAAAGTATTTTGCACATGATCATTGTTGCCCAAATCCTCATTGTTTTTGTAGCCCTTGAACACGTTTACATCGCTTGGATGGAAATGTTTGCCTGGACCACCAGAGGGCGCAAAGCTTTCCGCTCCCTGCCACCCGATATGTTTGAAAAAACGAAGGTATTGGCTGCCAACCAGGGACTTTACAACGCCTTTTTGGCTGCAGGACTGTTTTGGTCTTTGTTTATTTCCAACCCGGAGTGGAGCAAAAATGTAGCCTATTTTTTCTTGGGCTGTGTTATTTTAGCAGGTTTTTACGGCTCAGTTACCGCAGCTAAATCTATTTTTTACATCCAAGCAGTACCAGCAATTTTGGCGTTTGTGGCGGTATTGTTGTTTATGTAAAAAACGGCCGATCCGAAACTGGAACGGCCGTCTGCAGGGTAGCTTTTTGTGATCAGTTGAACGCGTATTTGAACTGATTTTCAGCAAACCACTCCAACGTGGTTGGTGTAGTATTTTGTGGCGTACGAGTGAAAGCATTCAGGTATTCGCCTTTGGTAATGGCATCAAAAAGTTCAACATAACCATCGGCGATGGTTTCAGGAAGGCCGTTTTGCACCATACCTGCACGGGCAGCGGCGTTTTCAAAAGCGACGTAAATGAGGTCAGGTTTACCTATACTTTTACCCAACGCCTCTGTAATCTGGGCCATGGTGAGGTCGGCTGCTCCACCTATGTCTTCGTGTGTTTGTCCTTTAAAATTGAGATCGAGCAACCGATGTGCGGCCACTGCTGCAATGTCGCGGGTATGGATAATGGGCATGGGCACGTCGGCCTTAAGGTTGTACCCGATGATGCCTGCGTGCCGTATCATGTCGACCTGGCCAAAGAAGTTTTCCATAAAAAATCCGGGGCGCAGATTTAAAACATCAAGATTGGGAACCGATTGCAATGCGTGTTCAAGTTCACCCAAACGGCTAACGGGTCCTGCTCCTTCCAACATGTGAGCACCCAGTGACGACAAAACGACGGCTTTGTGCACCTTGGCGTTTTTAATGGCATCCACATAAGCTGAGATGATGGAACGTTGGTAAGCGGTCCAGTCGGTTACATCCCATTTTGGAGGAACAACGAGGTAAACAGCCGTAGCGCCTTCGAAAGCCCGGGTAAGAAAATCAGCGTCGGAAAGATCGCCAACTGCCGCAACAGCTCCGAGGGATTCGAGCTCTGCCAGCCTTTCAGCATTGCGGCCGATAACTTTGACTTGTTTGCCTGCTTTTATCAGGGATTCTGCAATAATTTTACCGGTATTTCCGGTAGCTGCGGTGATCACGTACATGGTATTTACTTTTAAAGTTGAAAAAAATTATTTACATACATACCGGTTGGTATCTTTTACGAGGTTAAAAAACCGGGTGTTGAAGTCCGGAGTTGGGGAAAAACTGAGCTTGTCAGTTTTTCCGTAATTTGTCGAGCATTAAGATCAGGGTATCGATGCTGGCATGAAAAATTTCCACGTTTTGGTGCACTTTTGCCATGCCGTAAGAGCCTTCAAGGCTTGCCAGAAAAAAATGAGCTACAGCATCGGTATCCACAGAATGCAGCACAAAGCCATTCTCTTTTCCCTGCAACAAAGCATCGGCAGTTGCCCGGTGCATCTGGTCAACCACCCATTTAAGGTGTTTGCGAAAATTCTCGTTGATGGGGCTCATTTCCTGGATCAGGTTGTTGAGTGGACAACCAAAGTTGATGTTTTCGGATGTCGCCATGGCTTTCAAATCGTTCAGGTGGTTTTGCAGCTGCACGATGGGACTGTTGTTGTTGCGGTTGAGTTCGAGGTAAAAGGCTAGGTAATGCGGTGCAATGATCTCGTCTATGACGGCCAGACCAATGGCTTGTTTGTTGGGAAAATAATGGTAAAGAGCCCCTTTGGTGATGTCCATATCGGCAACCACTTTGTCGGCCCGAAGCCCCTGAAAGCCGCAGCGTTGGATGTGTGTAAACATCCTTTCTACGATGCGCTCGCGTGTATCCAAACATTTCATGATGTAAAGATACATACTGGTTGGTATGCTATGCAAGTGTTGGCAAGTCATTTTTTAAAAAAAAATTTTTTGCTGAAAAATGCAATTTTTGTTCAGCGATTTAAAATGTTACCGACTTTAACATTTTCCATCCTCTCCTCCTCTAATTCGAATTTAATCAATTTTGCGTTTAAAGCTGATAACTTTGGCAGATTCTAAGATCCGATCATGATGCGCTCGACCAACCTGCTTTTTTTACCTTTATTCCTTGTTTTTAACCAGCTTTATGGCCAGCATGTAGAACTGTCAGAGCATTCCATAGCGCGGCAATGGAATGAAATCATGCTGCAAACCATACGTGAGGATTTTGCCCGTCCCCCTGTGCAAGCGCGCAACCTGTTTCACACTTCCGTGGCCATGTACGACTCGTGGGCGGTGTACGACAACGAAGCGGAAACATACTTGATGGGTAAAACCGTGGGTAAATTCAACTGTCCGTTTAAAGGCATTCCGATACCGGAGGACGTGGAAGCTGCGCGCCGTGAAACGATCAGTTTTGCGATGTACCGCATGCTTACGGCACGTTTTTCCGTATCTCCCAAAGCCGTTGGCGCACACATGCGTTTCCGCAAAAAAATGAAGGAACTTGGGTACGACCCCACCAACCGCAACATCGATTACGAAAACGGCTCACCAGCCGCTTTGGGCAACTACATCGGAGAGTGCATCATAGGACTTGGGTTTCAGGATGGCTCCAACGAGCAGAAAAACTACATGGTTCAGTACTACGAACCTGTGAACCCTCCTTTGCCAGTGGTAAAACCAGGCGATTCGTCCCTCGTTGATCCCAACCGCTGGCAACCGCTGAAACTGCCCGAAGCGTTCGACCAAAATGGCCACCCCATACCCGGAATCCAGAAATTTCAAAGCCCTGAATGGGGCCTTGTTAACCCCTTCGCTTTGAAAAGATCGGACATGAAAACCTACACCCGCGACGGCCGCAAATACCAGGTGTACCTCGATCCCGGTCCCATGCCCTTGCTCGACACACTTGCCGGCAGCGGCTCTTCCGACCACTACAAATGGAATTTTATTCTTGTGCCTGCCTGGGGCGCACACCTCGATCCGTCGGACACCACCATGTGGGACATTTCTCCAGCCAGCATCGGCAACGTGCAACAATTTCCTGCAACACTCGACGATCTGCGTACTTTTTACAATTTTGAGAATGGAAAAGTCCCCGGCAAAGGACATGAAATCAATCCCTTTAACGGAAAACCCTATGAATCACAGGTGGTACCACGTGGCGATTACACCAGGGTTTTAACCCAATTTTGGGCCGATGGCCCTACCTCGGAAACACCGCCCGGACACTGGTTTGCCATCCTAAACTACGTGAACGACCAGCCCGAACTGGTTAAAAAATTCAATGGCAAAGGGGAAGTTCTGGATGACCTTGAATGGGATGTCAAAAGCTATTTTGCACTCGGCGGCGCCCTACACGATGCGGCCATTACCGCCTGGGGCATCAAAGGCTGGTACGACGGCGTGCGGCCCATTACGGCGGTGCGTTACATGAGCGATCGGGGTCAGTGCAGCGATAAAAAATTGCCTCGTTACCATCCTGCAGGTATTCCACTGGTGCCGGGAAAAATTGAAATGGTAAAAAAAGGCGATCCGCTCGCAGGCCCAAAAGGGGAAAACATCAATGAAATTAAACTGTACACCTGGCGGGGTCCTCAGGCCGTGAAAGACACTGCTACCCAGGTTGCAGGGGTAGGCTGGATTCTGGCCGACCATTGGTGGCCATACCAGCTCAAAACGTTTGTTACTCCGCCGTTTGCAGGCTACATCTCCGGGCATTCTACCTATTCGCGTGCAGGAGCAGAAGTTGTAACCCTCATCACCGGCGATCCTTATTTCCCTCGTGGTTTGGGTGAATTTAAAGTGCGGGCCAACAGCAATTTTTTAAGGGTGGAAAAAGGTCCGAGTGTGGATGTAACCCTTCAGTGGGCCACCTACCGCGATGCCTCCGACCAATGCAGCCTTTCCCGCATCTGGGGTGGTATTCACCCGCCTTTCGACGACATTCCGGGCAGGGTGGCAGGCGCCAAAATCGGTACTCAGGCATTCTCTTTGGCAAGGTCCTATTTTTACAAAGACAAGGACCGCGACGGCTATTTCAGTTACGAGGACTGCGACGACAGCAATCCGAGCATCCATCCGGGTGCGGATAATCCGGCACTGGATTGCAACAAGTGGAATGGGAAATAACGCAACTTTACCGCAGGTTTAAATTCCTTTTAAGGTGGCTGCTTCCAAATCAACCAAAATTTTGACACGACGGATATGGGTCCTGTCGCTCGTCAGTTTGTTTACCGATACTGCCAGTGAAATGTTGTATCCGGTGATGCCCATGTATTTAAAAACCATCGGTTTCACCATTGTGCTCATCGGCATACTGGAAGGTATGGCAGAAGCTGTTGCAGGTTTGAGTAAAAGTTATTTTGGTAGTTTGTCGGACTACAGTGGCAAAAGAGCGCCTTTTGTAAAACTTGGATATGCCTTCAGTGCCCTCTCCAAACCACTGACGGCCCTTTCACCCGCCATCGGCTGGGTTTTTATGATGCGTACGGTCGATCGCCTCGGCAAAGGCATACGCACCGGCGCGCGCGATGCCTTGTTGTCCGCTGAAGCAACTTCGGCCACCAAAGGCCGGGTATTTGGATTTCACCGCAGTATGGATACCCTCGGCGCAGTTCTTGGCCCGGGGATAGCCCTTCTTTACCTGTATTTTTACCCTGGACAGTACTTAAAGCTGTTTTACTTCGCTTTGTTTCCCGGATTGCTCGCGGTTGGCCTTACGTTTCTGTTGAAGGACAAAAAAACAGCCAAAACCAAGGTTTCTGTCCGCCCAACATTTGCAGAATCGTTGTCCTATTGGAAAAAAAGCCCGGTTTTGTACCGGCAGGTCGTTGCAGCTTTGCTGGTTTTTTTCCTGTTCAACAGTTCGGACATTTTTTTACTGATCAAAATCCAGGAAGCGGGATTTTCGGATACTGAAGTCATTGGCATGTATGTTTTTTACAACCTGACGTACGCTATGATCTCGTTTCCAGCGGGTATTTTTGGCGATAGGTTTGGTTTAAAAAAGGCCTTGTTGGTTGGTTTGGCATTGTTTAGCATAACCTATGCCGGCATGGCATTCAGCACCCATGCGTGGCAATTTCTGATTTTGTTTTTCCTTTATGGCACTTACGCTGCTTTTGTGGAAGGCAATGCAAAGGCATGGTTGAGCAACATCGCGGATCCGGCAGACGCTGGCAAGGCACTGGGTATGTTTGCAGGTTTCCAAAGCATCTGTGCGCTTTTTGCCAGCACCATCACGGGAATACTTTGGTACAACATCGGATCAGGTGCCGCGCTGATGGTTACGGCACTTGGGGCGGCGGTAGTGTTGGTGTGGTTGAGTAGGGTGAACCCTGCTGCTGCGTGATTGCAATTAGTTCTAACTTACCCCCCGATATGTTTACCCAACCTCCTGCCCTGCATCTTGCCAAAGGATTGCATGCGCTAAACCGTAGCGTCCTTTGGTTCAGAAACCATCCTTGGTTGTTGGGAGGTTTGGTATTGCTGTGCTTAGCGTGGTTGTTTTGTTTGCCCCGACCATTGTTCGAATCGCCTTATTCGGCGGTTTTGTCCGACCGCGACGGCATGCTTTTGGGTGCCCGCATTGCACGCGACGGACAATGGCGTTTCCCCTACAACGAGCATGTTTCTGAAAAATACGCAACGGCTGTAGTCGCATTTGAAGACGCGCGGTTTTACCTGCATCCCGGCATTGATCCGTTGAGTACCCTGAGGGCTCTTTGGCAAAACCTGAATGCCGGGCGTGTGGTGAGCGGCGGCAGTACACTCACCATGCAGGTAATCCGGTTGGCGCGAAACAATCAGCGACGCCATGTGGGTGAAAAAATGCTGGAGATGTTTCTGGCTACCCGTCTCGACGCCTCCAACAGCAAAGCAGAAATACTGGCTCTGTACGCCGCACATGCTCCATTCGGTGGCAATGTGGTGGGTGTGGAAACGGCGTCGTGGCGTTATTTTGGCAAACAAGCCGACCAGCTTTCCTGGGCAGAGGCGGCTACGCTGGCGGTTTTGCCCAACAGTCCTGCCCTCATACACCCCGGTCGCAACCGGCAACGCCTGCTCAACAAACGCAACCGGCTTTTGCAAAAATTGCAGAAACAGGGGCATCTTGACGCACTCACCTGCGAACTTGCACAGTCGGAACCTTTGCCCGACGCGCCGCTTGCTTTGCCCCATTTGGCGCCCCATCTGCTGGATCGCTTTATGGCTGCGTCCGGCAAAGCGCAACATTTTCAAAGTACGCTCGACGGTAATTTGCAACAACAGTTGAATGCCATTCTGGCACGGCGGCAGGAATTGTACCGGGGCAACGGTGTGCACAACATGGCCGCAGTGGTGCTCGATGTAGCCACAGGCGAAGTGCTAGCCTACGTGGGCAACGTGCAGGGTGCAGGCGCCGAACACGGCGAACAGGTGGATGTGATTGCAGCGCCCAGAAGCACAGGAAGCATCCTGAAACCGTATTTGTATGCTCTTGCTATGGAAAGTGGCCAAATCCTGCCGGGTAGTCTGCTCAACGATGTGCCTACCCAACTCGGGCGGTACAAACCTGAGAACTATTACGAATCGTACGACGGTGCTGTGCCTGCCAACAGAGCATTGGTGCGTTCTCTGAACGTGCCGTTTGTTTTGCTGTTGCAGACGTACGGACTGGATAAATTTCATTTCAACCTGCAACGCCTGGGCCTCACGACCTTAAACAAAGCGCCGGTGCACTACGGTTTGTCGCTCATCCTTGGCGGCGCCGAGGCGCGTTTGCTCGACCTCACCAATACCTATGCCAGCATGGCGCGCGTGTTGGGCCGTTTTTACGAGCGCGATGGACGGTATGGCATCAACGATTTTCACCCGCCGGTTTTTTTCAAAACAAAAAAATACGCTGCCGCAAAAAAACTGCTCCGGGAGGCCCCTTTGCTGAGTGCAGGCGCCATTTGGCATACGTTTGAAGCCATGCAGGAAGTAGAAAGACCCATGAGCTCGGGCGAGTGGACGCTTTTCAGAGCCAGCCGCCGCATTGCCTGGAAAACGGGTACGAGCTACGGTTACCGCGACGCCTGGGCAGCCGGTGTGACGCCCCGTTACGCCGTGGGCGTGTGGGTGGGCAACGCCGACGGCGAAGGCAGGCCAGGGCTCATCGGCGTGGATGTGGCGGCGCCCGTGTTGTTCGACATCATGGAAATTTTGCCCCAGGCCGAAGCCTGGTTCGATCCGCCATACGATGCCATGACGCAGGCTGCCGTGTGCCGCCAAAGCGGTTACCGTGCCGGAGAGCACTGTACGGTGGACACGTTGTGGATACCCAAAAGTGGTTTGCAGGCGCCTGCCTGTGCGTACCACCAACTTTTACACCTCGACCCAACGGGAACTTGGCAGGTGAACAGTGCCTGTGAATCGCCCGACCGTATGTTGCACCGTCCCTGGTTCGTATTGCCACCGGTGGAGGAGTATTATTACCGTTCGAAAAACCCGTCGTACCAGCCTCCCCCACCCTTCAGGGCCGATTGCATGGGCGCACCCGGAACGGTGGAGGACACCAAACCGTTGCAGCTCATTTACCCCCGACAAGCGGCGCGTATTTTTGTTCCTGTCGATCTTGACGGAAAGCTGAGCAGTACCGTTTTTCAGGTGGCCCACCGCAACCACGATGCCGAAGTGTTTTGGCATTTGGACGGTGTGTATTTGGGCAGCACGCGCACTTTTCACCAAATGGCTTTGCAACCGGATGTGGGCAAACACATCTTGGTGGTTGTGGATCCGCAGGGGTACAGGTTGGAGCAAAAGTTTGAGGTGATTGGGAAGAAGTGAGCTATCAATACACCGTCATTTATTGCCGTACCAGCTTTAGCGTTAGCGTTTCCGCTGTTGTTTTTAATTGCACAAGCAATGCTCCGACAGTATGTTTCACCATGGCAGCATTCAATACAAACTGGTGCTCGCCAGCCGCGCCTGATACGGTTTGTTGAAACAGCAATTGTCCTGAGGCGTTGTAAACCAACAATGTTGCTTTGGTTTCTGTTGGCAAGGTGTAACTCAACACGGTTTGGTCGGAAAAAACGGTGGGCTGTGCGGTCAGACTTATGGTGGACTCGTTTTTTCGAAAAACCAGTTGCGGCACAAGTTTTTCACCCGATGCCGTCCAGGCCTCAGCAGGCGTGATGTCGCTCGTGATGTTTAACTTTTCCGATAAAAACCCGTTTTTAAGGGCGCGCAATTGCAGGTTAAACCCTGTTTTGCCCCCCACGTCGTTG
>Ga0105048_10009866_pt1 | contig 15134 bp, 12 predicted proteins | sample MAT05_FD_78382 | JGI IMG/M metagenome (GOLD analysis project Ga0105048, IMG submission 78382) | Freshwater microbial communities from Lake Fryxell liftoff mats and glacier meltwater in Antarctica - MAT-05 | ecosystem: Environmental > Aquatic > Freshwater > Ice > Liftoff microbial mat | place... | reverse complement strand
CGAAGAACGATCTTGCGGGTGCAGAAACGGTAGCGATGCGAGCGTCTCAGTTGGGCATCAAGCATCCGTACTACACAGTGGAGCTTGCGCATTTGCGAACGCAACAGGGCCGCTGCCACGAAGCGCTGCCCGCGTTAGAATCAGCGCAGCTAAAGCTGCCGTTGGAACCCACGATCTACGCAGACCTCACCCGGTGCTTGAGAAAAGTAGGCCGCATTGATGAAGCAGACGACCTTGCGGAACTAATCGAACCGGCCGGTGACACTTGGATGTGGTTGGTTTCGACAACGGCAGCACTCTTGGTGTTGGGTGTTGCCAGTTGGTTTTTCATTCGACGAAGGCGCAAGCGTTTCAGGGAACCGCCCAACCCGTATTGAATGCGTTCGGGTGGTTCTCCTGTGGATCCTGGTAGACCTTTTTGAACGCGGATCCACCTTCGGAACGTTCAATGATGCCTTGCCAAGCGGTACGCAGTCGAACGTTGCCATTGGTGAGGCTATCGAAGTTGCTATTGCAAATCACAGTGCCTCCTGGCGTGTCGGTCCATGTGACGCCTCTGTCTTTCGAAACCTTTGCGTCGCCCCCACGTAGGTTCTTCAGATAGAAGTTGCCGTTGGCGAAGGTCACGCAGTCGTGGAGTCCGGTCTTTTTTCGCTCAATCCACGTGACGCCATCTTCTGAAGTCATCACCTTCCAACCTACGGCAACGAACAAACCATCGAACCACGCGGCGGAGCGCAATAGATTCTGATCGTCGCCGCCTTGAGGCGCCAAGATCTGTCTGTTGGTCCACGTCTTGCCGCCGTCGCGAGACAAAACGCGCAGGCCGCCATAACCAACCGCCATCAATGCGGGCACTTTGCCTTCTGTGGGGCCTTTGGGTGCGCCCGCGTCGGGGTTGTTCATCATGGGCATTCCAGCGTCCATGAAGGCTCCTGCGCTTCCACCCATGCCAATAACAGGGGCCGTACCGCCAATACCGCCAATACCGCCAGTAGCGGGTAAAACGACTGCACCACCGGAACCGGAGCTTCCTCCCTGAACGGTCACGTCAGGGGCGATGCCACCAGTCCCACCATTCGAAGGGGGCTCTTCAACGGCAGAGCCCTCATCAATGTCGCTCGATGATACGCAAGCAACTGCAGAAAAACACGAGAAAACAAAAGCAAAAGAAGCAAGGTCCAAAAACTTCATAGGTCCCCCTCGGTCAATGCGCTCACCAAAAGGGTGAACCACGCGCATTGAATATGTGAGCGCGGGGAAACCTAAAAGTCCATAGGACGAACGGCCTCCCCCTAAACAAAGGGAGGTAACGCCTACATCGACTTATAGGCGCCAGCCAAGATCTCGCTGAACGATTCAAACGTGGTTGGCGTGGTGGTGGCGGCGCTACGTCCTGCAAGGCTCTTGATCGTACCTTCGTTGAAGGCTTGCGCCATTTCAGCGTAAAGGCGGGCCACATCGGCCGACAATCCGACCTGCGTCAACGCACCGGCGAAGGCGTCGTAAGGGAATTGCACGTAGGCCAGATCGGGCTTGCCAATGCGTGCGCCAAGGATCTTTGCGGCCTCAGCCAACGATAGATCACGTGGACCAAGCAATTCACGCACTTCGTATCCCTGCGTCTTTTCAGTCAGCGCCTTGGCTGCTGCTTTTGCAATGTCGTGGGTGGCAATTTGCGGGAATGCTAAGTCGCCGCGAATCGCGCCGCCCGTAATGCCTTGGTGCTTGATCATGGGCAAGCTGCCGAACTGGTTTTCCATGAAGTACGTAGGTCGCAAAGCGATAGTGGAAAGTCCCGCAACCGCTTTAAGCCTAGCTTCTTGTGCATGAAGACCTGCGATGGGTCCTGTTCCAGAAGGTTGATCGGCGCCTAAGCTGGAAAGGAACACAACACGCTTTGCGCCACTGGCAGCCAAAGCTGCCGTGATCGATTCGCCCACTTTGTCTTGGTAAGCGCGAAAATCTTTGGCGCTGCCATCTGGGGGAATCAAGGCGTAAACAGCGTCAACACCAGAAAATGCTTTCGTGAGATACGCTACATCATTTACGTCGCCAGTCGCTACTTCGGCGCCTTTGGCGGCCAACCCTGCAAGCTTATCCGCACTGCGGCCCAGCGCTCGTACCTTAATACCTTGTTCCAACAAGTTTTCTGCAACTGCCTTACCTGTATTGCCCGTAGCACCCATGACTGTGATCATAAAAAGACTCCCGTGTTGGTTGTGTTGAGCCGGTTTAGATGCGGCGCCAAACCATTCGTTTCACGGAATTGTGATCAGAAAACGATTCAGGGCATCAACTACCTCAGCTGGGATCTCGTGGCCGCCTTCAAAAGGAAACCAACGAACCTTTAGACCTGCGTTTTCCAATTGTTGCGCCATTCGTTCGGCCAAGGCGAAGGGCAACACTTCATCGGTGCGGCCATGCGCAATGAACACGGGAAGGCCCTTGTGCGCTGCATACAAAGTGCGCCACTTGGCTTCATTCACCAACGTTCCCGACAACAAGACCAAAGCGTCAAGCTTTGGCGCTTTCGTTAACAAAGTTTCCATGGCGACCATGGCACCCTGGGAAAACCCACCAAGAATGGTTCTTTTTGGTTTGTGTAGCCACCCTGAATTTAGCGAGGCCAGCAGCGCGCCAGCTCGGTTGGCTGCGTCTTCGATACCAACAGGAGAAGCTTGTGACATGTTAGGCAACGTACCAGGGCTGCGAATGTAGGAATCCAACTGCAATGGCCACCAGGCTCGCCCTCCCTTGGGCCCTGCAGGAGGTGTTGTTGCGAAGGGGCCTTCAGGGAAGACGAAATGCCCTTGCCCCTGCCCCTTGGCTACGTGAAGCGAGATTGCGTTTGCGAACGGCAGCCAGCGTTCAGCGTTGGAACCAAACCCGTGCAGCAGTACGAAAGTCGTTGGTCCATTACCGCCAGCGGTGACGACGCGTAAGGGCTTTGGGGCTTTGTTGCAAGCGATCAACAACACAAGCACAGTCGCAAACATAGAACGCAACATCATTGAGACGACCAGCAGCTTTCATCTAAGAGTTCAGGCCGATACTCGAAGTGCAAGGTGTCGTAGTGATACCACCGTCCACCCCAAATGAAACCAGAAGCTTCAAACGCATCTACGATCTGTTTCGGGATCTGGTTCTTCCAACGCTTGTTTCGACTCCAACGCCAATAGTCACCAAGGCTTGCATCAAGATCGATCGCGATACCGTAAGCGTGTGCGCTGATTCGATCGGTGCCAGCAATGCGGCGACGGTTGTAAGCACCGCTGAAGCGTTTGAGGTAGCGTTTTAGCCGCGGATCGATTTTCACGGCGGCAAGTAGAGTTCCTTGTACGCTTGCCAAGGGAGCTCTTAGGGCTTCATGCACACGCAATGTCTGGCCGAAGAATGAAACGCGTTTAAGGTTGCTGTTAGCAGGAGGGTTGCCGTAGGTGGCGTCAAGCAGTGGCGTGAGGCGTATGCGTCCTGGATCTTGGTTTTCCGTGTTCACAGCCGCGATGGGCCCCGCGGAATACTTTTGGAAGAACGCATCTTGTACATCAGGCGATGCAAGCTGTTGCTCGAAGGACTTTTCTTTTCCGTCGTCGTAGGGAACTTTCACACCAGAGGCCAACACCAAGAACCAAGAATGGTTTCCATATGCCACTGACACAGGGTAGTGACGCGAAAGACAGGTCAACGCTGCGGGAGGAAGGGGCGCTGCAAAGGCCACGCTTCCTGAAAGCAGTGAATAAACAGCGAGCCAGCCGACCTTCATTTGCTTTGCCGCGCCGACGAGCATTTGCGATCAGGAAATCGCGAAAGTGTTCCAGCTGCAAATTGCCATTCTGGAGTTAACAGCGGTTCATCTTTCGATATGTGGTACCAAGGAGCACTGTTGTTGGGGTTTTTCAATACGTGAATCTGTTGCGCAGGCATGTAGCTTTGCGCCAGCAGGAAAATTCGATCGCCGTCAGAGCGTTCAGCAACATCAAGCACGATCACAGCGTGCCCAGGAAACCCGCCCTTTATAAACACATCGCCTGGCAAAATGGTTTTGGTATCAGGTGCGCGCTGCAGTTCGTTCTGCAAAGACATCGTTCCTGCGTAGGAAAACACGACGTTCAAATACTTGCGAAAGGAATCATATGAAGCGTCTTTCCCTGCGCTGCGTTCAAAGACCATGCGTTTGCCTTGAGCGCGCGCACGGTAGCCTTCTTGCCAATCTGACCAAACGGCGTCGGTGCCATCGCTGAAGCGAAAACAGATCTGTTGGTCTTTCGCGGCGGCGCGCAGATATTCGGCCCGCAATCGCATGACAGCATCGGCGCATTGCTGCAGATCGCGGCTGCCCACGTCGATGTCAATCACTGCGGCTTGCGCGGTTTGGTTCACCTTGAGCGAGCCGTCAAACAACTTCACAGCTGGCGTTCCGGGCAACAAAGGCAGGGCACGCAGCCATACGCCGAAGCTGCCTTCAGGCAAGGACGAACGCACATAGCCTTTGGGCGTTTCGAAACGCGTGGCGACGGTGTCCGCATTGCCTGTTGTCGCCCAAGGGTGTGCGGGGGCCGCAGAGGCAGTTATGGGAGATAGGAGGAGCGCGCCGAGTGCTGCCAGCGTCAGCTGCCCCCTGATGCGATTCAATCGTTCGGACGTTTGACAATGCATGTGTTGCTACAGGTAAAGCTTACCCCAAATCAGTAGGCCCCATTCAACAGCCAAATCGGACGCTGGCATCGAATTCCCGCGATGGTGCGACAAGAATGTCACGTATCGGTTCTGTTGATCATCCAGCTTAAATCAATCCGAGACCAAAGTTTCTTTGGTTTGCCAGGCCGTCAACGTGTTGGCTTGTGTCTTGCAAGATATCTTCATCATGACCACTGCCAAGCGCATCCACCACCTCACGCGACTGCCGTCCGTGTCTACCAACAAAGTCCAGTCTGATCGACTGCGCGGGATTCTGACAAAAGCGTTGCAAGATGCGATGGCGGTGGGATTTGGTATCGGGATTGGTCTTGGGATGGCAGGCTGCTCGAGCGAGTCTGAATCCGAAATCACCGGGGGTGGCGGGACGGCAGGCACCGGAGGGAACGGGGGAGTCGGAGGTTCAACCTCAAAGCAGCCAACGATTTGCGAAAGCGCTTCGCGTGATTTGGGTTGTGATCCCCGTCAAGTGATGCCGGACTTCGCCCGCTTTGAGACTGGCCACGAAGTGCAATACTGGGCCACTGGTGCAGGTCACAAAATCTACAGAGAGCAGGGACTCTCCTGCGCTCAAACAGGCGACCCCGCCGGATGTCAAACCCAGATTGATTCTGCGCTGGCGGCTTTTGTTCTCCCAGCGGAAGCCAATTGTTTCAATCCGGGTTGCTCTGCCGGTGAGACCTTCATTCTCGCACGTGGATCCAAGGGCATTTTTATAATGAAGACACAGCAGGAGTTAGCCACCTTCTTGTCGCCAATCGAAAACGTGGCTGAAGCCAATGCGGTCGCACAGTTCTTCGATAGATCTGTCTTGCAATGCAACGACAAACGAGCTGGTGTTTCGTGCGCAGGGGATAGCTTCTCCGTGGTGGCGTACCAAGACATTTGCGGTAACGAAAATAAATGGCTGAAAGTCAAAATCCCACATTCCGGGGCCGCACCCACTACGGAAGTCATCGAACGAGTTCCCGCCAATTGCGCGATTGGTCGTGTGCCTGACGGTTGTGAGACGCAATCACGAGGCTCAAAACAGTGGGCATCGTTGGCGGATTTCTGGTCGGATTGCGCAGGGCTTGAGGCGGCCTCGGTGCCAGCGTTCTATTTGCTGGCAGAAGATCTGCGCGCCCTTGGGGCACCTGCCGCGTTGATTGATGAAGCCTTGAAAAGTGCGGAAGACGAGATGCGACACGCCACAGAGGTGTTTCGCTTGGCTGTGCAAGCCGGAGGCCAATCGCAAGACGTGATTGTACCTGCGCGTGCGCCAAAATCATTATTTGAGATGGCCCATGAAAATGCCGTCGAAGGTTGCGTACGCGAGACATTTGGGGCTTTCGTTGCCGCATATCAAGCGCGAACGGCCACGAATCCCGAAGCTCGGTTGACCCTTGTTCGTATCGCAGAGGACGAGTTGAAACACGCAGCCTTGTCCCACGAGATAGCAGCCTGGGCCGAACCGCAGCTTACTGATCAGCAGCGGTTCCAGATTAAATGCGATCGCCGACAACTGGTTGCACAATTGAGAAACGGTGTTTCCGCGAATCACGCCGCTGAGATCTACGCTGACGCTGGCTATCCTGGGGCCGAAGCCGCAACACGGATGCTGGATGTTTTAGAAGGATCCTTGTGGTCGCGGGTTGCCTAACGCTCGTGCGGCATGCGATCGCGCGGGCCACGGAAGTGGCGCATTGGCGAATAGAAACGGAAGTTGGAAGCGCGCGACGTGTACACGCAGGCGTAATCTTCCACTTGAGCTCCGAATTTACTGACCTCACGGCCTTCACGGAACGAAGGGCCCCAAAACACGTTGAAAGCCTGATCAAGTTTGGTTTCGAGCCCGGCGTGTTCGGTCATGCTTGCACGCAATTCACCGCGCATGCGATCCACCACTTCGCGCGCTAGTTTTCTCGCCGAGGTTACGTCGTCACGTGCCGCCTGCCCGTTTTCTAGCTTTTCAAGCGAACGCAAGATGTGTTGTTTCTCGTCCACTTCGGCGTCCAAGTGCCTTAAGTTGCGTTCCACTTCTTCTAGGCGCGCCAAGGAATCAATAAGCTCGTCATGAACTTTTACTTCATGTTCAAGCTCTTGAATGACCATCGCCGTGCGCCACGCTGACGACTTTCGCGAACGCAGCATGTCGCCATAGATGTGATCGCCCACGAACAACACGCGATCGCCACGGGCGTCCACGCGTTCTTCAAAGTCTTTCAAATTTCCGCCAGAATAAGCTTTGCCGCGTGCGAAGGGTTCATTGCCCATTTCGCCCACGCCGTTGCCTTGGGGATCAAGTTCGATGAATGGACGTTTGTCGGTAAAGAAGCCGGGTTTTTGCGAAGAAACGATCACCACGTCGAAATAGTTGCGCCAACCAGGGTACGCATCCAACGCACCATCAAGCAGATGCGACATCAACGCGTCGGTATAGTCGAAAGCCGAATTCGTAAGTACAAACAGCTTCTTTCCAGACGACCGCAGTTTGTGCAGCGATTCAGCCAGATGCGGATCCGGTTGAATGTAACTGCGTAAATCTTTGACGATGATGTCTTTGATCGCGCCGTCACGGTGGGCCAAATCGATGCATTCGCGGATGTCGTCCCACAATTGTGGGTAAGGGCGCGCCAGATCGGGATGAGCGTCGAAAAACTCAACCATCGCCGCGTACATCACCGCTTCAGGCAAAGCGAACAACGTATCAATGAACGCGAAGCGCTCGGATGAAAAACGAAAGCGTTGCTTGTGGTAAAGCTCGAAGAGCGCTGTCGAATCAAGCGCTTTCAATCCGTGGTAAGCCCGCCCAGGAGATCCATAGCGATCGGGCTTTAAGATGTTGCCCGTTTCGCGATCGATTACCAAACCGCGGATGCCGAAGCGCGCATCAAAGGTTAGCCCGCGAACCGCTTCAGGGTAACCTTTAAGGCCTACCAATTTGTTTAAGGTGGCCTCGATCGAAAGGGCCTCCATCTTGGGCTGATCGTACAGCGCCAAGGTGTAATCCATGTCGAAGCCAACCAGCTTGACGCGGTCCAATTGCAAGTTGCGGTTAGCGTAAATGCGGCTGCCACGGGGAATGTCGCTGGGGCGGCTTAGGCCTTCAAGCAAAGCCATCACGCGGCCAGCAACTGTGGTGGATCCGTCGCTTGCGCTTGCTCTTGGGCGCCCGTTGCCCGTGGTAGGTGCAGGTGTGCTGGGCATATGAGGAATCTGATTAAAGAGTAACACGCCTCTAACGGCGAAGCCTGCTGCGCAGCATGTTCGTGGAAAAGCCCAAGATACGTTCGGCTTCGGCTGACGTAAGAGGTGCTTCAATCAAAACATCTGCGCCTGTATCAGGCAAATCTCTTGGTGTTTGTGTAACCTTAACCCGTGCGATGGCCGCTCCCATTCCCGTAAACAGCACCATCGGGTGAGGGGCAAATTGTCGGCATAGTTGCGGCACAGCTTTGCTCCAGCCATCAGCCGATTGGGTTTGTGCAAAGCCAAGTACCAATTGCACTATAGGTTCAGGATCCAAGCGTATCAGTACTTTTACGCTTTCAGGGATCGTCAACGGAGCAGACCCTGGGAGTGTGAAGGCTTGGCCTGGACGGGCAGCCAACAACTGCGACGCCGAGGCCATCAGCACAACATCTTCGGGCATCGCTTCTTCTTCGCCGCGAATCCGCGAGGCCAGCGTGCTGAAGTCTTCTGCGACACCTGCATCAACCACAGGTGTTGTGGTTTTAACCAACTCTGGGACCAACATTTGCATATAGGCCCCAGGCGCGATCACGGCCCACCCAAGTTCAGGCAATACAAACAAACGATCATCGCGAGAAGGCATCGCTCCTGGTGGTCGCAAGCCAATCGGCCTGCCGCGACGCTTGAGCCATTCAATAGGTCGACCGTTCGCAACGGCGGCGCGGCTCAAGCCATTCATCAAACCTTCATCGGTGAGATGGTGATGAACCGCCATAAACGTTACGGCGTCGTCCAAGGGGTTTGGAGTTGCTACCACCAAGGTGTCGAAGTCAGCGAATATATCCAAGCCGCTGCCTTCAATGAGCCGCCTTCGATCTGGCAGCAACTTCAACAGTTCGTCGGCCAACAGCGTAAATGAGCGTGATTGAGGCGCTTGGCGCAAGCGATCCAATCGCAAGCGTACAACCAAGCGTGCACCTTCCGGTCCATCTGCGCGAAGTCCTGCTGGCAGTCCTCCGTCAGTATTTGAAGCTACGGTGAAAGGCAAGGCATCAACGGGAGATCCAGCGTCTTCGATGCTTGCGTCAGGCCCGGCGTCAGGCGCTTCTTTGGGCGCACGTTTGTCCTTGGCCTGTTCCTTGGTTTTTTTTGTTGCTAAAGGTGCGGCGCCTGCAGAGGGCTGCGCAGGCGCGGCGGCGGGACCCAAAGGCAATGCCGTGGGCGGCGTTGAAACCACTTCGATCTGCACCGAAGGTGCATCAGGCAACAGGTGCAACAATGATGAACCCATCAACGTCACCACTGCGGCCACGTGAAGCGCCAGTGAAATGGCCACCGCCACGCCAGCACGGCGCCATAGTTGGCTGGGCAGGTGGGGCAACAAGATCTCCGTCGCGCTTTGAGGTGACCGCCGCCGCTTAGCGCGGAACGCTGGCCACGGCGGCCGGCTTCAAGGCGGCCACAACATCAGCGGTCGGAGCGGCCGCCAGCGTGATCAAGGCGCCTTCACGAGGACGCTCTTGTCCGATACGTAACAATCCCCCCGCCAAGAAACTGCCAGCCACACGGCTTTCTGCGGCAGGCTCTTTTGTGCGATCCAACGACAACAACAAACCGCCCGGTTCCAAATAGGGAACCAGATCCGGCACGTACGAAAACAGGTCTTCGTCTTCAAGATCGGCCAAATCGTCCAACACAATGGCGCCCGCGCTACCTTGCTTTAGCGGGAGGGCTTCACCCGCGGAGGCCACCAAAAGCTCACGGCCGGCCTTTTCACTGCGTTTGCGGGCCCGCATGGCCGGCCGCGCGCGGCGGGGATCCACCACCAATAAGACGGGAGCCACTTCGCACAAGGCCTCTGCCAGCCAAACGGTGCTTAGAACCACCACAGGTACGCGGCCACGAACCAGCGCGGCTAAACGTTCCAAAGTTTGACGGTGCCCTACGGCGCCAGAGAACAGGGGGCCCCTCATGTTGTGCCTGTTCTTAGTCTGTTTTCGACGGCGGGCCAAGGCCATACCGTGCTGGCTGTGTATCAGGGTGTATCATCATGCCAATGTCTTGTTGGTGCTTTAACCCCGAAAGCCAGCGGCTGTTGCGCGCAGGGCTTGTATTGTGTGCCGTGTTTTGGGCTGTAGCCGCATGCAACGATTCGTCGACAACGACCATCGGTGGCTCAGCTCCCCTGGATGCGGGCGAAGCAGACGTTAGGGTCGTTCAAAACCCCCGCACGTGTCAGGTCTCCCGGGTTTCGGCGGGTGCCACCCACACCTGTGCTGTTTTGGTTGATGGGCAGACGTTTTGCTGGGGCGCCAATGATGAAGCCCAATTGGGTATGGGAGATCTGGTGTTGCGCGCGCTGCCTGTCCGTGTGCCATTGCCAAAACTTGCCCTAGAGGTTCGCGCTTCCTTTGGATCGACCTGTGCTCGGACGGCCGACAACCAGATCTATTGCTGGGGCCGCGTGGCTGGTGGTTTGCCCGGAACGCCCGGCATCTCAAAGCCAACTTTGGTTCCGTTGCCAGGCAACAGTTCGGCTGTGGCCACAGGAGGCGATCATGCTTGCGCAATGCTCACCGATGGTCGCGTGTTTTGTTGGGGGCGCGGCGGGCTTGTGGGGGATGGCACCGTGGTTGAACGCTTGATGCCGGTGGTGGTTGAAGGGTTGCCGCTGCTCGGTTCTTCTTTGGTGGCTACGTCGGATCACACTTGTCTGCGTACCGCTAAAGGTGAATTGCTTTGCTGGGGCGACAACACCACAGGCGCTTTAGGCGTGGCACCCGTTTTGGGCGGAGGTTTGTCTCCAGCGGCTGTGGCCGCCTTCACTGTAACGCCTTCGTCTGTGGCTGTGGGGCCTGGGCAAACTTGTATCGTTACAGCAGGCGATGCTCCTGGCCGTGTGTTGTGCACGCCACCTTTGGCAACACCTGAACGCATCGGCTGGGGCAACAATAATTTGGGAATTACGGTGGGCCAAAGCCACGTGTGCACCATCGACAAAGATCTAAAGTTTCGCTGTGCCGGTGCCAACGATCAGGGACAAGTGGGACCAGATCCTCGTTTGTTGATTCCTGATGATGCTCCGTTGGAAGTGTTGACCGACGCAACGTTCATGTCGGCTGGGGCGGCTCACACCTGTGCCATTCGTACGGATCGCAGTTTGTGGTGCTGGGGGCGAAACACCGAAGGCCAACTAGGTATCGGCACCGTACTTAACACCAACACACCTACGCCCGTTGTTTTCCCCTCTGGATGCCCACTATGAAACCGATTGCGGAGTCGGTGCAGATACTTTCGTTCTCATGGCCGTTGTTGATGCAGCTGGCTTCGTTGGCCGCGGTGGTTGTGGCTGTGGCCTATGTGGTGGGCCGCGTGGCACCGGATCGCCGCCGCCGTGTCAAGCGCCTGGTCGTTCCTTTTGGAATCTATGTAACGGCGGTGTTCGCTCAACTGGCCTTAAGCTACGCGATGCCGTACGCGCCTGTGATCAGGCCGTCGTGGATAGATTTCTCCGGTGACGTGGCGTGGTTGTGCGTGCGTTTGTTGGCTGTGAACGCGGGAGCTTTGCTGTTCTTCGAATTGGCGATACCAAGGTTGCGTTTGCAGATTCCAAACATCGTTCACGAACTGGTGTTGGGTGCCGCCTATGTGATCACGTTGTTCATCTTTCTGCGCCGCAACGGTGTCGATTTTTCGAGCTTGGTGGCCACGTCTGCCGTGGTTACGGCGATTTTGGCTTTTTCCATGCAGGCCACGCTGGGCAATATGTTTGGCGGCCTTACGTTGCAACTGGACGATTCCATTTCAGTGGGTGACTGGATTCGTTTTGGTTCCGATGTGGAAGGCTTGGTTAAGGAAATCAGGTGGCGCCACGTTGTAATTGAAACCCGCAACTGGGACACTGTGATCGTTCCAAACAGCAGCTTGCTGTCACAGACGATCACAGTGCTTGGCAAACGGCAGGGCCAACCTGTGCAGCATCGAATGTGGGTTCACTTCAACGTCGACTTTCGATTCAGTCCTGCCACCGTGATTGAAACTATAGAAAAGTCGTTGCGAAGCGCGCCTTTGCCGGGCGTTGCGGCTACCCCGAAACCAGATTGCATATGTTTCGACCTTGCCAACAATGGCCGTGACAGCTTCGCACACTATGCCGTTCGTTATTGGCTTACGGATCTTGCCAAAGACGATCCCACAAGTTCAATCGTGCGCGTGCGGGTGTTTGCGGCCCTTAAACGTGCGGGCATTCCGTTGGCTGTGCCTGCAGCAACGATATTCGTGGCACAGGACGACGAAGCGCACGCAGAACGCAAGGCAATGCGGGAACACCAGCGCCGCTCTGACGTGTTGTCAAAAGTAGAACTGTTTACCAACATCACTGCAGATGAACGTGATCAGCTGGCTTCGCGCTTGAGTTATGCGATGTTCGCCCGAGGTGAAGTGATAACAAGGCAAGGCGCCGAAGCACATTGGTTGTACATCCTGTGTTCGGGCTCCGTTGACATTCGCGCAGCCCGCGACGGCACAGAATCAGTGGTTGGCACGATTTCAGCGCCAGGTTTCTTCGGTGAGCACGGCTTGATGACGGGCACGCCTCGCAGCGCCACTGTCACCGCAACCAGCGAAGTGGAATGTTATCGCTTGGATCGTGAAGCCGTAAACCAACTGGTTCACGCCCGCCCCGAAGTGGCGACAGAACTGGCTACGATCTTGGCCCACCGACAACAGGGGTTGGATAAGGCTTTGTCCAACGAAGACGGTCGCGTGAAAACGGCCATGGCCGATGACCAGAGCCGCCAGATACTGCGCAAAATGCAACAGTTCTTCGGCTTGGGCGCCGAGAAGTGATCGCGGTTTGTTTCCTGTGACGCCTACGTTCATTGTCCCGCTGCCCGTTGCGGCCATTGATGGAGGTGGCAAGGCTGCATCGTTGGCGTTGCTGGCGGGTTGCCAGCTTGCCGTTCCTGATGGCTTCGTTTGCACCGACAAATTGTTTCGAGCGTGGGTTGAGCAAGCTTTAGGAACGCGGCCCGGTGTTACGGATGACGATGTGTTGCGGCTGCGGGCGTTCATAACAGACGCTGCGTTTCCAGAGGGGTTTACTGAAGAACTTACTGAGTCTATGCGCGCGCTGGGTTGTAGCAGCTTCGCCGTAAGATCGTCGTTCGCTTTGGAGGATGACGCTGACGCTTTGGCGGCCGGGGTGTTCGAGTCTGTGATGAATGTGCAAACTCACGAAGTGCCGCAAGCGATTCGTCATGTGTTGTTGTCTGCGGTGTCGCCGGCGGCCGTGGCCTATGTTCGCGGGCGAAGCCGCCAGGTTTCGGGTGGGCCTATGGGGGTTTTGGTGCACGGCTTTGTTGCTGGCACCGCGCACGGCCATGTAGCTGCGACCAAGGACGGTGCTTCGACATGGGTGCAGAAGGGGAAGCTTTCTGCTGATCTAAAGGCAGAGCTTGAGCACAACGCATTGACTGTGGCCAAACAGTGCGGCCCCAGCGAGCTTGAATGGGTTTGCGAGCAAAATCGATTTACGTATCTGCAATGGCGCCCGTATACCCCCGCACCGCCAGCATTGCCTTGGCAGCCATCGCAAGACAATCCCAGACAAAGTGTCGCTGCGCCCAGCGCTGATTGGATCTGGGACGCCGCGCACAACCCCGCGCCTCTGTCACCGGCGCAACAGGGCTTGGTTGAACTGGTGAACGATCTTTGCAACGTTGGTTACGATCAAAGGGTGGTAGGCGGTTACCTTTTCTATCGCGCAAACGCAGCGCGGTTGCCGATGATGGTGCCACCTTCGGATGTGGATGAATTTTTTTTGCAGCTGCAATCGCAGGTGTTGGCCGATCTCGCTGGCCTTGCGCATCCGCCGGAACTGCCATCGGCCCTAACTGTGTTTGTACGACACTATGAAGCCCTTGTGGGTGTGTTGGGCGAAGCGGTGCGTGCAGGTAAGAAGGAATTGTCCGCATTTGTGGAACAACATGCCACTGGCTTATTGCCGCGTGTGGCGGAGTTTCTTGCGCAGCAACCGTCGAAGGCCACCGAACGCATGGAGGCGTGCGGCCGTGTTGGGGTTGTGCAGGGGCAAATGACCGAAGCTGCATGGCAAGCGTATATTGATGCGTTTGGCGACGAACCCGTGGCCTGGGATGTCATGTCGCCCACGCAACGTGAACTGCCTAGGCCAGCGGCCGTGATTCGTGCCCCTTCACTGCGCGCTGCTGAAGACGCCGTCGTACGAAAATCGATTGTCGATTCATTTGGTCCGCTGTTGCGCGCGCAACTTAAAGCATTGCTCTCAATAGCCGCGCGCTGTGCCTCTTGCGGGGAAAACGACGATTGGTTGTATGCTCGCTTGCAAGCCCCTGTGCGCTTTTCTTTGAAGGCCGTAGGCCGTAGCCTAGTTTCGCAAGGTTTGCTCGATAGCGAAGATGATGTCTTTTTCTTGCCTTTGAAGCTTGTTTCGCAAATAGCCGACACGCCTGCCACTTCGGCATTGCCATTGCGTGATTTGGTTTCCAACGCAGAGGCATTTTTTCAGCAACAGATCCACAACCCTCCTCCCGTTGCCGGTTCCCAATGGTCGTTGCAGATGCGAGGCCATGGAACCGGTGGTCGTGTTGTTGGTCGGGTGAAGTTTTACCAAGCGGGCCAGCGGTTCACAGACAATGAAAGCGTCTTGGTGGCCAAGGCACTGTTGCCTACAGAACTGCCTCTGCTTTCTGCCGCAGCGTTTGTGGTGCAAACCGGTGGGCCGTTGGATCACGTGGCCGCGCAAGCGCGAGAGCGCAAACTTCCGGCGATTGTGGGCGTTTCAAATGCGACCACGATGTTATCTGAAGGCGATTTAGTGCTGGTGGATGCCGACGCGGGCGTGGTGGTTCGGTTGCTCTAACTTAAGGTTTGGTTGGCGTTGCGGTAAACACCAGCAAGTAGTTGTCTTTGAGAAAACCAAGTCGACGTGAAACGCTGAACCCAGCTTCAGCAAACTCTAAGATGGTTTGCTTCTCGCCCGCGCGCACGTGTTTGAGGGTCCACTCGGAGCTGACACCTTCTTCGCGCTTGAACTCAACCAATACCAATTGCCCACCCGGCCGCAGTGCCTTGAGCATTGCCTCTAACATCGGCATTGGCTTTTCAAAGTGATGGTAGGTATCGCAGATGAAAATTCGATCAACACTGGCGGGCTCCAGGTTGGGAGACTCTGCGCCTCCTTCAACGGTTTTGATGTTGGTCCGCTTTTCGTCTTTGGCTTT
>Ga0105048_10009862_pt1 | contig 15136 bp, 12 predicted proteins | sample MAT05_FD_78382 | JGI IMG/M metagenome (GOLD analysis project Ga0105048, IMG submission 78382) | Freshwater microbial communities from Lake Fryxell liftoff mats and glacier meltwater in Antarctica - MAT-05 | ecosystem: Environmental > Aquatic > Freshwater > Ice > Liftoff microbial mat | place... | reverse complement strand
GAACACCCCTTTTCGCCAGGCGTAGAGGTACGCGATACCAAGCGTGGCCAGGAATATCAGGATTTCGATAAAGACGATGTTGCCGAACGTATTTTTCCAGAGCGGGTCGCCACCGTCCGCGTAGGCGATCACGGCCCACGGGTAAAGGAAGAGAAGTTCGACGTCGAAAACCAGGAAGAGAATAGCGATCAGGTGGAAACGGATGTCCGTTTGCATGCGGGATGTGCCGATCGGGTCCATGCCGGACTCGTAAGGCATCATCTTTTCCCGCGTCGGCTTCCGTGGTTTAATAAACGGCAGATGCACTGCGGACAGTGTTGCCAGTGCCAGCAAGACTACGATGACAGCGTAGACCAGAGCGGGGTAGTATGCCGCCAAGTCGAAGGCTGGCTCAAGACCGGCTGGTGTTTGGACGGGAGGCATGGCGAAATCCGTCCTTTGTGAACTTTTTCACGAACTCGGACAAAAACAAACCTCGACAAATCGTCGAGGGGTCGCAAACCTACTTTATGTAATAGTGCTAGTAGGGGGTCACCGTCAAGCAGTGCTGCCCCACTCACAGCGTCAATATCTGGTAGGTGCCGCGAGCCGAGCGGCACTAAACGAAGCGAGCGGGGGGTACAATCACAGAATTCAGACCTATTTCCGCTAAGCCTTTGTGCCGCTCGGCTCGCGGCACCTACCATGATGTAAACAACTTCTTCCAGGGGGTTCCTATGTCCGTTGAACTGGTAACGCCTGAAAATCTGACCGTGGACTTGCTGAGTGAAATCTACGAAGCCGCCCTCATGGAAGTGACAATCGATGAGGAGCGGAGTTTCGTCCGCATCCAGGACGATATCCTGGCGCGGGCCCGAGTTCCGGAAAGCAAGGAACGAATCCAACTCGGGGCGCTTTACGGCATCAAAGAGGACGCCCAGCGGATCGACCGGCTCGAGCTGGTAAACCGCGTGAACGACCAGTTTGTGTTGATCCGCGCGAGCATTACCGAGGCGGGAGACCTCTATTTCGACTACGACATCTACATTAAGGGCGGCGTCACCCGTCGGCAGATCGCGCAGGCCACCCGCATGTTCTTGAAGCTGGTGCCCAAGGCCGTCGCCGATTCGGATGAAGACGGCATCATCGACTAACGTGGAACTGGAAACTCGGAACGTGTTCCCAGCGCTAACTATTACCTCGGAGCAACAATGACTACTCGCCAAGTTGGGATACTGGGTTTCTATTTGGCCATGTACATTGCCATTGCCGGTTGCGGTGGTGGCGCAGGGGATCGCAGCACAAAAGACCCGAGTGTCCGCGGCACGGTTACACTCGACGGTCAACCGTTTACGGATGCGGATATCGCGTTTATCAATCCCACAACCAAGGGAATTATCGGCGGTGGCCGTGTGACGGACGGCGCGTTCACCTTCACTTGCCCGCCTGGCAGTTATAAAGTCAAGATTCAAGCTTCACGGCAAGTGCCGGGTAAAGTCGTCGCTCACATGGGCAACGCACCAGTCTGGGCGGAATCCTTGCCCAAAATCTACAACGATAACACGATCCTGACAGCCGAAGTGAAGGATGACAACAATGAGCCTTTCCAATTCGAGATGAAGTCGAAGCCGTGATGTTTAACCAAAGCGTGAGACGACTATGAATCCAGCAACATATCCACGTTGATTATCGGATACTCCGCTCTTCCACCCGTCAGTCTGATATTACAACATCCTGGAGAGCGACGTAAGCCAGCCGTGTCTATTTTGAGTTTCTCAACACACAGCGGGCCTACGCCGCGCCGCTCGCCAAATGGTTTGCGGGCAACTACTCTTTTAAGGCTGACGGAATAAAGAATAGCCTGAGCCGAGCGAATACTGGCTATCGGGAATAATTTGCCCGCCAATGGATCACATCTCTGGAGGAGAGTGCATGGTCACCGGCGTCGACATGCCGGAACTGATTGGGTCGCACTACGAATCCCTCTACCGCTACGCCTATCGGTTGTCGGGAAACGAAGGCGATGCTGCGGATCTGACCCAGGAAACGTTTGGCAAAGCCATAACTCGGATTCGCCAGCTGCGCGACCCCAGCCGAGCGAAATCTTGGCTGTTTCAGATCTTGCGCAACGTGTATTTGCACAAGGTTCGAGACGACCGCCGACGACGGGTGGTGCCTCTCGATTCCATTGGCGACCTGGTGGACGACCCGCCGGAAGCAGTGCCCGAGTTCGATTCGGCCACGCTTCAACAGGCGCTCAACGAACTGGATGAGACGTTTCGTACGCCTTTGATCCTGTTCTATTTTGAAGAGTTCAGTTATCGCGACATCGCGGACCAACTGGATTTGCCGATCGGAACTGTGATGTCTCGACTGGCCCGTGCCAAGGGCTACCTGCGCGAGAAGCTTTCGGGTAGCCCAGAGACAGCGTCGACAACGACAACGACGCTCGATGTGGTCTGAGTACGGCACCCACGGCCCTTGCAGGCCGGGTTCGCCAGAACGATTGAGGTGACTTATGGATTGCAACCTATCACGTATTATGATCGCGATCGGCCGTCGTGAATTGACGGTTGCGGATGCTGCCGCGCTCGATGGTCACATTGTGAATTGCGCGGCTTGTGCCGTGGCCGCCCGTCAGTCGTTCGCTTTCGATGAGGCTGTCAGCCGGGTGATGACGGCTGTGCCGGTGCCGCCTGGCCTGCGTGCCAGCCTGATGCAGACGGCCTACGCCCGCCGTGGCCACGAGATGCGGCGCAAGATTTATCAGTGGTCGGCTCTAGCGGCTGCCGTGCTCGTTGCCATCGGCATTGGCTTCGGCGGTTACTGGCAGAGCCGACCCAGCCTCGATCTCCAGGTGCTGGCTGAACGCACTGAAAGTGATCGCGAACATTCCGAACAAGCGGTTCACGCCTGGCTCGCCACCAAGGATTTGCCGGCGCAGTTGCCCTACGAATTCGATTTCCGCCTTTACATGTCGCACGGTAAGGAAGAGATCGCCGGGCGCGATGTGCCCGTGATCTTGTTCGCCCACGGCCGCGATGTCGCTCGTGTCTACTTCGTGCGCAAGAGTCAATTCAATGTGGATAAGGCCGCATATGCCCGGACCAGCTTCTGCACCGTCGAAGTTTTCGCCGATCGCCATCCTGAGTTCGTCATCGTCGTTTCTTACACCGCTGACCGCATCGATCCCTTCTTGCGTCGCAAAGCTGTGGGCCAAGTTGCGTGATAGAGTGAGAATCAAAGGTTCGACTCCTTGCCCATGCTAATTTCAGGTTCGCACACATGCCCTCGGCTCAGGTTGAAGCGGTGGCGGTGGTAGCAGCGGTTGCGGCGGCGTGCGCCATTCCTGGTTCCTTTCTCGTACTCCGTCGGGTGGCACTCCTCGCGGATGCGATCAGCCATGTATTATTGTTCGGCATCGTCGTGTCGTTCCTGGTCGTGCGCGATTTAGCATCGCCGTGGTTGTTGATCGGTGCCGCCGCGAGCGGCGTGTTGACGGTGGCAATCGTCGAGACACTGCAACGATCCCGATTGGTGAAGTCGGACGCGGCCATTGGCCTGGTCTTCCCCGCTCTGTTCAGCCTTGGCACCCTGCTGGCCACAATTTACCTGCGCAACACTCACCTCGATGTCGACCGCGTACTCCTCGGCTCGGCAGAATTGGCACCATACGACCGCATGACCATCGACGGCATGGACATCGGCCCGCGTGGTTTCGTCGTGCTCTCAATTGTGTTCGTGTTAAACGCGGCACTCGTCGTGCTATTTTTCAAGGAACTCAAGCTCAGCACATTCGATGCGGCGCTTGCCGCGACGCTCGGATTCGCACCGGCGCTGCTGCATTATGGATTAATGACGATTGTTTCGCTGACCACGGTGGCGGCATTCGATGCGGTCGGGCCGGTAGTAGTTGTGGCGCTCTTGGTGGTACCGGCGGCGACCGCGTATCTGCTGACCGATCGCCTCGCGGTGATGATTGTGCTGAGCGTGGTGATTGCGATTGCGGCTGCGATAGGAGGCACTCTCTTCGCATTCGAAGTGGATGCCAACATCGGCGGGACAGTGGCGACAGTGCTTGGCCTGCTGTTTTCAATTGCGTTCCTGCTCGCTCCGGGTCGTGGCTTACTGGCGGCATTACTGCGGCGACTGCGTCAACGTCGACAGTTCCTGGAAACGATGCTGGCGATCCATCTTTATCAACATGAAGGAACTTCGACAGAATTGGATGAATCGCGCCTGGATGGCTTGCATCGCCACTTACATTGGTTGCCGATCGAAGTGACGAAGGTGACTATTCGTGCTGAACGTAACGGTCTAGTCGCTAGTAATGGGAAACGCCTGCGACTGACGGATGAGGGCAGGCTAGTTGCCAGGCGTGTGCTGAAATTGCAGGGGTAATGGTAGATACCCCCTCTCCTGACAGGTCATTGGCTCGTACACTGGCCACGACCATGTCAACGCAATCACACAATCCGGTTGAGTACTGTCGCCAAGTCGGGGTCGACCCCGTGCGGCTGCCGAGGCACATCGCCGTCATCATGGATGGCAATGGCCGCTGGGCCGTCGAACGCGGCAAGGAACGCGTCGAGGGGCACCTGCGTGGTGCCGACGTGGTGCGGGCCACCGTTACCGAATGCTGTCGATTGGGTGTCGGTCAGCTCACACTCTATTGCTTCAGCGGTGAAAACTGGAAGCGACCGCAGCCCGAAGTCGACTTCCTCATGGGGCTGCTGCGGGAATACCTCGTCGATGAACGGCAACTCTTGCTCGATGAGAAGATCCGCTTCCGGGTAATCGGCCGCCGCGAAGGGCTATCCGAAGATGTCATTGCCGAGATTGACAAGAGCACCAAGTTGACGGCAGCGAACATGGGGCTGACGCTTTGCCTGGCGATCAACTACGGCGCTCGCGCCGAGATCGTGGACGCGATGCGAACGCTGGCCGAGAAAGTTCACAACGGCGAACTTGAACCTTCCGCCATCGATGAAGCGGCTATCGCGGGGGCGCTTTACACCGCAGGCATGGCGGACCCGGATTTGCTCGTCCGCACGGCGGGTGAGATGCGCGTCAGCAATTACTTGCTCTGGCAGATTTCGTACGCTGAACTCTGGGTGACGCCGAAGTGCTGGCCGGACTTCGACGCGGCTACGCTGCACGAGGCCTGTCGAGCATTTGCCGCGCGAGACCGACGCTTCGGCGGCCTCGTCAACCTGCGTGGGGCGGTATCGTGAAACTTCTTGTTAGCCCGACGCGCAAGCGAGGGACGTTGGGTTTTCGACATTCTTGTTAGCCGGACGCGAAAGCGAGGATTCTTGTTAGCCCGACGCGCCAGCGAGAGACATGGGTTAATTCAACCTCCTGAACGCGATTATCAAACGTCCCTCGCTTGCGCGTCGGGCTAACAAGAGGTCGGTGAGAGGGACCCGAACTTTATGCTCCGCACTCGCCTATGGATGGGTACAATTCTCGCAGCGGTCACCGCCGGTGTGCTGCTCGGCGATAGCCCAATGGCACCGTGGTTCCCGTGCCTGTTCTTTGCCATCATGGCACTCGGCGTGGTGGCCACCAAGGAATTGCTGAGCCTGCTGCCAGTTGCGGATCGCCCTGGCCGACTATCGACGACGATTGGCGTCCTTGCCGTGCTCGCGGTCAACTGGTATCCGATCGCGGTCGAGCGATTTCCGCAAACGCTGCCTCGGGCTACAGAGGTATGGTATCCGGTGGTCTTGGTTGCCACGTTCGCGGGTGGCTCGGCGTTCGCCATCGAAATGGCGAAGTTCCGCAAGCCAGGGCACTCGGTGCCGCGGGTCGCTTACACCATCTTCGCTATCGGCTATCTCGGCGTGCTGCCAAGCTTCTTGATCAAGCTGCGCTGGCTACACCCAGAACTCGGCGGGCTGACGCTGTCTCTTGTCTTTTTCGTGCCGAAAGTCGGTGATATCGCGGCGTACTTCACGGGGCGAGCCATCGGCCGCACGCCGTTCTCGCCGTGGCTCTCGCCAAAGAAAACATGGGAAGGCGTGGTCGGCGGGCTGACCGGCTCGATGCTCACCGCCGTGTGCATCCTGCTGATTAGTCGCTACCAGTACCCGACGCAACGAGATCTCTTTGGTCAGGGAATTGGCGAAGCGATACTATTCGGGTTGTTGGTCGGCATCGCTGCAGTCCTTGGCGACCTGGCTGAATCGCTCATTAAACGCGATATGTTGGCAAAGGATGCATCGAACAGCGTGCCTGGCTATGGCGGCATCCTGGATGTCATCGACTCCGTGATCTTCGCCGGGCCGGTAGTGTATATCTGGTTTTGTATGTGAACCGTATAGGATGCTACGGGGTCTGATGTAATACAGGTGACATAACCCAATCCCAGCCCTCTAGGGCTATCTGTCGACTACATGATAGGGACGGCATCCATGACTGAAGAAACCGCGGTCAGCCGCACGATCACACTGGATAGCCGCGAGGAAGCGGTCATACTGTTCGGGCCGCGCGATCAATACTTGCGGGCGATTCGCGATGCCTTCACGGTGGATGTCGTGGCTCGCGGCGATGTCATCCACTTGAAAGGCTCGGAAGAGGCCGTGTCCAAGGCCGAGCGGGCTTTCGCACAGCTACGCCAGACGCTTCGGAAAAATGGCCGACTGGTTGCCGAAGACCTGGGTGCCGTGGTTGAAGTCATCCGCGATGGCGACGCCCGTGGCGGGCCGACGCTCACGAAGATGGACTCCGGCAAGTCGCTGCGACCGCGGACCGACGGCCAGGGTCTGTATGTGCAAGCTCTGAAAACGCATGACATCGTCATCTGTGTCGGCCCCGCTGGCACGGGTAAAACTTACCTCGCGGTCGGCCAGGCGGTCTCGCTGCTGAAGTCCGGCGCGGTGCGAAAGATCGTTTTGGTGCGCCCTGCGGTCGAAGCTGGCGAACGGCTCGGCTTTCTCCCCGGCGACCTGGTGGCAAAGATCAACCCGTATCTTCGCCCGCTGTTCGATGCGCTCAACGAGATCATGGATGCAGAAGTCGTCAAGAAATACATGGAGAACGACATTATCGAAATCTTGCCGCTAGCCTACATGCGCGGCCGGACGCTCAACAACGCCTGCATCATTCTCGACGAAGGGCAGAACGCGACCACCACGCAGATGAAGATGTTCCTGACCCGCATGGGGTTAAATTCGAAGATCATCGTCACCGGTGACATGACGCAGGTGGACTTGCCACGCACTATTCGCAGCGGCCTGGCCGACGCTGTCCAGCGCCTCAAGGGCATTGAGGGAATCGCCGTGATCCACCTGGCCGATGGCGACATCGTCCGCAATCCTCTGGTGCAGAAGATCGTGCTTGCCTACGACGACGATGCACCCAAGAGCCGTAAAGCAAGGGAATAAGTAAACTGTAGTTGCAACTATTCCATTCTAACAGTGGCTGTTCTTTTCAGCGACTTTTGCACACACACCTCCTGAAAAGCACAGCCGTAGTTTGAATGGCTATGCCAGCTATGAACTTGCGTTGGATCGGCCAAACCGAGATCCCGTGCGAAATGATGGCCTGTTTCTTACCTCATTCCAATGCTCCAGGTGCCGTTATGCTTCGTCTTTTGCTCGCCGTCCTGCTCGCCTTCACGACTCTGCCAGCCATCGCTACTGAGCCAGTCAAGCTCATTGACGCACCACAAAAAGAGGGTTTCTCGAAGTTCCGCGTGCAGGAAATCGATGCGGGGTTGAAGATCGGTTATGCGGTGATCGTGGTCGACATCGATGGCGACAAGAAGCCGGATATCGTGGTTGTCGATCAGCATCAGGTGGTCTGGTATCAGAACCCGACGTGGAAGAAGCGGGTCATTCTCGATGGTAAAACCAAGCCGGATAACGTCTGTATCACGGCGCTCGATATCGATGGCGACGGGCTGCCGGAGCTGGTTGTCGGCGCGGCGTGGAAGCCATTCGACACCAGGACCGCCGCGACCATTCAGTGGCTGCAACGCGGCAAGACGCTCGACGAACCGTGGAGCATGCACGACATCCCTTGCGATGAACCGACCGTGCATCGCGTTCGCACTGCGGACATCGACGGCGACGGCAAACCCGAGATCGTGATGGTGCCGCTGATGGGTCGCGAATCGACGAAGGAGAAAAACTGGATGGACGGTCGACCGCTGCGCATGGTGGCGTGGAAGGTGCCCGCCGAGCCGACCAAGCTCGCTAACTGGAAGGCGATCGTGCTGTCCGATTCCTTGCATGTCGCCCACAACTTTCATCCGTTTATCGGTGGTGGGTTTGCTCGCAAAGGTGATGCGTTCGTTGTCGGCAGCTACGAAGGCGTGAGCATGGTTTACCCGGAAGGCAAGGAGGACAAGTGGACCACGGTGCTGATGCACGAGGCCAACCAGGCCACGCCTAAAGCCAGCCGTGGAGCCAGCGAAATCAAGCGTTCCACGGACAAACTCGGTGCCATCGCCACTATCGAGCCATGGCATGGCAACCAGGTCGTGGCATACACTCCCGCCAAGCAAGATCCGGAAAAGAAGTTCTCCCTGACGCGTACGGTGATCGACGAACAACTTCGTTGGGGGCATGCGGTCTCGTTCGCCGACCTCGATGGCGACGGCGTCGATGAACTCGTGATCGGCGTGCGTGATGATCCGAACGCCAAACTCGGCGACACGTTCACCGAGCGTCGCGGCGTTCGCATCTACAAGCGTGATGACAAGGGATTGAAGTGGGATCGGCACATCATCGAGAATGGTGGCGTCGCGGTCGAAGACTTGACCGTGGCCGACCTCGATGGCGACCGCAAACCGGACATCATCGCCGTCGGCCGCGCCACCGGCAACTGTCGCATATACTGGAATGTTGGCAAGTAATTACGAGACCATGGTTCAAGTACCAAGTTGATGTTGAAGTAGGGTAATGTATGTGTGGAAACCGGTGGCGATAGATGGGATCAACACTATAACATAGGTATCGAACAGGAGATGACATTGTCTACGGCGACACCATTTCTTGGCGATCCAACCACGGCGAAGCCGGATGGTTACCCATTTCACATTGGCACGCGTTATGTGCAAGGCGTCGATGAAGATGGCAAGCGCACGGTCACGCCCGTGCCGCTTTCGGAAGAGGATTTCCTGCACCCCCAGGAAGAAGATCGCTTCATGCTCACCGATGCCCACACTCAAGCCGTGTTTTACATGGTTAGCGCCATTCAGATGGTGACGCGGAATCGCCCTGGCATTCGTGTCCTTTCGGACCATCGTGTCGATTGGCAATACGAAGATATCCCCGCGCACGGACCAGATATCGTTGCGTTCGACAATTTCCCTTCAGACTGGGATCCGTATCTCGGCACATTTCCAGTCGTCGATTTCGATGTCGAAACCCTGGTTGTCTTTGAGGTCACTTCGGAAAGCACCCGGCACATCGACCTCGGCAAGAAGTTCGATGAATTCGCCTTAGTTGGTATCCCTTATTACTTGATCGTCGATGTTGCTGAGCCGACCGGCGCTCGCGGTATTCGTGGCTATCACCTGAACGGCAGCCATCGTTATCAAGAAATGCGCCGCGATGCGACTCTCGGCTTCATGGTGCCTGGCTTACGAATGTATTTCCGCTGGGACGCTGAAGCTGACCGCGTGGTCGCAGCCGACGAGGACGGGCGAGATATCCCGTATGCACCGGAGTTAGCGGACCAACTCGATGGCGAGCGCCAACGTGCCGATGACGCGGAAATCCGTAGCGATCGCATGGAACTTCGAGCCGAATCAGCCGAGCAGCAAGCACAGGCAGAAAAGAAACGCGCTGACCAGCTGGCACAAGAATTGTCCGAACTCCGAGCAAAACTTTCGCAACGCTCATGAAATCGGCACACCTCTCTTGGTGCCCAATTTACATACGCTGTGTGGAATACCGAGCCGCCACCGAATAACTTAGATGTATCGAGCGCTTGCCAAGCTTCTCGTCTCGGCCCGCCGACCACACCACATTTTCAATCCGAGAGCCCGCCATGACTCATTGCCGGTTCAGTTGTTTCGCCATTGTCGCGCTGATCGCGGCGATCATTCCAGCCCGTGCCGAGGAACCCGACCCGTTCGATGTCGCGATTCCGAACGAGTCGCTGAAATTGCCATTCGCCAAGGATGCGCCAATCGTGTTCGTCTCGCGGAGTGCCAATAAGGCCGAGTGGGAGAAGCTCGCCAGCTTCTGGAACGAAGATTCGGAAATGGTGACTGATCCCAAGACGGGTGCCAAGGTGGCGCGTCGTGTGGTGAAGATTCGCGTGCCGCTTGGCCTCGCTGGTGGCCCTGCGGTTCCGAACGAGAACGCCATGACGGTTGCCAAGTGGGAACTCGGCAAGAAGCTCTACTTCGACAAGATTCTGTCTGCGGATAACACCGTTGCATGTGCGACCTGCCACGAACCCAAGAAGGGCTTTGGCGATTCATCGAAAACGTCGACCGGCATTAGCGGCAGTATCGGCGGCATGAACGCACCGACCGTCATCAACTCGGCCTTCAACCGGCTGCAATTTTGGGATGGTCGGGCGGCCTCATTAGAAGAGCAAGCACAAGGCCCGGTTGGTAACTCGCTCGAAATGTTCGCTGGGTCAGGCGATCCGTGGACGGCGGCGGTGAAACGACTGCGGGCCAAACCGGAGTACGAGAAGGCATTCCGCGAAGTCTTCGGCCATGCTTCGACTCGCGATGCCGCCGCCAAGGCAATCGCCGCTTATGAACGCACGGTTCTAGTTGGTAACTCGATCTACGATCGCGCTGAGGTCGCCATGCGGGCGCGAGTGACCGAAGAGGAAAGCGGTAAGTTCGAGTTTGTTGCCGCCGACTTCGCCAAGGCTTTGACCGCCGCGTTCACGGCGAAGGACAAGCCAGCACTCACGGCTCTTGGGCTCGATATTGAAAAAGATGCGAGCAAGACCGCCGATTTCGGTAAGCAACTGGCGAATGGCCGGGCGCTTTTCTTCGGCAAGGCGCGCTGCTCGAACTGCCACGTCGGCGACAACTTCACGGATAACGCCTTCCACAATCTCGGCGTCGGCGCGAAGGAGAACAAACTACCCGAAACCGCCTACGGACGCTTCGCCAGCCAGTCGTCCGGGCACAAGGATCCCGCTCAGGTCGGCGCGTTCAAGACGCCAGGACTCCGCGCCTTGCTCGATACCGCACCCTACATGCACGACGGTTCCGAGAAGACCCTCGAAGCCGTCATCGACCTCTACGATCGTGGCGGGAACGCTAACGAATTCCTCGACGCCAAGATGCGCGACATCGAATCGGAGAACGCATTCGTGCGTGCCAAGGCCGAAGGGAAAGAATATACCGGCCCGAAGCCAGCGCTGTTCAGTCGCGGCGGGGCACCGATTATTCCATTCGCGTTGAAGCTAACAGCAGCCGAGAAAGCGGACCTAGTTTTGTTCATGAAGTCGCTGCAAGGCGACCCCGTGGATGCCAGCGTCGCCGACCCGGCGTGGTTCCCGAAGAAGTAATCCTCGTTCACCCTCTCCCCTTGGGTATCACTGTTTAACGCCCCCTCACCCCTAACCCTTCTCCCGCAAGGGGAGAGGGGAACCAGAGGTAATGGAGTTCATCATGCGTTATGGTTACTGGATGCCGGTGTTCGGTGGCTGGTTGCGGAACGTGGACGACGAGAACATGACCGCCACCTGGGACTACGCCAAGAAGTTGGCCCAGCGGAGCGAGCAGATCGGCTATGACCTGACTCTGATCGCGGAACTGAATCTGAACGACATTAAAGGCGAGGCTGCGCCTTCCCTCGATGCGTGGAGCACGGCGGCGGCACTCACGGCTGTGACGAACAAGCTCGAATACATGGTGGCGGTGCGGCCGACGTTCCACAACCCGGCATTGTTGGCCAAGCAAGCCGCGAACATCGACCACATCGGCGGCGGCGGTCGGCTTTCGCTCAATGTCGTTTCGAGTTGGTGGAAAGACGAGGCCACAAAATACGGCGTCCACTTCGAACAGCACGACGACCGCTATGGCCGCACCGCCGAGTGGCTGGAAGTCGTCGATAACCTCTGGAAGCATGACGGCTGGAACTTCGAGGGGAAGTACTACAAGGTGGGCGATTCCATTCTTCAACCCAAGCCGCTGAGCAAGCCGAGGCCGGTGATCTATGCCGGGGGCGAATCCGAGACTGCGAAGAATCTGATTGCCCGCACCTGCGATGCCTACGTCATGCACGGCGACCCGCCAAGCCGCATCCGCGAGAAGATCGCGGACATGGCCGTACGCCGCGAGAAGTTCGGCCTGCCACCGATGATCTACGGCATCGCCGGTTACGCAATCGTCCGCCCAAGCGAAGCCGAAGCGAAGGCCGAACTCGCCCGCATCACGGACGTGAAGCAATCGGCTGCAGGTTACAACAACTACAAACAGTGGCTCTCTGGCACGCAACTCGAACAGCAAGTTTCACTCGAAGATTACTCCGTCAGCAATCGCGGCCTGCGGGCGGGCCTCATCGGGACACCGCAACAAGTGATCGATCAGGTCGCCGCGTTCGAAGCTGCAGGCGTGAGTTTGCTACTTTTGCAATCCAGTCCACAATACGAAGAGATGGAACTCTTCGCGGATCGCGTCATTAGAAAGTGAGTCTGAAATTGATGTGGCGTCTTTCTGAACCGACCAAGACGCCACATCACTTGTATGAACCCGTCGCACGGTGAGGATTACGTCAAAGCCTTCACCAACCAACCAGCGATGGTAGCGACAACGCCGCCAAGTAGGACACAGGCGAAATCACGCACGGCCCGTTTCATGCCGGTCGGACGCACGGCGGTAAGCAGGAAGCCCCACTTTGTGCGCGATTCCTTCGGCCACTCGCGCGACTTCGAATCAATGAGATTCAGCAGCTTGTTACCGCCCTGTTTGGACGCATCCGAAGCGACCGCGAACGCGTGCCCATCCAGGCCATCGAGTTTCCACGCCAACTCCGGCGTCTTGGTCGCGCCGAGTGCCACGGCCAGGAAGGTTTCCACCAGCTTCGGATGCCGGGTGAAGTCCGTGCGATTGCGCAGATCGCGAAGCAAGTTCTCGTAAAGGTCGGTCGAATCTTCAGCAAGTGCTGGGCCGAAGTGTACAAGTGTCGCTTCGAGATCGTCTTGCAAAGCGTTCGTGTTCGCTCGCTTCACGAACGCTTTCGCCACCGCCGTGAAGACATCCGTCCGCGCGGTGGTCGGCAGCGCCGCAGGTGTGAGCGCCAACGCTTCGGCCACCTTGGTGATGGTCTCTGGCTCGAAGCCCGGCGAATCGAGATAAGCCCGCACGGTTTGCACGGCGTCAATGCGGGTAGTCAACTCAGACGACAAGCCATCTTGTGCGCGCAGGTCGCGGAGGAAATCGAGCACCGTCTGGTTATTCAGCAAGTCCGATGGCGGCTCCGCGAGGAACTGCTTGCCAAGTTTGTCGAGGCCCGAACGCCCCGCGAATAGCTCGATGACGCGGGCGCCTTGAGTGCGAATCAGGCGATCGGCTTCCACTTGCCCTGCATTTAAACTCGATTCGAAGAAGCGGTTCAACAACTCAGGTGGGTAATCCGCATCGCGCTGGATAATCTCTTCAAACCAGGGCCGGGCGGGCGTCTCCGTCAGCAAAGTATCGAACAACTTCACTGCGCGATTGTGCGAGTTCGGCGCGTCCGTGGGCTGCAACAGCGTGAGCGTGAGGGGCGGATACTTGACGAGCGTCTGTGCCAGTGTGGGGGATGGTTCACCATTGCGTTGCAGCACGACGCGGCTCGCGGCGATCTGGTAATGCTTCGGCAAATCGAGATTGAGCAACTCACCGAGCCGTTCGGCTGGCACATCGAGCCAGCGGGTGAAGATTGGCTCGACGATCGTGGCCGGGTTTTGTTGCAGTTTGAAGCGCACGAAGCGAGGGAGAAGATACCAGCGCATATCCCAAGGCAGCACGTTCGGGTCGGCGATGCCCGCGAGCAATTCGCCCCACACGGCGTTCGCCTTGGTCGGCGCGACCATCGGCAAGATCACTTCAAATGCGTTCGCCGTGCGGTTGCTGTCGCCGTTTTTTAGCGCCGCGAGCCCTTCTTCACGAACCGTTTGGGCCAGCTTCGTGAGCATGTCCGACTTCTGCCGCAGTGTTTGCACGGCCCGGCTGAGCGAGCCGTGGGCGAAGGCGCGATCGTCGAGCCCCCATTCCAGAATTTGCGCCAGGACGGTTGGGTTGGCGGCGACCCACGCGGCAAGCGGTGGATATTGCAGCGCCTCGGCAGCTTCAGTCTTCGTCAAGCCGCCGGTGCCGCGCGACAGACGGTAAACCAAATCCAGATGGCGGGCGTCCTTCAACCCAAGTCGCTGCCAGCTCGCCTTGATCTCATCGAGTTGGGTGAAGTCGCCATCGGCTAGCGCGGTGGTGGCGAAGCGAGCGAACGGCACCTCGGCGGTCAAGTCTGTGCGCTTCCCGGTGAACGTGTTGAACGCGACGCCGGCGGTCGTGTAAGTCGAAGCCGGCAGGTCGAGATCGGGCGAACCCGAATCGAAGCCAATGAGCCGTGCGGTGCTGGCGAGTGGATCCGATTCGTAGGTGCTGAATGTGAAGTGATCGAGCAGCCCGGAGGGCAAGGCGCGAGTGACGGCGTAGACAGCCCTTGCCACATCGTCCGCAGCTGCGGCAAGGAATACTCGCGACTGTGCCGACGTGCCAAGCAAGGCGGAGAGGGTGAATTCGAGCAGCTCGCGATGGCTTTCCGTACTCAGCCAATCTTTCAATGCCGCATCGTCGAGAAGGTCGGCGACGGGCAGATATGGCAACTCCGGCAGGTCCGCAGTGGCATGCGGGTCGTGCCGTTGCCAGAGCGGGCTGCCCCAGGTCTGGATGGCCAGCTGGGCATCCGCCGTTTCCGGTACGTTCAACAAGCTGTGGGCGAAGAAGCTGCCGCCGTTCGGCGTGACGTGCGTCAGCACGCGGCCATTCGAAGTGCTGAGCAGCGCGAGCCGCACTGGTAACGGCGAATCGGACTGCCGCGCAGGCGGTGCGAAGTACGCGGATGCTGGCAGCGCAGTTTCGAGTTCGTGAGCGCCAACCCCACCGCTGGTGCCGCGAATCGTGGGCAAATGCAGACGACGGATCGGTGCGGGGGTTGCTGTAATGTCGTTGATCTTGGCGTCG
>Ga0105048_10009861_pt1 | contig 15138 bp, 16 predicted proteins | sample MAT05_FD_78382 | JGI IMG/M metagenome (GOLD analysis project Ga0105048, IMG submission 78382) | Freshwater microbial communities from Lake Fryxell liftoff mats and glacier meltwater in Antarctica - MAT-05 | ecosystem: Environmental > Aquatic > Freshwater > Ice > Liftoff microbial mat | place... | reverse complement strand
GGCCCGGATGCAAACCGCCATGGGAGGCCCCGATAAGTTGGACGCGATTAAAGACGTGAACATGGTGAATAAGGCTGAACTGGGCACGATAAAGGTGAACCAAAAGGTGCAACTCATCCTGCCGGACAAAGTTCGTCAGGAACAGGAGTTACCCTTCGGCAAGGTGATCGCCGGCTTTGATGGACAGAGCGGGTTCCTGGTCGACCCCGGCGCGCCCGCCCCGCAGCCGATGCCGCCGCCGGTGTTGAAGCAGGTCCGCGACGAACTGTTCGCGATGTTGGTGGTCCTCCTGCAGAGCGACAAAATCGAGGGCCGAACCATCAACGCCGTCGGCGACAATCTCGTCGAGATCGCGGACGGTGGCGGGAACTCGGGCCGGCTTGCGGTTGACCCCGCCACCGGCCTCCCCACCAAGTTAATCGTGGAGATGATGGGTCCCTCGGGCAAGATGGAAGTGGAACGGCAATACAGCGACTGGAAGGACGTCAATGGGGTGAAGTTCCCCTACAAGACGGTAATTGTGCAGGGCGGCAAGACCGCTGGAACCACGATTGTCGAAACCATCCAGACCAACACCGGCGTCAAACCAGAAGAGATCATGAAAAAGTGACTAGACGGACGGCACTCTTCTCGCTCGCGGCACCCGGGCTGCTCCTCGCTGATCGCCAACAGGCCGGGAAAGCCTTCCTCGACCAGACTCTGGCCGCCCTCGGCGGGCCAGAGTTTCTGGCTATGGAAGATCGGACCGAGCACGGCCGGCTGTACTCGTTCTATCGGGAACGGTTATCCGGCCTGACCCGGGCGCGGATCTACACCCACTACGCCGCTTCTGCCCAGCCGGGCGTGCTGGCGGTGCGGGAACGCCAATCCTACGGTAAGGACAAAGAAGAGTACGCCGTTCTGTTTGAGGAGACCCAAGCCTTTCAGGTCTCCGAGCGCGGGGCGCGTCCCTTGCTCGCCGACGTCTGGGAGCGGTACCAGGACACGACCCTTCGTAACGTCTTCTATCTGCTTCGCCATCGGCGGAGCGAACCCGGCCTGATCATCGAGCACAAAGAAACTGGCGTTTTCGATAATCAACCGGTAGAGATCGTCGATGTTACTGACGCCTCCAATCGGGTTGTCACTCTCTACTTACATCGAACCACCAAACTTCCCGTGCGCCAGGTCTTCTATCGGCGCGATAACATGAAGGTGCGCCACGAAGAGATCACGATCTTCGCCAAGTACCGCGACGTAGGCAACGGCGTCAAGTGGCCCTGGAACATCGTGCGGAATCGGGACGGCGAAAAGATCTTCGAAATCTTCTCGGACCAAGTCTCCATCAACAAGAAGTTAGATCCCAAGCTCTTCGAACTGCCTGCGGACATGGTCCGCCTGAAAGCGCTCTAGAATAGTTTCGCCTGGGCTTCAGGCTTGGGAGAAGCGAACTTTTTCGACGCTTTCAAACCGCTGCCGACCACGGCGAGCACCAGCAGTTCCACCAGTGCCGCACGGGGCACGAACACCCATTGGGGGTTGATCGCCTGATCGGGCGGCGTAATCATATACCCAAACGGGTCCAGTTGCAACAGTTGGTTCCCCAGTAACCCGTCCATTTGGACGCCGTCCCGAAAGCGCATCCGGACCCAGAGACCCGACTTTTTCGGCCGGCTGACGAAGTAGGCCCCATCCAAACGCGGGGCAGGGTCGTCAAAACCCTGGACGAAACAGATCGCCTTCACGTCCCCGTAAGCAATCGTACTCAGGTTCCCGTCCTGCGAGAGAAACTCGACCCCTGACGGCGTTTGGAACGTCGAAGCCTGCACGAAACCATGGAGCGGCTCTCGTTCGAACCGCAAAACTCGTACTTTTTTACTTGCGGAACTCGCCAAAACGTGCTGAACCCCCTACAATTTCTTGATTTTGGCAATAGAAGTTCAACATTTTTGCTAAGTATTGTATCATTAGGGCAATGCACCGCGAGGGCTCTCTCGCCGCGGAGATCCGCCACTTTATCGACTTTTGTCGGATTGAGAAAGGTCTTGCCGCTAATTCTTTAGATTCGTACGGTCGGGATCTCGATCGATTCTCCTGTTTTTGCGGGGGCGCTGATGCGTCTGTCCCGCGAGGACCAGAGGAGATTGGCAAGTACCTCGACTCGCTTTACAAAGGCGATTGCTCCGCTCGCACCGTGGCCCGTCACCTCACTACACTTCGCAACTTCTACCGCCACCTCCAGCGGGAGAAGCGCATTGAGGGGAATCCGACGGAGTTGCTTTCGGCACCCCGAGCCATGAAGGCAATCCCTAAGTTTCTTAGCGGGACCGAGGTGGAGAAACTACTGTTGGCCCCTTCGCCGGAAACCCCGCTCGGTCTGCGGGACATTGCCATGCTGCAACTGTTATATGCCTGTGGCCTCAGGGTATCGGAGTTGATCAACGTCGAGATCATGAATCTGAATCCGGTCCTAGGCTTTTTGCGGGTTACTGGCAAAGGGAACAAGCAGCGGTTGATTCCTGTTGGTCGCGCCGCCCTGGCCGCCATCGAGGCTTACTGTAACACCGGCCGCCCTCTTTTATTGAAGGGTAAAGCGAGCCGGTACTTGTTTATTACCGCTCGGGGAGCCCGTATGACCCGGCAAGGCTTTTGGAAGTTACTCGGTTTACACGGTAAGACGGCGGGTATTTTCCATAACCTGACTCCCCACGTTTTGCGCCACTCCTTTGCGACCCACCTCCTCGAAGGGGGGGCTGATTTACGCAGCGTGCAAGCGATGCTCGGCCATGCCGACATCGGCACAACTCAAATCTACACCCACGTCGCCCGCGCTCGACTGCGTCGCGTCGTGGACGAGCACCATCCGCGAGCTTAAATCCCCATGAGCGATTACCTGTACACCCTTGAGAGCCACCTGAACGCCGCCCAGAGCCACGCCTTAGCGATCGTTCAAGAAACCGCCACCGAAGCGGGGCTCAACGTCTTCCTAGCCGGCGGAGCCCTCCGCGACATGGTGGCCGGTTTCCCCATTCGCGATCTCGACTTCGTCGTCGAAGGCAATGCCACCGCCCTCGCCAAAGCCATCGCCAAAAAGGCCGAAGCCGAGATTCTCTCGGTCGACGCCCGGCGCAACAGCGTCGAACTTCTCTTCCCCCAAAACGCCCAAGTCGAATTGTCGATGGCGAGGGAAGAAAAGTACGCCAAGTCGGGCGGAAAACCAACCATCACCCCCGCCACGATCTACGAAGACCTAAAGAATCGGGATTTCACCATCAACGCCATCGCCATGTCGCTCAATCGCGCCTCGCGCGGATTGCTGATTGACCCCAACAACGGACTCGGAGATCTCGAACGGAAAGAGCTGCGCACCGTTTCGAAATACACCCTGTACGACGATCCCGTTCGCATTTTGCGCCTGATCCGTTTCGCCAAACGCTTCCAGTTCTCCATCGATGAGCGCACGCTCACCCAATACGCGAACGTGCGGGATGCCAGCCTCGAACGGAAGATCGGGGCCGACGCTTTGCGCCGCGAGTTGCACCACATCGCCGATGAGCCCACCAGCGCCGAAATCGTCAAAGAACTCGACGACCAGGGCCTCCTCACGCTATTCTGCCCGGCCATGGTAGGCGACAAGGTGAATCACACCGGCTTACAAAAACTGCTCAAGGCCCGGATGAACATTCCGATCGAGCTCAATCTGCCGGTCGAAAACATCGGCCTCTTCCTTACCGTCCTCTGTGAGAAATTGACGCCAAAAGAAAAGGCCGGCTTGAAAACCGCCTGTGCGCTCGACAAGCCGACGCTGACCGCCTGGGATCGGCTCGACGCCCGGTCCAAGAAAGTTGCCGCGGAACTAAAGGTGCCCAAGCTGGCCAAGCCTTCCCTCCTCTATGCCGCCGCCCAACGGGCCGAGGGTGCCGAACTCGTCTATTTGCTCTACAAATCGACCGAGCGGATCGTCCAGGATCGCATCAAAAACTACGTCCAGAAGTATTTGCCCGCCGCTCTCGAAGTCACAAACGAAGAGGTGACCGAAGCCACCAACCTCGAACCCGGATCGGCCAAATTTGAAAAGGCCAAAGCCGTTTTCATCGCCAAGAAACTGGATGCCCGCCCCAAGAAAATCGTGGAGGAACTGCCTCTCGTACCGCCGGCGCCCCAACATCCGCCTCTAGTCGCCAGCGCCAGGCGCTAAAGACCTAAGACGTCGATAAACTCCCGTGCCTGGGCTTGCTCGATCCGCGAGCCCTTCCAGACCTGGTCCGGCTTCGCACCGGCGTCGAACAAACGAAACAGCCCAATCTTGGCTACTCCATATCGCTCGTTCTCCGCCAGCCGCCGATCCTTTTCCTTTTCGTACGCCGCAATCGCGGTTTCAGGCAGCACGATCGAAACCCTCCGATTAGCCTTCCGGTCCACGGACACCGAAAACACAAACTCGGTCTCCCGGCCTTTGCAATGGCGACCATCAAAGGTGTATTGATACACATATCCGCTCTCGGCCTGATACGTTTTCACGCGCCGCGTGTTCGCCTCTGGTGCTGGGACAACCTCCCGCACGCCGAACCATCGTTTGAACCAACCAAACATGTGTACTATGAGAACAGATGCGAGCCCTTCTTGCCATCTTTGCTGTTTTCACCGCCCTCGCTCAGCCACCCGCGCCGGCCCCGCTCGTCTACGCCGGTAAGCCGCTGCAAATCGATTCCGCCTGCACCGACGACGATATGCAGGCGTCCGGATTGGCCTGCACGACCGAAGAGCCGTGCCCCGTCTATCTGGAGCTGAGCAGTTTGGACACCGGCGCAAACCGAATCCTGGTTGCCGGAAACGTTCACACCGAAACCGCCACGCTCTCTACGATCCTGCTGGCCAGCGAGGACGGCGGCGTCACCTGGACCGAGGCCCATCCCCGCATCAAAGGGGCCATCTTCGACCACACCCAATTCATCGACCTTCAAACCGGTTGGATCTCCGGCCAAGTCATCGCCGCCCTGCCCCGTGACCCCTTCTTCCTGCTCACGATCGACGGAGGAAAGTCCTGGCGCCAAAGGACGGTTTTTAGCGAATCCGGTCCCGGCTCCATCGATCAGTTTTCCTTCGATTCCCCCACGACTGGCTCGGTGGTCGTCGACCGCGCGGCCGGGGCCGAAGGTGGCCGCTACGCCTACCTCGAAACCCAGACCGGCGGCGATTCCTGGTCCATCCGCTCGGTAACCCGCGAAAAAGCGACCCTGAAGAACCGTCCTTCCGTCAACCCGGCCTGGCGCCTACTCGCCCACGCCCCCAGCAAGTCTTACCGCGTAGAGCGCAAAGAAGCCAGCGGCAAATGGACCCCGGTCGCCAGCTTCCTCGTCAACGCCGGCCAATGCAAACCGAAGGAAACGGAGTTGAAGGAACCCACTCCCGAACCGACCGCCCCGGCTAGTGACGCCGTTGAGGTCTTTCAAGTCGGCACCCCGAAAAATGCAAAAAAAGCCACGCCGAAAAAGAAGCCCTGAGCCACTCCTCCCTAGCGACCCCATCGCGCTTGAACTCTTTCGGCATCTTCTCGTTTCGATCGCCGAAGAGATGGGCATCCTGCTCCGTCGCACCGCCTTTTCGGCCAACATCAAAGAACGTCGCGACTACTCCTGCGCCGTTTACGACGGGGCCGGCGACACCGTGGCCATGGGCGACCACATGCCCGTCCACCTCGGCGCCATGCCGCTCAGCGTCCGCCACGCGATCGACGCCTGCCAGCCCGGACCAGGCGACATTGTCATCCTTAACGATCCCTTCCGCGGCGGTACCCATCTGCCGGACATCACCGCCGTCGCCGCCGTTTTCGTCCCCGGAGTCTCCGCCCCAGCCTTCTACGCAGCCAACCGCGCCCACCACGCCGACGTCGGCGGGATGAGCCCCGGCTCCATGCCTCTCGCCCGCGAGATCTATCAGGAAGGAATCAGGATCCCGCCCATCAAGCTCGTTCGCGGCGGGGTCGTCGACGAACCCTTGCTCGATCTGCTCCTCGCCAACGTCCGCACGCCGGAAGAACGCCGCGGCGATCTCACCGCCCAACTGCGCTCCCTCCAGCGCGGAGCCGACCGCCTTCTTGAACTGGTTCAAAATCAGGGCCTAGGGGCCGTCCATGCCCAAATGGGGGAACTCCAAGCCTACGCCGAACGCCGCATGCGCCACGCTCTTGCCGCTCTCCCCCCCGGCCGCTACGAGTTCGCCGACCAACTTGACGAAGATGGCATCAGCCCCCAGCCCTTGCCCATTCGCGTCACCATCACCATCGGTGGGGGCCGCGCCCATGTCGATTTCACCGGCACCGCCCCCCAAACCACCGGCAGTGTTAACGCCAACTACGCCATCGCCGTCTCCGCCACGATGTACGTCTTCCGCTGCCTGATCCCCGGCGACGTCCCCTATAACGCCGGCCTCCTACGCCCCATCACGATCCACGCCCCCGCGGGCTCCCTCGTCAATGCCCTCCCCCCGGCCGCCATGGCTGCCGGAAACGTAGAGACCTCGCAGCGCATCACCGACGTCTTGCTCGGTGCCCTCGCGCAAGCCGCGCCGGACCGCATCCCCGCCGCCAGCTCCGGCACCATGAACAACCTCAGCTTCGGCGGCACGGACCCGCGCTCCGGCCAGCCTTTCGCCTACTACGAAACCATCTGCGGGGGGATGGGGGCCGGGCCGGTCAACCCCGGCTGGTCCGCGATTCACACGCACATGACCAATTCCTGGAACACTCCGATTGAAGCCTTCGAACATCAGTATCCCCTCCGCGTGGTTGCCTATCGGCGACGAGCCGGGAGCGGAGGAGTCGGTCGACAAGCCGGCGGGAATGGCGTGATTCGAGAACTCGAGTTCCTTACCGACGCCGAGGTGACCGTGCTGTCTGATCGCCGCGTGAAAGGCCCCTACGGACTGGCCGGGGGCCTCGCCGGCGCTGTGGGAAGAAACTCCCTCAACGGGCGTCGCATTGCTGCTAAATGCCGCTTCACGGTTGGCGCTGGAGATCGCTTACGCATCGAAACTCCGGGAGGCGGCGGCTGGGGCTCCCCGTCCGCTATCATAGGAGAACCCCCTGGGAGCTAGCCTTGTCCGCGAACATCGATACGGCCACACCGCCACCAACAAAAAAGAATCAATACAAGGCCAATTTCATGGTCGGGGGTTGCACCATTCTCGGAGCAGCCGCCCAAATGCTTATCAAAAGTGGACTCGGCAATCTGCCCGCCGCTCCAAACTTCGCGACCGCCGGTATTGACCCTTGGATAGCCTTCGCTCTCGGCATTGTCATGAACATTCCGTTCATGGCCGGCCTGTCGTGCTACGGCCTATCCACCGGCCTCCTGGTGTTGGCACTCCGCTACGGCGAACTCTCGGTCCTCTATCCGATTATCGCGCTCACCTACGTCTGGGTCTCCATACTGTCGGTTTTCCTCCTCGGAGAGACCATGAATCCTTATAAAATTGCCGGGCTGGCCGTCATCGTAGTCGGCGTTACTGTGCTCGGCCGCACGCCATCCAAATCGTCCTCATGAAGACTCCGCTGACTTCAATCCTCCTTGTGCTTCTGGCCTCTTTCGTGGGGTCCTTTGGAGCCGTGTTCCTCAAAGCCGGAGCCGACAAATTGGAACGGAGCCTGATGAGCCTCTTGCTCAACTGGCGGCTGCTCGTGGGCATTGGATTCTATCTGGCGTCGTTTGTTATTTATACGATGGGTATACGGAATGGGGAACTAACCATCCTGTACCCCATGGTGTCGATGGGCTATCTTTGGACGCTGCTGTGGGCGCGCATGATCTTTCAGGAACCATTTACCCGGAATAAATTCACGGGCATCGGGCTGATCCTCGGCGGCATCGTGATCCTCAATCTCGGGAACCGTTAAATGTCGGAAGTGCCGGGATCGAATCTAATCCCCGGGTTCGAGCAGCTTACCGGCCGGCCGTTTTCTTTCTATCCGCCGGTCCTGAACATAGAGCACAACGAATGGAAGTTGCTCGAAGCGACGTGGTCGGAGATCCTCGTCCACAACACGAAGACCGATCTCGAAATCTGGGTGCCGCGACGCTTTGTCGGACAGCTCTCCCAAATTGAAAAGCCGGTCATGATCGTCGGCCTGAACAAGGAAATCGAATACAACGCGGGCATCGTTCGGCCCCACGAGAAGCGCGTCCTCAGCCTGCCCCGCGCCTTGTCCGGCCCCCCGCCGGCCGCTGCCGGGACCATCCCTACGCCCGCCATGATCGGCGGCGTGCGCATCGGCGGGGGCCAGGATTCTAAAATCGCTTGGCTCGTGGGTGGCGTTCTGGTCCTCGGCCTCTTGGCCGCCTTTGTCGGCGTTCGCCTCTCCCGGAACGATCGATTCGAATATCAGGCGGTGATGCAGGAAGAACTCGGCTTCGGCGCCCAGGACGACTATTTCGCCATCGTCCGCAAGCTCGGCCCCCCCGTCAACGACCGCTGGAAAGAGCCGTCCACCGAGATGCAATATCGCGCCCTCACCTACCCCGATCGTCACCTCACTATGATCTTCATGGGCACCGAACGCAAGAACGCCCTCTACATCGGTGCCGTCAATGACGAGTGGCGCCCCGTCCACACCGTCACCCATGCCGGCCGCGGGAATACGCGCGCCCTCCTCGATCGCCTCAAGCGATTTTGAATAGCGCCCCTTTTGTTCAGAACGCTACACTGATCTGAATGAATAAACTGACTGGCCACCTGCTCGCCGGACTCTGCGCCGTCGTGGGAGCCTTCGCTTTAGCGGGCATCGCCCTGAACCGGAACGAGCCAATCAACTCCATGTGGCTGGTGGTCGCCTCCGCCTGCGTCTACATCACCGGCTATCGGTTCTACGCCACCTGGATCGCCGCGAAAGTCATGACGCTCAACGACCAAAGGGCGACTCCCGCCGAGCGACTCCGCAACGGTCACGATTTTGAACCCACCAACAAGTGGATCGTCTTCGGCCATCATTTCGCCGCCATCGCCGGCCCCGGCCCCCTCGTCGGCCCCACGCTGGCCGCCCAATTCGGCTACCTGCCCGGCACCCTCTGGATCATCATCGGCTGCGTCCTCGGCGGCGCCATTCAGGATTTCGTCGTCCTCTTCTGCTCGGTCCGCCGAGACGGAAAGTCGCTCGGACAAATGGCCCGTGAAGAGATCGGCAAGGTCGGCGGCATGACCGCCCTCATCACCGTCCTGCTCATCATGATCATTTTGCTGGCCGTCGTCGCCTTGGTCGTCGTCAACGCGCTCAACCACTCCCCCTGGGGCACTTTCACCATCGCCGCCACCATGCCGGTCGCCATCTTCATGGGCCTCTATCTGCGCTTCTTCCGCCCCGGCCGCGTCCTCGAAGTCTCCCTCATCGGCTTCCTCCTCATCATCGCCTCCATCTTCGGCGGCGAATGGATTGCCAACTCCCCTACTTGGGCCCCCGTGTTCACCATCTCCGCCATCGGCCTCGCCTGGAGCGTGATCGTTTACGGCTTCGCCGCCAGCGCCCTGCCCGTCTGGCTGCTGCTCGCCCCTCGCGACTACCTCAGCACCTTCGTCAAGCTCGGCGTCGTCATTCTACTCGCCGTCGGCATCCTCGTCGTCCAACCCCAAATGCAGATGCCCGCCCTCTCCCGCTTCATCGACGGTACCGGCCCCGTCTTCGCAGGCAGCGTCTTCCCCTTCTGCTTCATCACCATTGCCTGCGGCGCCGTCAGCGGCTTCCATTCGCTCATCAGTTCCGGCACCACCCCCAAAATGCTCGCCAGAGAGTCGCATATTCTCCCCGTCGGCTACGGCAGCATGTTGCTCGAAGGCTTCGTCGCCATTATGGCCATGATTGCCGCTTGCGTCCTCGACCCCGGCATCTATTTCGCCGTCAACTCCCCCGCCGGTGTCGTCCGAGCAACGGCCGAAAAAGCCGTCGCCACCATCACCGCCTGGGGCTTCCCCGTCACCGTCGAGACCATGGCCCAGCTTGCCAAATCCGTCGGCGAGGACAGCCTCTTCTACCGCACCGGTGGCGCTCCCTCGCTCGCCCTCGGCATGGCTCATATCTTCTCGAAAGGCGGCGGCGGGGAAGCGCTCCTCGGCTTCTGGTATCACTTCGCCATCATGTTCGAAGCCCTGTTCATCCTAACCGTCATCGACGCCGGCACCCGCGTCGGCCGCTTCATGCTCCAGGATCTCCTCGGCCAGATCTACGCCCCCCTCGGTCGAACCAGTTGGATGCCCAGCGTGATCGGCTCCAGCGCTGCCGTCGTCATCGGATGGGGCTATTTCCTCATCCAGGGCGTCCGCGACCCCCTCGGAGGTATCAACTCCCTCTGGCCGCTGTTTGGCATCGCCAATCAACTCCTAGCCATCATTGCCCTCTGTGTCTGCACCACAGTCCTCGTCAAGATGCACGGGGCTCGCCGCATTTGGATCACGCTCCTCCCCATGACCTGGCTCATCACCGTCACCTTCACCGCGGCGATCGAAAAAATCTTCTCCGCCTCCCCTCGCATCGGCTTCCTTGCCGCCGCCAAAACCGCCACCAACCCCACCGTCGTCTTCAACAACCAACTCGACGCCGTCCTCTGCGGCGTTTTCCTCGTCCTCGTCACCACCATCCTCATCGACTCCGCCCGCCAATGGATCGGCATCCTGAAAGGCACCCGACCCCCAAGAAGCACCGAGACTCCGTTCGTTCAGTCGCAGCTCCGCCCGGAGGAGATCTAATGCTCCGCCGCCTCTGGCAAAATCTACGAGCGATCGTTCGGGAACTCTCCGACGAAAACGCCTACGCCCGTCACTTGGCGCAACACGGCTCCATCCATTCTGCGGCAGAGTATCGGCGCTTTCAAACCGAACATTTCGACCGAAAGTACAAAAGAGCCCGCTGCTGTTAAGAAAAGGGTGGTGACCGGCATAAGGCCCGTCGGCGATACCGACGGGCCGGGCTTGCGGGGCGTGCTTGCGGGAAATAAAAGTGCGAAATTATGCGGCCATTGGAACCCAACAGTAGCCATGACGAAGGACGGTCTGAATCTCCCCGCCCAAGTTAAAAAGTCTGACTTTACGGCGCAGGCGCTGCACGTGCACATCCAAAGTGCGCGTTCGAACCCCTCCGGTATAGCCCCAAATCGTTTGCAATAGGAAGTCCCGGGACAAACAGTTTCCAGCGTGCTGACGCAACACAATCAGCAATTCGGACTCTTTTCTGGTCAGATGAAAGGAACCTACCGTCTCGGGCAACGTGGCTGTTAAAGTTTCCATGTCAATCTCCTCTACACTTGTAACGAGTCGGGGAAGAGATCGGTTTCATTTTTTCTACGCGGCCTGAATCTGCACAAGCGGAACAATCTTCTTGCTCAGCATCGGCATCACCTGTCCGTCCGCCTCCAAATAGGCCCACTGGAAGTCGTGCTCGTTAATCAAGCAGTCAGCATGCGAGTACATCTTTCGAAACGTTTGCCCCGCCTGCTCCGCGGTCAACCCCGAACAAACCGTGGCCACCGAGCGCGCCGCGTGCCCCACGCACGAGCGACAAGTAATTCCATCACGCCAGCACTGCTCTTGATAAGAAGGTTGCATTCGGTCCATGCTCCTGAATTTGTCCCTGAGGGGCTATACCTTTGTAACGGAATTCTCCGACTCCCGCTAGAGTCCAAGGGTGGTCTTCTCATACATTTCTTGCGGGGACGGATACCCTCGTTTGCGTCAGCTAAACTGAGGTACGTGCGTACTTGGATCTTTTTTTGTCTCCCCCTCGCGGTTTTCGCCCAGTTAGTTCAATATCAGGAACTTGCCGCGTCAGCAGGACCACTAGTACTCCGCTACCCCGCCCCCATTTCTTTTTCTGCCCTCGCCTCGAAACAAATCGTCCCCGTCCGCATCCGCACCTCACCCGACGCCGAATCCTGGTCCAACTGGCGGGCGCTCACGCCTGATCCAGAGAACCCCACCGCCTCTTCACTCCTCTGGTTCGGCCCCGGACAACGCTGGATCGAACTCGAATCCCTCTCGGGCGACCCCTTCCCCCTCCAACTCGCCCTGATCGACCCCGGCGTCTCCGTTCCCAAAATCACTGGCCGAAAAGCCGACGACAATCGCCCCCGCGTCATCTCCCGCCTGGAGTGGGGTTGCCCCGATGGCGATAAACAGCGCGGCAACAACCCCTCCTACGCCCCCGTCACCCACCTGATAGTCCACCATACCGCCGACGGACCCATCAGCGATTATCCCGCCTGGATCCGCGCCATCTGGGCCTTCCACGTCAACTCCAACGGCTGGGCCGACATCGGCTATAACTTCCTGGTCGCTCCCGACGGAACTATCTTCGAAGGCCGCGCCGGCGGCGACAACGTCATCGGAGCCCACTTCTCCTGCCAGAACGCCGGCACCCTCGGCGTCTCCCTTCTCGGAAATTTCATGCGCCAGCCGACTACTCCGGAAGCCTTCTACTCCCTCGAACAAGTCCTCCGTTGGCAAGCTGCCCGCATCGGCCTCAACCCTCTCGGCGAAGGCCTCCATGCCGGCTCCCGCCTCTCGATGCCCCGCATCTCCAGCCATCGCGACGGCAACCCCTCCCCCACCACCTGCACCCGCACCGACTGCCCCGGCGATGTCCTCTATTCCCAACTCCCCCTGCTCCGCTGGAACGTCGCCGATTGGCAGACCACCGGCCTCTGGCACAAAACCACCCGTCGATCCCTCTCCGCCCCGGAAGCCTTCTGGTTCGGCGACGAAGTCTCGGGAACCTATGACACCCCGGGCCAACGCTCGACCGGCGAACTCGTCTCTCCCGAATTCGACCTCCGCGCCGACGCCGTTCTTCGCTTCGCCACTTGGCATGAAACCGAAAACCCCACCACCGATTGGGACCAAAAATGGATCGAATACCGGCTCGACGGCGGCGAATGGCGCCCCTTGCGCCAACTCGACGGCATCTCCCGCGAGTGGCTCCGCCAGGAAATCCGCCTCCCCTACCGCGGCCGCCTCCAACTCCGCTTCCGCTTCGATACCCGTGACGCCGCCTTCAACGCCTTCGAAGGCTGGTACCTCGACGACATTCAAGTCACTCCGAACTAACTGAACCGGCGAAAAAACTCCCAGCTCTTCGCCGCGCACACCGCCCATCGGAACTGCTCCCGTGCCCGCGCTAATCCCGCCGCCCCCATCGTCGTCCGTAACTCCGCCGAATCCAGCAGCCGCCCCAACCCCGCCGCAATCTCCGCCGCGCTCCGAGGGTCCACGGTCACCGCCCCGTCTCCGGTAATCTCCGGCAAACAAGACGTGTTCGAGGTCAACACCGGCACCCCGCAGGCCATCGCCTGCGCCACGGGAAAGCCGAAGCCCTCGTAAAGCGAAGGATAAGCAAACGCGGCCGCGGCCTTCGTCAGCCCCGGCAGATCCCGTTCCGCGACATATCCCAAATACCGAACGCCCGCCACCCCGGACTGGATCCGCTGCGCCGTCGACCCCGCCGCCCAGCCCATCGGCCCGGCCAGCACGAGTTCAAAGTCGTCCCGGCCCAGCGCCTCCCAGGCGTCGAGCAGCGCGTCCAAATTCTTCCGCGGCTCCACCGTCCCCAGGTTCAGCACGAACGGCTTGGTGAGGCCCAGCCGCTCCCGCACGGCCTGCCCCTCAGCGGCGGTGACGTCGAAGAACGCCTCCGCCACCCCCGAGTGAATGGTGACGACTTTTTCCGGTGCCAAACCCAAAAGCCGAATCGCGTCCAACCGGGTATTCTCGCTCACGGCGATCAGTCCGTCTGCCTTGGCCGCAATCTGCGCCGCGAACCGCCGATCGGCTTCTACGTTGCCCGGCGTATGCAACTCCGGCATCAGCCAGCAGGTCATGTCGTGCAGAGTGGTGGTTAGCGCCATCCCCGGCACCCGATGGTGGACTTGATTAGTGGCATGAAACACGTCCGCCCGTCGATTCGCGAGGCGCATCAGCCACCCCGGCCCGTAGTTAGACCCCAACAAAAAAGCGATCCGAGGAACCGTCTCCCAAGCCGCCAGCGTCGACTGTTCGTGATTTAGGTCGCCGATCTGGTCGAAGAACGGGAACGGAGAAACGCGGTCGTCCCCTCCGGCCTGCCGCAGAGCCACAATCCAGTGGTAGAGATAATTTTTAACCCCGGCGCTGCGCAGAAGCAGCGGCGACGCATCAACCGCAACATGCATGTCGTCCTTTAATGCTATGCACTCAATCCCTTCTGTGCAATTGTTTATTCTCAATTGGAACAGCTCAGGCTTCACTTCAGGCGCCATCTCCACGATTCTGACGCGACGAGCCAGGATGGGTACGCTCAGCTCGCAAGCATCTTTCTTTCCGATACGATCAACCCTAGAGTTCGACAATGCAAAAGAAATCAAGGCGACCTAGTCAGGTACGATCCGATCACCGACGAATTCGGTATAGTTTCAACAAGCGGCATCATTCGAACTTACTACAAGCTAGTGCGATGCGAGGACCTACCACCATCGGTGCCCCGCAAGGGATGCCACACAGATGGCACCCACCTGAAGTACTGGGAACGCCAGTGCCAGCGAGTATTCATTTGAGGCTCGTTTCTGAAAACACCTGCCCTGTCTGTGGGTTCGAGATGAATTACGCTGCGAGAGATAACAACATATGCGTCTGTTGCGGCACAGAATTCGGCTACGACGACCATAATCTTTCATTTTCTGATCTGAGGCTGGAATGGATCGAAAATGGAGCAGGCTGGTGGGATGACAGCCTAGAGAATCGACCGCCGAACTGGCGTGCAAGTACCCAAGTAATCAATACCTTCGGTCAAGCAGCGTGGGATTCTGCCGACGATCGCTTTCAACTGAAACGTCTCCGTCAACGATTTGGCGACGGCAATGCAGCACCGTTTTCGATGCTAAGCCATTTGGCAGGTATCAATCAAATAAACTTGGGGAATTTATGATGGATCTTAAACCAGAACCACAGCCCGAAGAGGCTCAACCCTTTCGGGAATATGCAAACAACGCCTTCTTTGATCCCACGATATGGGACCTTACCGTCACATTTGGCCAACTAGGTGTTCGGCTCCCCGGCAACAATTCGGCTGGGGTGGCTCAGCGTGATCATGAGGATTAGCGCCAAGACTTAATAGGGGTATTCCACCCTTCGGGCGGGGATTTGCAAGGC
>Ga0105048_10009857_pt1 | contig 15143 bp, 15 predicted proteins | sample MAT05_FD_78382 | JGI IMG/M metagenome (GOLD analysis project Ga0105048, IMG submission 78382) | Freshwater microbial communities from Lake Fryxell liftoff mats and glacier meltwater in Antarctica - MAT-05 | ecosystem: Environmental > Aquatic > Freshwater > Ice > Liftoff microbial mat | place... | reverse complement strand
TTACACATGCCTTAATGAAACATGAATCTCCGTTGGTTAATGGCGACGGATCTAACTCTAGGGATTTTACCTACATCGACAATGTGATCCAGATGAACCATTTGGCCGCGATTACCACTAATGCTGCGGCAAAAGGGCAAGTTTACAATACGGCTGTAGGCGATCGGGCTGACTTGAACCAACTTGTTCTGCTTTTAAAAAAATACCTGAGCGTTTACGATCCGGCGATCTTAGACATTGAAATAAAATACGGACCGGAACGTTTGGGAGACATCCCGCACTCTTTGGCTTCTATTGATAAAGCAAAAACCCAATTAGGTTATCGACCATCGCACAACCTTGAACAAGGACTACAGGAAGCAGTTGCCTGGTATTGGAAGCATCTGTAATGATGTTTCCGCAAGAATTCGCGAAAGTTGATCTCAAGTAAAAAAGCAAGTCAAAATTTACAAAGATGCCAAGTGTGCCGGAATGTAAAAGGCATTGCCTCTGCTGATCGTGCAGGGCTCTTCGATGTTTAAACCACACCTTACCATCAGTGCAACAAACAAACTTCGCAACTTTGGGTTTACAACCTTAAAAACTGTTCAAAATACGAGGTTGCTTTATTGTAATAAACATAAAAATATAAAATGTTTGCGCGCGACTTACATTTAAATCAACGATACAGCTACATTAACAAAGCCTTCGTTAATATTGCGCAAAGTAATTCACAAACAACAAAACAAAATAGCTTACCTTTTTAAGCAATTTATAGCTGTATTTGCTATCTGCAATAAGCAATAATGGACATTTTTTACGAAAAATATTTTCGGAAAATCGAATTAACATCTTTGAACTTTACCCGAAGTATCATGGATAATATTCATTGGGTTGCCCGTTTGATTGGTATAAAAGGCTCTAGAGATGTTGGTAAAACAACCCTACTCCTTCAATACATAAAAAAAATCTGCCAATTGATAAATCAACACTGTATGTGAGTCTTCACAATATTTGGTTTGCAGAAAACAAATTGAGTTTATTAGCCGATGATTTTGTAAAATATGGAGGCAAATTTCTTTTTTTGGATCAAATTCATAAATACCCAAATTGGTCGCAGGAATTAAAAAATATTTATGATGATTATCCGCCACTGAAAATTGTTTTTACGGGTTCTTCTTTACTTGAAATTTTAAATGCCCGAGCCGATCTTAAGAGGCGCGCTGTGGTATATTCGATGCAAGGATTGCCGTTTAGAGAATATATTAGTTCTAAATTTAAATTAGATTCGCCTTTAGTAAGCCTAAAGCAATTTCTCGACCATCATATAGGCTTAGCGCGTGCTATAAATTTAAAAGTTAAGCCCCTTACCCATTTTAGTGACTACCTTAAAAATGTATACTTTCCATTTTTTCGGGAAGTACCCGAATTGTATTATCAGCGAATTGAAGAAGTTTTAAACATGATACTGGAAATAGAATTGCCTCTTTTAAGAAAAGTGGATGTGGCGTATATTTCTAAATTAAAGCAGTTATCACAAACTATATCCGAGTCGGTTCCGTTTATTCCTAATGTAAGTAAGCTAGTTTGAGGATATGCTTAAACCGAAATACATTTATATCGTATTTGTATTTTTTGCAGGAAGCACATATTATCCGCAATTTATACAAGGATGCTAAAGGAATAACGCAACTGCAAAGGCCCGATGAAATTTATCTCGAGAACACTAACTTCCAATATGCTTTTTCAGCTTTAAATGCCGATTTGGGAAACTTAAGGGAAACTTTTTTTATTAATTAGTTAGGTTTTTTACACATGGTTGAGTATTGTCAAGACAGTAATTTTTTAATTAATCACAAAAACATATTTGAAATTGGTGGAAAACTGAAAACAAATAAAGAATATAAAAAATAGTTTTGTCGCCAGTGATGATATTGAGTATGGCGCACTAAAAAAATACCCCTTTGGCTTTTCGGTTTTTTATATTAAACCGTAATACGATAACAATTCGTAATTAGTGTTTGGCCGAAAACTCCATTTTCGTCGTCGTGTCAAAAAAATAATCGCACATTTACCATGGTAAACCTCACGATCATTTTTTTTAAAAAGCCTAGAAACTGAATTTTTCCATCCAAACAAATAGTTTTCGGACAGACACTAATTACTATCGTATTGCATCTTACAATTAATTTCAGAGCTAAATATCGAAACGACTGCTTGCAAAATTTAACATGAAAATAAATAGCAGAGCTGGTAGAATCGCAAGCAAAAACGAATTAGTGAAATAAAGCCGCAGGCTAATTATTTTAAAAAAGACTAGTGAAATTAGAAGAATTAGTTGCAGATCATAAACGCGCAGGTTCACACAGATTAGTTAAATCATTGGCAAACTACCCTCAAAAAAAACGATTAGTATTCATTGTAACAACTTCCTGTAATTGACAAACCGAACATTATCTAAGAGGGCGTATTGGTGTTAAAAATTTACACCATCTTATAGTTCATTTGATCGTTTAATTTTGCTGAATCCATTATAGAGAACACTAAACCTACGTTATTTTTTAATACTTACGATTAGGAATAATTGAATGTGGACACGGGGGATACCACATTATTTTAGAATAAATTGTCCGGAGCTATCAGAGTTTATGGAAAAGAATTAAATCGTAAAACCTGGTGCCTGCCCAACCCGTTCTCAAAATAATAAAAATAAATGGAACAAGCTAAGTATCATCAAAGGATAAAGCCTAAAAAAAGTTTGTTAGACGTAAATCTTAGAGAACTTTGGGATTATAGAGATCTCGTAAGTCTATTTGTGCATCGCGATTTTGTGTCGACGTATAAACAAACTATTTTAGGACCACTTTGGTTTTTAATACAGCCACTTGTTAGTACATTGATGTTTACCGTCGTCTTTGCTAAAGTTGCTAAGATTTCGACGGCCGGTTTGCCACCTATTATTTTTTATTTAAGCGGTACCATTGCGTGGAATTATTTTTCTACAACGCTATTAAGAACCTCCGAAACTTTTACTGATAACGCGAGCGTTTTTGGCAAGGTTTATTTTCCAAGACTGACAGTGCCTTTATCAGTGGTGATTTCGAATATCATACAATTCATTTTACAATTCATGCTTCTTATTGTTGTAATGTTGATTTATAGCTTTAGTGGTTTTGATTTTAAGATCGATGTAACGGTGCTTCTGATCCCATTTATGCTAATTGTCTTGGCTGGGATGGGTTTAGGTTTCGGGATTATCATATCTTCTCTTACTACCAAATACCGCGACCTTAAACAGCTGGTGAGTTTCGGTGTTCAATTATGGATGTATATTACACCGGTAATATTTCCTCTTTCTTCTGTAGAAGGCAAATACAGAATCTTTTTTTTGATCAATCCCATAACCAGTATTGTTGAAACGTTCCGAACGGTTTTACTTGGAATAGGGCAGATTAACTATAATTACTTAGCCTACAGCTCATTGTTCATGGTAATTTTATTATCAGTAGGGGTTGTATTATTTAACCGAATTGAAAGAAACTTTATGGATTATGTTTAAAATCTTTACGTGAGTAATATCGCAATTAGAATTCAGAATTTAAGCAAACAATACCGGCTGGGCACTGTTGGCAACAAGACTCTTAAAAGTGACTTACAGCGCTGGTGGGCAACATCCCGGGGCAAAGAGGATCCGACTAGTCAAATTGGTATGGAAAATATTTTGGCAGAAAAAGGGGGGGGATTTGTTTACGCGTTACAAAGTGTTAATTTAGAAATAAAGCAAGGTGATATTTTAGGCATTATTGGAAAAAATGGTTCGGGTAAATCCACTTTGTTGAAAATTCTCTCAAAGGTAACAACACCGACAAGCGGAATTGTAGATATGTACGGACGTGTCGCCAGCCTTTTGGAAGTTGGTACAGGTTTTCACCCAGAGTTAACTGGAAGGGAAAATATTTTTTTGAACGGTGCCATTATGGGCATGACCAAAACTGAGATCAAAAGCAAGTTCGATGAGATAGTTGATTTTTCAGGTGTTGAAAAATACATCGATACGCCTGTGAAACGATATTCATCAGGCATGTACGTGCGACTGGCCTTTGGAGTTTCTGCTCATCTTGAGCCCGAAATATTAATTGTTGACGAGGTACTCGCCGTAGGTGATGCGGATTTTCAAAAAAAAGCGATCGGCAAAATGCAGGACGTTAGTAAAAATCAGGGACGAACAGTTTTGTTCGTGAGTCACAGCATGACAAGCATAAAAGCTCTTTGCACAAGTGCAATTCTCTTAAAAAATGGCACAACAGATGGCACAATATCAGTTCAAGAAGCAGTTAAACGTTATATCGGCGGTAATTTTCAGATTAAAGGGTTTTTTAGAAATGAAGCCATAAAACGTAACGCGTTTGTAACAATTCTTGAAGCGCGAATTTTTAACGCACAAAATAAAGGCAGCGAGATTTTTCTGACTTACGAGGATATTTTTATTGAGTTAACTTGGAAAAATATTGCTGGTGTGAACGCCATCCCGAACTTTATGCTAGTAAATAGCATGGGAGTTTGTGTAATGATTGCTTCTGATGCACCTGCAGATTGGGACGGAAGTAAGAAAAAAGCAAAAGGTGTTTATCGATCTAAATTTAAAATTCCAAAGAATTTGCTCAATGCCAATGAATATACTTTACATCTCGCAATTGATTCCGCCAGTCCACGTGTTTGTTATGATAATCATTCTGATGCTTTACATTTCTCACTCATCGACCCGATGGATGAAAATTGTATCGCTAGAGGCGAACTAAAAAGTGTTCGGGAAGACGCAATGCTTTTCGCCGCCTTGGACTGCTCATTTGAAAAAATCGAATAAACGAACGATTCTTTTTATTATACCAATGTGATTGAGAAATTTTGGCAACTCGCGACTTAAGTAATTGATTCAACATTTATTTTACCAGTAAAAACAATTGATGTTTTCGAGAGAAAACTTTAAGGTCGATTGGGTATTGTCAATCGATTAACGCTTTATCAAGCAATTTTTGCTTCACATCTTTGGCCAGCATTTGCTAGGGTTAGCCTTTGGTAACTATTGATTCTTCTCTCGCGAACATCAATCTCTTCTCGAGCAGCGATCCCGACGCCAATAACTTTACCCTAATCTGCAGATTTGAAAGCGTAAAAAACGAATATCGATCCACGGTCGATCAAAAAGAAAAATTACTTAGTATCTGTCCGAAAACTAGTTGTTCAAATGGAAAAATTCAGTTTCGAGACGTGATAAAAAAATTATTGTGAGGTTTACTGGGGTAAATGTTGGATTATTTTCTTTGACACAACGACGAAAATGGAGTTTTCGGCCAAACACTACTAAAAAAAAGGGCAATATTCCCTATAAATTGCAATAACTAAATTCTGTTTTTACTTTCCTTAGGAATTCCTACATTATACAAAATTAAAAGAACCTTTACCGATTACGTTTAAACCTTGTGATGTGAATCAAACGATAAAAGTCGTTATAAAAAAAAGTTTTATTTTTAGGTTTTTGAGGACGCCTCTATTTTGGTTACATCAAATTTCTTCAAAAAAGAAATTGGAAAAAACTTTTGAAAATGAATACAACGCTTTTGTTGCTTTAAGTAAAAAATCAAATCAACGTTTTTTGCTTAATCCAAAAGATCAGTTTCCATGTCTATTTGATAAAACGACATTTACGGATTATGACAGGCATTACGTGTTGCACCCCGTCTGGGCCGCGGGAGTTCTTAAAAAAATTGCGCCTTCAGAACACGTAGATATTTCTTCAATTCTGTACTTTTCAACATTAATGTCTAATTTTTTTAAAATCAGGTTTTTTGACTACCGGCCTGCGAAAATCAACATTCCAAATTTTGAATCGCAATATGCAGACTTGATGAATTTGCATTTCGAGACTGGGTCGGTAAAGTCTTTATCTTGCATGCATACATTGGAACATATTGGGCTTGGCAGGTACGGTGACGCGCTTGACTATGATGGCGAATAAAGGCAATGAAGGAGTTGGCCAGAGTACTCGCTGTAGGGGGCGATTTACTTGTTGTCGTTCCGATTGCGCATCGGTCGAGAATAAATTTTAATGCTCACAGGGTTTATAATCCAAGGCAACTGATTTCATATTTCGGCGATTTAAAATTAAAGGAGTTTTCTATTATCCCTGATTCTGCAGAAGACGGTGATCTGGTGTTGAACCCCGCAGAAACCCTTTTGGCTAAACAAAATTATGGCTGCGGATGTTTTTGGTTTAAAAAGTAAAAAATGATCGTCGTTAGATTGATGGGGGGACTCGGTAACCAATTATTCCAATATGCATTCGCAAAGCATTTGTCGGTTTTAAATAACTGCGAATTAGGGATTGACATTAGTGGATTAAAACATGATGGCGATGCTTTTAGTGTGAACTTTACCAATCGCGAATATTACTTAGACCATTATAACACAACAATTATAAAACCGTTAAGTAAAAGCTACTTAAAAAGATTTAAAGGTTTCTGGAAACGTATCCACACAATGACTGGTAAAAAATACCAATATATTAAAGAACACAATACAACCTTTGATCAGCAAATGCTTGCGATAAAAGACAACACATTGGTAGAAGGTTATTGGCAAAGCGAAAAATATTTTAAAGGAATTGAACACGTCATTCGAAAAGATCTAACGCTGAAAAAAGAAATACATGGACAAAATAAAACAATAGCTGAAAAGATAGCGTTAACGCGATCAGTATCGCTACATGTTAGACGAGGAGACTATGTAAGTAATCCAGTGTTTTCAAAAGTGTTAGGCGCTTGCCAGCCTGACTATTATGAAAGAGCTATCGGGTTGATGAACGAAAAAATTGAAAATCCCACTTATTTTATTTTTTCAGACGACATCCCCTGGGCAAAAGAAAATCTAAATTTTAAAGGTAGACCGGCTACTTTTGTTACCAACAACAATGAGGCGCAGTGTTTCGAAGATCTGAGGCTCATGAGTATGTGTGAAAATAACATCATCGCAAATAGCAGTTTTAGTTGGTGGGGCGCTTGGTTAAACGCGCAAGCCGGTAAAATAATTATTGTACCAGAAAAATGGTTTAATGATCTTGCGATGTGTGACGATGATCTTATCCCTGCTGAATGGGTGAAGGTATAAATGAATCGAGTAAAAACATAAATCAGAATAAGAAAACATGGCAGTTTTGAAAACAATAGCTAAGCTTATGCCAACAGGCTTAAGGGCTTTTCTAAAAACTAAGATTAAAGAGTCAACAAACGCGACAGAGATTGCGGAATGGAAAAAGGCAGGATGTCCTCTTCCACCCCCGGGCAGTGTCAAACGCAAAATTATCGCTGATCTTCAGAAGAAAAACAAATTTGTTTTTTTTATTGAGACCGGCACTTATTTGGGTGATATGGTAAATGCGCAGAAAAATAATTTTGAAAAAATATATTCAATAGAATTGGGCGTTGACCTACACAAAAACGCTTTTAAAAAATTTGAAGCCTATAAACACATAACAATTTTGCAAGGCGATAGTGGTATTGTTTTAAAAGATCTCATCAGCAAAATAACGTCACCTGCAATATTTTGGCTCGACGGCCATTATTCTGAGGGCATAACAGCTAAAGGCGACAAAGACTGCCCGATTTACGAAGAGCTTAAAGCTATTTTTACTTCAAAAATAAACCATGTGCTTTTAATCGACGATGCGCGACTATTTAATGGAGCCAACGATTACCCCACAGTTAAGGAACTTGGCGATTTTGTTCTCGCGAACCGGCCAAAAAGCACGATTGCAGTAAATAACGACATAATTCAGGTTGTTTGCGCCTAAAAATAATCACATTTTCAATGAATTTAATTAAATGACTATGATAAAAAACAATGTGCTTGGAAAATATGCCAACAATGTGGCGTCACAGTTTGGTGAAGACGGCGTTTTAAAAAGAATTTTTGAGATTATTCCTGAAGGCAACAAATGGTGCGTAGAATTTGGCGCTTGGGATGGTAAACACCTGAGTAACTGTTACAACCTGCTGAGCAATGACGGATGGAACGGCGTGATGATCGAAGCCAACAGCGAAAAATTTAAATCATTGCAACAAACTTATAAAGGTAACAGCAAAACAGCCCTTATCAACCGTTTTGTGAGCTTTGAAGGCAACAACAGTCTCGACAGCATTCTTAAGGAAACGGCACTTCCCGTTGATTTTGATTTGTTATCAATTGATATCGATGGAAACGACATTTATATTTGGGAATCGCTCAAAAAATATGAGCCAAAAGTTGTAATAATAGAATTTAATCCAACAATTCCAAGCGACATCGACTTTACGCAGGAACGGGACATTAAAATCACGCAAGGATCAAGTTTGTTATCGATCACAAAACTCGGTAAATTAAAAGGCTACGAACTGGTTGCCACCACCGCCTGCAATGGTATTTACGTAAAAAAACAATATTATGATCTATTTGCCTTGAAAGACAATTCTCCCGGTGTACTTTGGGATGCTGAGGAAGTAGCGCCTAGACTTTTCCAGCTTTATGATGGCACTATTGTGTTATCGAAAGATTTCACTTTGCTATGGAACGAGGTTAAAGTAGGTAAATTCGATCTACAGAAACTGCCTAAATTTTTCCGTTTTTTCGTTGACTCCCAAAGTGTTAGCGGTTCTTTTAAAAAGAAGCTCTTTAAAATGTATCGCAATAAAATTAATTCTTAATAATTCAAGCAGGAGAGATTTACAACACAAAAAATTGACCGAACACAGAATAACGATAGAAAATTTAAACAAGATTTACGCGCTAGGTTATATTAGAGGCGCTGCGCTTAGCACTAATCCGAAAAAATGTTGCGCGAGCTATCGCGCATCGAACTAATCATCTCGCAGATTGGTTTTTAGTAGGCAATGCCAATCAAATTATGAACTTGAATGGAGTCTTTACCTTTGAATACCGATCAGAGAAAAAATATTCATCTTTGTATTGCGCATTGGAGTTTAATTTCGAAAAAGCAGAATAATGAATATACAATTTTACCACACTAATATTTCAAAAGAATCTGTTACGATTGCCTCAGCCGTCATTAATTCTACTTTTATTTCCGCAGGGAAAAAAGCAGACCTTTTTGAAGCGAAGCTTTCTGAAAAACTCGGCATTATAAATCCAGTAACCCTTAATAGCGCCACTTCTGCATTGCATTTAGGACTAGTAGTTGCTGGTGTAAAAGCCGGTGATGAGGTGATTCTGCCTGCGCAAACATTTATCGCTACTGGGCTTGTGATTCTCATGCAAGGAGCTATTCCAGTGTTTGCAGACATTCAGCCAGATACTGGAAATATTGATCCAATATCGATCAAACAGAAAATTACTTCAAAAACAAAAGCAATAATTCCTGTACATTGGAGCGGCTATCCCTGCGATATGGACGAAATAAACGCATTGGCAAAAGAACATAACCTTTCAGTGATCGAAGATGCGGCTCACGCGATTGGTGCTTTTTATAAAGGTAAGCCAATCGGCAGTGTCTCCCGCTTTACCGCTTTTTCTTTCCAAGCCATCAAACATTTAACAACTGGTGATGGCGGTGCGCTCTGTTGTTTGAACGATCAGGATCACTACTTAGCAAAACGCCGGCGCTGGTTTGATATCGACCGCGAAAATGCTTTGCCTTCTTTGTTGGGAGAAAGAGAATACGATGCTACCGATGTTGGTTACAAGTACCACATGAATGACATTGCGGCTTCCATAGGAATTGGTAACCTCGAAGGATTTGACTCTATTATCTCGCATCACAAAAAATTAGCACAGTTATATTTAAAAAGCCTTAACAATGTAAACGGGCTTGAACTCATGAATTATAAAAGCGACAGAGAAAGTGCTTGGTGGTTTTTTCAGGTAAAAGTTGAAAAACGTCTTGATTTTATAAAGGCACTAAAGGACGCAGGATACCCTGCGTCGGTCGTACATTTGCGTATTGATAGAAATTCTGTTTTCGGCGGAATAAAAAATGACCTTATCAACCAGCGTAAATTTAACGAAACACAAGTGGCGTTGCCAATACACTGTGGCTTAACAGAAGAACACGTTTCTTCAATCATAGACATTATTAAAAAAGGCTGGTAAAATGAAAATAGCATTGTTAGGGCATACTGGTTTTGTAGGCACAAATGTCGCTGAAGTACTCTTAGAAAACAGCCTGAATTTTGAAACTGTGTCTAAAAGCGGTGGATGCGATTTAAGGGAAGCAGATCAGACTATGGCAACTCTTAAAAGAATTAATCCAGATGTTATTATTAATTGCGCCGCCCATGTAGGGAGTTTAAACTATGTAACCGAACAAGCGGCAACCGTAATATCTGATAACTCACGCATGATTCTTACGATGTACGAAGCTATAGCAAAAGTTTGTCCTAAAGCATTAGTGATAAATCCAATTGGCAACTGCGCTTATCCCGCAAAAGCAGATACCTTTATTGAAGATTTTTGGTGGGACGGACATTTACATAGATCTGTGCTCGCTTACGGCGCAACAAGAAGGCTCATGTGGACTGTAGCCGAAAGCTACCAAATGCAGTATCATATCAAAAGCATCAATTTATTGGTGCCTAACATGTATGGACCTCACGATTCCACCGATCCGAATAAGGCACACGCGCTCAACGCACTGATTTCTAAATTTGTAAAAGCAAGTGAAATGGGCAATGATGAAATTGTAATTTGGGGAACGGGAGTAGCGATACGAGAATGGCTTTATGCAAAAGATTTTGGTAGGATTGTTTTAGAAATAATAAATAATCAAAATATGATTGGGCTTGCAGAGCCTATTAATGTCGGACAGAACTTTGGCTTAAGTGTGAAGGAACTCGTTGAAATTATTACCAGAACTTTTGATTATAAAGGTAAAATAATATGGGACACCAAAATGCCTGACGGAGCACCAAAAAAGGTAATGGATGAAAGGAGATTTAGAAAAGTTTTTAAAGACTTCAAATTCACAAAGTTTGAAGATGGAATAAAAAATGCTGTAGAATATTATAAGTCTAAATTACCTTACTAATGATGTTCGATAAAAAGATATTAAAAAGTTTTGGTGAAGACGTTTTCATCAGTGCCAACGTCGAAATAAAAAGACCTCATTTGGTGACCGTTGGAAATCACGTGGCGATTGATTCAGGATTTTATATGACAACAGCGGCTGAAATTGGAAGTTATATTCATATTGCCCCTTATGTGTCGGTAATAGGAGGGGCAAAAGGCCTCCTAAAAATGGGAAATTTCACTAACATATCTGTTGGAAGTAAAATCATTTGTGGCTCAGATGAATTTTTAGGGCACGGCCTGATTACAGCTCCAGGAATTCCTAATGAATTCCGGGATAATTTAAAAGTTGCACCAATTATTTTTGAAGATTTTGTTGCTCTGGGGGCAAACGTTACTGTATTACCAGGAGTTCGGCTTGCCGAAGGAAGTGTCATTGGAGCCTGCTCAATGGTTAATAAAGATACAGAGCCCTGGACGATTTATGTCGGAACGCCGGCTAAACCATTTAAAATAAGAAGTAAGGCGAAAATGATTGAATATGCAAAAAAATTGGGCTTCGGTTTCTAATGATTAAACTCTCATACATAATCACTACTTACAATAAGCTTCCTTTTTTGAAAGAAGTGATCGGTCATTTATTGAAACATGTGGAAACCGACGAGGAGATAGTGGTTACAGACGGCGGAAGTACCGATGGAACTGTTGATTATTTAAATGATCTTTTTAAAGAAAAAAAGATACAGCAATATATTTCGGAAAAAGACAAAGGAGAGGCCCACGGATTTAATAAAGCTATTTTTATGAGTTCTGGTGAGATCATTAAGATCATCACCGATGACGACGCGTTTTATTATCCTGTAGTAAAAGCCTGTAAACATTTCATGCTAGCTCATAATGCGGTAGATGTACTGGGCGGCAATAGCGGGAATATTTATGTCAACGATTTGCAAACACTTGGTTATTCAGAAGATTTTGAGGCCGATTACATCAGATGGAAAAATGGAAAAATGAAAAATTTTTTCTTTAATGGCACCTGCCTGATGTTAAGAAAATCAAGTCTTCCACTTACAGGGATATTTGACGCTAATTCCCTTCTTACTGACCTGGAATTTACCTTGAGAATTACTTCGAATGCTAATCTGGCCTGGTGCAAGGGATTAATGTCCGTAAGGATTTTAAATGATCAAAGTAATAATTTAAGGTTTGCTGAACGGTCAAAACTTGAAGATGAAAAACTGTGTAATTATTACAACTTTAGGCATGCTCATGTCAGAAGAGAAGAAGCGCGTCAAAACAGAAGCCTCTATCTAAAAACAAGATCAAAGATCTCTGACGTAAAAATTAAACTTTTAATTCGTAAGGAGAAGGCTTTACCTAAAGACCCTAAAGAAAATTCTTTTGCAGAGGTACATAAACATTGTTTAAATTGGATGTTAAACCACGAGTTGAATAAAGAGATTACCTTTTATACAAAAGGATAACCATTTATTAAATGGCAGGGCAAGGCAAGACATATATTCTATATAGCGAGTGGGGCGGAACTGCAACCAACCATGCAGGAATGGCTTACTTGGTAGCACGGATCAGCCAGGATTACAAAAGCCGGGTGCGACTAATCAAAATCCCGGGAAGTATCGCAAAGTGGCCTTATCTCTTGCAACGTATTCACTTTCATTCCCTCGTGTATTTTTTAAAATGGGTTCTGAAAGACTACGATAAGGTTTTATTTATTGAATATATGGGAGTTGCTTCAGGCAATCAAAACGGTATCGCCAACAACCTCAGAAGAAAGGGAGTGCGCGCTAAATTTTTCGGCATGGTTCACTTATCGGGGGATCACCTTTTAGAACTTTATGAATCTGAAGAACACATTCGCGACGCTGCTCAAAACGTTGACAAGATTATTGTTTTGGGAAGCGCATTGGCAAGTTTTTTTGGTAAACTGGGTTACAAACAAAAGGTCATTCAGACTTTTCATTATGTTGACAACGAATATTACAAACCTTCTACAACTGAAGGTTCACGTTCACTTCAGGTAATTCACATGGGCTGCCATAAACGCGATTTTAATCTCTTACAAAAAATTGTTGCCGCAAACCCTGAAATTCATTTTCACATCTGCGAGGGTTACCTTGACTTGCAAAAGCAATTTTCACATTTTAAAAATGTAAAACTTTACAGTTATTTAAGCGAAGCAGCGCTTTTAGAAGTTATGCACAGTTGTAACGTGAGCTTGAGCGTGATGGAAGATGCTGTGGGGAGTAACGTAATTTCCTGTTCCATGGCTTGTGGGCTTGTAAATGTGGTCAGCGATGTAGGAAGTATCAGAGATTATTGTAACGAAAAAAATTCGATTTTGTGCAAAAACCTAAATGATTTTAGCACCGCGCTGAAAACACTCGGAAACGATAGCGCCCTTCTTGAAGACATTCGTTTAAATTCACTTGCCTATTCTGCGAAGCTGTCAATCGACGCGTCGATAGAGTTTTTTCACCGCGAAGTTATTTTATCCTGATTTTCGAAAAGTCTTAAGTTTGGAGCCTGTGATTTCTGTAATAATGCCGGTTTTTGATGGCGAACCGCATCTAAGAGCAGCGATTCAAAGTTTACTTGCGCAAACTTATACCAATTTCGAACTAATCATCCTCAACGACGGCTCATGCGATGGCAGCGAAGCTATTATCAGAGAGTTCGCAGAGACAGACCCCAGAATAAAATATGTAGAAAGTATAGGTAATAAAGGACTCATCGCCACACTCAATGAGGGTTTATCCCTGGCAAAGGGGCAGTTTATAGCCCGGGCCGACCAAGACGACATTTGCATGCCGGTAAGGTTTGAGCGGCAACTTGAGTTTCTTGAAAAAAACCAAGATGTGGACATTTGTAGCGCCTGGTTTAAATTTATTGGCGAAAAAACAGGAAAGATTGAACTGCCCGAGAAAGATGATGCCATTAGAATTTTTTTCTTGGATAATTGCGCGATTTGTCACCCGTTGATGTTCGCCAGACATTCAGTTTTTAAAAAGACAGGTCTTCTATATAATCCAGCGGCTTTTGCTTCAGAAGACTATGATCTTTGGACTAGATTAGCAGCTTTTGCAAAGTTCGGTAACATTCCAGAAGTGCTCTTAAATTACAGGATCACAGCTGGCCAGATGTCGTCCAAATATTTCGACGCGCAGCAAAAAAATTCAACACGTTGTAAAACAAGAATGCTAAACTACGTTTATAACGCGAAAGATAAAAGAGAAGAAAAAGTTTTGGAGACTATCGCGAACCACAAGTCTGTTGAAAAAATGACCCAACTAAAGGAAAGCATGATACTTTTAACAGCCATTGGTCAAGCAAATGAAACGCAAAGGTTTTTCGATATTAAATTATTTCAAAACTATATCTTAGAAAAAAGAAAGAACCTGGTTTTGTATTATTATCACAATATAAAAAGATACAGAATAAAGCACTTGTTTGAATTATTTATGGCGCCTCCCGAAATCAGAAAACAAATGTCGTTTACCGATCAATTAAAAGTTGTTCTCAAAAGTCTTGTATTTTTTAAAAATAAATTAGCATAATGAATCCGCTTGTATCGGTTATAATTCCATGTTTTAATCAATCAGAGTTTCTCGAGGAAACTGTGGCTTCTCTTATTGCTCAGTCGTACGAAAATTGGGAGTGTATTATCATAAATGATGGCTCGGTTGATGGTACTGAAAAAACTGCGCTCGCCTTAAAAGAAAAGGATAAAAGAATTCAATACCTGTGGCAGGACAACAAAGGGGTGTCTGCGGCACGAAACTATGCAGTAAAAAAATCTGTAGGAAAATATATTTTCCCGCTTGATTCGGATGATCTTATTGGGAAGGGTTATATTCAGGCCTGCGTGGGCGCAATGGAAAGCGACGCGCTCGTGAAGGTTGTTTATTGTGAAGGCGAAAAATTCGGGGTACAAACAGGCCCCTGCGAGGCGCTTGATTTTGAATTAAAAACCATGGCCATTAGAAATCTCATATTTAATGCTGGCATGTTTCGCAGAACAGACTGGGAAAGAACAGGCGGTTACGAAGATTGTCTCACTGTGGGCGAGGATTGGGAATTATGGATTAATATTT
>Ga0105048_10009856_pt1 | contig 15143 bp, 7 predicted proteins | sample MAT05_FD_78382 | JGI IMG/M metagenome (GOLD analysis project Ga0105048, IMG submission 78382) | Freshwater microbial communities from Lake Fryxell liftoff mats and glacier meltwater in Antarctica - MAT-05 | ecosystem: Environmental > Aquatic > Freshwater > Ice > Liftoff microbial mat | place... | reverse complement strand
GATCGACGGGAAGTGGCACCGCCCGCCGCTCGAAGTCGTCTCGGCCTACGTCGATCAGACCCCGCCCGAAGACCTGAGCCGCGGCCGGGCGAAGGAGTTCGGGTTCAAAATCTACCCCACGATCGCCGGGGCGTTGCGGTGCGGCGGCGACGGATTGGCGGTCGATGCCGTCCTCGTGATCGGCGAGCACGGCAAGTACCCAAAGAGCGAGTACGGCCAGAACCAGTACCCGCGCTACGAGTTCTTCAAGCAGGTGGTCGAGGTCTTCAAGAAGGACGGCCGCACCGCCCCGGTCTTCAACGACAAGCACCTGTCGTGGAAGTGGGAGTGGGCGAAGGAGATGGTCGATACGGCACGCGCGATGAAGTTCCCGTTCCTCGCCGGGTCGTCGCTGCCGGTGACGTGGCGGATGCCGGCGACCGACCTGCCGTTCGGGGCGGAACCCGAGGAAATGATGTGCGTCGCGTTCGGCGGGCTGGACGTGTACGACTTCCACGCCCTCGAAACGATTCAGTGCATGGCCGAGCGCCGCAAGGGTGGCGAGACGGGCGTGGCCGCGGTCCAGGCGCTGCGCGGGCCGGCGGTGTGGAAGGCGCTCGCCGCCGGCGGGTGGGCGGCCGGCGGGTGGGACGTGCGGTTGTTCGAGGCGTGCCTGGCGCGGAGCCAGACGCTCGCCCAAGCGCCGACGTTCAGCCACCGCTACCCGACCCCGGCACAGATGGCCGAGTGGGTGAAAGACCCGGTCGCCTACCGGGTCGAGTACGCCGACGGGTTGAAGGCGACGATGCTGTTGCTGAACGGGTTGGTGCAAGACTTCACGTTCGCCGCCCGGTTGAAGGGGCAGAAGGAGCCGCTCTCGACGCTCTTCTACCTACCGCCCGGCCCGAACGTGGTGTACTCGGCGGCGCTGATGTCGAAGGCCGAAGAAATGTTCGTGACGGGCAAGGCCCCCTACCCGGCCGAGCGCACGCTGCTGACGAGCGGCATCGTCCAGGTCGGGTTGAAGTCGCTGGCGACCGGCGAGAAGCGGCTCGAAACCCCGCACCTCGCGGTGAAGTACGCCGCCCCGCGAGAGTCGCTGTTCTGGCAGAAATGAAGCAAAGAAAACCCCGCGGATCGTCCGTCATTGCGGACGATCCGCGGGGCAACCACGGTCACGTTTACTTCGCCGGGGCGGCGGCGGGCTTGACGTGGGCGAGCATGTCGCGGCACGCCTTCTCGCACTTGCGGCACTCGGCGGCACACTCCTTCATCATGGCGTCGTGGGCGGCGTGCTTCTCGCAGGTGTCGCCGCACCGCTTGCAGGCGTCGGCACACGCGGTACAGATGATGTCCGAGAACGGCCCCTGCTTCGCGGTGACGCACGCGGCGGCCGCGCAGATCGCTGCGCAGTCCTGGCACGTCTTCAACGACTCGTAGTGCATCTTCTGCCCGTCGGCGAGCATCTTGGCGCAGTGCGCGCCACAGGTGTCGCACATCCGCTTGCAGTCGTCGCACGCCTTGGCGCAGTCCTTGAACATCGCCATGTGCTTGTCGTCGGCCTTGCCCTCGGCCTTCTTGTCCTCGACCGCCCCCGCCCCCGTCGCCAGCAGCCCGGCCGCCACCAAGCCCAAGAGGGCCGCGAATCCCGTGCGGTACATGATCGTCCTTTCGGTTTGCGAATGAGGCACGCCGTTTCCCCGAACGGCCGGCGATCCAAACGGTGAGCGAACGGCGTGCCCGAACCGGCAGGACGTGCGAATCGACCCGCACCGTGCTACACTTTAGTCATCCATACGATTGCCCCGGCCGCCCCCTGATAGAGAGAACGCGGGCTATCACCGATCGCTCCCGAGACCGACTCCCGATGCCGCGCCGCCGACCCCTCTGTTCCACCCGTTCGTTGCCCGCGCCACGCCTCGGCGTCGAGTCGTTGGAAGACCGGGTCGTTCCCGCGGCGTTCGTGGCCGACCAAATCCTGATCCACTTTCAGCCGAACGCGGACGCCTCCGCCCGGTCGGCGGCGCTCGATGTGGTCGGCGGGTGGTCGGCGGGCGTGATCGCGGCGGACGACGCCGGCACCGGCGCGCTCGAACTCGTCGCACTGCCCGCCGGAGCGGCCGTCGAGGCGGCCGCCCGCGTCCTGTCGGCCCTGCCCGCCGTCGCGTACGCCGAGCCGAACTGGATTCTGAGCGACCAGTCCCTCGCCGCCCCGACCGACCCGCTGTACGCCAGCGGCTCGCTGTGGGGGATGGGCGGGCCGACCACCGCCCCGGCCAGCACCTACGGCGCGAACGCGGCGGCGGCGTGGGCGGCCGGGGCGACCGGGTCGCGGACCGTGTACGTCGGCGTGATCGACGAGGGCATCGACTACCGCCACCCCGACCTGTACCAGAACGTCTGGATCAACCGCCGCGAAATCCCGGCCGGGGTGAACGTCGCCGCCCTCGACCTCGACGGCGACGGGCAACTCGCCTTCGCCGAACTCAACGACCCCGCGAACGCCGCCCGCCTGCCGACCGACGGCCTCATCCGCGACCTGAACGGTAACGGCTACATCGACGCCGAAGACCTGCTCCAGCCGGTCGCCGCGGGCGGGTGGGCGGACGGGGCCGACGGCGACGGGAACGGCCGCACCGACGACATTTCCGGGTGGGACTTCGCCGGGGGCGACCGCGTCACCTACGACGGCCCGACGACCGACGACCACGGCACCCACGTCGCCGGCACCATCGGGGCGGCCGGCGACAACGGCATCGGCGTCGCCGGGGTGAACTGGAGCGTCACCCTCATCTCGGCGAAGTTCCTCGGGCCGGGCGGGGGCACCACCGCGAACGCGGTCCGGGCCATCGACTACGTCACCAACTTGAAGGTCCAGCAGGGGCTGAACGTCGTCGCCACGAACAACTCGTGGGGCGGCGGCGGGTACTCGCGGGCGCTGCAGGACGCGATCGTCCGGGCGGCGAAGGCGGACATCCTCTTCATCGCGGCGGCCGGGAACGAGGGCAATGCGTCCGGCAGCGGCGACAACGACATCACCCCGCACTACCCGGCCGACTACGACAGCCGGGTCGGCACCTCGACCTCGTCGCCGGCGGCCTACGACAACGTGATCTCGGTCGCCGCCATCACGCGGACGGGTGCGCTGGCGACCTTCTCGAACTACGGCCCCGCGACGGTCGATATCGGGGCACCGGGGCAGGGCGTCTTTTCGACCGTCCCGAACGGGCAGTACGCGGCGTTCAGCGGCACGTCGATGGCCACCCCGCACGTCACCGGCGCGGCCGCCCTCTACGCCGCGACCCACCCCGGGGCGAGCGCCTACGCCGTCCGCCAGGCGCTGCTCACGACCGCGACCCCGACGCCCTCGCTCCAGGGAATCACCGTGACCGGCGGGCGGCTGAACGCGGCCGCGGCGCTGGCGATCGACCCGGCGACGATCCTACCCGCGGCCGTGGTCTCACCCGCCGACCCGATTCTGGCGGCCGGGGCGGTCCAACCGGCCGGCCGCGCACCAGCGAGCCGCACGCTCGCGGTCGGCGGATCGACGGGCGGCGGGGCGGTGCGGTACGCCCCCGACCCGTCGGGCCGGTACACCACGAGCGCGAGCCGGATCGTCCCGTTCCCGATGGCGTCCGGGAACGTCCGCACGGCCGTCGGCGACGTGGACGGCGACGGCACCGAAGACACCATCTACGCGACCGGGCCGGGCACCCCGTTGCGGGTGGCGGTGCTGAGCGGGGCCGACGACGCGACGGTACTGGTCGCCCCGTTCGACCCGTTCGGCGGCGACTTCCTCGGTGGCGGGTTCGTCGCGGCCGGGCAACTCGACGGGCAGGGCGGCGTCGAGTTCGTCGTCACCCCCGACCGGGGCGGCGGGCCGCGGGTGGCGATCTTCTCGCTCGCCGGCGGGGCGGTGACGCTGCGGGCGAACTTCTTCGGCGTGAGCGACCCGGACTTCCGCGGCGGGGCGCGGCCGGCGGTCGGCGACGTGAACGCCGACGCCGCCCCGGACCTGCTCATCGCCGCCGGGTTCGGGGGCGGGCCGCGGGTCGCAATCTACGACGGCCGCACGGTCCTCGGCACCCCGACGAAACTGGTGAACGACTTCTTCGCGTTCGACGACGTGCTGCGCAACGGCGTGTATTTGGCGGTCGGCGACTTCGACCGCGACGGCTTCGGCGATATCGTGTTCGGGGCCGGCCCGGGGGGCGCGCCACGCGTCCTGATCGTCAGTGGGCGGGCGCTGCTCGAAGCCGGGCCGACGGCGGCGCTGGCGGCCCCGCTGTCGAACTTCTTCGTCGCCGGGAGCGACGCCGACCGGGGCGGGGTGCGGGTCGCCGCGAAGGACGCCGACGGCGACGGCGTGGCCGACCTCGTGATCGGCAGCGGCGAGGGGCAGCCGAGCCGGGTTCGCGTGTACCTCGGATTGAACTTCGCCGGGCCGGGCGAGCCGTCCGCGTTCCAAGAATTCAACCCGTTCATCGGCACGCTCGTCGACGGCGTGTTCGTCGGCTGACCGGGTGGGCGTCACGAAAGCGGAACGCGGCTGACGCGGGATGAGACCCCGCGTCAGCCGCGTTCCGCTTTTTTCCCCCGCATTCGGCTGAGTTACGAGTTACGCAGTTGGGTGACGCGTTTTCAGCCCCGGAGGGGCTGACGGAGCGTAGCCAGGGGTGGAGCGCCGCGCAACCCCTGGCGGGCGTCCGCGACATGAGGGAAATCCGCTCTGCCGCCCCCTCCGGGGCTTGCGGGTGATGGGCCTCGCGTCCAGGGGTTGCGCTCGAAGACTCGCTCCACCCCTGGCTACGTTCTCACGCCCCTCCGGTGCTAAAACAACCAATTGCGTAACTCGTATGATTGTTGATCCGGAAATCTCCTTGCACCCCGTTCTCACCCGGGGTAAGGTATTCGTTCAGGCGTGCCACTCGATCCTACCCCGGGCACGCCCCCGCCAGTAATCCGCCTTCCGCCCGACCCGCCTCCGATCCCGCCATAATCGGGTGCCGACATGGATCAGAAGTTCGACGGTCCGGTGCCCCGCGCCGAGATTACCCTCGACGGCCGCCGCGTCACCCGGACCGCGGTGACGAACGACTGGGGACTGCAACTCCGCTGGGTCGTCACCCGCGACGGCAAGCCGGTCGCCGCTGTCCCGGCCCGCGCCGACGCCAGCTACCAGCACCCCGACGCCACCCCCGGCGCGTACGAGATCGTGCTGCAATCCTGGAAGTACGTCGATTACGCCAAGACGCCGGACGGCGAGTTCAAGAACAGCACGTTCGTCGAGATCTCGAACAAGGTCGCGTACAAGATTTAACCCGCCGAGTCGCGCCCCCCGCCCGGAGACGCCCGATGCTGAACGTGGGCAACGTCAAGGTGCCGGTCTGCCACGGCCACGGCACCACGCGGCGCAGTTTCCTCTCGGCCGGAACCGCCGGCCTCGCCACCCTCGCGCTGCCGGACCTGCTGAAACTCGAAGCCGCCGGCGCGGTCGCCGAGACCGGCAGCCGGTCGCAGATCAAGAACTGCATCACCATCTTCCTCGTCGGCTCGCCCGGCCAGCTCGACACCTGGGACATGAAGCCGAACGCCCCGGAGAACGTCCGCGGCAAGTTCAAGCCGATTCAGACGAACGTGACCGGGGTGCAGATCTGCGAGCACTTCCCGCTCATGGCCCGGATGATGGACAAGGTGGCCCTCGTCCGCAGCCTGCACCACAAGACCGGGGCGACGCACGAGAACGGCCAGCGGTGGATGATGACCGGGCACGACTTCAACCCGGACGCGGTCAAGCCGCACGTCGGGAGTGTCGTCAGCCGGGTGTTCGGGCCGCGCGGCGACCTGCCGCCGAACGTCATCCTGCCCGGCCCGATCGGGAACACCGGGGCCGGCAACTTCCACGGCCAGACGGCCGGCTACCTCGGTAGCGCCCACGAGCCGTTCTTCCTCAACGCCGACCCGGCCCGCCCGGACTTCAAGGTCGGCGATCTGGAGGTGCCGGCCGGCGAGTCGTCGGCCCGGCTCGACAACCGCAAGCGACTGCTCGAACAGGTGGACGAACTCCAGCGCCGCACCGAGACGCGCAGCACGACGATGCACGACGCCAGCTATGAGCGGGCGTTCCGGCTGCTCACGTCGTCCAACGCGAAGAAGGCGTTCGCCATCCACACCGAACCCGACAAGGTCCGCGACCGCTACGGCCGCAACACCTTCGGCCAGTCGTGCCTGATGGCCCGCCGGCTGATCGAGGGCGGGGTCCGGTGCGTGACGGTGAACCACTTCGACACGGTCTTCAACCTGTCGTGCTGGGACATGCACGCCGACGGCGGCGGGCTGAACAACACCTACCTCGACTACGAGCGCCACCTCTGCCCGCAGTTCGACTGGGCGTTCACGGCCCTCATCCAAGACCTGGAAGAACGCGGGCTGTTGGAGAACACGGTCGTCTCGGTGTTGAGCGAGTTCGGCCGCACCCCGCAGGTGAACGGGAAGGGCGGCCGCGACCACTACCCGGCGGCGTGGACGAACTTCCTGTGCGGGGCGAACATCCGCGGCGGGCAGGTGATCGGGGCGACCGACAAGATCGGCTCCCGCCCGGTCGATTCGCCGGTCGAGCCGCCGCAAATCCTCGCCTCGATCTACAAGGGCATGGGAATCGACCTCGACGCGACGATGATGCCCGGCCCCGGCGACCGCCCGATCCGGCTGGTCGAGGCCGAACCCATCCGCCAGCTGTTCGGCTGAGGTAGGTCGGAAGAAAGATGGCCGCAAAGAGGCACAAAATGCACAAAAAGGAAGGAGCAGACCGGGACCATGATTTCGAATCGTATCCTTCCTTTTTGTGCATTTTGTGCCTCTTTGCGGCCACTCCTGTTTTGTTTGTTCCTGACAGCCCCGCTCGCCGCGGCTGAGCCGACGATCCGGAACGTCAGCGTCCGCGGCCTCCAGGTCGGTGCGACGACCGCGCTCGTGATCGACGGCGACGACCTCGGCAAGAGTCCGAAGCTCCTCCTACCATTCCCGGGCAAGCAAACCCTCGGCCCGAAATCGACCGACAAACAGGCCACGTTCGAGGTCACGCTCGACGCCGCGGTCCCGCCCGGCTACCACCACCTGCGCGTGGCGACCGACGGCGGGGTGAGCCTGCCCGTTTTGATCGGCGTGGACCGCCTGCCGCAGCGCCCGCTCGCCGCGCCGCCCGAGACGCTCCCGGTCGCCGTCCACGGGTCGGTCGCCGGCAGCGCCGTCGCCGAGGTCGCGTTCGTCGGCAAGGCCGGACAGAAGGTGACGGTCGAAGTCGAGGCGGCGCGGCTCGGGAGCAAGCTGCGCCCGGTCGCGCACCTGTACTCGTCGAAGAAGCTGCAACTCGCGTGGTCGTGGGGCACGCCCGACCTGCTCGGCGACACCCGCCTCGAAACGACCCTGCCCGACGACGGCACCTATACCGTGACGGTCCACGACGCCGAGTACGCCGCGGCCGCGCCGGGGTTCTTCCGCCTCAAGATCGGCCGGTGGGATTACGCCGACGCGGTGTTCCCGCCGGTCGTCGGGGCGGGCGCGACGGCGGTGGAACTGCTCGGCCCGCCGGTGCCGGTGCGGGTCGATGTCGCGGGGACGGGGGGCGACGCGGCTCCGCTGCCGTGGCCGAAGGACAGCGTGTGGAGCGGGCCGCGGCCGTTCGTCGAGACCAGCACGCGGATGGAACTGCTCGCACCGACCGCCGGCGAAAAGCCGGCCGAACTTCCTGCCGGGCCGGTTGGCGTGTGCGGGCGGTTCACGAAGGCGTTCGGCGAGGAGCGCTTCCGCGTCCCGGTGACGCCGGGTACGAAGGTCCGCTTCGAGGTGTTCGCCGAGCGCCTGCGGTCGCCGGTCGATGCCGCGCTCGTCGTTCGCAACGAAGCCGGGGCCGAACTCGCCCGCGCCGAGGACGGCCCGGGCACCCTCGACCCGGTTCTCGAATACGCGGTGCCGGACAAGGTGACGGCCGTGGTCGTCGGCGTGTCCGACGCCCAGGGCCGCGCCGGGCCGAAGGCCGTCTACCGGCTGACGGTCGATCCGGTCGCGGCGACCGTCGGGCCGGGCGACTTCCGCCTCGTCACGCCGGCGCAGCGGGTCGGCCTGCCTGCCGGCGGGCGGGTCGTGGTGCCGGTGTTCGCCGAGCGCCGCGGGTACGCCGGCCGCATCGACCTGTCCGCCATCGGGCTGCCGCCGGGCGTGAAACTCGACGGCGCGACCATCGCCGCAGACACCGATGGGGCACTCGTTACCGCGATTCGTGGCGACGCCCCGGCCGACGCGACCATCACAACCTGGCGCGGCCGCGGCGAGACGGGCGTCGAGCGGGCGGTGACGCTTAAGGGGCACGCTCTCGAACGCCTCCAACCCTGGCTCGCCGCCGAACTCGCCGTCGCGCCGGTCGCCGCCAAAGCCGGCGACTTCACCATCGACTGGCGCGGCCTACCAGCCGCCGCCGGGTTCGTCCCTGCCGGCAAGCTCGCCCTGCCGGTCAAGGTGACGCGGCCCGACCCGAACACCGCCGTCCGCCTCACGCTGCTCACCGGCCAGCTGCCGCCGCTCGCCAACAACCAGCCCGACGCCGCTCGCACCATCCGCGTCGAAAAGGCGGTCGAACTCGCGGTGAAGGTGGCCGACGGCGAGATCGTCGCGCTCGTCCCGGCGGAGTTGCCATCGGCGAGCTACGATGTCGCGGTCCGGGCCGAACTCCTCAGCGCCGATAAGCAGAAGGTGCTGGCGACCGCGTTCACCCCGGTCAAGCGGTTGCCGGTGCGCGTGCCGCTGGCCCTCAAACTCGAAACGCCTGCGAAGTTGACCGCGACGCTCGACCCGAAGGCCGGCGCGACGGTCGAGATCAAGGGCGAGGTCGTCCGCACCGAGGGGTTCGCCGGCGAGGTCGCGGTGGCGCTGACCGGGTTGCCCGCCGGCGTCGCGGCCGCCCCCGTGACCGTGAAGGCGGGCGAGACGAAGTTCGTCGTCAAATTCGTCGTGCCGCCGACCGCGGCGGTCGGCGACGTGAAGGGCCTGAAACTCGCCGGCAGCGGCCCGCCCGACCCGAAGGTGCCGGCCGTCCGCGTCAAGAGCCGCGACACCGACCTGACGCTCACCATCCTGGCCGGAGCCAAGAAGCCATGACGTTCCGGTTGCTCCTCCTCGCCGCATGGGCGTTCACGGTCGCGCCCGCCCGCGCCGCCGACCCGGTGCCCGCGGCCGTCGCCGTCTCGCCGGCCGCCATCGACATCCGCCACCACCGCCACCCGCACGCCATTCAACTCCTCGGCACCACCGCCGACGGGTACACGCTCGACCTGCGGCCGGCCGCGACGTTCGCGTCCGCCGACCCGAAGGTGGCGACGGTGGACGAGGCCGGTTGGGTGCGGCCGGTCGCCAGCGGTGCGACGCGGGTGACGATCGTCGTCGCCGGGCAGACCAAGAGCGTTCCCGTGAAGGTGCAACTTCCCGCCACCGAACCGCCGACGAGTTTCCGGCACGAAGTCATGCCGGTGTTGACGCGCTCCGGGTGCAACGCCGGGGCGTGCCACGGCTACTCGCTCGGCAAAAACGGGTTCAAGCTGTCCCTCCGCGGCGAAATTCCGGAGCAGGACTTCTTCGCCGTCGTCAAGGACTCCGCCGCCCGCCGCGTGACGCTCCAGAACCCCGCCGCGAGCCTGCTCGTGGCGAAAGCCCGCGGGGAGTCGGCGCACGAGGGCGGGGCGCGGTTCGGCCGCGGCAGCCTGTCCGACGCGATCCTCACCGGCTGGATTCGGCAGGGCACGCCGAACGACCTCGCCGACCCCGCCCGCGTCGTCGCCGTCCGCCTCGTGCCCGACAAACTCGTCCTGCGGTCCGGCCAGAAGCACCGCGTCCAACTGATCGCCGACTACGCCGACGGTACGAGCCGCGACGTGACCCGGCTCGGCATCTTCACGGCGAACAACGACCTGTACGCGACGACCGACGACGAGGGGTTGGTGGTCGGCGGGGCGGCCGGCGAGACGGCGGTCGTCGGCCGCTTCGAGCGGTTGTTCGCCGCCACCGGCGTCACGGTTTTGAACGACGGGGGCGTGTTCACCCCGGCCCCGGTGCCGGCGCACCTCGTCGATAAGCCGGTCGTCGAGAAGTTGAACCGGCTCAAGGTCGCGCCGTCGCCCGTCGCCGGCGACGAGGTGTTCCTGCGCCGCGTCTTTCTCGACCTGATCGGCGTGCAGCCGAAGCCGGACGAGGTGACGGCGTTCGCCGCCGACCCCGACCTAAAGAAGCGCGAGAAGGTGGTCGACGCCCTGTTCGCCCGGCCCGAGTTCGTGGACCACTGGTCGCTCAAGTGGGGCGACCTGCTCCAGAACACGCGGGCCAGCGTCAGCGCCCCGGCGATGTTCCAGTTCCGCGAATTCATCCGCGCGGCGGTGGCCGGGAACACCCCGATGGACGAGTTCGCGCGCCAGATTCTCACCGCCCGCGGCGGCCCGACCGACGACCCGGCGGCCGTCTACTTCGCGATCAGCAAGGACACCAACGACACGGTCGAGCGGGCGACGCAAGTGTTCTGCGGGGTGCGGATGTTGTGCGCCCGCTGCCACTCGCACCCGATGGAGAACTGGACGCAGGCCGACTACTACGGCCTGGCCAGCTTCTTCAGCCAGGTCGCGGTGCGGGGCGACGTGCGGACGCCGAACGTGCCGAACAGCAAGATCGTGGCCCTGAACCTGGGGGCGGGGCCGGCCGTCCACCCGCGGACAGGCCAGCCGCAGTTGCCGAAATTCCTCGGCGGGAAGGTCGCCGAGGTCGCCGCCGGCACCGACCGCCGCGAGACCTATGCCAAGTGGCTGACCGCGGCCGACAACCCGTTCTTCGCCCGCGGCCTGACCAACCGCGTGTGGAGCTACTTCTTCCACCGCGGCATCATCGACCCGGTGGACGACATCCGCAGCACCAACCCGCCGATCAACCCGGCCCTGCTCGACGCCCTGACCGCCGACTTCGTCGCCAGCAAGTTCGACCTCCGCCACCTGATCCGGCGGATCGTCACGTCCGAGACGTACCAGCGCGGCAGCGTACCGAATGCGTCGAACGCGCACGACGAGCAGAACTTCTCGCGCGCCATCCCGCGCCGCATCCCGGCCGAGGCGCTGCTCGACTCGCTCGTCCAGGCGACCGGCGTGGCCGAAAGTTTCGGCGGCGCGCCGGGCGGGTTTCGGGCGGGCCAGTTGCCGGACGCGAACGTGACGAGCGACTTCCTCCGCCTGTTCGGCAAGCCGCAGCGGATGGACGCCTGCGAGTGCGAGCGCGACAACGGGTCGAACATGCTCCAGGCGCTGCACTTCATCAACGGCAAGAGCATCCTCGGCCGGGTCCAGAACCCCGCCGCCCGCCCGGCGTTATTGGTGGCGAAGAAGGCGACCGACGCACAGGTCGTGACCGACCTCTTCCTCTGGTCGCTCGCCCGACCGCCGACCGCGAAGGAACTGGTGGTCGGCACCGACTTCTTCAAAACCTACGGCGACCAGAAGCTCGCGGCGGCCCAAGACCTGATGTGGGCGCTGCTCAACAGCAAAGACTTCTTGCTGGTGCATTAGTGGGGGTGGGAATACAGCAGGATTCACCACAGAGTCACAGAGAAGAGTAAGACGGAGAAGTGGAAGAATTGAAATCACTTTAGACCTCGCGTGGGTGGCTTTGGGTAATCGTTCGCAGCCCCGGAGGGGCGACCGAGTGTAGCCAGGGGTGGAGCGCAGCGCAACCCCTGGCGGGCGTCCGCGGAATGGGACGAAGCCGCGGTGGGGCGACGGATCGACCTGCCACGGCTCCGCCGCCCCTCCGGGGCTTCACCCGGCTCGTCGTCGGCCCGCCAGGGGTTGCGCTGCGCTCCACCCCTGGCTACGTTCCTACGCCCCTCCGGGGCTAAAACTACCAACCGCGCAACTCTTATCGCTCTGTCCGACTCGCCCTAAATTCTTCTCTGTGCCCTCTGTGACTCTGTGGTTAATCCCTCTTCTCCAACAAGGAACCCCATGCCGATTCGCTTCGCCCTAATCGCACTCGCGCTCGCGGCGATCCTCGCGCCGGCCGCCGACCCGCCCGCCGCGCTCGCCCCGTTCTTCAAGCCGCCGGCCGAGTTCGCCACCGACCTGGGCACCTTCCGCTCGCCCCTCAAATTCGACGACGGCACGCCGGTCCGCACCCCCGCCGAGTGGGAGAAGCGGCGCAAGGAAATTCGCGCCTACTGGCACGGCGCGATGGGTGCGTGGCCGGCATTGATCGAGAAGCCGAAGCTGGAATACCTGGAGAAGGAGAAGCGGGGCACGGTGACGCAACACCACGTCCGCGTCGAGACCGCGCCCGGCCGCACCACCGAGGACGCCTACCTGCTCGTCCCCGACGGGCCGGGGCCGTTCCCGGCCGTGCTGGTCGTCTTCTACGACGCGAAAAGCGGGGTCGGGTTGGGCAAGGGCGAGTTCCGCGACTTCGCCATCCAACTCGCCAAGCGGGGCTTCGTCACGCTGTCGCTCGGCGGCGACCCGAACACGTACTACCCGACGAAGGAGACGTGCAAGATTCAACCGCTCTCGTTCCACGCCTACGAGGCCGCCAACTGCTACAACCTGTTGGCCGGGTTGTCGCAGGTCGATCCGAAGCGCGTCGGCGTGACCGGCCACTCCTACGGCGGGAAGTGGGCGATGTTCGCGTCGTGCCTGTACGACAAGTTCGCTTGCGCCGCGTGGTCGGACGGCGGGGTGGTATTCGACGAGGCGCGGAGCAACGTGAACTACTGGGAGCCGTGGTATCTTGGCTTCGAGCGCGGGAAGGAACTGCGGCCGCGCGGCATTCCGACCGACAAGAACCCGCGCACCGGGCCGTACAAAGCGATGATGGCCGAGGGCCGCGACCTGCACGAACTGCACGCGCTGATGGCACCGCGACCGTTCCTCGTGTCGGGCGGGTCGGAGGACCAACCGGAACGGTGGAAGGCGCTGAACCACGCGGTCGCGGTCAACAAACTACTCGGGGCCGAGAACCGCGTCGCCATGACCAACCGCAAGGGGCACTCGCCCACGGCGGAGTCGAACGAGCAACTCTACGAGTTCTTCGAGGCGGTGCTGAAACCCACGAAGTGAGAGCGCGGTGGAAATTCGCCGTTGTCGCGCGTTTGTGCCCGGTCGAAGTAGACATTCTTACCCGTGCAAGGCGCTCACTTCCGATAGGCGCACGCCTTGAGCGCCTTGAACGCCTTGCCTGTTCTCCTGCACTCCGCGCGGGCGTTTTTGGTCGCCCTGGCGGTAGAATGATCGCCTCGACCCCCGCGGCTCCCGCAGACCTACCCGTATTTACACACACTTTGATGCCGCGCGGCGCGCATCGTTCCCTCAGAAACCCTGCCGTGGGTCGGGGGGTACAATGGGCGACGGGGCGGGGCCGGCGGCAACGGGTGCCGCGACCGCCCCCAGCTGAGGCGGCACGTCCATGCGATTCTTGCGTCCGACCCCCCTCGCCCTCGCGGCGCTCGCCGCCGCCGTCCTCGCGGTTCCATCCGCCACCCGCGCGGCCCCGCCGCCGGTCGCCGGCTTCACGCTCGCCGACGCCGACGGCAAGGCGTGGACGCTCGCAGACCAGAAGGCGAAGGCCGTGGTGGTCGCGTTCCTGGCGACCGACTGCCCGATGTCGAACGGCTACCTGCCGGCTCTCGCCGACATCGCCGCGACGTACGCCGACAAGGGCGTGCGCGTCGTCGGCGTCTTCCCCGACCCGGACGCGACGGCTGCTCAAGTCGCCGCTCACGCCAAGGATTACAAGCTCACGTTCCCGCTGTTGCGCGACCCGACACATCGCGCCGTCGCGGCGCTCGGGCCGAAGGCGACGCCGGAAGTCGTCGTCCTCGACACCGCGTTCGCGGTCCGCTACCGCGGGCGGATCGACGACGGGTTCGCCGGCCGCCTCAAGCCGAAGGCGACCGTCACCCGCCACGACCTCGTCGCCGCCCTCGACGAACTCCTCGCGGGCAAGCCGGTGAGCGTCGCCGAGACGAAGGCGTTCGGCTGCCCGCTGCCCGAGCCGGCGAAGGCCACCGCCGCGCCCGCGGTGCCGGTCACATTCCACAAGGACGTGCTGCCGGTGCTCCAGGCGCACTGCCAGAGTTGCCACCGGCCGGGACAGGTCGGGCCGTTCGCCCTGACTTCGTACAAGCAGGCGGCGAAGTGGGCCGACACCTGCCTGGAGGAAGTCCACGCCAAACGGATGCCGCCGTGGAAACCGGAGAAGAACGACCTACTCGCCGGCGGCCGAGCGCTCCCGCCGGCGGCGGCGAAGGTGCTGGAAGCGTGGGTCGCCCAGGGTAAGCCCGAGGGCGACCCGGCGGACGCCCCGCCGCCGGCGAAGTTCGCCGACGGGTGGACGCTCGGTGAACCCGACTTGGTTCTCGAAGCCCCCGCCGACATGACCGTCGGGGCGGCCGGCCGCGACCTGTTCCGGGTACTGGTGTTCCCGACGAACCTGCCGGAGGACAAGCACATCGTTGCGGTCGAGGTGAAGCCGGGCAACCCGCGGGTAGTCCACCACACGCTCCAAATCATCGACACGACCGGCCGCGGGCGCGAGTTGCAGGCGGCGGCGAAGGCCGCCGACAAGCCGGACGCCGCCGACCGCGGGCCGGGCTACCCGGTGTCGATGGGCTGGGGCTTCCTCCCGGACCCGGGGAACATGCTCGGCGGCTGGGCACCCGGGATGCTGCCGAAGCGACTCCCCGACGGCGTCGGCCAGAAGCTGCCGGAGGGGGCCGATGTCTGCGTCCAGATTCATTACCACCGGACCGGTAAGGTGGAGACGGACCGCACGAAGGTCGGGCTGTACTTCGCCACCAAGCCCGTGACCGCCGGCTACCGCTCGATCCCGGTGACGGGCTTGTTCCGGGAAATCCCGGCCGGCGCGAACGCGCACAAGGTGGACTCGTCGTGGCGGCTGACGGAGGACGTGACCGCCTACCGCGTCGTCCCGCACATGCACCTGCTCGGGAAGGAGATCGAGCTGACCGCAACCCCGCCCGGCGGCAAGGAAACGTCGCTCGTGCGCATCCCGGCGTGGGACTACAACTGGCAGGAGCAGTACGAGTTCAAGACGCCGATGGCGCTGCCGAAGGGGACGGTGTTGCGCGTCCG
>Ga0105048_10009853_pt1 | contig 15148 bp, 14 predicted proteins | sample MAT05_FD_78382 | JGI IMG/M metagenome (GOLD analysis project Ga0105048, IMG submission 78382) | Freshwater microbial communities from Lake Fryxell liftoff mats and glacier meltwater in Antarctica - MAT-05 | ecosystem: Environmental > Aquatic > Freshwater > Ice > Liftoff microbial mat | place... | reverse complement strand
ATAGGAGACCGCTGTTAATCAGCGGTTTTCCCTGCAATTTTCATTATACATAATGTAAATTATGTACGGAAATGATGAGTGGTTTTCGAATCAATTGAGCAACCAATACTTAGTTGATTCGTATTTCTTCGTCGGTAAATCGCAATTGTTAATCTTAAACTCATAATTCCTAATTCGTAATTCCTAATTTGAAATTCTAAGTCCATATCTCATTTACCGTACATTTGTGGTCGCAATCATTCATCCTCATATCATGTCAATAATCAACCCAGGAACTATTCAAACATTGCCAGTTTTTGAGAAAAATGCTGCAGGATTAATTCTGGGAACATTGTCAGAAAAGGTCTTTCTTCCAAAAGCGGACATCCGGGATCGAAGAGATGAACCTACTGAAATAGAGGTTTTTACATTCTATAATGAAAATCGCGATCTCGAGGCCACCACCCTCCTACCAACAATACAAGCTGGAGAAATTGGGGTGGCAAAGGTTATCAGTGTTACCGACATCGGTGCTTTTGTGAGCATCGGTTCCAAAAGAGACATTCTAATTCCTGCAAGAGAGCAAAAAGAACCGCTGGAGGCGGGAAAAAAGGTTCTCATCGCTTTGGCTGTTGATCCTAATGCAAAACGTCTTGTTTGTACCACTCGGTTAAGCACAGTGTTAGAAACCAACGATATACCGTTTGAACGTGGTGACGAAGTTGAGGTAATGATAGGCGAAAGAATCGAAATTGGACGAAGGGTTGTGGTAGAAGGAAAATATGTTGGTATTCTGTTCCGCCAAGAAATGATGCGCGAAGTTCAGACCGGTGAGCTGGTGAAATGTTATGTTCGCAAAATCGAGGGCAAAGATATCACCGTCAGTATGCAAAAGGAAGGAGTCGCTCTTCTAGATGAAGCTAAAAAAATGCTCTTCAATTATCTAGAAATGAACGGTGGATACGTTCGGTTAAATGACGATACTGATCCCGAAGAAATAAAACTGCGCCTACACATGTCCAAAAAGACATTTAAAAAGGCAGCAGGAATGCTTTATAGTGAGGGCAAGATTCTGCTGACAAAATTTGGAATTAAACTAAACACCACAGGAGAAAAACCTTTGGATTGGGAAGAACGGAGCAAACAATGGGCTAAGGACAAAGAGGAAGACGTTCGTCATAAGCCAAATCGCTCTTTACCAACACGTAACGGCACCGAAAACGACAATAGACGTGCTCCTCGCGAGTTCAAACCAAGAACTGACTTCAATGATCCACCTCCGAGAAAACTCTTCGAATCTGGAAATGTGGACAAAAAAGGTTCTTTTGCGCGCAGTAGTGCCGAAAAAGCGGCTGAAAAGGAAGAAAAACGCAAGGAAATGAAGGCTCCAGCAAACAATACTTTCCAGCGACATTCCAAAACTTCCAAATTCAGTCAACAAAAACCTCGCGGTAAGAAAAAATGAGCCTGCAAAGCAGAGTCGTTTCAGGTTTCTACCGACGTCTAAAAGCCATCTGCTACTTACTTGGTATTGAAAATTTACTTTATTCAAAACTTCAATCAAAGGATGTTATAATTTTGTTTCATAGTGTTTTAGATGTTGAAAGAGCTAATGTAAATATCCGGAATTTATCCGCAGTGAAATTTGAGAAGCTCGTTAAGTATCTCAAATCTAATTTTAAAATTGTATCACTTTCTGAGATGTTGAACAGTCCGAGCGATGTTCCTAGAATTGCAATCACATTTGACGATGGTTTGATAAATAATTTACGTTTTGCTCTTCCTATTTTAGAAAAACATCGAGCGCCCGCTACAATTTTTATTACAACTTGCAGATTAAATGGAGAAGGTATTCTTTGGCCGGATCGCTGGAATTTACTTAGTTTAAGAATTCGGAATGAAATAGTTTTTTCAAATGTAAAATATACTAAGACAGCTCACAATGCCTTTCGAAACCCGCAAACAGGGGAAAAAATTACAGATGTATTTCTGCGAACAGATTCTGCTAAACGCGAGGAATTCTTCACCCAAGTTGCAAAACAACTGAATTATAATCCCTATGAAGACCAAGAATTAGAAAATTTGGTTAGAATAATGAAAGGTGAAGAAATTAAAATCTTGGCGGATAGTCCTATGATAACAATTGGAAGTCACTGTGTAACGCATGAGAATCTATTGTTACTTTCACCGGAAGAGATCGAGAATGAATTGATTGAAAGTAAGCGATACTTGGAACAGGTTCAAAACAAGTCGGTTGAAAGCATCGCTTATCCTTTTGGATTATATAATAGAAATATTATGGATGCTGCCGAAAAATCTGGATATAAAAGTCAATTGGCTGTAGACTATATACATACAGAAGATATTTTAGATTCCAGAATTCACAATCGTCTTGGACTTTACAATGATCTTACAGTGTTTGAACAACTCGATTCAATTCAACGCGCATTTAGATGAAAAATAGTCAGAACTGGAAACCATCGAAAATTATTCTGAATCCAAAAAATGGAGAGTTCGAACCAAATCTAAAAGGAATTTATCCCGGATCTATACACATAGCATCAATTCAATTAAAAGCATACAAAGAATTAATAAATAGATATATAACAGGTAGAACTCTTGATTGTGGCTGTGGTTCAGTGCCTTTCTTCGAGGTTTATAAAAGTCAAATTTCAGAAGTAATATGTCTTGATAAATGCGCCCCAAAAGATGGAATTAACCATATTGACATCGAAGCAGATATCAATCAAAAGCTACCTTTAAACAACGATGAATTTGATAGCATTCTTCTAACCGATGTGCTCTGTCATGTCCAAAAACCCTCGAATCTTGTGAGCGAAATGTCTAGGGTTCTCAAACCTGGGGGACATCTTTTTTTGGCTACACCTTTTCAATCATGGATGTCAGATTATCCCCACCAATATTTCCATGCTACTGATCAAGGTCTGAAACTAATGTGCGAAGAAGCAGGGTTAAAAGTGGTACATCTTGAATCTTATGGCGGTTTTGCAGATATTCGAATTGACAATTTGAACAAACGCATGACAGGAAAATGGAACAATCGAGTTTTCAGATTGTTAGCAAAGTTTTTGATAAAAACAGTTTGGTACAGACGCACTAACGAAAAAAATAAATACCATTACAGCATTGGATTTGTCCTCATAGCCACCAAGTAGTTGTATGTTAGATTTTGTTCTGACCTGGTTTCAAGAGTTTTTTGTCTTCGACCCGAAGGCACCCATCATTTTTACAGAATTTTCATTTTGGGTATTCTTTGCCATTGTATTGTTCGTTGACAGTTTTGTCCATAAAAAAAGGAGTATTCGTCATGTATTTTTGTTTTTAGCAAGTCTATTTTTTTATTACAAAACAACTGGACTCTTTTTTGTACTCCTGTTGTTAACAGCTATTTGGGACTTTTTTATTGGGAAACTAATTTATACAACCAAAAAAAAGTCTACTAAAAAGGCATGGCTGACAGCTAGTGTCCTACTCAATTTGACAGTGCTATGTTATTTCAAATACGCTTACTTTTTTACCGATCTATACAACTCCGTTTTTGAGACCAACAATCATGTTTTTAATTATCTATCACATTGGAGTAATTCATTTTTCGGGACACAAATGGAAGTGGGTAAAATCATTCTTCCAATCGGCATTTCATTTTTTACCTTCCAAAGTATTAGCTACACAGTTGAGGTTTATCGCGGTCATCTAAAGCCTGTGAAACGTTTTACAGACTTCGCGTTTTTTGTAACTTTCTTTCCTCAATTGGTTGCGGGCCCCATCGTTAGGGCTACAGATTTTATACCTCAGTTATATAAAGAGTATCAACTTACACGTCATGAATGGGGTTTAGCAGTCTTTTGGATTCTTAATGGTTTGGTTAAAAAGGTTTTACTCGCAGATTTTATTGCCATCAATTTTGTCGATCGCGTTTTTCTTAAGCCTAATTCATATAGCGGAGTTGAAAATCTTTTTGCAATATACGGTTATAGTCTTCAGGTGTACGCCGACTTTTCAGGTTATACGGATATTGCTATTGGCATTGCATTGATCATGGGATTTCACCTCACCCAAAATTTCAACTCGCCATACAAGGCTGTCGATTTATCTGATTTCTGGCGCAGATGGCACATGTCATTATCAGGTTGGCTGCGCGATTATGTCTACATTCCTCTAGGTGGAAATAAAAAGGGTACTATTGCTTCATTGATCTGTATTGGAGTTTTTGTTGTCATAATCACGGCACTTTCTGGTTCGTGGTTGGTACTGGCAGTGAGCACGGCAACCATAGCTGCAAGTATGTTACTTGCCTTATCAATCAAGTCCTTTGCGTCATGGCTAACAACCAATATCAATCTAATGTTGACAATGTTAGTTGGAGGCTTTTGGCATGGAGCGAGTTGGAATTTTATTATTTGGGGAGGATTAAATGGACTTGGGCTGGTGTTTTTTAAAGGCTGGAAAACCATAAGTCCTTGGAAAAATAAAAACAAATGGTACAACCGAGCATGGGCAATTTTTTTGACGTTTACGTTTATCACATTTACCCGTGTATGGTTTAGAGCAGGTAGCAATACCTCGTGGAGCGATATGGATGCCACGCATGATATCAATTCAGAATTTTGGTCTGCAACTGATATGTTGGATCAGATTTTTTTCCACATGGACTGGTCACTTACACCACAAGTGCTAATTGGTTATTGGGATGTCATGCTGGTTTTTGTTGCAGGAATGATTATTCACTGGCTTCCATCGTCGTTCAAAGAAAAGTATCGAGCAAAATTCGCAGCAATGCCTATTTGGTTAATCGGTTTAGTAAGCTTTATTGCAATTATTTTGGTTTATCAAATAGTAAGTGCCGATTTGCATCCGTTCATTTATTTCCAATTCTAAAACCAATTTCACTTACACAATTAGCCTAACCATTTTATGAATTGCAGTGGCAAATACACCAGTGATTGATTTTTACAGTTCAATACAGAGAAGCGGAACAGCACTAATACACAAATCTAAACACCATAAAGGCACTCAATCCCAAAAAAAATGCCACTCCAAATGAGTGGCCTTTCTTAAAAATTTCATTGTTGATTAATTTGCTTTTGTCACTTTCAAAAGTTGGACTTCGAAAACAAGTGGAGAAAATGCTTTGATATCGCCCATGTCTTGTGAGCCATATCCCAGTTCTTGGGGAATATAAAGCAAGTAAGTGCTTCCTTCAGGCATCAATTGCATACCTTCTACCCATCCCGGAATCATTCTGCCACCAAGACCAAAAGTGATCGGCTCTTTTCCTTCACTGCTATCGAAGGTAGAACCATCCATAAGCGTTCCTTTGTAATGAACAGTGACGGAATCTAGTGGCCCTGGTTTTACTCCAGTACCTTCCGTTACTACTTTGTATTGAAGACCACTTGCAGTTTTTTGAACACCATCTTTGGAAGAGTTCGAAGTCATAAAATCTTCGCCAACTTTTTTCTTCTCGTCATTGCGTTTACTTACCATCTTTTGAAACTCTTGTTGCAGATACATCTCAGCTTCTTCTAGTTCCAAAGCCGGAACGCTGTCGCGGTGATCTTTGATACCACGAATAAACAGATCGTAATTGACCTCATTCAACTCCATGTTGGAGAAATTTTCACCGATAGAAACACCAAGTGCATAACTCATACTATCAATGGTGTTGGTCAATTTAACATCGCTTACCGATGTCTTGCTTTTACATGATGTGGTCATGGTAACTGCGACCGCCAGTGCTAAAAAAGAAAAGAAATATTTCATAGTTGTTTGTTTGTTCCGTTATGACAATCACGCAATCAAGATTGGAAACGGCGAGTTTTTTTTGGTATTTAAACAATTGCGGGCGCGAATGTAAGTCTATGTTGATTTTGAAACAACCATTGTGAACTTAAAACCATCTTGATATTTGTGTTACCATTAAAATTTATAAATATTTCACATGTTTTATCATTGTTACACCAAAAGTATTCATCAATTGGTGCAAACCATTTTATACCAATTTTACTTATAGATGGTCCAAACCATTTTATGAGTAACATTGATAAATGCCGTTTTGATTGATGTTTAGAATAATGCGTAGAAACGGTACTGGACCAATACATAAATCCAAACGGTATTATAACCGCTCCAAAGGCATTACCTTATCAAAATTCAACTTGGTTTTCGGAGCAATTTGAATTAAGTTTTAGACTACAAATCAAAGATTCAGGAAAAAACTGTTCGTTGACGGCAGAAGTTTACCTTTGCCCACTTTCGAAATTGCTCAGTTCTTACATGTCTACCCACAAAAAGCCTGCAATCCTATTTATATTGGTTACCGTATTGATTGACGCCATTAGTTTTGGCATCATCATTCCTGTGTTTCCAAAATTGATTATGTCAATGGAAAACTGCGACGAAAGTAGGGCAGCAGTAATTGGAGGATGGCTGATGTTTTGGTTTGCAATTATGCAGTTTTTTCTTTCGCCAGTGCTGGGAAGTCTTAGCGATCGTTATGGCCGAAGACCTGTTCTGTTATTATCACTTTTTGGATTTGGACTCGATTATATTTTGTTAACCTTTGCTCCTACTCTAGGATGGCTCTTCGCAGGTAGAATTATAGCAGGAGTAATGGGGGCCAGCTACACTACAGCAACAGCATACATTGCCGACATTAGTACATCCGAAACAAGAACCAAGTATTATGGAATGCTTGGAGCTGCATTTGGACTTGGTTTTATTATTGGTCCAGGTGTAGGAGGATTGCTTGCTCAGCTTGGAGTGAGAGTGCCATTCATAGCTTGCGCGATACTTTCACTTGCCAATTTTCTATATGGGTATTTTATTCTTCCTGAATCTCTAGATGCAAAACACAGAAGGCCTTTCGAATGGAAAAGAGCCAATCCCGTGGGTGCTTTTATGCATCTTATGAAGTACCGAACAATTCTTGGTTTAATGCTTTGTTTTTTCCTTTTGTATTTGGCTGCCCAAGCTGTGATGAGTAATTGGCAGTATTATACGATGTTGAAATTCGACTGGGACGAAAAAATGATTGGAATTTCAATCACTGCGGTTGGATTGTTGGTTGCTTTCGTACAAGGATTTCTTGTGAGGGTTGTCAATCCTAAAATAGGTAATAGCAATGCTGTTCTTTTGGGTTTAGCGCTATATGTAATTGGGATGTTGTCTTTTGGGCTCGCTCCCACTGGCACCTATATGCTCCTTGCTATTATTCCCTATTGTTTAGGTGGAATAAATGGACCGGCAATGCAAAGTATTATGACGGAAAATGTTCCTGCAAATGCTCAGGGAGAGTTGCAAGGCACTATTACAAGCGTACAAAGTGTAACTTCTATTATCGGACCACTTATGATGGCCGGGATATTTAACCATTACACCAAAATATCAAATGTGTATTTTCCTGGTGCAGCTTTTATTACAGGTGCAATTTTGATTTTTGTTGCTCTTATCATTGCGTATTTTTTTCTAAAAACGCATCCTCGACAAAAGGTTTAAAAGCACACTATATTTTTTCGTTTCAAATGATAGAATCAAAATACAAAGCCCTTTTTCTCGATCGCGATGGAGTAATCAATCACGATCCAGGAGATTACACAATTAGCCTTGAAGAATTTATCATTTTGCCTACTGTAGTTGACGCTCTAAAACTAGCCACTGACAAAGGATATCTGATATTTATTATAACCAATCAAGGAGGAATTGCTAAGGGACTTTACACCCATAATGAAGTTGCGAGGATGCATACTTTCCTTCGTCAGACTTGTGAAAAGGCCGGTGTTGATATTAAACACATCTATTATTCGCCCCATCATCCCGATTTCGGAAATTCACTCACACGCAAGCCTGAAAGTCTTTTAATAGAAAGAGCTATTGGGAGATATAAAATTGATCCTTCAAAAAGTGTAATGATTGGAGATAGAAATAGAGATGTAATTTGCGCAGAAGGAGCAGGTGTAAAAGGAATTTTGATAAAAACAAATGGCGATTTACTGCCACATGTAGAAGCTTTAGATTAAAAATAAATATGAGTTTTGTATTTCATAAGGGTGAGTACGTAACGGAAAACGCCGCTACTTTAACAAGGGACAATCGAGCCTTTCGTTTTGCTGATGGCTTTTTTGAAAGTATGCGAGTTATTAATGGAAAAGCATTGTTTTTTGAGAATCACTTTGCTCGTATTAAAGATACAATTAAAACATTTAAGTTTAATCCAGCAGAAAATTTTTCGATCGATTTACTCCGCAATCAAGTTCAAGGATTGTTGCAACGAAATAGTATTACTCAAGGAGGAAGAGTTAGAATTACGTTTTATCGCAAATCAACCGGTTTTTATTTACCTGCGTCTGATGATTTGGTTTATTACATAGAAACTGATCCAATGATGGACAATGAATTCTCTCCACATCCGGGCGGAAGAATTGTAGATCTCTACACAGATTTTAAAAAAGACGTTACAAAACTTTCGATTTATAAAACACTCAATTGTCAATTGTATGTGATGGCCGCAATAGCGGCAAGGGACAAAGGAATTGATGAGTCGTTAATTCAGAATAACAAATTTGCAATTATTGAATCTACATCATCAAATTTGTTTATTGTGTCTAATGGAGTTCTCTATACCCCTACTCTTGAAGACGGTTGTATTGCAGGAACCATGAGAATGAATGTTATCAATCTTGCATTGGATAATAAGATAAAAGTGTACGAATGCACACTCAATCCGCATAATCTATTAAGTGCTGATGAGATGTTTCTTACAAATGCTGTAAGAGGAATAGAATGGGTTGTTGCATATAGAACCAAACGATATTATAACGAAGTGTCTAAGAAGATCCTTACACTTCTGAATGAGGCTGCAGTTGTTTATAGCACAACACAAACAATCGAATGATTCTTGCTTATATGCTATAGAATTAATGATTTTTCCAATACTGTGAAATTTACTTTGAGATTACCCTTCGTATATAGATTGACATTCGTACTTTTTACTTTACCTATATTATCAGGAGCGCAGTCACAAGTTCAAGCTCCTCAGTTTACAGGAGGCGAAGCGGCAATGTTCAAATTTATAGCGCAAAATGTAGTTTATCCGAGCGAAGCAGTTGATGCCAATATTTCAGGGCGAGTTTATATAACTTTTATGGTAGAAATTGATGGAACAACTAATGGATTTGAGGTATATCGAGGGCTTAATCCATCTTATGGAATGAATGACGAAGCGTTGAGAGTAGCGAAATTATTGACCGGATTTCAACCGGCAATGGAAAATGGGACGCCCGTTCAATACAAAATTACCTTGCCGTTTAATTTTTGCTTGTGATGAAAAGCCCGCGAAATAATTTGCTGCCCACAAAAAAATGCTGAACTATCACTTCAGATATTTCGAAGTAAATAAATTTGGAATTACCACAAGTAATTCTACTTTTACAGACTATTATTTTAACCTTTAAACCTTAATCAAATGAAAATAAAATCCATTCTTTGGATAATGTCAACTCTTATCCTATTTACCTATTCATGTACCAAGAAGTGCGAGGAATCCGGCTCTCAGGGATTAAATACTGAATTATCCGGAGAATTAAAATCCATTGACCGTCCTATTGCCGTTCCAAAGGGAGATCCATACACCAAAGCTCAGGTTGATGAAATCGTAAAAAGGACCCATGAAAGCAACGGTGATTTTCGTTGGGAAATGGCTGAATTCGAACTGACATGGAGTGCAATTCAATATGGCGAACAAGCAGTTGCGGTGGGATATCAACCTCACAATGCAGGTGATATCTCTGAATCAATTCACACCATTAATATTCATGCAGGAGCATGGAAAGAAGTGCATGATGCTATCATTGATCTTGTTGTGCAAGGTTTAAAAGATAACGGTCGCAGTCCTCTCATGACCAATGATCTTATTATAGAAGATGATCAAACTCTACCGATTATTACTTTTAAACTCACAGACAAAAATGTATTAACCACTTTGCGTAACCTTAAAAATGTACGTTACATCGAACCGTTGGATTATGCATATGGAGATCTTTCAGAAAGATCTACCTCAGGATGCGGTGAATCGTCGCAAGCGCTAAATACTAGCGACTACACCATTACAACACCAAATGCGCTGCTCCCTTGGAACTTTGCAAGTAACAATATTGCGGAGTCTTGGAATAGTCCTGATGGACAAGGTATTACAATTGGGATTATTGACGCAGGAATCAACTCTTCACAAACACTTTTGGGAAGCCAATTTAATAGCGGCGAAAGTAATGTCGGCAGAACAGTCACCACTGACTTCACATTTGGGAATTCTGCTTTTACTTCATGTACACATGGCACTAGTATGAGTGGATTAGCTGTCGGCCCGAAAAACTCATTGGGTGCTACAACTGGTGTTTCTTTCAAAGCCAATCTTCACTTCATAAGAGGCTGCGAAGATGTTGTGTTAAACAAAGCAAGTGAGCGAACTGGGGTTAAAAATGCTCTTGTAAAAATGGGTGACAGAAACGATGTTAAAATTGTGAGTATGTCCATCGGAAGTCCATTTTACAGCAGTGTACTTGAAGATGGCGTAAACTATGCTCATGGAAAAGGAAAAATGCTAATGGCTGCAGCCGGAACTTCATTTAGCTGGACATCTTGGTGGGGAGTTGTTTATCCAGCAGCATTGACAAAATGCGTAGCTGTCACGGGAGTAAAAGAGAATGGCAATACATGTTCGTCTTGTCATGATGGATCGCAAGTAGATTTTACAATTACGATGGAAAGAAGCAGTAATAGTAATCGTAACTCCCTTTCTATAGGCGCATCAGGAACTAGTCCTAAATACATCGGAGGAAGTTCTGCTGCAACCGCAATTGCCGCAGGTATTGCAGCCAATGTTTGGTCGGTGAATCCAAATTTAAGTCGGGATCAGGTTTATAATTATTTATTGATCACCTCACAAAATTATCCAGGTACCAACTCTTATCTTGGTTATGGTAATTTGAATGGTGGTGCCGCAGTCACAGCAGCGCAACAGGCTTTGTAATCAAAGAATATTTTTTATATCCGCAATCATTGAACATCGATTTTCAGTGATTGCGGTTTTGTTTCTTTCTTAAAAGCGACGACAGAGTCTGTAGGTCATAAAAATAGCATTTGTAAATTGATCCAAAGGATACATTAGTAATTAACTATCCTAGGCCAAAATGAAATATACTTTGGTCCAAAAACAAGTTTGATTATTATGTTTTTAATGCCGAGTAATACAAATGTTCACAAAAGTCGAGAGAAACGAAGATTGGTCTGTTCACTTGTTCACTCGGTATTGATGCCGAAGCTACTCTCAAATAGTACAATGAGGCAAAGCTGATAATGGACTATATTGAATGTGCTAGCAGTATAACTACCTTGGCCCTGCTTATTCCAAATTGATGTTTAATAAAGAACTCGAAAGTCTCAAAATTGAAGCATTAAACAAAATGCAACTTGCTACAATTGATGCGGCAAAACCAAAAACGGACATATTACTACTCTCTCCTACCGGAACTGGAAAAACACTTGCATTTCTATTGCCATTGTTAAAAGGACTCGATAAATCTATAAACGGGGTTCAGGTCTTAATTTTAGTTCCTTCGCGCGAATTAGCTATTCAGATTGAGCAGGTATTTAAAAAGATGTCGACCGGATTTAAGATTAATTGTTGTTATGGCGGACATTCCACTCGTATCGAAAAAGCTAGCCTAAGCAGTCCTCCAGCGGTACTTGTTGGCACACCGGGAAGAATTGCATACCACACAAGAAATAATAATTTTGATGCTACAATCGTTCAAACTCTTGTTTTGGATGAATTCGACAAATCGCTCGAAGCGGGATTTCAAGAAGATATGTCAGAGATAATTGACGCATTGACAAACAGAAAAAGAAGTATTCTCACCTCTGCTACCCGAATGGCCGAATTACCTGAATTTATCGATATCAAAAAACCTGTTGTGTTGGATTTTTTGGGTAAAGGAGCTATTGAAAAATCGGCACTAAAATTAAAATATCTTCAAGCAGATAATGCAGACAAACTTGAGTTGGTTTTTAATCTTATCTGTTTTCTCGGAAATAAGTCAACTATTATATTTTGTAATCATCGCGAAGCAGTTGATCGAATAGGTGAGTTATTATCAAAAAAAGGACTTACTCACTGTGTGTTTCATGGTGGTATGGATCAAGACGACCGCGAGAAGGCGCTTATCAAATTCAGAAATGGCACCCATCGATTGCTAATAACTACCGACTTGGCATCTCGAGGTCTTGATATACCGGAGATTGAAGCGATCGTTCATTATCAGCTTCCGGTAACATTTGAAGTTTTTACACACCGCAACGGACGCACTGCTAGAATGAATGCCGAGGGGACAGCCTATGTGCTACTTTCTTTGACCGAACAAATTCCGCCATTTATAAAAAACACTATTGAAAAAGTAGTTTTGCCACAGAAACTCTCACTACCTCCTAAAACTGAATGGCGAACCCTCTATTTTGCTGAGGGGAAAAAAGATAAAATTAGCAAGGTCGATATTGTTGGTCTACTGCTTCAGAAAGGTAAGTTAGCAAAAGATGAACTTGGGCTTATTGAAGTGCTGGATAAGCAATCGTTTGCTGCGGTAAAAAGCAACAAAATTGATCAGGTACTCAAGCTTCTAAAAGATGAAAAGATGAAAGGAAGAAAGTTTAAAATGGGGATTTCTGAATGACTGAAATAGACCATTCATAAGTGGTATTTTTGGAAGGTTATTATCATTAGAATTCTGTTAAACGTATACCTATATAAGAGAAAGCCCGTGTTACTAAATATCAAAACGGGCTTTCTACTATTTATGCGAATTACGCTTCCGACTGCTATCGCAAAGAAAGCGATAAGTATTTTCATCCTATGAAATTCGTTATCTCCCGCGCAAAGCCACATGTTATAGCCAATGGTAGGAAGACCGTTTCAACAACAACGACCGACCTAAAATATAAACATTAAAACAAAGACAAACCCTTTTTGACAGGTGACCAACATACAAATCATATTGCAATGGGACCGCGAATAATGTGACACTCCTACCAACCCGATGTTTTTTTTTCTGCCACCGCACTTTTTTAAAAACAATTTTAGCCAGCCGCACAATGGGCACATTTGGTTTTGCCCCAACCGCACAAGCCGACCCTTCAGCAAAACCAAAAAGCCTGTCCCGATTTTTTTTCGGGAAGCCGTTTTTTAGCCAACGCTCCGACTTAATAATGTAATTTGGCAACCGAATAAATAAAGAAAATATTAAATGTCAGAAGACCAAAAGAAACAACTTGAACAACAGCTTTGGAATATAGCCAATACGCTGAGAGGTAAAATGAATGCGGACGAATTTCGTGATTATATTTTGGCTTTATTTTCTATAAATACCTTGCCGAGAAAATGGAAATTTATGCAAACACCATTTTAAAAACCGACAAAATTAAATACAAAACAATAAAAGATAGTACAGACGCCATTAATGGCATCTCAACAGGCAAAGAATATATTGAAGCCATCAAAGAGGAATCGTTGGAGAAATTGGGCTACTTCTTAAAACCTTCTGAACTGTTTAGCGAAGTTGCCAAACGTGGCAACAGTGACGTGGAAGGTGAAAATAATTTTATACTTGAAGACCTGCAAAAAATCCTGAACAATATCCAACTCTCAACAATGGGAACGGACAGCGAAGAAGATTTTGACAACTTGTTTGAGGATATGGACTTGAACAGCACAAAATTGGGCAAAACTCCCGAAGCAAGAAATGAAATTATTGCAAAGGTGCTATCCCACCTTGACAAAATTGATTTCAAACTGGAGCAAACCGAACTGGATGTGTTGGGCGATGCTTACGAATACCTGATTGGACAATTTGCCAGTGGTGCAGGAAAAAAAGCAGGTGAGTTTTATACACCGCAGGAAGTGAGTAAAGTATTGGCAAAAATAGTAACCACAGGAAAAAGTAAACTCAAATCGGTTTACGACCCCACTTGTGGTTCGGGTTCGTTGTTGCTTCGTGTGGCAAAGGAAGTGGAAGATGTCAATAATTTTTACGGACAAGAAATGAACCGCACCACTTACAACCTTGCCCGAATGAATATGATTTTACACGGTGTGCATTACCGCAAGTTTGATATTAAACAAGAGGACACGCTTGAACACCCACAACACTTAGGAAAAACTTTTGAAGCCATTATAGCCAATCCGCCTTTCTCTGCGCAGTGGAGTGCAAACCCTTTGTTTACGAGCGATGACCGTTTTAGTCAATACGGTAAATTAGCCCCAGGCAGTAAAGCCGATTATGCTTTTGTGCAACACATGGTGCATCATTTAGCAGAAAATGGAACAATGGCAATTGTTTTGCCTCACGGAGCTTTGTTTAGAGGTGGTGCAGAACAACACATTCGTAAATACTTAATTGAGGACAGAAATTATTTAGATGCCGTTATTGGTTTGCCTGCTAATATATTTTACGGAACAAGTATTCCAACTTGTATAATGGTTTTCAAAAAGTGTAGAGAACAACCCGAAGATGTATTATTTATAGATGCCAGCAATGATTTTGATAAAGTAAAAACACAAAATATATTGCGAGATGAACACATCAATAAAATAGTTTCTACCTATCGCAACAGAACAGAAATTACAAAATACAGCAAGGTTGCAGAGACGCAATTCATTGCTTCTCAAGACTACAACCTTAACATACCAAGGTATGTAGATACGTTTGAAGCAGAAGATAGTATTGATATAAATGCCATTGCAAAGGAATTAAAAGACTTAGAAATGGAAATGAAAAATACGGATAAGAACTAGCTTTATTTTGTAAAGAACTAAATATCTCAACTCCTTTTTAAAATTATACACAATGAAATCAGAAGAAATTAAACAGCTATTTACCCAATTTGAAGCAGCAGCAGCAGAATTAGAGGGCGTTGAGTGTTGGAGTGCTCGAGAACTACAAGATTTATTAGGTTACAGTAAGTGGGAAAACTTTGAAAAGGTAATACAAAAGGCGAAAGATTCGTGTAAAAATGCAGGTGAGGAAGTAGCGTATCATTTTCCTGACATCAGGAAAACGATACCAATGCCAAAAAATGCTGAAAAAGAAATAGATGATATTCT
>Ga0105048_10009851_pt1 | contig 15150 bp, 11 predicted proteins | sample MAT05_FD_78382 | JGI IMG/M metagenome (GOLD analysis project Ga0105048, IMG submission 78382) | Freshwater microbial communities from Lake Fryxell liftoff mats and glacier meltwater in Antarctica - MAT-05 | ecosystem: Environmental > Aquatic > Freshwater > Ice > Liftoff microbial mat | place... | reverse complement strand
CGTTGACCTCGGTCGGGTTCGCCGACAGCTGGTACGTCCGGCTCTTGCAGATGGTTTTCACCAGCGCCTTGAGGCTGTACTTGTTCTCGACCAGGTTGGCGGCCAGGGCGTCGAGCAGCTCGGGGTTGCTCGGCGGGTTCGTCACCCGCATGTCGTCGAGCGGATCGACGATCCCCTTGCCGAAGAAGTGCGCCCAGTAGCGGTTGGCGACGGCCTTGGCGAAGAACGGGTTCTTCGGCCCGACGAGCCAGTCGGCGAACCGCTGGCGGGGGTCTTCGTCGGCCCCGGGGGTCATCGGCTCGGCGTCGAGCGGCTTCATGTCGGCCGTCTTGCCGGTCCGCTTGTTCTGCACGCTCCCGGCCGACTTGACGAACAGCACCTGCTTGCCGGTCTGCCCGTTGTTGTTCGTCTGCCCCGGCACCTGGACGGTCTTCTTCCCGACCCGGCCGAAGAACGCGGCCACTCCCCAGTAGTCGTCCTGGGTCCACTTCTCGTACGGGTGGTGGTGGCAGTTGGCGCAGGCGAGGCGCTGGCCGAGGAACACCTGCGACACGTCGTCCACGAAGTTTTCGGGCGTCTGGACTTCGCGGTACCAGAAGGCCGGCGGGGCCTTCGTCTCGTCGCCGACCGCGCAGACGATGTCGCGGACGAAGGCGTCGTAGGGCTTGTCGGCGGCGACGGCCTCACGGATCCAGGTGTGGAAGGCGAACGTCCCGTAGGCCCGGTTCGGCTGGTTCCGCCGCTTCACCCGCAGCACGTCGGCCCACTTGTTGGCGAAGAAGTAGGCGTACTCGGGGGTTTCGACCAGCCGGTCCACCAGCTTGTCGCGCTTGGCCGGGTCTTTGTCCGCGGCGAAGGCGGTGACGGCGGCCGCGTCGGGCAGGGTGCCGGTGATGTCGAGGTGGGCGCGGCGGGCGAACTGCTCGTCGGTGCAGACCTCCGACGGGGCGATGCCGAGGTCGCGCCACTTCTTGGCCGCGTGGGTGTCCACGACCGTCTTGGCGGCGAAGTCGAACGCCGGGGCGTCGCCGGGCCGGGGGACGACGGCCCGGAACACGGTCACGTTCCCTTGGTAGCGGATCATCACCGCCGCCTGCCCGGTGATCGCCTGGGTGTTGACCAGCCCGGCCTCGGTCACGGTGGCGACCTCGGTGTCGTTGCTCTCGAACTGCGTCCGCCGGGTCACGTCCTCGACCTGCCCGTCGGAGTAGTGTGCGTAGACGGCGAGCTGCTGGCGGGCCTTGCGGTCGATGGTGCGGGCCTCGGGGACGACGCTCACCCGCGTCACCACCGGGTCGGTGGCCTTGCCGTAGGGCAGGCCGGACGCGACCCACCGGCGGACGACCTTGTACTCCTCGCCCCCCGGCTCCATCTTCTTGCCGCCGCCGTGCGGGGCCTGCCCGGTCGCTTTCATCAGCAGCAGGCTGGCGTCGGGGTTAGCCGGAAACACGCGGCGGCCGCGGGCTTCCTTCAGGAGGTTCTCGAAGTCGTACGGCGGGTCGAAGCCGAGGAGCGACAGGCGAAACCCGTTCTGCCCCTGAATCTTCCCGTGGCACCCGCCGCTGTTGCACCCGAGCTTGGTCAGCACGGGGACGACCGCGTTGGCGAAGTTGATCGGCAGGGGGGCGTCCATCGCCTCGGCGGTGACGGGCACTTTCACGGTCGTGCCGTTGACGGTCGCGGTGATCTCGGCGGTGCCGTTGGCGAGCGGGTGGACGCGGCCGTCGGCGGCGACGCGGACGACCTTCGGGTCGGACACGCTGTAGGTCGCGGCGGCGGTCAGATCGACCTCGCGGCCGTCGGCCCGCTTGCCGGTGAGGAGGAGTTGCGGGGCGTCGTCGGTCCCGCGGAGCTTGAGCGCCGCCGGGTACGGGGCGACCGACGTGATGGGGGGATCGGCGGCGGCCGCCGCCCCGACGACCCCGAAAGTGAGAAGTGCCGTGAGCAGGCGGGTCATGGGAGTATCCTGAGTCAAAACGCGCCGGCCGCGGCGGGGTGGGGAATGGGCCGCGGCCGGCGGCGAAGGTGGGTTCCGGGCGGCGTCACTTGACCCGGACGCAGGTGAGCCTGGTGTTGTCCGGGTCGGTCAGGGTCATGTTGTCGCCGTCGATCTTGGCGCTCGTGCGGGCGCGTTCCTTGTTCTTGCCGAACATCCCGCCGCCCTTGCCGTCCTGCATCTCCTTCGGCATGTCGTAGAACTCGACGCCGTCGCCGGAGAGCAGCTTGTACTTGCACGACATCGTCGTCTTCTCGGTCCCGCCTACCAGCAACTTCTGCATCGCCGGGTCGGAGGATTCTACGCCGATGGCGACCGTCCCGTCGGGGCGGAAGTCGAAGAAAAGGTACGCCTTGGCCGACTCCAGCGTCTTGGCCTGCTGGTCGATCCCCGGGCCGGAGACGAACTTCCACTTGCCCTCGATCTTGCCCTTGTTGTTCGAGCTACAGGCGGTGGCGGTCAGCGCCAGGGCGCAGACCGCCAGGTACAAAACTTTGCGGAGGGCGGGCGTCATCGGGTCTCCCGAAACGGGGGGCCGCCCGGGCCGGTCGAAGGAGAGAGCCGTTCGTGAACCCGGCCCGGGTTCGGGTACCGTTGTACCGCCCCGGGCCGGGAAACTCTAGTACGTTCGGGCGGGTTCTCAGCCCAACAGCTCGCGGGCCGGGTCGCGGTCGTCGAGGACGTACATCGGCCGGCCGGAGCCGTTCGGGAAGGTGATCGACGGGTCGATGCCGAGCGCCCGGTAGATCGTGCCCAGCACCTGCGACGGGGTGTACGGGCGGTCCTTCGGCCGCTCGCCCTTGGCCGTGCTGGCCCCGACCGCCTGGCCCATCGCCAGCCCGCCGCCGGCGACGAGGGCGCTCATCACCGGTGCCCAGTGGTCGCGGCCGCCGCTCATGTTCACCTTCGGGGTGCGGCCGAACTCGCCCCACATCACCGTCACCACGTCGTCCTGCATCCCGCGGTCGTGCAAGTCCTGGATCAGGTTGGCGATCCCGCGGTCCACCTGCGGGAGCTGCTTCTTGAGGCTGGTGAAGTTGCCGCTGTGGGTGTCCCACCCGCCGATCGAGAGCGTCACGCACCCGACCCCGGCCTCGACCAGCCGGCGGGCGGTCAGGAACTGCTCGACCCCCTTGTACCGCTCGCGGGTCTTGGCGTCCTCGTTCTCGGTCTTGAGCGCGTCGCGTACGACCCCGGCCGTGACCATCTCGATGGCCCGCTCGGTGTAGGCGTCCAGCCCCTTCATCGTGCCGGTCGCGTCGATCTCGCGGCGGGTGTCGTCGAAGGTGTCGAGCAGCCCCTTGCGGCGGTCGAGGCGGTCGGCGGTCACGTTGTTGGCGAGCTTGAGGTTGGCGTTCCCCTGGCCGCTCGGGGTGAACGGCCGGTGGGCGACGCCGAGGTAGCCCGGCTCCGTCCCGCGGCTCATCCCGCGCAGGCTGACGAACGGCGGCACCGGCCCGCTGCCCACGCCCGAGAGCTTCGACACGACCGACCCGAACGAGGGGTGGTCGGCGATGCGGTTGATGCGGTCCGGGTAGCCGGTCATGACGGCCGAGTCGGAGTGTTCGTCCACGGCGACGATCGAGCGGACGGCGGCGAGCTTGTCGAACATCTTCGCCTGCATCGGGAAGTGCTCGCTGATCTGGACGCCGGCGACGTTCGTGTTGATCGGCTTGAACTCGCCGCGGAACTCGACCGGGGCGTCCGGCTTGAGGTCGTACATGTCCATGTGCGACGGGCCGCCGGGCAGGTAAATCATGATCGCCGACTTCTGCGACCGCGACGCCTGCTTCTTGGCGGCGACGGCGGCGTTGGCGCGGAGCATGTCGGCGAGGGTCAGGCCGGCCCCGAAGGCCCCGACCTGGAGGAAGTTCCGACGGGAGACGCCGTCGCAGAACGACTGGGACGAGCCGAGGAATTGCAGCATGAGAGGCTCCCGAACGAGGCGTGAGAGGGAAGGTGGGAAGGAACCGGACTGCGGGCCGACTGTTGGCGGTATCGAGGCAGGAACCACGGGAGGGCGACAGGCGCGTGCCGATGGGTGGGGCAGGCGTCTGTTGGGGTCGCGTGGCGAGCGTTCGGTCGCCCCGCCGCTCACGCGACTCCCAGAATCTTCATCTTCTTTCGACCGGGCGTCAACAGAAATTCGGGAATTGCGCCGCGCGGGCGTAACGGACGGTAATTGGAGCTACGCGATTCACGGCCGCAGGCCGGATAGTCGCCTTTCGCTCCGCGAAAGGTTGCTCGACCTCTCGCGGAGCGAAAGGCGACTATGGCGCGACCGCGTGACACAACGTTATTGGAGCTGGGCGGGCAAAGCCCAGGGATAGCGATCCCTGGGCTTTCGCTCCGTAGTTGCGACCGTCGGCCGCTCGTAGGGAATCACGTACTTCACGATGAACACGAAGAACGCGAGGGTGGCGGCCATGTCGAAGAAGTGGAAGACCTCGTGGTAGCCGACCCGGACGGGGGCGTCGCTCAGGTTCGGCCATTGGGTCAGCTCGCAGGCCGCGCCGGCCGAGTAGAGGGCGGCCCCGGCCCACACCCAGTTCATCCCCCGCCACCCGACCACCCGGTAGTAGTGGTACACGGGCAGGACGCCGAACCACCCCATGCCCAGGTAGAGGCCGACGACGGCGGCGTGCGGGGCCTTCGGGAAGAGCCACAGGCAGGCGATCGAGGCCGCGGCCAGCCCCCACAGGATGCGCAGGAACCACCGCCCCAGCCCGCCGCCGAGCAAGATCAGGATGCACGGCGTATTCGTCCCGGCGATGAGCAGGGAAATCGCCGACTGGTCGATCTTCTGAAAGAAGCGGAATTCGTCCGGGTTGGCAGTCCGCGAGTACGGCACGCCGTGGAACACCCCGCTGGCGAGGTACATGAACACCATCGACGCCCCGAACACGGCGACGGCGACCCTTCGGCCCGGCTTCCCGTGCGTGAGGCGGACGAGGACGAGGGTGGCGTAGGCGGCCCACAATGCGGTCAAGAGGTGGGAACCGGAACTGACCGGGTCGCGTAACTCCATGCCGAAAAACTCCCGGATGCGTTCGCGGCCGGCGGCGGGGACCGTGGGAGAGCAGACCCCGCCGCCATCGGCCGATACGGTCATTCTTGTTCTATCGCGGCTCGAACGTCTTGTGGCACGGGTCTCTGACCCGTGCGGGCTACACGGGTCAGAGACCCGTGCCACAAGATTTCAATGCAGAGAACGACTGGACACGATTGTTATGCGATCTCGCCTCGCCTTCGGCCTTCCCAAATGTTGACGCGGCGGGGCCGGGGTGCGAAACTGCACCCACCCGCCCGCCGCCCCCGTCCCGGACCCGCCGCCATGACGCACCGCCTGCTCATCTCTCCAGCCCTGTTCGCCGCGATGGTGGTACTCGCCGGCGGGGTCGCGGGCCAACCCCCCGCCGCCGACGTGGTTGCCGTGTTGAAGGGCCACACCGAGGCCGTGGACGCCGTCGCCGTCAGCCCCGACGGGACGCTGATCGCCACCGGCAGCTTCGACAAGACGGTGCGACTGTGGGACGCGACGACCGGGAAGGAAGTCCGCACCTACGGCGGGGCGGCGGGGCACAAGGGGCAGGTGCTCGCCGTCGCGTTCACCCCGAAGGGCGACCAGCTCGCGTCCGGCGGGGCGGACAACGCCGCCCTGGTCTGGGACGTGCCGACGAGCGCCCCGGGCAAGGCGTTCGCCCACTCGGGGGCGGTCACGCGGGTGGCGGTCACGGCCGACGGCAAGACGTTCGCGGCGGCCGGCGGCGACGGCGTCATCAAGCTCTTCCCTCTCGGCGAAGAGAAGGGGGCGCTCGACCTCAAGGGGCACGTCGGGGCGGTCACGGGCGTCGGCTTCACCGCCAACAACCAGTTCCTCGTCTCGACCGGGGCCGACAACACGGTCCGCTTCTGGACCCCGGCCGATGGCAAAGGGGTCGCCAAGTTCGGGGCCGGCAGCGCCGCGATCACCGGCTTCGGCGTCAACCCGAACAACCAAACGGCGTACACGACGAATGCGGCCGGCGAGTTGATATTCTGGCCGCTCCCGCCCGCCGCGCCGAAGCTGCCGCCGGCCTTCCTCGTCGCCAGCGCCCCAGCTGCCGTCGCCCTCGAACTCGCGGCCGCGAAGTCCGGGGCGCTGCTCCCCGGCACGCCGGCCCGGGTGGTAACGGTGGGCGTCGGCCGAGTCGCCGGCCTCGCGGTGTCGCCCACCGGCGACCGGGTCGTGACCGTCGGGCCGGGCAAGGAGGCGACGAGCTGGAACGCCGGCAGCGGCGCGAAGGAGAAGGCATTTGAGGCCGGCGGGGACGCCACGTCCGCCGCGATCTCGAAGGACGGCCAGCGCGTCGCGGTCGGCGGGGCGGACGGGACAGTGAAGGTGTACACGACGGGCGACGGCAAGCTGGTCGGGTCGTTCGCGGCCGGTGCCGTGGCGGTCGATCTCGCCTTCCACCCGACCAACCCGGCGCTCGTCGGCGTGCTGGCCAACAAGAGCGCGGTCGCGTGGAACGTGGCGTTCGTGCCGGGCCAACCGGTGCCGGCCGAGTTCGGCCGGGCGATCCAAACGTACCCGCACCCGGCCGCCGTGACCGGCGTTGCGTTCACCGCCGAGGGGTTGTTCTTCACCGCGTCGGATGACAAGCAGGCCCGCCGCTTCCGCGTCGCGTCCGACGGCCCGGTCAAGACCCTGCCGCACCCGAACCTGGTCGATGCCGTGGCCTTCGACGAGACGGGCACCCAGCTCGCCACCGGCTGCCACGACGGCATCCTCCGCATCTGGGACGTGGCGAAGGCCACGCCGCTCAAGACGATCACGGCCCACGTCCAGACAATGCCGCAACCGACCCCGAACCCGATCTACGCCGTCGCCTGGGCACCGGGCGGCAAGCAGGTACTGACGGCCAGCTACGACAAGACGCTCAAGCTGTGGGACGTGGCGGGCGGAACCCTCGTGAAGGAGTTTAAGGCCGCTCTGGAGCCGGCCCCGGGGAGCAAGGTCGAGCCGCCCAAGGAGCCGGTCGGCCACCGCGACCAGGTGTTCAGCGCGGTCTTCACGAAGGACGGCAAGCAGTTCGCGTCCGGGTCGAGCGATCGGACGGCGAAGCTGTGGGACGTGGCCGCGGGCAAGGTCGTCCGCGACTTCCCGAACCCGGACGAGAAGGCGGCCCTGCCGGGCGAGCCGCCGCCGTCGCACCCCGGCTGGGTGCAGGCGGTACGGTTCACCCCGGACGACAAGTTCCTAGTGACGGTCGGCCCGGCCCCGCGCTACCGGGGCTATTTGGCGGTCTGGAGTGTCGCCGACGGCAAGCGCGTGTCCGGCGGCGAGCGCGACGCCGGCCCGCTGCACGGCGTCGCGGCGTACCCCGACGGGTCGAAGCTGGTCCTCGGCTGCGGGCTGAAGTCCCGCACCGCCTCCGACGCCGACGGGCTGGTGATTAAGATGCCGGGGAGATAAAAGTCAAATCGGAACGCGGATGACGCGGGATGAGACCCCGCGGATCACAACCGGATCAGAAAGAATTCTTGGTCTGATCCTGCCTTTCATCCGCGGGGTCTCATCCCGCGTCATCCGCGTTCCGATTTCGGTCCCCCCTCATGACCAAGACCATCTTCTTCGACTTCGGCAACGTCGTCGGGTTCTTCGACCACGGCCGGGCGGTCGCGCGGCTCGCCGCGTTCACCGAGATGCCGGCGGTCGAACTCGCCCTCGCCCTGTATGGCGGGCCGGTCGCCGACGACTACGAGTGCGGCAAGCTCGCCACCGCCGAGTACGTCCGCGAAGCGCTCTTGAACGGCCGGCTCAGTTGCACCGCGGCCGACTTCCTCGACTGCTACACCGACATCTTCTGGCCGAACCCCGAGGTCTGCGACCTCATCCCGTTCTTGAAACCGCACCACCGGCTGGTGCTCGCGTCGAACACGAACGACGCCCACTACGCCCGCTTCGGCCGCGACTTCGCCGCGGTGCTGGGCCACTTCGACCACCTCGTCGTGTCGCACCACGCGACCGCCCGCAAGCCGCACCCGGAGTTCTTCGCGTACGCGCAGCACTTCGCGGAGGCCGCCCCCGCCGAGTGCCTGTTCGTGGACGACCTGCCGGTGAACGTCGAGGCCGCCGAGCTCGCCGGGTGGCGCGGGATCGTCTACCGGGCCGACGGGACGCTCGCCGAGAAGTTGCGGGCGGCGGGTGTTCAGTTCGACTGAGCCGGTCGATACAACAACGGTAGGTCGGGCCGAGTCTTCGAGGCCCGACAGGGCGACTGGGAGGGCGGGATGGACATTCTGGAGCAGGCCGACCCCGAGGTGTACGCGGCGATCGGCAAGGAGCGGGTGCGGCAGCAGGACGGCCTGGAGATGATCGCCAGCGAGAACTACGCCAGCCCGGCGGTCATGGCGGCGCAGGGGTCGTGCCTGACGAACAAGTACGCCGAGGGCTACCCCGGCAAGCGGTACTACGGCGGGTGCGAGTTCGTGGACGTGGCCGAGCGGCTCGCCATCGACCGGGCGAAGCAGCTGTTCGGGGCCGACCACGTCAACGTCCAGCCGCACTCGGGCGCGCAGGCGAACATGGCCGTGTTCCTCGCCTGCCTCCAGCCCGGCGACACGATCCTCGGCCTCGACCTCGCCCACGGCGGCCACCTGACCCACGGCATGCGGCTCAACTTCTCGGGCAAGTACTTCAAGGTCGCCAGCTACGGCGTCCGCCGGGACGACCACCGGATCGACTTCGACCACCTCGCGGCCCAGGCCCGCGAGCACAAGCCGAAGCTCGTCATTGCCGGGGCGAGCGCCTACCCGCGCACCCTCGACTTCGCCAAGTTCGCCGAGATCTGCAACGAAGTCGGCGCGTTGTTGATGGTGGACATGGCCCACGTCGCCGGCCTCGTCGCGGCCAGGCTCCATCCGGACCCCGTGCCGCACGCCGCGTTCGTCACCAGCACCACCCACAAGACCCTGCGCGGGCCGCGCGGGGGCATCATCCTGTGCCGCCAGGAGTGGGCCGACAAGGTGAACTCGGCCGTCTTCCCCGGCGTCCAGGGCGGGCCGCTCATGCACGTCATCGCGGCGAAGGCGGTGGCCTTCAAGGAGGCCCTGCTGCCCGCCTTCACGACCTACTCGGCCCAGGTGATCGCCAACGCGAAGGTGCTGGCCGAAGAACTGATGCGGGCCGGGTTCCCGATCGTCTCCGGCGGGACCGACAACCACCTGATGCTGGTCGATGTCACGGCGAAGGGCGTGACCGGGAAGCAGGCCGAACACGCCCTCGACGCGGCCGGCATCACCGTGAACAAGAACATGATCCCGTTCGACCCGCGCAAGCCGTTCGACCCGTCCGGCGTCCGGATCGGCACCCCGGCGCTGACCACCCGGGGGATGAGGGAGGCCGAGATGCGCCGGGTCGCCGCGTGGATCACCGAAGTCCTCGCCCGCCACGACGACCCGGCCGTCGCCGCCCGGGTTCGCGGCGGGGTGTTGGACCTGTGCCGCCAGTTCCCGGCCCCGGCCTCAAGCAGCGGATTGTGAGGAGTAAGACCCGGGCGGCGGCGCGGCGTACCGCCGCCCGGAACCGCGAGTGTTACGAGTTAAGCGGTTGCGGGTTTTAGCCCCGGAGGGGCGTGGGAACGTAGCCAGGGGTGGAGCGCAGCGCAACCCCTGGCGGGCCGACGGTAGAACGGGTGTAGGGTTGGTCGGGTGGTTGGCCGCGCGTCCAGGGGTTGCGCTCGAAGACTCGCTCCACCCCTGGCTACGTTCCGCCGCCCCTCCGGGGCTAAAACCAACCAACCGCGTCACTCGTAAGAGTTATCAACTGTCCACCGTCCACGCGACACTTTCCCGGAGGCCGCAAGGTGGGGGCCGTCGTCGTACTCGCCTGTTGCTTCCTGCTCCTGCTGCCGGTCGCCCTGTTCCTCCTCACCGCCATCTTCCGGCTCGCCTGCCGGCTGTGCGGGCTGCCGACGCCGTCGGTCCTGGCCGCCGCCGGCATCATGCTCGTCAACTTCGTCGCCGACGCCGTCGCCCTCGCCGTCCTCGAAGAGAGCGTGTGGGTTGTGGCGAAGGAGATGAACGTGCCGCGGTGGGAGTCGTGGCTCGTCACCCGGTTCCTCGACCTGCCGGTCGATCTCGTCATCTCGTCCGGGCTGCACGCCGGCCTCATGGGGATCAAGTTCGGCAAGGGGATCGAGGTCTGGTTCGTCCAGCGGTTGATCCAGCTCTCGGTCGTCGCCGTGGTCGCGTTCGTGGCCGCCGTCGTCTACCTGATCCAGGGCAACTGATGACCGGCTACTTCGCCACCTGCGCCCGCGGCCTCGAACCCGTGCTGGCCGGGGAACTCGACGACCTGGGCGCGGCCGACGTGACCCTCGGCCGCGGCGGGGTGACGTTCCGGGGCGACGCGGCCCTGCTCTACCGGGCGAACCTCTGGCTCCGCACCGCCGTGCGCGTCCTCCGCCCCGTCCTGGAAGCCGAGGTCCGCTCGCCGGACGAACTATACGACGCCGTCCGCACGATTAACTGGGCCGACTTCCTCACGCCGGGGCACACGCTCGCGGTCGATTGCAACGTCCGCGACTCGGCCATCACGCACTCGCTGTACGCCTCGCGCCGGGTCAAGGACGCGATCTGCGACCAGTTCCGCGAGCGCCTGGGCGTCCGCCCGAGCGTCGATCCGGAGCGGCCGATGGTCGGGCTGAACCTGCACGTCTTCCGCGACCGCGCCACCCTCAGCCTCGACAGCTCGTGGGACTCGCTCCACAAGCGCGGCTACCGCCCGGTCCAGACCCGCGCCCCGCTCAACGAAGCGCTCGCCGCCGGCTTGCTCCTCCGCGCCCGCTGGGATCCGACGACCCCGCTCGTCGAACCGCTGTGCGGGTCGGGGACGTTCTGCATCGAAGGGGCGTGGCTGGCCCTGAACCGGCCGCCCGGCCTGACGCGGCCGTGGTTCGGCTTCCAGGGCTGGCCGTCGTTCGACCCGTACTTGTGGGCCGCGATCCGCGACGACGCCCGCCGCGGCATGCGGCCCGCCCTCGCGACGACGATACGCGGGTCCGACGTGCGCGGCGACGCCGTCGAGTTCGCCCGTGGCAACGCGGCCGCGGCCGGCCTGGGCGACGTGCTGCGCTTCGACCAACTCGACGTGACAGACGCCCGCCCCCCGGACGGCCCGCCGGGAACGGTAATCTGCAACCCGCCCTACGGCGAGCGCCTCGGCGACGAGCAGGAGTGGGTCGGCCTCTACCGCGCCCTCGGCGACGCCTTCGGCACCCACTGGCGGGGCTGGCGGGCGCTGGTGTTCACCGGCAACGACTGGCTCGCCCGCAAGGTCGGCCTGCGCGTGAAGTCGCACGTCCCGTTCTTCAACGGGAAGATCCCCTGCCAGCTCTGGGAGTACGAGACCGAGGGGTAAGCAGCGATTCCCAGTCGAGCTGACAACGGCCCGGGTGGTGCGTTATCCTGGAGCAACAGGCAACCGGCTCGGTAGCGAGATTACTCATGTCGAGCATCACCGTCAGTTTGCCCGCGGAAACGGAACGGACTCTCCGCGCGAAAGCCGTCACTCTCGGTTTGACGCTGGAAGGCTATCTCGGCCGCCTGGCCGAGCAGGACGCCTCGAACGGCAGCGCGGCCCGCGAAGCACGTTTCGACGAGATCGTTGCCCCGGTCCGGAAAGCGTTCCGCGAATCCGGGATGACCGACGACGACATCACTGACCTCGTTCAAGAAGCCCGCGAAGACGTGTGGCAAGAAAAACGCGCCCGGCAGAAGTCGTGACGCCTACGCGGGCGGTCTTCGATGCCGTCGTCTTCGTTCAGTCTCTCGCAAATCCGGACGGCCCGGCTGCCGCGTGCTGGCGGCGCGTCCTGGCCGGCGAGTTGACGCACTTCGCCAGCGACGACACGCTCGCCGAACTCGCCGATGTCGTCTCCCGTCCGAAAGTCGCCAAGCGGCTCGGATTCGACGCCGAGATTGCCCGAACCTTCCTCGACGCGGTGAGGCGCGCGTCCACCGTGATCGGCGACGTACCCGCCCGCTTCACCTATCCGCGCGACCCGAAAGACGAGCCGCTCGTCAATCTCGCGCTCGCGGCCGGGGCACGCTTTCTCGTGACCTGGGATAACGACCTGCTCGATTTGATGAAAGTAGGGGACGCGGCCGGCGAAGCTCTCACAACACACGCGCCCGACCTGGCGATCCTCACCCCGCCAGAGATGATGCGCTTGCTGCGGGCCACTATTCCAGAGCCGTAGGCACATCGACCGGCCGCCCTACCCCGTTCGTCCCCCGGCGGCGGATTCGCTAGGATGACCCGACCGCCCGCAGCCGCCGGCGGCCCCACGCCCCGCGACCGGATTCCATGCGCCAGAACGCCTACAACACCGTCTTCTTCCTCCTCCTCGCCGGCGGCGTGACCGCCCTCTGGTGGTACGCCGGCGAGAACTGGCTGCCCAAGCAGGACCGGCCGAAGCAGGACGCGGCCGAGAAGAAGGCCGAGGCCGACGCCAAGGCGAAGGCCGCCCCGCCGGTCAAGCCGACGCCCGAGGCGGTCGCCGCCGTCGCCGGGACCGCGGCCGGGGTTCCGCCGGCCCCGCCGAAGGCCGAGGTCAAGCCCCCGACCCCGCCGGTCGAGCCGCCGACCCTCATCCCCCTCGGCGACGGGCCGGGGTACTTCAACCGCGTCCTGCTCACCACCCGCGGGGGGGCGGTCCAGCAGGTCGTGCTGCCCGAGTTCAACGAGTCCGACCGCCTCGGCCGCGAGGTCAAGACCGAGGGGCAGTCGGCCCCGCTCTACCTCGTCCCCGGCGTCCGCACCGTCCCGCACGTCCGCCTGCGCGAGGACGACCCGCTGCCCGACCTGCGCCCCGGCCCCGTGGCCGACGCCGCCACGCTCGCCACGCTCGCCGAGCCGTCTTACGCGATGTTCCACTACCCGACGGGCGACGACAAGAACCCCGACCCGCTCCTCGGCACCGTCAATTGGAAGGTCGTCGAGGAGCACCGGCCGGCGGGCGGGGAGCACCGCGTCGTTTTCGCCACCGAACTCGGCGACCCGCTGTTCCTCGAAATCCGCAAGACCTACACCCTCAAGCCGGGAGACTACCACGTCGGCCTGCGGGTCGAGTTCAAGCGGGTCGCCGGCGGGGTGAAGGGGAAGGGGCAGACCCGCTTCCAGCTGTCCGGCCCGCGCGGGCTGCCGGTCGAGGGGGAGTGGTACACCAGCACCACCCGCGTCGCGCTCGTCGGCTGGGACAACGACCGCGGGGCGGCCAAACGGCAGTACGAGGACGCCGCGACCATCGGCATGAAGCGCGGCGGGGAGGCCGTCAACCGGTCGAACACGACCTTCAAGTACGCCGCAGTCGCCACCCAGTACTTCACGTCGGCCCTGGCCGTGGACGACTCGAACGGCGGGGCGAAGAACCCCTGGCTGCACGTCCGGGCGACGAGCGAACTGCCGCTCCTGCCGTCGCCCGAGGAGGTCAAGAAGCTGGAGGACGAGGTCAAGGAGAACCCCGGCAACGTCTTCGCGGCCGCGCAACTCGCCCGCATCCGCGACGTGCGCGACCGCAAGCTCCCCGAACTCGACGACATCACCTTCCGCACCGTCACCGACCCGCTCGACCTCGCCGCCGGGGAGCGGGTCGTCCACGACTACGCGATCTACAACGGGCCGACGAAGGTGCGACTGTTGAAGCTCCTCCAGGGGAATCGGGCGGTCGATCCGGCCCTCGTGGACCGCTACCACGACGCCTTCGCCCTGCGGACGCTGACCGACTACCGCTCCCCGACGGCGATCGGGGCGTTCGCCGACGCCATCTACTGGACCGACCTGGTCATCCTGTTCACCAACGTCATGCACGGCCTGCTGTGGGCGATCCACTGGGTCATCGGCAGCTGGGGGTTCAGCATCATCGTGCTGACGGTGATGGTGCGACTGCTGCTCTTCTTCCCGAGCCGCAAGCAGACGCAGATGAACCTCAAGATGATGGAGGTCCAGAAGAAGCTCAAGCCGGAACTCGACAAGCTGCACGAGAAGTACAAGGACGATCTGCGGACGTACAACCAGGAGAAGACGCGGCTGATGATGCAGCACGGGATGAACCCGCTCACCGCGATGGGCGGGTGCCTGCTGCTGTTCGCCCAGATGCCGATCTTCATGGGCCTGTACTTCTGCCTGCAAGAAAGCATCTTCTTCCGCCTCGAACCGTTCCTGTGGTTCGACAACCTCGCCGCCCCGGACATGACCGCGTGGTGGGGCGAGGACATCCCGCTGGTGAGCGACCCGGACAACCGCCACGGCGGGTTCTCGTTCCTCTACCTGGGGCCGTTCTTCAATTTGCTGCCGCTGATCTCGGTCGGGCTGATGCTGTACCAGCAGACGAAGATGATGCCGCCGCCGACCGACGAGCAGATGGCGGCCCAGCAGCGGATGATGAAGATCATGATGATCGTGGTGGCCGTCATGTTCTACAAGGTGGCCGCCGGCCTCGCCCTGTACTTCACGATTAGTACGCTGTGGGGCATCGTCGAACGGCAACTCATCCCGAAGCCGACGCTCAAGCCGGGCGACGACCCCGGCACGCCGGCGGCCCTGTCGCCGCGGGGCGGCACCCCGAACGGCACCCCGGTCGCCCCGAGCGGGCCGCTCGGCCGGTTCCGCCAGCGGATGCAGAAGCGGATCGCCGAGTTGCAGAAGCAGGCCGAAGACCAGTCCTCGCGGCAGGTGAAGAACGACCCGAACCGGCCCGAGCCGTTCCGCAACCCCGGCCGCGACGACCGCAAGAAAAAGCGGAAGAAGTGAGACGCGGCGGTGAGGTCGTGAGGTGGTGGATACAAGCCCTGGGACGCCGTCCCGGGGCTTTTCTCATGAGGGTGACGCATGGCCGCCAAGACGATCCTGATGCTGGTCGGGGATTACGTCGAAGATTATGAGGTGATGGTGCCATTCCAGGCGCTACAGATGGTCGGGCACGTCGTCCACGCGGTCTGCCCGGGGAAGGCGGCCGGCGACAAGGTGCGGACCGCCGTCCACGACTTCGAGGGCGACCAGACGTACAGCGAGAAGCGCGGCCACGACTTCACCCTGAACGCGACCTTCGAGGGGGTGGAGCCGGGCGACTACGACGCGCTCGTGGTCCCCGGCGGGCGGTCGCCCG
>Ga0105048_10009850_pt1 | contig 15151 bp, 7 predicted proteins | sample MAT05_FD_78382 | JGI IMG/M metagenome (GOLD analysis project Ga0105048, IMG submission 78382) | Freshwater microbial communities from Lake Fryxell liftoff mats and glacier meltwater in Antarctica - MAT-05 | ecosystem: Environmental > Aquatic > Freshwater > Ice > Liftoff microbial mat | place... | reverse complement strand
GGCCGCGGTGTTAATGCGGTGGCCAGCAGGCAGCCCGTCCGGGCGGTGAGCCGGAACTACCGCAAGCTATGGGAGCAGCGCGCGGACAGTCGGGGACAACTCATTCGAGAGAGGCCCGCGCAACGCACGAGCGCTCGGGCGCTTGCTGCCCGAGTCGATGCAATCAAGGCTTGGGGGCAGATTGCGCATGCGCTGTCCCACTCGAAAGACCCGGCCGATGTTCGCCTTGCAGTGGAAGCGGTCCGATTCTTGGCGGAAGTAGCATCTGGCGGGCACGAGGGCGTGCGGGTAGCCCTTCAGTTGGTTAGTCGATACAGGACTGGCGGTCCTGCTGATATCCAAGCTGGGCAAAAAACGAGACCGGATCCGGACCAGACTCCGAGTCGCTGAAAGGTCATATCTCAGACTTCAACCCGACAAGTACTGGTTGCCGCATTCCTTCGGCATAGAACCACGCCTTAAACTTGGGCGTCTGTTTGATACGGTCTGAATACAAAGACACCTTGGCTGATGGCGCCATGATCTTCGCCATAATTTTCGCATCAGATTCGCTCACTCGCAGTGTCAAATAGTTTGCGATCGCGGTGAACATAGACTGATCGAAGTCCTTCGCCTCTTGGGAAGCGACGATCAGTGAAATGCCAAACTTCCTGCACTCTTTGGCCATAGTTGGGATCAACCGCAGCTTCGCCGCACGATGAGCTTCGTCAAAGACGATCGCATGCGTAATTCTCGTCTGAACACCTCGCCTGAACATTGACTGATAAAGGTTGTGGAGGACAAAAACAGCAAATGCACGCTGCATGACCTCGTTCTGAGTCGCATGTACCTGTACAAGCGCAGCGCTATTTGACTCCAATAAGCTTGGCGAACCCGAAGCAGAGGCAAAGAAGCCGTAGTCGGCCAACTCGGCCAGTCGCGTCATGAGGCCTTTATCAGGCTTCGGATCAGCGTTCAATATCGCATAGAACGACGAGAACTCTGGTTGCTTCCCGCGAACACCCGGAGCCCATCCCTTGTCGAGGTAACTCTGCTTGATTGCCTCTCGGAGTCTGCCCAACTGGATGTCACCGAGATCAGGGAAGACCGCAGCGAACACGTCACGAAGCATGGACACATTGTCCATGTAAGCAAGCGGCGACTGGCCGGTGACCTCAAGCGGATTGAATCCCAACCCAGCGTAGCTCACCGTCTGAATGTTGCCGTCTAGCGATGACTGAAGCCTCAAGTCGATGTCCTCGTGGTACGAGAACACAATCGGTGCGATGTCCGCAGCCATAAGCTGCTCACAAAGATTCAGAACGCATGTCGTCTTTCCCATGCCAGGAAGACCAACCATCAGCATGTGGGGATTCCCCTGCACGCTGACTGACCAGTTCACGTCCTCATCAGAGCCTTCCCGCTTTCCGAGATCCAACATCGCCACAGCTTCGCCTGGCCGCTCCTCCGGTTGGTTGGAACGAGATGGCACGTGCGGGTGCCGTACTGGGGAGGGGCCAACACTCAAGACGTTGTCAAGCGCGGGATCTGACGAGGGGGCGTCTGGGGCGCGAGCGCGGTCTTCGGGAAGGGCATCGGGACCGAACAACCAGATGTCTCCGCCAATGTCGTTCGGCGGGCCCCCATACTCAGGGCAGAACACGAAACCAACTTTCGGGCGATCCTGATCTAAGAGCGTCGGCAGAGGGTACTCAGAACCTTCCCGCGACAGCTTGAGCAACTCTTTGTCGATGCGTTCGCTCGCCTCATTCGACAACGCATGCCTACAGCCTTTCTTGGCATAGAAGCGCAGCACACGCGCTAGGCGTCCGCGCTGGACGGTCCGCTCCAGCGGACCGCTGACTTCACCAAATAGTTGCTCCCAGCGAGAGGTTGACGCCGTCAGTTGTGCGTCAATCGCCTCAATCAAATCAGGCGCACGCGCTGTCTTCAAATATCTCCGAAACTTCACCTCAACGAAAGAAAATCTCAATCCGCCTCGGCGGCCGCAGCTCACGTAGAGCAAGTCTGCACGCTTCCCGCCTTCTTCCCGTACACGCCTGTCGCCGACTGGGCGGAAGAGCTCGGGCACGTCATCGAGTGGAACAAAGAAGCCTTCGGAGAGTGACAACCATGGGCCTAGGGAATCTTGAGCTGCCGCACACTGTCGATACGTTAAGGCAATCGCGACCATCTCCTGAGCGACGGTTCCAGACTGACTCAACCTGAGTGCTAGGCGACCGCTAACGGCTTTGAGTGCATCCAACAGATATCCACAGTTCCTTGGACTTGTCGATAGCCCCATCTCTCCAAGGGCAACATCAAGCAGCCTGAACACTTCGTCCAGCGAGCTAGTCGTGGTGATCAACTGCAGGAAGCCAAGGTCATCGCGCTCGGGCACGCAATCAATCAAGAAAGACTCGTACTGCAACGGGAGATCACGCGGCGAGTCGAAGTACTCAACTCCGGCGTGACGGTCGATCGTTATTACCCAGTCGCAGAGACGATGCAATTGCGCGAGCATCTCGGCGCGATCTGGAGAAACCCGGGTAACTATGACTGGCCAGTCTTCAGTCCCGCCCCCAAACTTCTTCGATGCGTCCCTCAATATCGCGTGATGAACCTTGACCAATCGTTCAGACAATCCCCGTCCTGCTGGATGCTTTTCGCCCTCGACGTTAGGAGAAACAAAGGACTCCCAGCGGGGTTCTGGAAGCGATCGAAAAAGCCGCTCAGACGCCAATGAAAGGCCATGAACTTCAAGGCCCCCGCTAGGCAAACTGGCAGCAGGCAACAGCGCAACCTCACACGAGAAGATGTCAAAGGCAATCGCCAAGTGGGCTGGCGTTTGAGGAACCTCCGAACCACGTCTAGTCCATGAGAGACGAGGCAATGTGACGCCACCTGGCCGCGTGACGCTCTCCAACAGCCACCGGTCCTCCTCCGGCACAGCGCCGGCTCCGCTGCGGCGTCGCTCGGCGGTAGTCGCGAGAAACCGGCCCGCAAGTTCCTTTCGTCCGGCCGCCGGGAAAAGCTCTAAGGCAAAGGCCCTCTTGCCATGCACATCATGTTCGACATGATCCCCGAAGCCATCGGATGAATTGGCCTCAACGACCCTCAGGGCTGTGCCCAGCGCCCTTGCAACCGGCATAGCGTCGCCAGGTCTCACAGCGTGGACACGAACACGGTGAACCTCCGGATGGAGCGTAAGATACCGCCCGGTCTCCATACCGACTAACTCAGCTGCGCTCTTGCCAACCGACGGAGCCATGATTTCTTCTGCACCCAAGTCGGCGCCAACTAGCAATCTCGAAAGCAAACTCAAGGTCGCCTTGGGCTCTTCGTCACCGATGGATGTCATAGCGACGGCATGGAAGCCCAAACTGTCGGCGAAGACAAACGCATCTCCCGCACGAATGCCAGGCAGCACCGCAGGATAGTGAGCGCCAGTGAGCGAACTGAGTAGGCGCGTGACCTTCGTAGCTGTAGCGCCGGCCTCGTATCTGTGATGGCGGGCGAGCATGTCAAACGCCTGCTGCCACGCGACGCGCAAAGGATGTGTTGGCAGCACGATGAGGCCAACTTGGCGCCCCCCCTCTCCTACTACTTCTAGTGTGTGAACCAGTGTTGACTCTGGTACGCTTGTTTCCCACCAAGCTGCTGCTGAGTTCACATAGTCAGTGATTTGCTTGCGGTCGCTATATAGCACGCCAAGCGGACCTTGACTTTGAGCCAACCACGTCGAGAAGGCGCGGGAGGCTTGACTGAACCGAGTGCCAGTCGACTCTCCGTCCACGGCGACGGGTATGAATTGAGCGTCCCCAACTCGGGATCCATCAGACCGAACCCTTTGGCGCCAGCGTCCGGGCACGCCGCCTTTGGAGATCCAATCTTGTGCAAGATCTAGCAGAAGGTTAGGGCACAGAACTCTCGCTGACTTGCCGTCGTTCCGACAGGTCACATAGCCCTTTGAATCCAGGCTGAACGCATGCTTATTGGCAGGGTCATTGGCCAGACGATCAAACGTCTCGGCATCTGGGGCGACATGAATAGCCGCAAGCGCTAGAGTTGCGTAGACGTTTCCTGCGCTGGCGCGAGTGGCGTGAATTGAATCGCCAAAACAAAGGATGAAGTCTTCGCTTATTGCTCGATACGGAGACTCTCCGCCATCCTCAAGGCTCATGCCATCACCCACCAGTGCGGTGATGACGACTTCCGCTTCAAACCGCGAATCCTCCTCCAGCTCGCCGAAGTCATCTTGTGTAAAGACGCACTTCTGAGGGCCCTTCGGCGAGTGCGAAACGAGCTTCTCGGCCAAAACATCGGTGCCCGCTCTAATTTCTACTGAGTAGTCCACCGCCCCCTTGGCCAAGGAGGTTGGCTCTGAGTCCCAACGAACCTCCAGGCGCACGCGAGAATCTGGGCTATCGTCCTGACTTAGACGAAGATTCAGTCGGTTGTCGTCATCCGCGCCAAGGCCAGACCATGCCGCTGGGCGTCCGCTTTTTCCCCGCCAGTTCACCCACCGAATGTTGAGCAGAGTCTGGGCATCAAAGAGTCCAGGCTGCATTCGATTGAGCCAAAACTCTTCATGGCTGGAAATTCGAAGTAGGGCCTCTGCCCTAGGAAGGTTCTCATGCTCACGCAGAAATGCCGCGAGCGCGCGTTCGACTGCGATGTCCTGGGAGGAGAGCTTTATGGCTTCGACGCGCGCTTCGGCCGAGTCCCGGGAACCCTGCCGCGGTAGCAGGCGCTCCACGAGGGTTGCCGACTTTTCGAGATCGATTTCATCCGGCTTGTCATCGATCGCGATCGGCCAGAGGCCGATTTCAGGTAGGGAGGCGCCAATATCCTCAAGGCCTTTGCTGGCGCAGCAAAGGTATCTGAATTCTCGCCATGGTGAAGTCCCCTGCAACCTTGCGATGCGACGTGCCTTGCTGAGCGCACGCTGTGCAAAAACGCGGCCGCCGTGAGGGATAGCACTGCGGGCGCGCTCGCGTGCCACAGCAAACAACTCCCCCTCGCTGATCTCTCGTGCGGCGCTGTAGATGCCGTCCATGCCAGCGCCAGCAGTCTCAGGGTCGACAAATAGAAGGACGGCCTCGCGTTTGTCTTCCCGCAATTCGACTGCGATGTCCGCTGTGATCGTATGGGCTTCGGTATCGGCGTGACCCGCTACAACCGCAACGCGCCAACCAGTCACCACAAACCGAGGGTCTGTTACTAACTGGCGGGCTGCTACCGCCGGCAGGCATCGAATGAAGGCCATGCTTCCAGCCACCGGTGTGCCCACGAGGTCGGTGATTGCGGCGGCCAAGAAGGGAACGGCATTCACGGGCAAAGAGGTTGGTGCGCTCATCTGTCCTACTCCACCGCAAAACGAGCGCGAAGCTGTTTCATCGACTCGGCATCGTTAACGCCAACTAAGAGGCCAAGATCTCGCAAGCGGCGCTCTAGCCAGACCTTGTTAGCACGAAGCAGATCCTGGGGAATAGAGACACCAGGAGGCTCTCGGTCGACGTAGAGGCCATAGTGCGTGCGCAGCAGGTCGAGGAATCGACGAAAGGAAAGCTGATGGGCCGACTTTCCTTTTCCATCCTTCCGAAGATGCCTGTGCACAAGGAAGTCCAGATGTGAGTGGGACAGCACAATTGACCTGACATCGATCGCCTTGCGAGTGCCAGCCTCACTGCGCGAAACCCGCCGTTTGAAGGCCATACCGTTCGGACGATTCGGCATGAGGCTGCTGTCGAGCGCTTTGACGAATTGATCGCCATGTTGGCGGGAACCGACAAGCTCTACCAACGCTTCGGCAAGGCGCATCACCGGGCTCGCTGCACCCGTTCTGAGGGCGTGGGCGACCTTAGGCGCTTCCGACTCTAGGGCCTCGGCCAGCCGCAGGCAGTCCTCATCCAACCCATTAAGAATAGTGTCAGCGCGCTCGTGGCGCTCAGAAAATACCTCTCCCAGCAGATTTAGCCAGGGGGTCGTGTCGGGCCCACCGTTTGGCAATGCGTCTCTGAGCTTCCTGTCAAAGCGCGCACGATCATCCAGCACGCGCATGGCCATCAGGAACACTGGCACGCGCTCGTAGCGTGCAAGGCACTCGCTGACTACTGATTCAGATACGTTTCGGAGCTTTACTTCTTGACCATGCGAGCAATCGACGAACAGCGGCCAAGGCTCCTGGCCTTTCGGTATCGTGCCATCTCGACCCCACGAGAAGAGACAGGACGTAGTTGTCAACAGAATATTTGTCATGCCGAGCCCAATTCCGGCCTCTAGCATCGGAAGAAATGCCTGCCTGGGCATCGCTTGTCCGTAGACTTCAATGAAGGTCGCGAGGTCACGGCGCAAATGCTTGGCCGCTGCATCGGCGATTGGCCAGCGATTTGGGATCTGCGCGTTGCCGCCACGGGCCTTCTCGGGCGCATGACCGCATGCTTCGGCAACCTTTACTGCTAGTAGCTCGTCAATTCCGATATCGTCCGCTTCCTCTTCTACAAGCTTGTCTGAACTTAAGTCCGCTGCATGGGTACCACGTACGACCATGTGCCTTGCAAATAGGGTTAGCAATAGGTTTCCGTCAAAGTTTCCCCCCACGGTGAAGAGACCTTTGCCGCCGGGCACGAGATGTTCCCCTCGATCCTGCCACGCTAGTAGAACAGTCAGTAGCTCGGGCACGCCACGAAGACTTGTTATGTCCTTTGGTAGATCTACTTTGCTGGCTTGGTAGTGCGTCGGAAATATCCGCTGAACCTGCTTTGCGTGACCCAGGTCGTGCCCCTTATTTTCAAGGCAGTATGTCAAGAGCAGATCTGCAAGCGTTGCTTTGCCAGATTCGTTGGAGAAACCCCTCAGTCCGTCACCAAGCTTGGTGAGCAGCCCTTCCGTTACATCCGTCAGGGTTGGGGGCACGAACTTCCCGGCGCTGTCCTTCTGTCCGAAGGTTTCGACAAAATTTCCGCGTCCTCGTCGGTGACCCCAACGCGCCATGTAGAGCATGTATGGAAGCAGGCCACCAATCTCAAAGTGCTGTGGTGTGAACGGCAGGGCTGGAAAGTAGTTGGCCGTCCATAGTCCGCGTGCTCTTGCTGGACTGAGCGCTTCCTCAACGATCGTTTTCGCTGTCTTGCTCATGCGGTCTCCTTCCGCGTCAGCACCTGGCGATTTTCGATGCGTTGTACGGCAACCTGGAACGTCTTTCCTTCTTCCGAAGGATGCCAGCTGAAAAGCACGCGGGTGTCTTCCTGTGCCAATCTCTGTGTGAAGATTTCCAAATGGGCAAATACCCCTTCCTGGCCGGCGCCCGATAGTTGCGCACCTTCCTTTAGGGATAACAGCAAATGAAATAGCTCAAGGCCGATTGGCAGTCGCTCCTCTGATCCGTCGGCATACGTATATGTAAGCACGAGATGGGTATGCAGAACTTCAAGGCCTTCGGCAGTTCGTGCAAGCGGAGCCGATAGTTGAAAGCTCGCCCAGGGCTTTGCCACCCAAAATGCAGTGTCTGTTGGTGTTCTAGGCTGGATTCGAAGCGGTAAGCCACGCTCATCCGCGAACGCCTCTTGAGGCAAATCCTCTAGTCTCGCAATTCCCAGGCACAGATCCCTGCAAATGAGATTGCGGTCAGCATCCTCCATGAGCGGAATCCGCCGAAACAGATCCAGTCTTGATCCACCTTGCAGGGTCAGAGTGTCTGCGGTGAGGTGAAGCTGATCGAATGACTCCGGCCCCCACTCAAACCACGCCCGTCTGCGCGCAGATGTCAGCGCGAGTCTTGGTGCCGCCAAGGGATTCGGCAAGCTTCTGAGAAGTAGCCTGTCGACCAAAGAGTTGTTGTCAAGTGCTGGATCAAATCTCGCCAGCTCCGACAAAAGCTCGCCTTGGCGCTGGGGCGCATCTGCGTCGAAGGCTCGATCCCAATAATGAAGGGGTGCGATGTCCGGATTCGCGTGCAGTTCGGAGCAGTCATGTACGCCGAAGAAAGTGAAAACTACAGCAGCGCGCAGTTCGCGGGCGGTAATATGTATTTCTCCCCGGAGGTGACATGCCTGTAGAGCGTCCGCAAGTCGCGTTCTGATGCGAGTGCCCAGCACTGGATCTCTCAGGCACTGAACAGACTTCCAAGCGGAGCATCTGTGTTGCGCCGTGCAGCGCGTGCAGTTGGTCCATGGATCGACTGGTTCACTGCTCCCAAGGAAACGGTCCATGAGAGCGTTTAGAAAGGTCGCCTTGATCTCACCCGATTCGACTCCTCCAACCAAAGAGCGGCGATTCAAATCGATTAGTCGTATGTGACGATCTACGCTAGCCTCGCTTGTCGCGTCTCCCTCGAAGAGAGCGCCATACAGCTGACGGGTTAGTGGCGTTTCGTCCTGGGTCTCAAGCCATTCGAGTAGCTTGCCACTGTTAATGGCAAGGATTCGTGGGTTTCGCCAGTCTCGGTGAAGTTCGAGGGACTTGAAGGGAGCAAAGAACGTGTCGAGAAGCTCATTGGCCGCCTTGCCCTGCCAGGCTGCGGAGCCGTCCAGATTCACATGGAGAATTCGGCCGTCCGGAAGGCGCCTCTCAAGGATGCGATGCGACGAGTGCGCATCCGGGAGGCCCAACTCAAGCAGCAGATGCTGAAGAAACGCGGTTTTCCCGTCGCCCGCGTTGCCAAAGAGAATAGCTAACGCTACTTCGCCGGTTTCAATCTCCTCCCGAAGTGCCGCGTCCAGGCGGGTTTCGACATACGTTGCGGCGGCGAAATCGGAGTCGAGCCCGCGCGTTTCGTTGTTGCCGTGTCGTGAGCCCGGATACGCGGAGAGGAGTTCGGCCAGGCGATGAACTGATTGTGGTGTGAGAGTGGGAGCGAAGTTCTCTGAGCCGATTTGTCTGCCAGCCGAGTTGGGTGTGCTCGCGAGAAAGTCTGCGGCAGTTCGCGCATCCTCGAAGCGGTCCGCTTGGTTTGTAGAAGTTGCTTTCGCAATGAACTCGGCGACACGTTCAAGGCCTGATGTGTCAAGCTGATCCCAGTTGCAGCCCACTGTTTTTATGCGATCAGCGCCGAAGGCGAATGGCTCTCGGTCGAACAGCACGTGAAAGAAGGTGGCTGCGAGGGAAAAAATATCGTCGCTTGGTTGAATGGTTTGGCCGGTGGCCACCGCATGGCTTGCATAAAGCAAGTTTCTGCTTCTTGGCGTGCTTCCGACATCGGCCACTGTGTCATAGTCAGTTAAGACAATGTTTCCGGCGTGCACGATCAGATTTCTGGGGCTAACGTCACCGTGAACTAGGCTTACGCGATGAAGCTCCCAAAGAGCGTTGCACAGGTCGTTAAGCCAACGCAACACAAGAGATTGCAGAGTCGGCTCAGCCAGATCTTCGGCGTGCAGAGTGAGAAGTCCCGTGAGATCAGAAAGCGGGGTGCCTTCAATCCACTTCAGCAGGGCAACAAATCGATCTGGTTTCCAATCTGGTGCGATCTCGTGAATGGCCGATAGGTTTCGATGTGTTGTGTACGCTCTCGCCTTTCGATATGCGCGCAACGCTGCAATCGCGTCCGCTTCGTGGTGAATTAGCTTTGCGACATATGTGCCGTATAGCTCATCAGACTTCGCATCAACTTCGACCACTTTGAACGTCTGGCCTATTCCCCCACGGCCAAGCCGGCCAACGATCTTGTAGCGTGCGCTCTGAAATGGGACAACCGTTTCTTCATCCCAAAAGTCCGCCTTTGGCAATGGAGGAGGCCTAAGAGCGGTTGGCCCGGTGTGTCGCTCCAACACTGCCGCCAAGTCCGTAAGCTTGTCCCTACCTTCAGGATTTTGTGCGTAGCCTCCTTGAAGAAACTCAAGCGCCTCGCGTGCCTTCGGCTCGACGCCCGAGAATATGGTCGCCAGTGACTTGCATAGAGCGTAGGCGTCCGATCGACTATCGGCTGCCGCAAGGCCGCCTTGTATAACCTCGGGCGCAAAGAATTCGGTGTCGCCTTCTGGTGGTGCGGCGTGCGCGGAGATCGTGAGTGCGTCTGCCAAGCGAGCAAGGCTGAAGTCTGTGAAGAGCGGCTGTCCGTTATGCCGGACGCGGAGCGTTTGCGGCGTTATATGACGGTGCACTATCGGCGGAAGTGAGTCTTCCAGTGGGTGGTGTAGTTCATCTAGTGCGAGCAGTGCCGCACGCGCGAAGAACAAGCGCTCATCCAGCGTCCAGGCCTCATCGAGATTTCTGTCAGCGAGGGGTGGCGCCGCCGGATCAACCAAGGAGAAGTAGAAGAGCTCGCCAGGGTAATTCTCGGCCTCTTGGAATGAATCGAGAAGATTTGGCAAGAAGGTGGACTTTTGCCACCTCTGTATTACGTCAAATTCCCGTCTGGCTCTGGCTTCTGCTTCTTTGTCATCGGCTGCTGACAAGTCATAGAGATGCAATACAACCTTGTCACGACGAGATGGATGCTGGCCTCGGTAAATCTTGTGGAACGGATCGTCCAATGGCGGCTGACGTTCCAGATTGACCAAGCCCGCGAAGTGTCGAAGTTGTTTTCCGAGCGCTACGCGTGTTGCCGGCATCAATATTTGAGCTGCTCGTTCAAGTTGCGCTGATGACAGTACCGTGCCATGGGCGAATTCCGCGAGTTCTTTGCACTCTGTCAGACCGAATATTGGCACGCCGCGAACAAGTATTCGACTGCCTACTTGCATACCGGTGCCGCCGCGGGTCAGCAGCAAGCTTGCACCGACAAAGCCAGCGTCAAGTTCAGCTCGAAGTTTCCCTGCGACTCGCTTTGCCTTCTCGTTAATTCTTTCGGCCTCTACATCAACGACTTCGGGCCGCTGCTTTAGGAAGGCTGGATCCCAGTGTTTGACTTCAACGACTAAGATGCCTGCAGGTCCGAGGATCACAACGTCGATCTCATCGGAGAGCCGATCGACGTTGTAGGAGTGACTCAGGTTTGAGAGCACGATCCAGGAGCCGGATAGGCCCTGCAACTTGGCCTTGATCTTCTCCACGGCAATTCGCTCGCTGGCGTTTACCGGTTCCCCGCATGGAATGTGTCGAACGCTCGCGCCTGCCATCCAGCCCCCCTCAAACGTTGCATCAAGAATGGATCAGGGGCTACCTGTGTCCGCCCGATCGGCCAATCCTATTTCCTATGGTATTCGGGTTCGACGGCCGATCTGCTCCAGTTCAAATTTTTGGTCGTCAAGCGGCTGCTGGTGGCCGCGGCTTGCGGTGGAGCGCGAGGCAGCTGCTGGAGCCTCGTCATGTGAGTCGACGCGCCGCTAGTCGGCGCCGTGAGGTTGCTCGCTGCTTCCGTCTGCCTGGAAGGGGGCTGCCAGTGCCGCCGAGCTCTTGGCACGATGGGGTTGACGATCACATGAAATCGCACATAATGCATTGACGATTCAACGTTTTTGCACGAACATGCCCGCTACGAGCTCACCCAAGAACAAACTTCCGCCAGTCCTCAAGGAGGAGTACCTTGAGCTTGTAGCGTCCTGGCTGCTTGAAGAGTGGGCGGCCACCGAGGATGACCTGGTGCGCGACACGGACACGTCTTACACGCGCGGCACGACGCGCTTTGGGCGCCAGCAGAAGCGCTTCTGGTTGGAATATCTGTCTGGCAAGCACCCCTGGCTGAAGGTGCTGAACAACAGCCTCGACATCGTCTTCGAGATCAACGGCATTCCATGCCGCTTCAGCAACGACAGTGCTGAGTCACCGAAGAAGCGTGCCGTGGTCGAGGTCCATCAGCACCAGATCTTGTTCCTCGAAGAGGCCGCGCCTGGAGATGCTGCGCGGTTCGTGTTCGTCTTGGACCCTGGCTTTGACGAGGCAAGCGAGCCCCGTGTCGTGCTCCTGGGCTTTTCTGCCGCAGGCGAGGAAGTCTGTCGATGGACATCCGGAGGCGTTGTCCGCCGCATTGGGGAAGCTAATCCGTCCGTACCGCCTGCCGTTGATCTGCCCAAACCCAGTGTTACTCCGAAGCGCAAGCGCGACGTCGATGGCGAGGGCGACGATGCAGTGGCATCGGCCGGGCCATGAACACGGAGATCATCGGCGCGAACATTCGCTTGGCGCGGTTGTTCCACGGCCTTTCGCTCGCCGAACTCGGTGAGCGGCTGGATAAGTCAAAGCAGTATTTGAGTCGCGTTGAAACAGGTGCCGAGCCGGTTTCTGCGTCTTTGGAGCAATTGCTGCTGGACCAACTGGGCATCCTTCCCAAGTTCCTTCGAGAAGTCGATCCCATGCCCTTGACCGAGGAGCAGTGTCACTTTCGCAAGCAATTGACCACCAAGGCCGTGCTCCGACAGTACGCGCGCGCCCGTGGCGAGATGCTCAAGCGTCTTGTGTGTGTGCTCGATGATCACCTTGAACTCCCGGACTACAACATCGCAGAGGCAGATGCGGGTTCCGAGGAATCCATCGAGCGTGGGGCGGAAGCCAGCCGTAGCGCGTGGGGTTTGGGTTGGGGGCCAATCGCCAACATCACACGAGTGGCTGAGACTGCCGGCGCGGTCGTCATGCGTGTCTCAGGCCTGGCGAACGAGGTGGACGCAGTCTCATTCGCTACTCGCCGCCCTGTCATTGCGCTCAATGACTCCTGGCGGTCGGCATGCCGCGCGCGCTTTGGAGTCGCTCACGAGCTTGGCCACTTCGCTCTGCATATCGGCGTGCTGACCGGCGACCGATTGACCGAGACTCAGGCCAACAGGTTTGCAAGCGCCTTTCTTCTGCCACGCGCATCGTTCCTTGCAGAGAGCAAGCGCGCGCTACGTGGTACGCGGATTAGCTGGGAAGTCATGAGCTCTCTCAAACAGCGGTGGGGCGTTTCCAAAGCTGCCCTGCTGTATCGCGGCCGGCAGCTTGGTGTCTTCTCGGATGATCAGGTTCGCGCTGGCTACATCACGCTGAACCGTCACGGCGAGGCAATCGAAGAACGTGAGGACGCTTTCATACCTATCGAGCAACCCGAAGTCGTCGCTGATGGCCTGCGCGTCATGACCGAAGAACTGGGCGTGCCCATGGTCGCGGTTGCTCGTCGAATGGGTGTTCAACCTCGACTGCTGGATGACCTGCTTGGGAGCCGACCGGAGGTCGGTGCGAGGAAAGTGGTGAATTTTCTCGGAGTGGCATAGCGCTTGGTGCGCCGGTCGCACTTGGCGCGACGCCCTTGACCGCTGAGGTGCAAGGCCCCGTTGCAGTTCGCAAACGTGACTCGGTGCTGCAGGCAAGTCGAACTCTGCTCGGATAAGCAAACGTCGTATGAGCCTTGAACGCTACTTTGAAGTTCGCCGTGTTGCCGGTAAGGCGGTTTACGTTGTCGACGATCACCACAAAGCTTTGGCTGCCTGGTCTCTGCTGCGAAGAGGGCTTGATGCACCTCCCTACTTGCTGACCATCGACCACCATACGGACACTGACGACGCTTTTGCGGGCCATGCCAGCCCGACGGCATTCGACAACCCATCGATTGACGAACAGGCATTGGCTGCGGAATTGTTAGCTTCCGTAGACTGGCGCAGTGATGCCAGCTTGGCAGACGCAATCGAAAAGCTGAAGCACGACGAGCACATCCACACCGCCACGAGATCAGGGGTGCTCGCTCCTTCGTTTTCTGTCCAGCTCAGTGACTCCTGTGGCTATGGCGAACCCAACGAGCAAGGCCTCTACGTTGTTCCGTTTAAATGCGCCATAGGTTGTTCAAAGTCGGTCTATGACGACGAATGCGCCATCCATCACGCCGTGGAGATCACGGAGGCCCGCTACCTGGACGACCAGCTTTCCCGGCTCGGTGAGATTACTCAAAGACTTGGTTTTCGCAATATAGAGCAGATGCATTACATCCTCGATATTGACTTAGACGCATTTCATCCCATGGAGGCGGCCAACCCAGACGATGCGACGACTTTTCACCGACTCATTCGTGGCGCGCTGGCCATCTCAATTGCGACTGAGGCTGAGTGGGTTGAGGAGGTATGGGAGGACGATGCCAACCACCCTTCCGTTGACCGCCTGCTGGCGACGGTGCTAGAACACATCGAAGTAGCCATGGTTTGATCGCGATGTCAATGCAGGGCGCGATGGGAGGGTTCAGTGTCAAGTGACGGCCAAATGCCAGACAGCAAAGCTAGGCCTGATCTTGACCAGCCAAGGCGGCCGACCATGGGGCAGGTATTGGACATTGCTAAGAGGCTGAAGGAAGGCCTTCCGGTCACCGACGAAGAGCGCCTGACCCTCTCAGCGGCCGAATCTGCCTTCAAACCTGTATTGAACGAGTTCATCGAGCGTTCGGCAAAGGTTATGGAAACTCTGCGGCCAGCGCTGGTAAAGTTGCCCGGCATGGTGCAGAAGTTCGGCCAGTGGACCAACGCGATATCCGAACATCTGGCACCAGTTTTGGCCTCCATGGCCGTTGCATTTCGTGAATTACCTCCACGACTTCAGTCGGCACTATTGACCCTCGGCGAGAGTGGCTGGTATCTCGACGGCGAGTGGGGGCTGTCCGAGCTGTGGCAGTTGGAACAATTGCTCCTCGATGCGCGGGCTGCAGAGGTCGATGCAATTCTGACCCAGCACTATGAGGATCGCCTTGAGGCCATCGAGGGTTTCCTCGTGGCAGCGTTGCCCAAGCGGAAGAAGATTCTCCAAGCGGCGTTTGCCGCACACCGGCGCGGTGAATTCGAACTGTCGGTTCCCGTTCTATTGGCTCAGACCGATGGAGCATGCTTGGATATCACGCGCTATCAGTTCTTCATCAAAGCGTCTGGCAAGCCGCAGGTTGCGCTTCATGTTGCTGATTTAGCGCTGGATGCATTTTCGGAGGCGATGCTAAGCCCGCTGACGAAAGTCCTGCCTGTTAATGCGAGCGAGAAGGATCGAGATAGTCGTGTCAAGGCGCAAGGCCTCGCGACGTGGCAGCAATTGAACCGGCATCAAGTTCTCCATGGAGAGTCGACCGACTACGCCACGCAGGTGAACAGCCTGAAGGTGGTTTCGCTTATCAACTACGTGGTTGGCGCTCTTGCAAGGGATGGCACGGCACCGACGTGATGGGTCAGTGCTGGCCATGTTGTGAATGGCGCACGACGGCTCGTGGACTTCGCAGCATGACAAAGTCAGCGTGACCGCTCCCGATTGCCTTGCCGTTGTGGGTCTGTCTGGAACGTCTTGGCGCGAGTTCTCG
>Ga0105048_10009847_pt1 | contig 15153 bp, 9 predicted proteins | sample MAT05_FD_78382 | JGI IMG/M metagenome (GOLD analysis project Ga0105048, IMG submission 78382) | Freshwater microbial communities from Lake Fryxell liftoff mats and glacier meltwater in Antarctica - MAT-05 | ecosystem: Environmental > Aquatic > Freshwater > Ice > Liftoff microbial mat | place... | reverse complement strand
TGGCGACTGCGGCGGTCCGCTGTACGGCCCGGCCGGGTTGCTCGGAGGCCGTAGCGGCTGTTGCTGCCCCCCTGCTGGTTGCCCGCCACCGTCCTGTGGCAGCGGTGCGCCACAGGTCGTGCAGAACCGAATCCCGGCCCGCGCCACTGGTGCGCCGCATCGTCCGCAGGTCATTGCCATTGCCCCCGTGCCATAGTGCTAGCGGCCCTGAAAAGTCGGCGGGCGCTTCTCGATGAAGGCGTTGATGCCCTCTTTCGCGTCCTCGGTGGCGAAGAGCAAGTAGAAAAGATTCCTCTCGTAATCAACGGCTTCAGACAGCGGCAACTCGAATGCCTTCAGGACGGCCTGCTTCGTCAGCTTTACTGCGAGCGGCGGCCTGCTGGCGATCTTTTGGGCTAGCGACTTCGCGGCGTCGAGCAGGTCGGCAACGGGCACCACGCGGTTGACCAGCCCCAGGCGCTCGGCGGTCGGGGCGTCGATGGGTGCGCCGACAAGGACCATCTCCATCGCCTTCGCCTTGCCGATGGTGCGGGCCAGCCGCTGGGTGCCGCCAGCCCCCGGCATCAGCCCGACGTTGATCTCAGGCTGACCGAAGCGCGCCGTCTCCGACGCGACAATCATGTCGCAGAGCATCGCGACCTCACAGCCGCCGCCGAGGGCGTAGCCGCTGACGGCCGCGATCAGCGGCTTGCCAATGCCGCGCACGCGATCAAAGAGCGCCACGCGGTTGCCCGCCAGCATATCGATGGCCGTCCGGTTGCTGAACTCCTTCAAGTCGGCACCGGCCGCGAAGACCTCCGTGCCGCCGGTCAGGATGATGGCCCTGATCTCGTCGTCACGGTCATGGGCCTCCAGCGCATTGACCAGTTCGGTCAGCACGGCTGAACTGAGCGCGTTGAGCTGGCGTGGTCGGTTGATCGTGACCGTGCCCACCGTCCCGTCGCGCTCTGAGATGACGAACTCGTAGTCCATCTGCCCTCCCGTTAGCCCCCCTCGGATGGTAGGTGGCGGGAGGCCAACGGTCAAGTCACCGGCGGAACAGGCCTGCAACATTGGGGCAGATGTCGAGTGCGGATGGTATACTGGAAGTGCGCTCGATTCCCGACCGCGGGAACTACATGCATCAAGCATATGGTTCCCGGACACTTTCATATCTAGGGTCAGACGTTTTGCTCCGCGCGCCACGCGGCACTTTGTTGCTGAAGGCACAGGAGTGGGCAGAGACCTTGAAGAGCGTACAATCGGCCGAGGGGGTACCCCCTCGGCCGATTCGTTTGTCCGCACGATGCCAGGGTTGACGAGGCCTCGCGCCGCCCGACAGACGAACGGGCCACCGCCTGTTAGACGGCCTTGTCGGCGTGCAGCGCGGCGATCTCGTCGGCGCTGTACCCCAGTTCTGCAAGCACCTCGTCGGTGTGCTGGCCCAGCAGCGGCGGTGCCAGTCTGATCTCAGCCGGCGTCTCCGAAAGCTGCCAGGGGAAGCCGGTCACGCTGATCTCGCCGGCCGTCGGGTGGTCGATCCGCCGCCGAAGCTGCAAGTGCTCGGTCTGCGGGTCGTCGAAGACCTGATCGAGCGAATAGATCGGGCCTACCGGCACCTCGACCGCTTCCAGCATCGCCACCACCTCGGCAACCGTCAGTTTGACCAGCCGCGCCTCGATGGCGGCGACCAGCGGTTCCCGATTCCCGACGCGATCACGGATCAGGGCAAAGCGCGGATCGTCCAGCAGCGCTTCAAGGCCGAGCGCGCGACAGAACGACTGCCACATCCTCTCCGTGCCGCAGGCCACGTTCACGTCGCCGTCTGACGCCTTGAACGTCTCGTAAGGGGCGAGGCTGCCGTGGCGGTTGCCGGCGAGACCTGGCGCGCGGCCGGTGCCGAAGTAGCGGCCCGCCTGGTAGGTCAGCAGCGCGACTTGCCCGCCCAGCATCGAGGCGTCGATGTGCTGGCCGACGCCGGACTGCTCGCGGGCATAGAGCGCCGACGACACGGCGAACGCGCCGAACATTCCCGCCGTGATGTCAGCAATGGGGATGCCGACCTTCGAGCGTGTGCCGCCGGCTTCGCCAGTCAGGCTCATGATGCCGCCCAGCCCCTGAAGCACCTGATCAAAGGCCGGCTGCTTCGCGCGCGGCCCGGTCTGGCCGAAGCCAGAGATCGAGCAGTAGATCAGGCGTGGGTTGATCGCCTTCGCCTGCTCGTAGCCGAACCCGAGCCGGTCCATCGCGCCGGGCCGGAAGTTTTCGACCAGCACGTCGGAACTGGCAACCAGTTTGTGCAGCACCTCGCGCCCGCGCTTCAGGTCGAGCGTCAGGCTGCGCTTATTGCGGCTGATGCTCATAAAGTACGTGCTCTCGCCGTTGACGAAGTCCGCAGGCGAGCCCCAGCCGCGCGTCTCGTCGCCGGTGCCGGGCATCTCGACTTTCACCACGTCGGCGCCCATGTCGCCCAGCATCATGGTGCAGTACGGCCCGGCCAGGGCACGGGTCAGGTCAAGGACTCGGATATTGTCGAGCGGTCCAGGCATTGAACGCTCCAGTGCGTCGGATTCACAGCCCGTCGTGCACGTCCGAGGGTGAACGACGTGTTGAGACGGGCCGATCGTGGATTCGTTGACAGAGTACGGCCGAGAGGATACGTGGATGTGATGGCCCGGTCAATTCGCGCAGGTGCCGACGGGTGGTAGCATCCACAAACGGCTAGGATGGGTAACTGCTGCGGACGGGAGGTCGTGTGTCGCAAGTGCTTGCGGTGATTGCCGATGAAGTCCGCTCCTGCACGAACTGCCGCCTGCACGAGGGCACTCACAGTGGCGTCCCCGGTGAAGGCAACCCGAACGCCGAGATTCTCTTTGTGGGCGAAGGCCCGGGCTTCCACGAGGATCAGCAGGGCCGCCCGTTCGTCGGGCCGGCCGGCAAACTGCTGAACGAGATGCTGGAGCGCGCCGGCCTGAAACGCGACGACGTATTCATCACGAATATCGTGAAGCACCGGCCGCCCGGCAACCGCGATCCGATGCCAGACGAGATCGCGGCGTGCGGCCTGTACCTGGAGCGCCAGATTGCCGAGATCCAGCCGGTGCTGATCGTGACGTTGGGCCGCTTCTCGATGGCAACGTTCTTCGGGCCGCAAGCGCGCATCACCCAGACGCATGGTAAGCTGCGAAAATGGCGCGACATCGCGGTATACGCCTGCTTCCACCCGGCGGCTGCCCTGCGCCAGCCGAAGTACCGCGAGGGCATCGAACAGGACTTCGACGCGCTGCCCCGTGCCCTGGAAGCCGCCCGCAAGCTGGCCGCCGAGCGCACAAACGCCCCGGCCAGCGCCCCGGCCGATGAAGGGATGCTAGTGTCCGCATCAGATACGCCCATTGGTTCCCAGCCACCGGCCGCGCCGGGGCCGGGCCAGATGACGTTGCTCTAGCCGTGGCCACACGAGCCGCGAAGTCTGCCGGTTCGACCCGCCGCCGCGCCGCGCCGAAGTCGCGCGGGCCGAGCGCCGCGTCAGTTGCCGGCAAGATGCTTGGCACGGTGTTGAAGGGCACCGTGCACGGCATCGTGGCAAACCGCCGCGTGATCTTTGACGTGGCGGCGCTCACGAGCCTGGTCGCGGGCGTCATCGGTCTGCTGGCCGTCGCGTTCCCGTCTGGTTGGGCGACTGGCCCGGTGCGTCACTACCTGATGCTCTCGTTGGGCTGGCTGGCGTTTCTGGTGCCGGTCTGGCTGTTGGCGCTCGGGCTGCTGCGCCTGGCCACCAGTTGGCGCGGCGACGCCGGCCCGCCAACGATTCGGATCGTCGGGGCGTTGCTGGCTTCGCTGGCCCTGCCGGCGATCATCCATCTGCTACCCATCGGCGACCCAGACCCGACGGTGCGCGCACTGGAACACCACGCAGGCGGCGGCGCGTTCGGCCTGTTCCTCTCGGACGGGCTGGTGGACGCCCTCGGTCTGCCGGCCGCCATCGTCCTGCTGCTGGGCGGCCTGGGCCTGGGGGCGCTGCTCTTCTTCGACCTGACCATGACCCAGGTTGGCGTCTGGCTCGGGATCTGCGCGGTTCTGGTGGGCGGCGTCATCATGCGCGGCTACGTAGCTGCAAAGGCGAAGATTACCGCGCCGCGACTGAAAGTCGTGCAGGTCGGCAAGCCGCAGTCAAAGCCGCTGGCCGGCGCGCTCTCCCAGGTCGTTCGCAAGGCCCGGCCGAATCCGCGCCCGGCCCCTGAGGCCGAACTGGAGCTAGAGCTACAGCCGCCGGTGCCGGGCAGGGCCGGTGCCCTAGCGTGGCGCTTGCCGGCCCTGGCGCTGTTCAAGGCCGCCCCCATCGTCGAGCAGAGCCAGACTGACGTGCGCGCGCAGGCCCGCATGATTGAAGAGACACTGGCCAGCTTCAACATTCAGTCGCGGGTGATCGAGGTCAGCACCGGGCCGACCGTGACCCAGTTCGGACTGGAGCCGGCACCGGGCGTCGCTGTGAACCGCATCCTGGCCCGCGCCAACGACCTGTCGTTGCGGCTCGGCGCGACGGCGCTGCGCCTGGAAGCTCCAGTCCCCGGCCGGCGCGTCGTCGGCATTGAGGTGCCGAATCGGAGCGGCCAGACGGTCAGCCTGCGTGAGCTCTTCGAGGCCGAGCAATGGCAGAAGCCGAAGTCGAAGCTGCGGCTGGCGCTCGGGCGCGACGTGAGCGGCGCGGCCGTGGTGGGCGACCTGGCGAAGATGCCTCACTTGCTGATCGCTGGTGCGACGGGCAGCGGCAAGTCGGTCTGCATCAACACCATCGTCGCGTCGCTGATTTATCAGTCCACGCCGGACGACCTCCAGTTCGTGATGGTCGATCCGAAGATGGTGGAACTGGTCGGCTTCAACGGCATCCCGCATCTGCGGATGCCGGTCGTTACCGACATGGAGAAGGTCGTCGGCGTCCTCAAGTGGGTCGTCAAGGAGATGGAGCGGCGGTACGGGCTGCTGGCGGCCCGCTCGGCGCGCAACATTGAGGCGTACAACAAGGGCATCGAGAACGACCCGACGACGAAGAAGATGCCGTTCCTCGTCGTCGTCATCGACGAATTGGCCGACATGATGATGATTGCCGGCGACGAGGTGGAACGACTGATCTGTCGGCTGGCCCAGTTGGCGCGCGCCGCCGGCATCCACCTCGTCGTGGCGACGCAGCGGCCGTCCGTCGATGTCATCACCGGACTGATCAAGGCGAACATTCCGACGCGGATCTCGTTTGCCGTCAGTTCGCACATCGACTCTCGGACGATCCTCGACTCGGCGGGCGCCGAGAAGCTGCTCGGGCGCGGCGACATGCTCTACTTGCCGCAGGACGCCAGCAAGCCGATCCGCTTGCAGGGTGCGTTCGTCAGCGACGAGGAGATGAAATCGTTGGTGGACTTCTGGACGCGGCTCGGGAAGCCCAGCTTTACGGACGACGACATCCGCGACGTGGAAGCCCTCAACGCGAAGGACGATGACGACGGCGACGATATGTTCGATAAGGCCGTCGCAGTAGCGGTGCAGTATCGAAAGGTGTCGGCGTCCCTGCTGCAACGGCGGCTGGGCATCGGCTATCCGCGCGCGGCTCGCCTGGTGGACCTCCTGGAAGAACGTGGCGTGATCGGCCCCTCGGAAGATGGCCGCTCGCGCGAGTTGCTCGAAACGGCCGAGCCCCTCGGCATCGAGTGACTTCAACGCCCTCAGGCCCGCCAGGAAGTGATCTCGCGTGCCCGCCCGAACTGGGCCGCCCCCTCGCTCGCGCAGGGGAGAGGGGGTCGGGGGGTGAGGGGCTCTCGGTCCGGCTGACGCCGACAGCCATAGTCGGGGCGCTGTTGGTGGCGCTCGGGCTGGCCGTCCTGTTCTTCTACCTGCTGGTCTACATCGCCCACGCCACCAATCTCGCCCGCTATCCGTACGACCTCGACCAGGGCGAGGCCTACGACGTGAATAGCGGCTGGCTCATCGCGCAGGGCCGCCCGATCTACACCGACAACAGTACGTACCCCTACTATTCGTCAAACTACCCGCCGGTCTATTCGCTGCTGCTGGCCCCCATCGTGGCCCAGACCGGCCCGACGCTGGCATCCGGCCGGCTGCTCTCGGTGGCCGCGACGCTGCTGTCGGCGCTGGTGATGGCCGGCATGGTCGGGGTGCAGTCCCGCAGCGGGTTGGCCGGCGTCACGACCGGCTTGCTGTACGTCGGGTCAACCTACGTCTTCCATACCACGCCGTTGGCCCGCGTGAACGGCATGGCGGTCCTGTTCGCGGTGGGTGGACTGGCCTGTTGCCTCGGGCGGCGCTGGCCGAGCTACGCAGGCGTCCTGATCCTGTTTCTGCTGGCGCTGTTCACCAAGCAGACGACGATAGACGCCGTGGGAGCAGGGCTGCTGGCGCTGTTCGTCCGCGACGTGCAAGGTCGCCACGTTCGGGCCAGCATTGTTGTCGGGCTGCTGATCGGCCTGTTGGGTGGCGCGGCACTGTTGGCGCTCAACGCAGCTAGCCAGGGGGCGTTCTGGCTCAACGTCGTCGTCGGCAACGTCAACCCGTTCGACCCGCATCAGGCGCTGCTGTACTACCAGAACTTCCTACAGATTCACCTGCTGGTCATAGCGCTGGCTGCGTGGCAGGTACTCCAGCAGGTGCGCGCGCGGCAGATTGGCCCGTTCGAGCTGTACTGGCTTTTCTCGCTGATGCTGGCCGTCAGCGTCGGCAAGTGGGGGGCCGGCGAGTCGTACTTTCTGGCTCCGATTGCGGCGTCGGCCATCCTGGCGGGGCGGTCGGTTGCCCGCCTGCTGCGCGAGTCTCTCAACCATGACAACCGGCTGGCGGTGCTAGGCTGCCTGTTACTGGCGCAGGGGTTCCTGTATGCCCACGGCCCGCTCTACCACCTCGGGCCGTTACTGGTGGACCGGGGGGCGCAGGCGTCGGTACTCAGCCGCTGGCCCGGCCCGACCGACGTGCAGGCGGCGGCTGAGTTGGTTGCAACGCTGGCGAGGGCTGACGGGCCGGTGTTGCTGGAAGACCCAAGCTACGGCTTGGCGGTCGGCAAGGAAGTCGTAGGCAACGCGACGCACCTCAGGAACGTGTACCTCGCGGGGGTCTGGTCGCCGGACAATCTGGTGGCGGACCTGCGCGGACGGCGATTCGCCTGGGTCGTCCTCAACGCCGAGTTGTACCCCGCGCCCGTCCTGGAGGCCATTGGCCGCTACTACTATCTCTACGAGGAGTACGAGATCAACGGCACCCGGCAGCAACTCTTCGCGCCCGGCGGGGAGTAACTGAACAATGACGCGGCCGACAGTGGTACCATTCGGCGGCCTGGCGCGGATCAGCGCTGGCGCGCCGGTGTCAGCGGCATCTTCAGCCCGGGCAGTTCGGGCGAGTGGAGCGGTCCCCTGAAGCTCTCGATCATCATCCCCTGTTACAACGAGCGTCCCACAGTCGAGACGCTGCTCGATCAGGTGCGGGCAGTCGATATCGGCGACATCGAGAAGGAGATCGTCGTTATCGACGATTTCTCGACTGACGGCACCCGCGAGATCCTTCAGGAGCAGGCGAAGCGCGGCGACATCATGCTGCACTTGTTGCCGCGCAATCAGGGTAAAGGTGCCGCCTGTCGCGTGGGGCTGCGCCATGCCACCGGCGATATCCTGCTGATCCAGGACGCCGACCTGGAGTACGATCCGGGCGACTACCCGATCTTGCTGCGCCCGATCCTGGCGGGCCGCGCGAAGGTCGTCTACGGCTCGCGCTTCCTGGGCGAACACAAGGCGATGTACTTCTGGCACTCTGTCGGCAACCAACTGCTGACGCTCATCACCAACATTCTGTACGACAGCACATTGACCGATATGGAGACCTGTTACAAGGTCTTCATGCGCGAGACGCTGGCGGGCATCAAACTGAACTCGGATCGCTGGGGCTTTGACCCGGAGATCACGGCGAAGGTGATGCGTCGGGGCCACCGCATCTACGAAGTCCCGATCTCCTACGCCGGCCGCGAGTTCTGGGAAGGCAAGAAGATCGTTGGGTGGCGAGACGGGCCGCGCGTGCTGTTGACCCTGCTTCGCTACCGCTTTTTCTCGTAGAGGCTGTGGGGGCCGACACCGCGCGTCCGCACGCCACGGACGACGCAGCACCTCTGCCGGTGCGCCGGTGGCCGGCGTGGCTCCCGGATGTGGGCGCGGCGCTAACGCTGGCTCTGCTGGTCGCGGCCTTCAACCCCGGCCTTGCTTTCGGCGGGCAGGTGCTGGGCGGCTACGACGCCTTCGTCTACTTTTACCCCTTACGCTCCTACATCATGGAGACGCTTGGGCGGGGGCAACTGCCGCTCTGGAACCCCTACCTGTTCGCCGGCTCGCCGTATCTCGCCAACACCCAGACGGCCGTTTTCTACCCTGGCACCTGGCTCTTTGCCCTGCTGGATGTCCCGCGCGCCTACGCCCTGAACTTCCTGGGCCACGTCTGGATTGCCGGCGTGCTGTTCTACGCCTTCGCGCGGCAGACGCTGGGGCTGGGTCGGGTTGCCAGCGTGCTCGGCGGGGCGGCGTTCGCCTTCAGCGGCTTCATGAACGGGCAGGCCGGACACATCAACCAGTTTAGCGTGGCCGCCCTATTGCCGGGCGTGGCGCTGGCGCTCGACGTGGCGATGCGGACGGCCCGGCCAACTGCGGTGTTCTGGCTGCTGCTCGGACTGGCGCTCCAGATTCTGGCCGGGCACCCCCAACAGGTCTATATGACCGTCGTGGCGCTCGGCGTGCTGATCCTGTGGCGGGCGCTCTGGGCGGCCGGCGTCTTCGGAGACTGGCGCGCGACGCTCCGACTGCTGGTGCGGGGTGGCGTGGCCCTGAGCGTGGCGGGTGTGCTGGCGGCGGGCATCGCGGCGGTGCAGCTCCTTCCCACGCTGGAACTCTCGCGGCTGTCGATCCGTGGCGGCGGCCTGGAGTATCAGCTTGCGGCGTTCGGTGCACTGCCGTGGCCCCTGCTGCTGCCGGCCCTGTTCCCTGGCTACTGGTCGCACTTGCCAACCACCGAGTTCTTCGGCCATCTCGGTACCGTCGTCTTCGCGTTGGCGTGGCTCGGGCTGCTGGGGGGGCGAGGGCGGGCAGTGCTGCTCGGGGCCGTCTACGTGACACTCGGGCTGCTGCTGGCGGTCGGCGACGCGACATCGTTCTACCGGACGCTGTTCGACTGGGCACCGGGCTTCTCGTCGTTCCGGGTGCCGGCCCGCTGGTTGCTCGTCTCGACGTTCGGGCTGGCGATCCTGGCGGCAGCCGGCATCGACTGGCTGGCCGGCTGGCGGCCCGCGTCCCTGGCTGGCGGGCGTGTCGGCCTGCTGGCGCTCTGGCGGCAGATCGGCCCGGCGCGTGGCATCCTGGCGGGTGTGCTGATCCCACTGGCGCTGGCGTCCCTGGTCGCCCTGGGACAGCCGCAGTCAAAGTGGCTGCTGCTGGCCTGGGGGCTACTGACCGGCGCGATCCTGCTGGTGGTGAGTTTGCTGGTGCTGGTCCCACGCGGGCGGCCGGTCTGGCTGTCGCTGATCGTCGTCAGTGCCCTGGCCGACCTCTGGATGGCTGGCTTCAACCTGGAGTACCGGCACACGGTTCCGGACATTGCGTTTCGCCAGCCGCGCGAGGCCATCTCCGAGCTACAGCGGCGCTCGCGTCCCACGGTCGGAGACGAACCCTTCAGGCGGTATCGGTCGCTGAGCATTGCCACGCCAGAGTACGTGGTCAAGGAGACTGGCGAGTACGAAGAGCGCTTCGCCGATCTACCTCGACTGACCCTCGACAACCTGCTGGTGACCGTGAAGTGGAACGAGACGCTCTGGCCGAACACGCCTCTGGTGCACCGCCTTCCCTCGGCGGACGGCTACGACGGGGGCGTGCTGCCGCTTCGCAACTACTACACCCTGACGCGGGCGATGCTCGGGGCGGAACGCGCGCGTCCGGATGGCGTGCTCGCCAGCCGCCTGGACACGTTTCCTGATCAGAAATGGTTGGACCTGTTCGGCATCCGCTGGGTGCTCACCAGCCGCGTCAAGGACGATACGCGCGGCGCGATCTACTACGACCGCGCCATCTCGGTCACCTTGCAGCCGGGTGAATCGTGGTCGCTCGTGGGGTTGCCGCGCGGCGAGTTCACGAAAGTCGGGATCATCTCGTCGGTGGCGATGGGGCAAGGACATAGGGCACCCGTGTCCGGTGAGCAGGTTGGGGCGTTGCGCCTAGATCGCGGCGACGGCAATTCGGCCACGGTGCCGCTTGTCGTTGGGGCGGCCACCGCACCGGAGAACTGGTCACCAGAGCAGGCGCCAGACCTCGACCGGGTGACAGCCTGGAGCGCCCAGGCACCAGATGCGCCCGGGGACTGGATCGTAGAGTTGCCGTTCGCTAGCCAGCCCATCGAGCGTCTGGACCTGGTGAACACGTCAGCCAACCGCGTCTTGCAGATCCGGTCGCTCAACCTGATTGACGATGGCCGGCAGATGGCCTTTCCGATCACGCTTGATAGCTGGGTCGAGCGCATCGACTTCTTCGACCAGAAGCTGTACGACCGTGTCAGGGCGTTGTCACGGGCGCACCTCGTTGGTCAGTCACAGGTGCTAGACGACGATGCGGCAGCGGCGTATCTTGGTTCACGTGCATTTTCACCGCGGCAGAGTGTCCTCCTGGCACCGAGCGCGACGGCAGAAGCCATTGACAACGCCGGCTCGCCGTTGCAGCTACTCTCTGAGGTGTCACTCCAACCCGACGACCCGGAGTCCGTGACGATTCAGGTCAGCACCGGCGGTGACAGTTATCTGGTGCTGTCTGATAGCTGGTACCCTGGCTGGGTGGCGACATTAGACGGCGTAGAGGTGCCAATCGAACGGGCGAATATTCTGTTTCGAGCGGTGCGCGTGCCGGCCGGGCGGCATACCGTCGCGTTTCGTTACACGCCACGCTCGGTACAGTTTGGCGTGGTGATCTCGTCGGCGTCGATGCTGCTGACCAGCGTGCTGCTCTGTGCGCCGATGATCTGGGAGCGTCGCCGCGCCGCGCGCCGGGCCGTCGCTAGATGAGCAGCAGCGCGCCCGGCCACGGCGACGCCCTTGCCCTGGCCGACGATGGTATCCTGGCCGATGAGAGTGCAGCCGGGCCGCCGTCGGACGACGCGCTGCTGGGCCATCTCGTCGCGGTGCTGTTTGCGGCCGACGAGCCGCTGCCGGTCGCCGAACTGGCCCGCCTGCTTGATGTGCGCGCGGCACAACTCCAGCGTGTGGCGAAGCGGCTGGGCGAAATGCCGCCGCCGGGGCTGCTGCTCCAGCGCGACGAGGACCGCCTGCAACTGGTGACGGCCCCCCCATCGGCGCGCTTCGTACGGCGGCTGCGCGGCCTGGAGGAACAGGCCCGGTTATCGAGTGCGGCGCTAGAGGTGTTGGCGGTCGTGGCCTACCGCCAGCCGGCCACCCGCGCCGAGATTGAAGCGATTCGCGGCGTCAACGGCGACCGCGCGCTGTCGTCGCTGCTGGCGCGCGGGCTGGTGGCCGAGATTGGCCGCCGCGAGACGGTCGGGCGGCCGGTGCTCTTCGGGACGACGCTGGGCTTCCTCGAGCACCTGGGCCTGCGTTCGCTGGAAGACCTCCCAACGGTCGCGACGCCCGAGGCACCAGGCCTGCCTGAGCAACCGACGGTCGCGGCGCAGGCGCCCTAAAAGCCTGCGCCGGTTCCGCCTCCGACGACCGTCTGCCAGCCGCCGCACAGGTCCGTCGCCGTGACCGGCACGGTGACTGCCGTGCCGGCGGTCGCGCGTCGTAGGTAGAACGTGTAGGACGCTGGCGTGTTCGGCACGCTGACCGTACTGGGGAGCGTACGCCCGTTGGCGATGCCCGGCAGATCCAGCAGCGCGTTCGCGTTCGGGGTGTGGCTGTCTGGCCCGAACTGGAGTGACAGCAGCCGGTTGCCCTGGTCGGCTCCAGCCACCGAGATCGTCACCGCCATGCGCCCATCGCCCGGAGTTGACGTTGAGACGGTCATTTTCGGGCGCGGACTGCACGACATCGGCACGACGAAGGCGACCGTCTGGCTCTGGCCGTTGGCCGGCAACGCCTTCAGTAGCGTGTTCGTCCCTGTGTTCCAGAGGACGACGCCGGTTGTCGTCCAGTTGCCGGCCAGCGGCAGCGGCAACTGCAACACGAATGTCGTGGACTGTCCCGGCTGGATGACGGCCGATGCCGGCTGAGACGTCGTGGCGCGCCAGGTCTGGCCGGCGGTGTTGGTGCCGTCCACGAACGGGACGAGCGCCGACGTCGCGGCACCCCCATCGTTCTTGACCATCACGGAGATGTTGGCCGTCCCGCCGATGCTCAGGGTGCCGCCGACGACGAGCGGGCCTTCCTGGCGCGGGTCGGCCTGCTGCACCGCCGTCGAAATGCCAAGCACGGCACTGCCGCTGGCGGCGTCGTAGCCGCCGACCTGGACGCGGTAGGTAGTGCCAGGCTGAGCCGTGAACTGTACTGCTGATTGCACGGTCGATTCGGCGTCGTCGTTGCAGGCGACCAGCGTCAGTCCGCCGACCGTGCTGCCGGTGTAGACCGCCAGCACCGTGTCAAAGTCGCTGCCGGCCGTGGACAGCGTGATCTGCGACGATGTGGCCGGGGTGATGGTGTACCAGCCGGTGCGGCCGGTTGTGAGGGTACTGCCCGCGCAACTGAACGTCGCCGGCTCGCCAGACTGGAGGGTCGCGCTATTGGTGTTCACGCTCTGCGAGCCGCCCGTCACGGTTGTGCCTGGGAACGTGTCGTTGGCGGGCGGCGGGCCGCAGGTGGTGGCCGAGAAGACGGCTTCAAGTTGCCGGTCAGCGCCGACCGTGAAGGTGTACGGATTCGGAAAGCTCTGGGTGGAACGGTTCTCGCGCCAGTACAGGAAGCAGCCCGCCGGGGTTGCCGTGAGCGTCGTCTGCTGGCCGGCCGTGAAGCTGCCGCCGCCGCTCACCGAGCCTGCGCCCTCGGGGTATGCCGTCGTGCGAATCGAGCGTTGCGGCGTCGTGAACGCTACATCGACGGTGGCCGAGTTTGCGCTGGCGCTGGTGATGGTGAGGATCATGCCAGCGCCAGCGTCGGTGTACGTTTCGCCGGCCAGCAATGGGGCGTCACGGAAGTCATTGGTGCCCGCCACTGAGGCCGGCTGCGTGTCGATGATGTTGGAGTCGCCGCCGCCGCCCGAGCCAACGTAGTCGGGGCCACAGACATTGGTGCAGAGGGGCGTCGCGCCGGCCGTGTGGACGAGGACGCCGCTTCCGTAATCCGTCCAGGAGGTCGCAAAATTGTTCCACGGCGAGGCCGGCTTTCGGTACTCCAGGTAGTAGTAGCCGTTCACGTTGCCGGCGGCGTCGCGGGTGCGCGGCACCTTCAGCACGCGTGTGTTCGCGATCAGGGCGGCCTGGTCGCCGGCCGAATCGAAGCTCTGATTCTCGTAGGACTGGATCGTGTAGCTGCCGGCACCGGTAGCGATGCGGGTCCGGGCGCTGACCCAGCCCATGATGTCCTTATGAACGCCGTTCAGGTGGCCGTAGCCGCCGGAACTGCCCATCACGTCGGAGCGGTCGCCGTATTCGTCGCTGGCGCAAGCACCGTTGGCGATGGCGTCCGGGCCGCACTCCAGCGAGTTGGCGTGCCAGACGCCCAGGTTGTGGCCGTATTCGTGCAGGGCGACTCCGCCGACTTTGCCGTTCAAGGCCGTGCTGCCAAGCGCGCTGTTGAAGTCCCAGGAGATCGACAGCCGCTGACTCGCGCCGTCGAAGGTGCCGACGCCCTGGGTGCGAATGGTCCCAATGCCCCCGCCGCCGCATGCCGTCGTGGCGATTGACAGCACCACGCGGTCGTAACTGTTGTAGTTGATGGCGGCGTCGGCAGCGGCCAGCGCCTGCGTCCGGATCGGAGTGCTGTCGCAGGTGGTCGTGGCGATGCTGTACGGCCCGTACACGTCGCTGGCCGTGCCCTCAGCCCCGCTGCCGCCGACGATGGTGGTCTGGTTGTATGACACTTCCCTGTAGAAGTTGCGGGCGCTCTGGGGGTTCGAGGACGAGAAGAAGATGCTGGCCGTGTTCGTGGCGTTCGCGTACGGGTGGCTGGCGACGCCAGGGGTCGTCACCAGGATGATGGCGGTCCGCTGGTTGCCGGTGGTGCCAACCGAGGTGGGCGACTGGATTGTGACGATCTGATCGCTGACGATGGTGGCCTCGCCGGCCAGCGCCACGCCGTTCAAGCGCACGAGGTCACCTGGCTTCGTCTTCCCGAGCGACGCACCCAACTTGATCGGCCGTTCCTGCGCACCGTTGACGAGTTTTGCATCGTAGGTGCTATGCCCGTCCTCGTGGTCGATGTGGAGCACGACCAGTTCACCGTCAGCGTCGACGCGCTCCTCCACCAGCGAGCGGATCGCCGGTGGCAGCGCCGCGCGCTCGGCGGGTGACAGGGCAAGGTCAAGGACGGCGGCGGGGTTCGAGTCTGCCAGTTGGTGCAGCAGCGTGCGCCGTCGTTCGGCCTTGCTCGTGACGGCGGCCTGGAAGCTCGGTACTTTGTTGGGGCGAGCGGCGGCAGCCTTCAGTTCGTCGGTCAGTTGGCTGGCTTCGGCGCGGGCTTCCTTGTCGCGCTCCGGCGTGGCGTTCGTGGCGCTCGGGCCGAGGGCATCGTGTGCCAGTGCAGGCGTCGTCGTTCCCGTGAAGCAGAGAGCCAGAAGCGCCACCGCTAGACCGAGCAGCCATCGCTGCATACCGCGTTCCCCCGAGGTCGGGACACTGCCGGCTGTGCATGGTGGGCACGGCGGGGCGTCCGAGGTGTATCACAAGGGGAAACGTCTTTGCAGAGGTTCAAGGGTACTCCCCCATGTGGGGCATTTATGCAACACATGGGGCCAGCGCCCTGCCGTCCGGCGTGTGAGTATTGGCGTGCCTAAGGGTCTGACGGTTTGCCGCGCCTGTGTGTGCGCTGGTACACTTCGCGGGCCGCGACCCGCGTCGCGGCTTCATCGTGTGCTCACGAAGCACGCAGAGAAACAGGGATGGCCGTCATGTACGCAGTCCTCGAGACGGGCGGGAAGCAATACAAGGTCAAGTCGGGCGATGTCATCGAGGTCGAGCGGCTCGACGGTGAGGTGGGGTCACAGATCGAGCTCGGCC
>Ga0105048_10009844_pt1 | contig 15155 bp, 8 predicted proteins | sample MAT05_FD_78382 | JGI IMG/M metagenome (GOLD analysis project Ga0105048, IMG submission 78382) | Freshwater microbial communities from Lake Fryxell liftoff mats and glacier meltwater in Antarctica - MAT-05 | ecosystem: Environmental > Aquatic > Freshwater > Ice > Liftoff microbial mat | place... | reverse complement strand
CGTCTCGTTCCAGGTGTCGTACGGCGCGGCGGGGCGCGACTCGTCGGCGAGCGCGATCAGCGACTCGTAGCTGACGATGAGCACCGCGGTGGTGCCGTTGTCCCGGATGACGTTCGCGTCGACCTCGACGTCGTTGCCGGCGAGGATCATCACGCCCATTCCGTCCGGCACCAGGCCGATGATGCCGCTCGCCGCGAAGTTGTTGCGGTTGTTGTCGTCGATCCGGTTGTTGTGCACGCGCGTCGTGCGCCCGTTGGGGATCGTCACGAGGTTCGGCAGGTCGAAGACGAGGATGCCAGTGGTGTTGTCGTAGGCGTGGTTGCCGTGGACCTCGGCGCCGATGCAGTTCTCGATCTCGAGGCCGGCGACGTTCTTGAACACGTTGTTGTTGCGCACCAACACGTTGCGCGACTGGCCGACGTAAATGCCGGCATCGGCGGCGCCGACGATGTCGCATTCCTCGATCAGGACGTCGGTGCACTCGACTGGATAGAGCGCGTACGCGCCGTTGGTTCCGAGCGCGGCATCCGGGGTTCCGTCGGGCGCGTCCCAAGAGACGCGCACGCGACGGAACGTGACGCCGACGGCGTTGGTGACGCGCACGCCGTCGCCGCGGGTGTTCTTCACGTGAAGGTCTTCCATCACGAAGTCGTCGCCGGTGATGTCCATCCCCTGCGCGCCCGCGGTCTGCGCGCGGAAGTCGAACACGGTCGTCGTCATGCCCGCGCCGCGCAGCTTCACGCCGTCGACCGAGAGCGAGATCTCTTCGGAGAACGAGAACGTGCCCGGGGCAAAGCAGATCGTGTCACCGGTGCTCGCGCCGATGAGCGCTTCTTGCACCTGCGTCTGCGCGGAGGCGCCAGGCGAGAGCACGATGGTGCAGTCGGCGGGCGGAACGTAAGGGGCAGCGTCGTCGTCGTCGCCACCACAGCCAGAGAGCGCGAGGAGCAGAGCGGGAGCGAACGTGACGAAAGCGATGCGAGTTCGGCGCATGAACACCTCGAGAAGGGCCAAGATATCAGACTTCCCGTGCACGACGGGCAATGACCTGATGATCTGCATGTCGGACTGCGCGCCGTTCAGCGGCCGCGGCGCGCCTCGCCCGCTGCGGCTCTATCCGATCACCGCGCGGAGCATGCGCAGCAGGACGTCGGCGGTGTACGGCTTCGGGACCCAGTCGCTGACGCCGAGGGCACGCGCCTTCGCGGCCTTGCCGTCGGTGTCGAGGCCGCTCGAGCCGATGATCCGCACGGCAGGGTCGATGGCCTGGAGCGCGGCGATCGTCGTCGGCCCGTCCATGACCGGCATCGACATGTCGGTGAGCACCGCGGCGATGGCGCCGACGTTTGCGGTGTAGACGGCGACAGCCTCGGCGCCGTTGGCGGCGGTGAGGACGCGGTAGCCGTAGCGCTCGAGCGTGCGGAGAGCGACCTTGCGGATGCCCTCCTCGTCGTCGACGACCAGCACGAGCTCGTTGCGGCCGCGGGGGTGCTGCGCCCGCGTGCTCTCGGCCTCGTCGGTCGCGTCGGTCGGGACCTCCGCCGGCAGGTAGACGTCGAAGCGCGAGCCCGTGCCGAGCTCGCTCGAGACGCGGATGAACCCGCCGTGGTTGCGCGCGATGGCGTGGCACGTCGACAGCCCGAGGCCGGTGCCCTTGCCCAACGGCTTGGTGGTGAAGAACGGCTCGAAGATCCGGTCGCGGACCTCCGGCGCCATCCCGCTGCCGGTGTCCTCGACGCGCACGCGCAGGTATTGGCCCGACGGCGTTTCCGCGCTCATTTTGGCGTATGAGTCGTCGACCATCACGCTCTCGAGGCCGAGCGCGATCACGCCGCCGTTCGGCATGGCGTCGCGCGCGTTCACGCATAGGTTCGTGAGCAGCTGGTGGATCTGCGTCGCGTCGCCTTGGATTGCCCACGGGGTCCCGCCCGTGCGCAGCACCGCCGAGATGTCTTTGGGGAAAGTATCGCGGACCATCTTCAAGACCTCGCCCGCGATGGCGACCACGTCGACGCGCTGGTGAGGTCCCTGCGGTTCGCCGCGCGCGAACGCGAGGAGCTGCCGCACCATCGCCGCGCCGCGCTGCGCCGACGCCTCCAGGATCGCCAGGTCCTCCAGCTTGTCGCTGTTTGTCTCGTCCTCGCTGAGCATGGCGATCGACGAGAGGATCGGCGTCAGCACGTTGTTCAGGTCGTGCGCGATCCCGCCCGCCAGGGTGCCGATGCTCTCGAGGCGCTGCGTCCGCAGGAGCAGCGTCTCGAGCTGCCGCTTCTCGGTGATGTCGGCGTCGACGCAGAGCACCGCATGCGGCTGGCCCAGGCCGTCGCGCAGCAGGCTCCAGCGCGCCGCGATGAGTAGAGGCCGCCCCGCCTTGTTCAGCTTGGTGAGCTCGCCGCCCCACTCGCCGGTCGCGATCGCGCGCTCCAGCGCCGCGCCCGCCTGCGCGAGCCGGGTGGCGTCGGTGCGGTGGAAGAGCTCGGTTGCCCGGCGCCCGACGACCTCAGCGGCGGTCCAGCCGTAGAGCCGTTCGGCGCCGCGGTTCCAGTAGGTGATGTGGTCATCGAGATCGCGGACCAAGATCGCTTCGCTGGTCTGGTCGAGGAGGGCTGCCTGCTCGCGCAGCTTTTGCTCGGCGCGATGATGTTCCTCGCGCGCGCGCAGGCCGACGATGCCGAAGGCGAGGTCGTCCGCGAGCTCTTGCAGGAGCTTGAGCTCGTCGGCGCCGGCCTCGCTCACCTCCGCCGCGTAGAGGCAGAGCACGCCGAAAGTCCGCGAGCCCTCGCGGAGGGGGAAGCCGAGGAGGCTGCGGATCCCGTGCGCCACCGCCCGGTCGCGCCACATGGCGAAGTCGGCGTCCATGGTGATGTCTCTGCAGGCGACGAGCTTGCCGGTGCGGACGGTCTTGCCGGCGGGCCCGTTCCCCTCGGGGATGTCGGGCGACCAGCTCAGGCGGAGCCCTTCGAGATAACCGGCGTTCGCGCCCTCGCTCGCGCGCACGCTGATGGTCTTTGCAGCGTCCTCGTCGGCGTAGCCGACCCATGCGAGGAGGTAGCCGCCGTCCTCGACTGCGATGCGGCAGACCCGGTCGAGGAGCTCGCGCTCGGACTGCGCGCGGACCAACACCTCGTTGCAGTGCGACAACAGCCGAAGCGCGCGGTTCATTCGTGCGAGTTCGCGCTCGGCCAGCTTGCGCGACGTGACGTCCTGCCCCGCGCCCTGCAGGCGGATGACGCGTCCGTCGGCGTCTCTCACCGCCTCGCCTACCGAGCGCAGCCAGATCTGCTGGCCGGTGGCGGTGTGCTTTGGGAGTTCGATGTCGTAGGGCGTCCCATCGCGCCGGCACGCGTCGATGTGTCGGCGCAGCTCCTCGCGCGCCTCGGGATCGTAGAAGGCCATGAGTTCGTCGAGCGTCCCAGCGTTCGCGGGCAGCTCGTGGATGGCGCGAAGCTCGTCCGAGACGGTGAACGTCCCCTCGGGCAGCTCGATCATCCAGCCACCGAGGCGGGCGGCGCTGCTCGCGATCCGCAGCAGGTCGCGGCTACTGCGGAGCTCAGCGTCGGCCCGCTTGCGCTCGGTGATGTCGTGGCAGGTGCCGAGCGCGCGGACCGGCTGGCCCGCGTCGTCGAAGATCATCTGCCACCGCTCCTCGACGAACTTGGTCCGCCCTCCGGGAAGCAGGATGCGGTGCTCGATCGAGCAAGGCTCGCGCGCGTCGCTCGACCTCGCGAACGCGGCGTCGACCGCGGCGCGATCCTCCGGGTGGACGCGCTCGAGGAACCCCGGGTGCGTCGGCTGGAACGTCGCCGGGTCAGTCTCGAAAATCCGGTGGGTCTCCTCCGACCAGATGACCTCGAGCGTGGTGAGGTCGGTCTCCCAGCTCCCCACCTTGGCGACCCGCTGCGCCGCCGAGAGTCGGGCCCGCTCGCCCTCGAGCAGCTGCGCGAGGAAGCGTTGCTCGCGCTCGGCCTCGGTGCTGCGGGCGAGGCTCTCGTTCACGCGCTCCTCCGCGAGGCGGCGCTCGGTGACGTTCACGTGCATGACGACCGCGCCGCCCGGGCGCCCTTCGAGGAGTGGTGTGACCATCAGCCGGTACCACCGGCGCTCGGTCGGCGAGTGGCACGGGTACTCGAGGGTGAACTGCGGGACCTCGCCCCGCAGGACGCTGCGGATTCCGTCAGCGGAGGTCCTCGCATCCTCCGCGCAGTCACCGGTCGCGGCCGCGCAGATCGAGAGGTAGTTGAGGCCAATGCCGAAGGCCTCGCTCTGCAGCACGTTCGCCTGCCCGTAACGTCGCCAGGCCTCATTGACCGAGAGGATCACGCCTTCGGCGTCGACCAGCGCGATGTGCGCGGCCAGCGCGTTCAGGATGGCGAAGTGCTGTTCGGCGAGCTGGCGCTGCGCGGCCTCCGTGCGCAGGAGCCGCTGCTGCGCCTCGACGAAGAGGAAGGGCACACCGCCTTCGCCGGCCACCGAGTCGAGCTCTCCGCCCGTGAGCGTGTGGAGCTCGCGTTCCGCGTCGCGGAGCGTACGGACCAGGTCCGCGATCCGACCGAGTTTCTCAGCCTCGCCTGTACTCATGCGAGTAATTTGGAGTGAGCGGCGTTGATGGTCATCGACGGTACCGCAGATCTTTTACCGCAGATCTCCTACCGCAGATGTTCTACCGCAGTACGGCAGCAGACCGCGAGACCTGATAGGCGGGAGGCGTCCGGACGAATATCGACGGAGGCGGACGGTGCCGCGCGTTAGTTGATGACGCGCGGATCGCGCTCATCGCGCTGCGCGATCCGTAGCGCTACCGAGCGCGCCCTACAGCAGCCCGGCCTGCGCGCGCTCGACCCAGACGCGGATCTCGCGCTCGATGACGTCGATGGCCTTCGCCTTGAATGGGCGCAGCAGAAACGGCACGTCGAGGTCGATCAAGATCGCGCGCGGGGCGAGCTCGATGGTGCCGCGGAGGGTGATGCCCTTCACGGTGAAGCTCGTCTCGGAGCGCTGCTCGTCGAGCCAGCGCATCACCGGGCGATATTCTGCGAAGCGCTCCGCGTAGGCGGCAAACGCCTTGTTCGCGGCGGTCTTGGCGAGCTCGGGGCTGAGGTCGTGCGATACGCTGTGCTTCATGTCGTCCGTGGGCCCTGCGGCGCGCGCAGCGTAGTTCACGGTCGGCGAGATGCCATCGCGATCGCTCGCGCCAGCGGGCACTCGCGGAGGGTGCGCGACAGCTGCTTGCGGCTGCGCTACTTGCGGCTGCGCTACTTGCGGCCGAGGCGCAGCGCGTTGAGGACGACGGTGACGGAGCTGAGCGCCATGGCGCCCGCGGCGAGCATCGGCCCACCGAGCGCGGTGAGCAGGCCGAGCGCGGCGAGCGGGATGCCAGCGACGTTGTAGACGAACGCGAGAAAGAGGTTTTGCCGTACGGTGCGCATCGTCTTGCGACTGGTCTCGATCGCATCGACGACGGCGCTGATGTCGCCGCGCACCAAGGTGATCGCCGCGGCGTCGAGCGCGACATCGGTGCCGCCGCCGATGGCGAAGCCGACATCTGCCGCGGCGAGCGCAGGCGCGTCGTTGACGCCGTCGCCGACCATGCCGACGACGCGCCCGCGCGCGCGCAGCGCCTCGATCGCCGCGACTTTGTCGGCGGGCCGCGCCGCGGCGCGCACGTTGGCGGCGTCGATGCCGACTTCACGCGCGACGCTGAGCGCGACGTCGAGGTGATCGCCGCTGACGAGGTGCACCTCGACGCCGAGCGCACGCAAACGCGCGACGGCAGCGGCGCTCGTTGGGCGCACGGGATCGGCGACGCCGAGCACGGCGACGTCTACGTCATCGACGCGCACCAGCACGACGCTGCGCGCACGCGCGCTGAGGGCGGCGCGCGCGGCCTCGACGGCTGGCGCGGCATCGGAAGACACGGCGCCGACGAAGACGCGCTCGCTGCCGACGGCGCCGCGCATCCCGACGCCGACTTCTGACGCTACGTCGCTCGCACGCGCGACCCGCAGCGACCGCTCCTTCGCCGCGCGAACGACGGCGCGCGCCAGCGGGTGAACGCTCTCGGCCTCGATCGCCGCCGCGAGCTGCAACACCTCGTCCTCCGTACGCGCAGCGAGGCACACGATGTCGGTCAGCTCCGGCGCGCCGCGCGTCAGCGTGCCGGTCTTGTCGAGCACGACGGCGTCGACGAGCCGCGCGCGCTCGAGCGCCTCGGCGTCTTTCACCAGCACGCCGTGTCGCGCCGCGAGGCCGGTGCCGACGATGATCGCGGTTGGTGTCGCGAGTCCAAGCGCGCACGGGCACGCGATGACGAGCACCGAGACCGCGGTGAGCAGCGCCGTGTCGAGCGGCGCGCCCGAGAGGAGCCAGCCGGCGAGCGTGAGCAGCGCAAGGCCGACGACCACCGGCACGAACACAGAGCTGATGCGATCGGCGAGGCGCTGCACCGGCGCGCGCGTCGCCTGCGCGTCGGCGACGAGCCGCACGATCTGCGCGAGCGTCGCGTCGGCGCCGATGCGCGTCGCCTCGATCTCGAGCGGTGCGCCGAGGGCGAGCGTGCCGCCGATGACCGGATCGCCTGGGCCCTTCGCGATCGGCAGGCTCTCGCCAGTGACCAGCGATTCGTCCGCGCTCGCGCTGCCCTCGCGCACGACGCCGTCGACGGGGATCCGCTCGTCCGCGCGCACGCGCACCCGATCGCCGAGGCGCACCTCCGCCACCGGGAGTTCCTGCTCGACGCCATCACGCACGACGCGCGCCGTGCTCGGCTGCAGCCGCGCGAGCGAGCTGAGCGCGTCGGTCGCGTGGCGTCGCGCGCGCACCTCGAGCCACTTGCCGAGCAGCACCAGCGCCACGATCATGCCGGCGGTCTCGAAGTAGAGGTGCATAGCGCTGTGGCCGAGGTGCGCAGTCTCGTGGCTGAGCGACTCGGGCGGCGCGCTGCGCAAGATGACGGCGAGCGAGTAGAAATACGCGGCGCCAGCGCCAGTCGCGACGAGCGTGTCCATCGTCGCGCTCGCGTGGCGCAGGTTCTTGGCAGCGGCGATGAAGAATGGCGCGCCGGCGCCGAACGTGACCGCGGCCGCGAGCGCCGCCTGCACGTACCCGTGGCCGCTGAACTGCAGCGCGGGCACCATCGCGATCAGCATCAGCGGCAGCGAGAGCGCGACGGCGACGACGAGCCGCGCGGTGGCCGCGGTTCCGCTCGGCGCAGGGGCGCGGACTGCGGCCGTCTGCGCCGGTGCGCGCGCTTGCGCCGAGGCGCCCGCATCGACGAACGGCGGGACCGTCGCGTGGTATCCAGCGCGCTCGACCGCGTCGTTCAACGCGACGCGCAGCGCTTCAGTCGGCGCGCGCACCTTCACGGTCGCCTCGTCGGTCGCGAGGCTGACGACCGCGTCGCTCACGCCGGGCACCTTGGCGAGCGCGCGCTCGACGCGCCCGACGCACGACGCGCAGGTCATGCCCTCGATGGGAAAGCGCAGCGTCGTCACGGTCTCGTCACTCACCGGCTTCATCTATGCGCGGCAGGGCGCTCTGTCCACGCCGCTCTGTCCATACCGCTCGGTCGATGCCGCGCGGTCCACTCCACTGTCCACGCGACAGCGCGCGACAGGCAAACATCGCCTTGACCGCGTGCGCCTCCGCACCGTATCCAGACGCGCCATGAGCACGGACCCGAACCAGTTTTTCCTCGAGACGCTCCCCTCACTCTTCACGCGCGGGGTCGAAGCGCTCGCCGCCGATGCGCAAGCGCAGGCCCGCCTCGCGGACATTCGCGCGGCGCGCGGCGCCGTGCAGATCGTGCTCGAGGGCGAGGGCGGCGCAGAGATCTTCCTCGCGGTCGAGAACGGCACGATGCGCGGCGTGAGCGCGCGGCCCGATCTGCCGCTGCGGTTTTGTGTCGCGGTCTCGCGCGAGGCCGCGAGCGGCGCGCTCGGCATGCTCGAGGAGAGCGGCAATCTCGGCCACGATAAAGCGCCGCTGCGCGTTGCGGGCCTCGCTTCCGGCAAGATGGACAAGCTCATCGCGAAGGAGAAGCTCGCGTTCCACGTCATCGTGAAGAACGTGCCCGATCTCGACAGCGTGACCGTGCGCGTCGGTGTCGGCGTCGAGGGTCTGCCGGAGACGCCGGGCTTCACCGTGACGGTCGACTACGACGATCTCGAAGAGGTGCGCACAGGCGAGCTCACGCCGCAGCAGCTGTTCATGAAGAAGCTGAAGATCGTCGGCGATGCATCGCGCGCGATGACGCTCGCGATGACCATGATGCAGCAGCAGCAGAAACGCTGATCACTTCGACCCGCGGGCGATGCGTCAGAGAGCGCGCGCGGCGCGGTGCTCGACCATCAGGCAGCGGTCTTGCACCACCAAGATGCCGGCGCGCGCGAGCGCTTCGGCGACGACGTCGCTGCGGATCCCGCTCTGCAGCCACACACATCGCGGCCGCGCCGCGAGCAGGTCGTCGAGGTGCGCTGCGACATCTGCCGAGCGCCGGAACACATCGACGATGTCGAGCACCGGCGGCACGTCGGCGACGCACGCGTACGTCGTCTGACCGAGGATGGTGCGCACGTCCGGGTGGTAGACCGGCACCGGGAAGATCTGCACACCCGCGTCGTGCAAATATTTGCCCACGGAGAACGCCGGTCGGTCGGCGAAGGCCTCGGTGCGCATGCCGAGCACGGCGACGCGCTGAGCCGCTCCGGCGATGAGCCGAATGCGCTGCGAGTCTTCTACGATGCGGTCTCGAAAGTCGTCCATGGTCAGCGTTGTGGGAGACGGAACGCGCGGACGATAGCAGAGCCCGCAGCTTGCGCGCGCCGCCGCGCACCGCATCCTCTCGCGATGTCCGACGCCATGCTCGACGCACTTCGCCAGCGCCTCGCTGAGCGCCTCCCCGGCCTCACGCGGAGCGGCATGGGACTCCGCTCGGCGCTCGATGCGCGCTACGGGATGCTCGTGCTGCGGCTCGACTGGGACGCAGAGGCCGAGTCGATCCGCGTCGCCGCCCACATCCCGCCGCCCGCCGGCTCGGGGACCGAGTTGCTGGTCTGGTGCCTCGCGACCAACGCGCAATATTGGGACGTGAAGATCGGGCTCGACGACGAGGGCTTGCTGGTCGTGCACGCCGACGTCGACGCCGATCCCGAGGGCGATCTGGGCGCGCTCGCGGAGCGCCTCTCGGATCGCGCGGAGACTATCCGCGAGCTGCTCGACGACGACCTCGCGCCGTATCTGCTCGATCGCGGCCTCGGGACGCCGGCTCAGCGCGCGCGCTGGATCGATCGCGCCGAGACCGACCATGATGACGACGACGACGCGGACGGCTGAGCCGGGCGTGTGCTCGTTCGCGGCTGCGCCGAGCGTCGAAGACGTCGAGGCTGCGGTGTCCACGGCGCGCGTCGATCGACTCGTCGCGTTCGTCGCCGCAGCCGACGGCATAGCGCTCCATCGCTGGCTCGTGCAGGCGCTCGAGCACGCGCTGCAACGCGCGGATCCTGGGGCGCTCGACGACGCCACCGCGCGCGTCGCTATGGCGCTCGTCTCCGCCGCGACTCGCCCGGTGCAGGTCGCGCCGCCTCCGCACTCGGTCGTCGTCCCGTTTGCGGCCGGCGCGCTCGGCTTCGCGCGACGAATCCACGTCGGCTTCGAGCTCGACGCGGGTGATGCGGCCGAGTCCCTCGCCGACGACGCGCGCAGCGCCGTGCGTGATGCGCTCGACGCTGCAGCGCGCCTCGCCTCGCCGCCACATGCGCCGTCGCGCTATCGCCTCGCCGCGTGGGTGCCCGGGGCGCTCGATGGGGTGCGCGTCGAAGGTGCGTCGCTCGGCGCCGCGACGCTCGTCTCCGCCGTCGCGCTGTGGAGCGGCCGCGCGGTGGTCGCCGGCACCGCGATAAGCGCCGGGCTGAGCGGCGCTGCGCTGCTCTCGGTGGGCGCGCTCGACGCGAAGCTCGCCGCGCTCGCGTCTCGCGCGGATGTCACGCGGCTGATCGTCGCGCATGGCGATCGCGCGCGCGCGCACGCGCTCGCAATGAGCCATGCGCCGCGCATCGAGGTGATCGGCGCCGCCGACGTCGACGCGCTGCTCGCCACGGCGCTCGGGCAAACGCCGCGCGACGCCGTCGCGCTCGACGTCGATCACGTGGTGCACGAGGCACGTCGCGCGTTCTCGGGCGGCTGGTCCGCGTATCGATGGCCGGAGCTCCGTGAGCGTCTCGAGCGAGTCGCTGCGGCGATCCCCGCGGGCCGGCCCGATCTCGAGGTCGCAGCGCTGACCATGCTCGGCGCAGCGCGACGTCATCTCGGCGCACCCGAAGAGAGCGCGCGCGTCCTCGATCGCGCGGCAGCGCTCGCAGCACAAAACGCCGCTGTCGTGCCCGATCCACCGCTCGTGCACTTGCTCGAGCACGTTGCCCTCACCGATGTCGCGCTCGGCGATCTCGATCACGCGGTGCCCGCCGCGCGCCGCGCGGTCCGTGTCGCGTCGGCTGCGCGCCTCTCCGGCGAGCTGATGAAAGCGCTCGGAACTCTCGGTCTGGTCGAGCTCGCGCGTGGTCGCTCCGCGGCAGCCGTCGATGCCCAAGCGCGCGCTCTCGACATCGCGCACGTGTATCGCCCGGCGGGCTGCGTCCGCACGCACGCGTATCTCGCGCAAGCGCGCGGCGCGGCCGGCGATCTCGAAGGTGCGCGCGCCGCCTTCGAGGAGGGACTCGCGCACGCAGCCGAGCACAGCGCCGCCGGCCAGCGCGATGACGTCGAGGCCTGGCTACGCACGAGCTACGGCGGCGCGCTGGTCGCGTGCGATGCGTTTGAAGAAGCGGTCGCCGCGCTCTCGGTTCCGTCGGTGCTCGAGCGGCTCTCCGGGGATCCGCTGCCCGGTCTGCTCGCGCGTCGCCATCTCGGTCGCGCGCTCGCTTCTGCGCCGCTGACGCGTCCCGCCGACATCGAGCGCGGGCTCGAGCTGCTCGCGCAGTCGCCCGCCGCGCATCGTCACCTCGAGGCGCCGCGCTTTCTCGCGATGGCCCACGCCAACGTTCTCTACGAGGCGCGCGCACGCCTCGCCCATGCCCTCTGGGAGCCCGACGTCGAGGCGCGCACGATTCGCGCGCTCGCCTGTCTGCCGCGCTACGGCCGCATGCCCGCGCAGCTCGATCCGCTCGTCGCGCGCGTCCATCGCGCGCTCGGCGCAGCGCGCACCCGGCCAAAGCCGCTATTGCGCGCGCTCGATCTCTTGCTCGTCCGCGCCTCGCGTCTCGGCGTCTGACGCGCTGCCCGCCTGGCCTCTGCCGAGCGCGCGCGTCGCGCTCACAAGCGCATCAACACCGAGCCCCAGTGCAGGCCCGCGCCGAGCGCGAGGAAGCACAGCAGATCGCCCTTCTTGACCTTGCCGCCGCGCAGCAGCTCGTCGACGAGGATAGGAATCGTCGCGCCGCTGGTGTTGCCGTAGCGCGCGATGTTGGACGGCACCTTCTCCGCCGGTACACCGAGCGCCTCACGCACCGACTGATTGATACGGTCGTTGGCTTGGTGCGCGATGAACCAGTCGACGTCGCCGAGCGCGGTGTGGTGCTCCGCGCAGAGCGCGCGCACGACCTGCGGCAGGCGCGTCACCGCCGTCTTGAACAGCTCTTTGCCGGCCATCCGCGGGATGTGCTCCTCCGCGTCGAACATCTCGCGCGTCCAATACGGACGTCGGCGAAAGCCGCCACCTTCGATGTAGATATGCTTTGCCGCGTGGCCGTCGGTGTGGATCTTCGCGCCGATGAGGCCGTGACCGGGCACGTCACTCTTGCGCATCACCAGCGCGCCCGCGCCGTCGCCGAACAGGATCGCCAGCGCGCGATGTCGCGTCGCACGGTCCCGCGCCTCAGGCTTGACCTTCGACGCATCGGCCTCGCCGAGCAGCACATCCCAATCGTCCCACGGCATGAAGCCCGCGTGCGCCTCGGCGCCGACGACGAGCACCGTCTTCGCCGCGCCGCTCGCGACGAGTCCGTCCGATACTTGGAACGCAAAGGGCATCGCCGCGCACTGCTGACGGATGTCGAGCGCGGGCACACCCGAGATGCCGAGCTTTGCCCCGAGCAGCCCGCCGGAGCCTGGAAATACATGGTCCGGCGTCATCGTCGCGAACACGATGTAGTCGATCTCCGACGCCGGAACGCCAGCGCTCTCGAGCGCGCGCTGCGCCGCGATCAGCGCGAGGTCGCTGCAGCCAGTGCCCTCTGGCGCGAAGTGCCGCTGACGGATCCCGGTGCGCTTGAAGATCCACTCGTCGTCGGTCTCCATGACGCGACCGAGCGCTTCGTTCGGAACCGGGATCCCCGGCGCGTGACTGCCAGAGCCGATGATCGTGATGCCAGGCATGGGTGCGCGACGGTAGCAGAGGCCCGATTGAACGGCTGGACATTGCCGCCGACGGGGTCGAGGACCATGCTGCCCGTCGATGACCGACCAGTCTTCGGGGAGCCCTGGGGGATCGCGCGATCGGTCGTTCGACTTCGCACGGTACGTGGGCGCAAGGCGCGCCGGCGTGCTCGGCGGCGAAGAAGAGACCACGCGCTACGCATATTCGGCCGACGTCGCGATGCTGCGCACGTTCAAGCGCATTCGTCCGGTCGAGCTCGCCGCGGCGGCGGTCGTCCGCGCGAGCAAAGAGCTGATGCGCAACCAGCTGCTCGGCCGCACGGTGCGCGTCTCGCCGCAGCAGTTCCCGAGCGTGTACAAGCTCGCGGTCGAGTGCGCCGAGACGCTCGGCGTCGCGGTGCCGGCGATCTACGTCGCCAACAGCCCGGTGATCAACGCGTACACCTCGGGCACCGACGACGACGCGTTCATCGTGATCCACTCGGCGCTCGTCGACGCGTTCGAGCCCGACGAGCTGAAGTTCGTGCTCGGCCACGAGACCGGGCACATCCAGAACAAACACGTCGTCTATGGCACCGTGCTGCGGATGATCCTCGAGGGCGCGAGCCTGTTCCTCGCGTGGTTCGCCACGCCAGCGCAAGTGCCGCTGATGGCGTGGTATCGGCGCGCCGAGATCACCTGCGATCGCGCTGGGTTGCTGTGCATCGGCGACCTCGACGCCGCGTGTCGCGCGTTCCTCAAGATGGCAGTCGGCTCGCGCAAGCTGTTCGAGGAGATGGACGTCGATGCGTTCGTTCAGCAAGCCAAGGAAGGCCGCGTCGGTGTCGGCCGGCTGATGGAGGCGTTCGACACGCACCCCTATCTGCCGAAGCGCATCGAGGCGCTGCGCGTGTTCGCTGACAGCGCGCTCTATCGCAAAGCGATAGGCGCTGGGGAGGGCGGCCTCACGATGGAAGAGGTCGATCAGAAGACGAGCGACATCGTGCAGATCATGAAGGCTGGTCCGGACGACACCGATGCGCGCAACAGCGGTGGACACAAGGGTGAACAATCGTGATCAAGGACGCGCCGAGTGCCGGCCCTTTCCTCAGCTCGACGGGCGCGAACAGCAGCTTTGCCCGCGAGAAATCGGGCGTCCTCGCGGCCCTGCGCGAGGTCGCGCAGCTCGCTGAAGACGCGGGCGCCGATTCGCTCGCGCGGCGCCTCACCGTCGAGCGCATCGCGCACCTCGAAGAAGAGCGCTTTCATCTCGTGGTGCTCGGCGAGTTCAACCACGGCAAGACGACGTTCGTGAACGCGCTGCTCGGCGCCGCCGTGCTGCCCGCCGGTGTGACGCCGACGACCGCGGTCATTCATCACATCGTGCACGGAGCTTCGCCCGGCGCGGCCGTGGTAAGCGCCGATGGCTCGCGCACCGAGCTGACGATGAGTGAGCTGAGCGACTTCGTCGTCGGTGGTAAGGCCGCGCGGGAAGACGTGCGCTACGTCGAGGTGCGCCACCCAGCGCCGCTGCTCGCGGGCGGCGTGGTGCTGGTCGATACGCCGGGCGTCAATGACCTCAATCTCTCTCGCGCCGAGATCACCTACAGCTACATCCCGCGCGCGGATGCCGTGCTCTTCCTGCTCGATGCGGGCCAGATATTGAAGGAGAGCGAGCGCGCTTTCCTCGAGCAGAAGCTGCTCGCTGCCTCGCGGGACAAGGTCCTCTTCGTCGTGAACAAGATCGATCTGCTGACGCCCGGGGAGCGCGAAGAGGCGCTCGCCTACGCGACGGCGAACCTCGCGCGACTGGTGCCTTCCCCGCGCATTTACGCCATCTCCGCGCAGCGCGCGCTCGCGGGCGATCGTGCCGGCGGCGGGCTCGCGCCGTTCCTCGACGACCTCAGCAAGTTCCTCGCCGACGAGCGCGGTCGCATCTTGCTCGACAACGCGCTCGAAGAAGGTCTGCGCACGGCCGAGACGCTGCGCCGCAGCCTCGAGGTGCAGCGTCGCGCGCTCGCGCTCGACTCGGCGGATCTCGAGCGCCGGCTGCGCGGCCTCGAGAGCGATCTCGAGCACTCCGGCAGCGCCGCCTCGGAGCGCGAGCGGCGCGTGCGCGAGCGGCTCGCGGGCGTGAAGGCGCTGGTGCGCCGCGAGACTGTCGAGTTCGGCGAGCGCTTCGCCCGCGCGCTGCCCGCCGAGATCGAGGCCGGCAAGTCGGACGAGCTGAAGAAATATCTGCCCGGCTTCATCGAAGAGCGCTTCCGAGGCTTCGCCGATCAACAGGCGGAGGACATCGCCGCGCGGCTCGAGGCGGTCGCCGAAGAGGCCATCGCGTTCCTCGAAGAAGATGCGCGCGCGAGCGCATCGCGCCTCACCGAGACGCTCGGCCCAGCGTCGCCGGAGCTCAACCTCGACGTCAGCACCTTCGCGTACGACGTCGGCGTCTTCGCGCTCGGCGCGTTCGGCATCGGCGTGATGGCGCTGTCGAACGTGCTCGTCGGTGGCGCGCTCACGCTCGCGGCGCCGGTGCTCGCCTACGTGTTTCGCGATCGCGCGGACAAAGAGGTCAAGCGCCGTGCGTCTGAGGCTGCGCCCGCCGCCGTGCGCGAGGCCGCCGCGAAGATGGCCGACCTACTCGACGCGCGCATCGACGAGTTCGGCGACCGCCTCGCGCACTTCGTCACGTCGGCGAGTGAAGAGCTGACGCGCAGCGTCGCCGAGGTGCTCCGCGCGGCGAGCCGGGCCAAGGTCGACGGCGAGACCGCGCGCGAAGACCTCGACCGGCGCACGGCCATGTCGAGCGTGCG
>Ga0105048_10009842_pt1 | contig 15156 bp, 9 predicted proteins | sample MAT05_FD_78382 | JGI IMG/M metagenome (GOLD analysis project Ga0105048, IMG submission 78382) | Freshwater microbial communities from Lake Fryxell liftoff mats and glacier meltwater in Antarctica - MAT-05 | ecosystem: Environmental > Aquatic > Freshwater > Ice > Liftoff microbial mat | place... | reverse complement strand
CTCCGGCGCTCAGCCATGATGCCATGCGCGGTTTGAAAAATAAAAACTTCTGGGTGATGGAACATCAGGCGGGACCAACAGGCTGGCAGGTCGTCAGCCCGAGCCCAAGACCCGGTGTTTTAAGATTGTGGGCATATCAAACAATAGCACACGGCGCAGATGGGATCGTATTTTTCCGCTGGCGCACAGCCCGCTTTGGCGCGGAACAATATTGGCACGGGCTGCTCGAACATGATGGGCGGGCAGGTCGTCGGTATACCGAGATCAAGCAAATGGGTGCGGAGCTGAAGCGGGTGGGCGAGAATTTTTTCGGTTCCGAAGTCAAATCCAAAGTCGCCATTCTTCAATCCTATGATGCACGCTTTGCCTTCCAAGTGCAGGCTAATAACGATGAATTCGGATATGAAAAGCACATTGCTCAAATTTATACTGCGCTTTGGAAACGTAATATCAACGTGGATGTGATTTCACCAACTGTAGACCTTTCTAAATATGACCTGGTGATCGCTCCGTCTTTACATGTTCTTACAGAGAATATTGCAGAGAACCTTCGTAAGTATGTTCAGGCTGGCGGCACTTTGGTTGTCACGCCGCGCACGGGTGTAAAAAATATCGACAACGTGGTGGTTAACCAGCCATTGCCAGGTTTGCTTACAGATGTATGCGGCGTGATTGTGGATGAGTATGATGCAATTACTCCCGATCTGCCCCAGTCAATTATTTTTGATACAGTTGATTTGGCAGGAAAGACATTCCCTGTGCAAACCTGGTGTGACATTCTCATCCCACAGGGCGCTGAAGTGATCGCGCATTATGCACAGGATTACTATGCAGGAAAACCTGCTGTCACTCGTAATCAATTTGGTCAGGGTCAGGCGATCTACCTGGGCGCATTGGGTACAGATGCTTTTTACGAGTCGGTTTTTGGCTGGCTATTAAAACAAAATAATATCCAGAGTGACATTAAAGCTCCTGCGGGCGTGGAGATTTCGAAACGATCTCAAGGTGATCAGTCTGTTTATTTTATTTTGAATTTCAATGCTTCGGCACAATCGATTATATTACCGGTTGCATATCGCAATTTATTGGAAGATACAATTACCTCAGGGACAGTTCAAGTTGGGGCCAATGACGTATTAATTCTTGGCGACAATGTATGAGTAACAATGTACCCACGATAAAAGATATCGCGGCAGCAGCTGGCGTTTCAACTCAAACCGTTTCACGTGTTTTAAATCACCGACCGGATGTTGCTCCTGAAACCAGAGAACGAGTCTTGAAAATCATCGCGGACAAAAATTTCTCCCCCAATGAACTGGCGCGTAGTTTGGTTAGACAGCGAGACAGACGAAAATCGTTCACGCCGGGGCAGGTTTGGAAGGATACAGACGGCGTCCCCATTCAAGCACATGGCGGCTGCATCCTTTTTGAAAATGATATCTATTATTGGTTTGGCGAGAATAAGGATACACCCACCAAGAAGAACGAGCTGGTCGAATTCAATGTCGATGCGCTGGGAGTTTCCTGCTATACATCCACCGATCTCTATAACTGGGAAAACAAAGGGCTGGTACTGCCCGCAGTCAAAGATGATCCACAGCATGCGCTGCATACCAGCAAACTGATCGAGCGCCCCAAAGTTATCTACAATGCGTTGACGAAAAAATACGTTATGTTCGTGCATCTCGACACCGATGATTATCAGTATGCGCGGGTGGGTATTGCGGTATGTGACCAGCCAGCGGGTCAATATGAATTTCTTGGTAGTATTGCACCCAATCAGTCAGACAGCCGTGATATGACGGTCTTCAAAGACGAAGATGATAAAGCTTATATTTTTCATTCTTCAGAGTGGAATGTAACTTTATACGCCGGGGAACTTTCGCCAGACTATCTGCAAACAACGGGCGTTTTTACGAAGAACTTCGAAAAAGCCTCGCGCGAAGCGCCAGCAGTTTTTAAACGCAACGGGAAATATTACTGCCTCTCTTCTGGCTGCACAGGCTGGGATCCCAATGAAGCACAGTACGCAATCGCCGAAAACATTTTAGGACCGTGGACCGTTATCGGGAATCCGTGTGTGGGGCCCAATGCAGACAAGACCTTCTATGCTCAGAGCGCGTTCGTCTTTCCTGTTGTCGGTAGAGACGATGCGTACATCGCCATGTTCGATATGTGGAATAAGACAGATATTGGGTCATCGCGATACGTCTGGCTGCCAATTCAATTTGAGGAGGAGAGGTTAATCATAGAGTGGACAGACGAGTGGAATCTATCTATTTTCACTGACCCCAACAGAGTATGAAATTTTGCGATTGCTTTTGAAAAATGCGGGGAAAGTAATCACGCATCATCAATTGCTGAAACAAGTATGGAGAACTGCCTACGAAAGCGAAATGCATATTCTGCGAGTCAACATCAGCAACCTGCACCGCAAGATCGAACCCGATCCGACACGGCCACATTATTTATTGACAGAACCCGGCCTAGGTTATCGCATCCGAATGTGAATTATGAAAAACGAAGCAGAGATCACATGAGCGAATCCTCTGAAACCATCCGCGCCCGCATCCAATCCGTGCGAGATCGTCAGACCGCACATTTGGCAAATATAATACCCACGGTCACAAATTGCGCTTTCCACCCTCTGAAAAAGCGCAATTTGTGACCGAGTGCAGTATACATTGCAACACAAGCGAGAAAATATGGGGTAACGAAACTCGTATGTAAATAAAAGATTAATTATGGTTTTCTCAGGGTAATTGGCGCACAACAACTTAATATGCTAAACTGAAAATACTTTCAACAAAAACCATGCCTTCCCCAAAAAAACAGCACTTGGATGAGTCTGGAAAACTTACCGCTGAGATTTTACTTGCGCGTGTTGAAGACCCATCTCGTCCGCCGCAACAGATCAACCTTCCGCTCACACTCATCGAACGTCAAACCACATAAAAAGGAAAACCTTATGCCTATTCATGCATCCCTCAACGGTTGGGTTCTGGAAACGCGCAACACAGCCTATGCAATCGGAATCAATCAGGCAGGCCTGCTTACCCATCGCTATTGGGGAGCGCGCCTGCCTTTTGTTAAAGATTACCCCGCGCCCTTCAACCCCACTTATTGGGCATCCACCGATGGACTGCATCATTTTGTTCCCGAAGAATACCCCGGCTACGCCGGCACAAAATATATTGACCCGTGCCTTAAGGTGACGTTTGCGGATGAAGTGCGCGACGTGGTGCTAGAGTATCAGGATTTCAAAATCACCGCCTCGCCCTACCCGACGCTTGCTCTGCGCTTAAAAGACAGTTACTACCCGCTGCAAGTGACTCTGCATTACCGCCTGCACGAAGAATATGATTTGATCGAGCGCTGGGTCACGCTCGAAAACCTTGGCGATGACCCCATGCTCGTGGAGCGAGTCTTCTCTGCAAAATTAACACTGCCGCCCGGCGACAAGTATTCATTAACGCACATGTACGGCCGCCACAATGACGAGTTCCACATGCAGCGTGAAGCGCTCACGCCGGGCTTGAAGGTTATCGAAAGTCGGCGCATCATTCCGAGTCATCGCGCGAATCCGTGGTTTGCCATTGACCAAAACGCCAGCGAAGAAAACGGCGAAGTCTGGTTTGGCACACTGGCATGGAGCGGCAACTTCAAGATCACTGCCGAGGTGACAGAGTTCGCATCCACGCGCATCAGCATCGGCCTCAACGATTGGGATTTCGCCTGGAAGCTCATGCCCAAGCAATCTTTTACTACTCCAGCTTCCATCTCTGGTTATACCCAAAACGGATTCGGCGCCGCCAGCCGAATCTTCCATGATTATGTGCGCGACGAGATCATTCCGCATGGAAAAATTCTACACAAGATTCTCTACAACTCATGGGAAGCCACGCTCTTCAACGTGGATGAAGCCTCACAATCATCACTGGCGGAGATCGCCGCTCAAATGGGCGTGGAATTATTCGTGATGGACGATGGCTGGTTTCATGGCCGCAACTGGGATAACGCCGGCCTCGGCGATTGGTGGCCCGATGAAACAAAATTCCCCAACGGGCTTGGCGGCCTGATTCAAAAAGTTAACGACCTCGGCATAGATTTTGGCTTGTGGGTCGAGCCAGAAATGGTCAACCCGGATAGCGAACTGTACCGAACACATCCTGATTGGGTGATTCATTTTCCGAATCGCGCCAGAACCGAAAGCCGCAATCAACTCATCCTCAACATGGCGCGGGACGATGTGCAGGAATATATTATTGGCGTGCTGGATAAACTTCTCAGCGAACATACCATTGCCTTCATCAAATGGGATATGAATCGCGGAGTTAGTGAACCGGGCTGGGCCGATGCGCCCGGTGATCAGCGTGAGATCTGGGTGCGCTATGTGCAGGGCGTCTATCACGTGTGGGGCACACTGCGTGAGCGGCATCCGAATGTCATTTGGCAAAGCTGCGCCAGCGGCGGCGGTCGTGCCGATTTTGGCATTCTCCAATTTGCAGATCAAATCTGGGCGAGCGATAATACAGAAGCCACAGCCCGTTTGAATATTCAGGAAGGCTATTCTCAATTTTTGCCTGCCAACACCATGGAAGCCTGGGTTACTGATTGGGGCAAGGATAGTGTGCCATTAGAGTTTCGATTTCACGTCAGTATGTGCGGGTCGCTTGGAGTGGGAGGAAATCTCCTTGAGTGGAATCAGGCCGATCGTGAGTATGCGACGGGTTACATCCGCTTGTATAAAGATATTCGGGAGATTATCCAGTTTGGAGACCAGTTCCGTTTGATCTCATCGCAAAAGAATAATTTTTCAGCGGTGCAATATCTTGGCAAAGACAAAGCCGAAGCGGTGTTGTTCGTCTTTCGCACGCATATCCCTGACCGTTTTAACTTCCCGATGATCCACCTGCGCGGGTTGGAACCCGATGTGCTTTACAGCGTGGAAGGGTTTGACGAGCCGCGCTCCGGCAAAGCATGGATGGAGGCAGGGCTGACTGTGGAATTGAAAAACATGCAAAGTATGGTGTTGAGGATTTTTCGTTTATAGCACAACCAGCAGGAGCTATGATGAGCTGACCAATATATAATATAGCGAATGCATAAAAATATTCACTAACTATGTAGCGAGTATTTTTATGCATATTTATAGACTGCAGACCATGAACGATTGCCTATCGTCCGCGCTCAGATTTTATCTTTTGAATTTTTTACCAGTGGCGAGTTCAACGCTCTTATATGCGCCATCGTAAATGCCGATGCTTTTATTCTTGACGATGCAATCGCAGAACATGGTCAATAGGTCATCGGCTTCGGTGAGCAGATCAATGGCTTGCAAGGTTTGCGGAATGGTGCGCGTTTCAACGGTGCTATCACCGATCTCTGCGCCGCGAATCGCGCCCCACATTTCATGTCCGCCAACACGCGCGTTAAATATTTTAGGCACAGGATAGAAGGCGAGTTCGCTGGGTTTGGTGATCATCACATCCATGACGCGCATGAGGTAGTTGGTGGCATACACAGCATGGAAGGTATTGTCGTGCAGAAAGATATGCAGCCCATGGGCGGGCTTCTCGCGGATGCTGTCTGTGAATTGTTTTGTATCTTCCCACGTGAAATGTGTGTTAATCAAGTCCTTGTGCTGGGCGAGTTGTTCCTGTAACCAGGTCCAGTTGTCTTTGTGATCGCCGAGATTAATGAAGAGCGCGATCTTATCTTTTTGAATCATCGGGATGGCATGTTCGATGATGGCTTTGAAGAGTTCGCGCTGTGCGCCTGCGCCGCCCATGGTGACCAGGAAGCGGCGCGGTTCCTTGGCTTTCATACGAGTCAAACGATCCTGGCAATCGACTTCGATGTTTTCCACGATTTCATGATCCACATGATGACCGGTGAAATGGATCGCATCCTCTGGAACAGGCTTGAGAACTTTGCCTTTGTCGTCAAATCCACGCATGGCGCGGAAGCCATAATAACCGGATGGAGATTGAACCGCGTGTTTCGCGCCTTCGGTCAATTGAAAAGCCATCGGCCAGTTATCGAACATCATGTCAACCACATTGGTCATACCGCCTGAAACCGCACCCATGCAATTCCACATGTGTGAAGTAAGGATGGGCATATCCGATGGAAGCGCGCCGTAGAGATTGTTGAAGAGCTCGCTCATCTTGTAATCTTTGACTTCAGTCTTGAGGAAGCGCCAGGGCCAGGTGCTGGTCATGTAATTGAAGAGCGCATCCAACCCAGGCAGAGTTGGTTCGCCCGTCGTGAGAGATTCCCATACGTATTTATCGAACCATGCATAACGTTGCGAAATGCGCGAATATTTACTGTAGTTGGTGTTACACCAACCAATCACATCGGTGCTGATGCCGGGGATGCCGAGCAAATCAAGCCAATAGGGAGTAAAGCCCATTGCCTTTGCCGCAGAGACACCCGCCATGGCAATGCGGTAGTGACCAAAGCCCATGCGGATGGTGCTGACGATGACACCGTTCTTTTGATCCACGGGTTTTCCGCTGCCATTACGGATAATATTCTTAAGTCCGAAAATATCGGAACCGTAGGGATGATCTTCTACGGTTAGATTAAATTTTTCGTTGGGGTCATAATTGAATTTTTTTGCCAGCATGTCCTTCCACTGATCTGCTGCGCGGGTCTGACGTTTACTAATTGGGTTGCCATACACTTCGTACTGGCCGTCCTTCTTCTGTAACATGATTCACGTTCTCCTTAAGAATAAAATAATTGCATGGAATGACCGTGGATGATGGACCGTAGACCGTGGTCTGCCGTCCATCGTCCACGGTCATTTGTTTGGATGGTCAAAATGTATAACTTGGATTTTACTATCCTTTCACGCCGCTGCTTGCCACGCTTTCCACAAAGAAGCGCTGGCCGAGAATGAAGACGATCAACGGAGGAATGACGGCGATCGCCGCGCCCGCCAGAATTAAATTAGGAGTGTCAGAAGCACGTCCTCGTAAAACATTTAGCGCAAGGGTCAATACATGATTTTTTTCATTGCCCACATTGATAATCACCAATGGCCAAATGAATGAATTCCACGCATAGAGAAATGTGAAAGTGGATTGGGTTGCCAAAGCTGGCACACTGGCGGGGATAAGAATTTGGGTAAGGATCTGTAACCGTGAGGCACCGTCCAATAAAGCAGCTTCTTCGATTTCCTTGGGGAAAGTGATGAAATGCTGGCGCATCAGGAAGGTTCCATATGCGGTAAATATCCACGGAATGATGAGGGCGGCGAGACGGTCTGTCCAGCCGATGGCTACCATCAATTGGTATAACGGAACGATGAGCATGACAAAGGGAATCATGATCGTGCCAAGATAGAAAACGAAAACTGTATCACGCCCCGGGAATTTCAATCGCGCAAAAGCATACCCACCGATCACAGAGGTGAGCAATTGCCCCAACACAACGAGGACGGTCACCAGTGTGGTATTGGTGAGCGCACGGTTCATGTTGTTTAGGTCAATGACTTCCTTGTAGTTCTCAGGGTGTGCGCTGATATTTTCAACCGGTTCACTCAAACGTACATTTTGGAAGATTTTGATTTCTGGATTTTGCGGGTCAATGAACTCGCCGACAGTTGTCTGGCTGACGAGGATCATGGGAAGCACCTGACCATCCACTTCCACATCGAAAAGCTTCTCCTCTTTTCCATTCACAGTTACTTTTTGCGGATTCGCCACTCCACCGGTCGGTTTCACCTCGGTAAGATAGCGTTCAACAGTGGAAGTAATATTATCGGCAGGCGCATACGTTCCGACTTTGATATTACTTTTTGCAAGTGCGTATTGTTTCCGCTGTCCATCCACATCCACATAATACAAATCCAAAGGCTCGTCATATCCTGCGACCTGTATGGTTACAGGATCACGCGGCATCATGCGCGGCGGATAACGGAATGTATCCGCAGGGATTTTCAACGAGGTGGTGAGCATATAGAGAAACGGGAAAATCATCACCAACGCGAATGCCGTGAGAACAAAATAAATCAGAAAATTATTGAAGTAACGCAGAAAGCGATAGGATTGGATTTTCATTTTGACTCCTGGTTAGCTTTCATAAATACTGGACTGGCGCTGACGTTGGAATTGGATCAACGTAAGGCCGAAGATAACGATGAACAATATCCATGCAATTGCCGAAGCATACCCTTGTTGAAAATTCTGGAAGCCGCTTCGATACAGATATAGCACCAGCGTAATCGTGGAATTATTGGGGCCTTCCGGCGGGTTCATCAAAATGAAAACCTGTTCAAAGACCTGCATGGCTTGAATGGTGGTGGTAGACACAACATAAAACGTGGTTGGCGCAAGCATGGGCAAGGTGATGCTCCAGAACTTATCCCAGGCACCGGCACCGTCCACTGTGGCGGCTTCGTATAATTCACCGGGAATATTTTGCAGACCCGCAAGGAACAGTACCGTATTGAAGCCCATCGTCTGCCAGGCGGCGATCAGGATCACAGCAAACAAGGCTGTCTTTTCATCAGACACCCACTGGATCTTCGGGTCAACGATGGCAAGATGAAAGAGGTTATTCCAAAATTGAATGCCCAATGTAACAAAGTAGTTGATATAACCAATGGTGGCATTGTACAGCCACTGCCAGACGAGAGAGATACCCACGACCGCCGCAATACTCGGCATGAAATACACAGCACGGTAAAACTTCATACCGGGGAGTTTGCTGTTTAATACATTCGACAATATCAAAGCGGGGACGACACTCAACGGAACAGCGAACAAGGCATAGGTCAAAGTATTGCGAAGCGCGAGCCAGAAAAATTTATCTGCGGCGGCAAAAAGAATCCCGCTGTTTCCAAAAATGAATCGTCCCACTTCGTCATATATTTTTATATCGACTACATCACGGGCAAGTTGATCGGGAGAGGAAAGCAGAGCAAAGCGGATATTTAGGATCTTGGCATAGTTTGCGAGACCCACCCAGTTGGGCGTGCGAATGGCATCCGAATCAGTAAAGGAAAAATAAAAGGAAAGCAAGAGCGGCCCTGCAAAAAAAACGAGAAAGCCCAACAGGTTTGGCGATAGAAAAAACCAGCCGTTGATGATTTGCTCGTCATTGGTTTTTGCATGCATGGCCTGCGCAGTTTTTGGCCGCATCATGGACCAAAGTGATATCCCAAAAATAACAGCGCCAATCACTGTCGTTACGCCAAGAGGCTGCGCAAGTTTGCCAAGAAAATAAAGGATGCCATTAACCGCACCCACCCGCCAAAGAAACAATGCAAAGCCTGCCAGCATCACCCAGCGCCCCACCGACTTGAGATTTGTTTCAGAGGTTTGTTCTTTTTGCGGGAAATAATCATCCAATGAGCTGAGAAAGTAGCCTGCGATTGAAATGCCAAGATATGGAAGTCCGCTGCCAAATGTTTGTCCCAGGGCATCGATGCCGATAAAAACTTCACCCACATTCAACATCAGAACTACGCAAATTACAAAGACAAGATAATCAAGCACGAGGGAGATCATTCTGCCGCGATGGTCCCGCCGATGAACTTGAACGGCACCAAAGATACTGACGCCAGCAGCCAACAGGACAACTGCAGTGGCTGCAATTTTTTGCCAGAGCGCTATTTCTGCAAATGCACCCAACCAAGCGGTGATCAGGCCGGCAATGGCGAGGACAGAAAATAAGATTCGCCAGACAACGTGCATTCGCAAAACAAGATTGGTTTGCGAATCTACCTGTGAATGAGTCGTCATGTGCTCATCTCCATAAATCAGGTCTTTAGGATGGGTTATAAAAAAATCACAAAGTCACAAACCAGTTTTGTAACTTGGGGATTTTTTTATGTATACTTGTTTCTGTAGAGGCAGCCCTCAAGAGATTTCAGTTTGTGCCTGACGATCATGACCGACCGCCTCTACAGGTATTTGGGCAGGCGAAATTAAAATTTCGCCTGCCCCTTTCTTATTTATGAATACTAATTATTTGGTGAAGACCTTGTTGGCTTCATCGCAGATCGTGGTGCCGAAAGCATCGACTGTCGTTGCGCCGGTCAACACACCTTGAATGGCGGGTCCCATGATCTTGTCATATTCGGGCCATGAACCAGCCCACAATGGACCTTCAGCGGTTGGGTTTGCATCAGCAGCAATACCATTGAGGAAGGCCTGATTGTTGGCGGGAGGGGTGAAGGTCAGGAAAGCATCAAGAGCTTCCTGGCTGACACGGCTCGGAATGTTGGCGCCGAGAGCAGAGATCTTGCCCTGTGTCTCAGCAGTGGTCAAAGCCTGGACAAGAGCCCATGCTTCGGCAGGATGTTCGGTGTTGGCGTTGATTACATACGCGCCCCAGAACAGCCAATTACCAGCGGTGCCGCTTGGGCCGTTTGGTAATTCAACAACATCCCAGTTGAAGTCAACAGTGCGGACGCCGGGGGTTGCCCAACGACCATTCTGGAACATGGCAACCTTACCAGCGCGGAAAGGAGGCTCAGGATCTTCGCCGTAAGGAGTGGCGACATCATAGTCCTGATAGAGTGAGCGTTGGAAATCGAGACCAGCAAGAGACTCAGGAGTGTTAAGAGCACAAGCGGTGCGGTCTGCATTATAGAAACCGCCGCCGGAAGCATTCAACCACACACCGTAAGGACCCCACCAGGCGCTTGCACCATAACCATAGGTGTCAGTGCTAAGAGCACGGGTCTTCTGGGCTACATCGAGGAATGCGGCCCAATCCCATTTGCCTTCCTTGGCGAGTTCACGAGGATCGGGTGCGCCGGCTTCGTTGATCAAGTCCATATTCAAATACAAGGCGAATGTGGACACATCGCGGGGAAGACCCCAAAGTGCGCCAGAATCTGCGCCAAACTTTGCGGTATCAGGATTGTAGGTCAGGTGGTACATAGGGCCGGCATAGAAGTCGGCGGGATTATATCCTTCGCTGGAAGCCGCAACTTCAGATGCATTTAAGATCAAACCACGGGTTGCAAAATCAGCAACGTCGGTTCCTGGAATCCAGAACACATCGGGAGCAGTTCCGGCTGCAATTTCAGCCTTCAACTGATCCTGATAATTGGCGCCTTCGGAACCACCGGGTTCATAGGCGAGAGTGATGCCATCGAGTTGGGTGTCCAATTCGCCGCTGATCTTGCTATAAACATCAATTTCTTCCTGATTGTCAGGGCGGGTGCGCCAGCGGAGGGAAACATCAGCCATGGCGGCTTCGGTTGGGGCTTCGGTCATAGCGGCTTCTGTGGCAACTTCGGTAGCGACAACAGGGGCTTCAGTGGCCGCGGGAGTGCCGCAGGCAGCCAGAACGAAAGAGGCAACCACAAAAAGGCTAAGCGCCTTCAAAAACAAACTTTTCTTCATTTTATTCTTCTCCTTGAATAATTAAAAAGCAATAGACGTACAGTCAAGTGGACTATCCTTAAAACACTTCGGGTTAGCGACCACCTCCTTTATCAGATGTCGATTGTCGAACCACCAATTGCGCTGGCAGTTTCACTTCGCGCAGATCGGTATTCTTCCTTTGAATAATGTTCAACAACATGCGCGTGGCTTCCTGCCCAATCAGGGGCATATCCTGTCGCATGGTTGTAAGCGGGGGGTCAAAATAGGAAGACAAGGGCATATCGTCCACGCCGATGACTGCCAGTTGGGAGGGCACCTTAATATTTGCATCCCGCGCAGCACGCAGTATGCCCATTGCCATGCGGTCGTTTTGCGCGAATATGGCCGTTGGGACTCGTCCCTGTTCAACAAAGGAAAGCAATGCGCTCTGACCGGACGTGGCAGACCAATCACCTTCAATCACCTTGGTTGGGTCAAAGGGCAGGCCGGCCTCTTTCAACGCCCGTTGATATCCTTCGGTGCGATCCTGCGAACAATCTTCTTCCATAGGACCAGTTACCAGTGCAATATCGGTGTGACCGAGAGAAATCAAATGACGCGTCGCCTCATATGCAACCTTTTCATCGTCCAAACATACGGATGAAATGTTTTGTTCATGAGATTGTGCGCCGACAAAAACAACCGGGAAATTTTCGGGAATATGTTCAAAGCGTTTATCAGAATATGGATTGATCACGATCAATCCATCCACACGGCGATGTCCCACCAGTTCATCCACCAAGCGGCTAAATGATTCTGGATCTACAGCAGAAGACGATAGCAGAAAATAATCATGCTGCCGCGCTTCGGTCTCTGCGCCTTCGATGACACTTGCCAGAGTGTAGTCTGTTAAATTCGGCGAGATGCAGGCCAGGGTGTGAGTCTGACCGCGTGCCATCGAACGCGCAATCGCGTTTGGTTGATATCCCATTTGCACGATGGTTGCTTCCACTAGAACGCGGGTTTCTGGCGACACATCTTGCTTCCCATTAATTACGCGCGAAACAGTCTGATGGGAAACACCAGCTTTGCGAGCTACATCACGAATGGTCGGACGGGAATTCAGCATATTTTTTGATTCAAAGTATAATGTTACCGTTCACGTGAACGGTAACATTAGTTTACAAGAACGATACTCCTTTGTCAAGACCCAGTAATGAAGAGATAGGTGCCAAAATGCTAAAAATTCAGGAAAATCAGCAAAAAGTCCAGGTTTCCTCCCCCACTTACACATGGGAATGGGATGGCAAGACCGATATTTTTTATTTATACGACTCATCTCAGCGGCTAATCTCGCGCGCGCATCACCAGCCGCTGATCGTGACCTCCCCTAGTAATTACGACTTATCAGACGTAACCCGCTCGTTGGAAATCACTGACAATCACCTTGCCATCACTTACCAATCGACAAAAAGCGCTTCACGCCTAACTGTGAACTGGTCTTTCGCCGATGACTTTATCTCTCTCGAACCGTTGCACTATGAATCCTCCGAAGCTCAGGACATCGTTCAAGTGGTGTACTTCCCTGAGTCCATCAGAGAAGACTATACGCCTTCCTTATATAGCCATTATGCCGTTGTACCCGGACTCTCGATGAGTTCCAGCATCAGCCCCATCGTGGATTTGCATTCGCGCTTTTCTGTCACCACCGTGCTCGGCTCCGGCGCCATGCGCGGACCCGGTCTCACGCAGCAATGGGGTCTGCCAGCCCATTACTTTTGCACCTTTAATACCTCAGATCAGTGGAATGCCATCGGCGCAAAGAATCTACAATCCGGCGCAGCCTGCTGGGGGTTGACCAAACTTCCACTGGGCGATTTCAGGCTTGATATCCGCGAGATTGCGATGAGCCCGGTGCTCAATCTTCGCAGTGATATTTGGAAACATATTCAGCCCCCCGGTAAATTAAAGCTTGGCTTCTCATTTATCATCACCTTTGGCGCACAATACCACGAAGCCATTCGTAATTATTACAAAATCCTTCAACGTGAAAAAATAATCTCACCAAAGAACTCCACCATCTCCCAAAAGAAAAAAGAAATTCTGCTTGCCCCGCAATACAACACCTGGGGAGTGGAATCATCCAAAGCGATCAAACCTGAAGAGTTGACTGAGGAAATCGTCAAAGACATTTTCAGTAAATTCAAAAGTTCTGGCATGCAGGCAAAGACCTTTGTCATAGACGATAAATGGGAAGGACAATACGGCGAGTTAAAACATGATGCAGAACGCTTTCCCAACTTTGAAAATTTACTGGATGAGATTCGAAAACAAGGATTTCACATTGGTTTATGGACCGCGTTCCTACGCTGTCAAAATCCAGCCGCCCTCGGATTGAACGAATCGAATCTTCTGCAAACCCCTGAAGGCACACCTCTTTGGCTCGCTCATCAAACTTCCCGTTATGGCATATTTGACGTTACACAACCTGCCGTTCAACAAGTATTGAGCGAACGCGCCAGGCAATTCATCCGCCGTTACAAACCAGACCTGATCAAATTTGATTTCGGCTACGAACTCCCCTCCTTGGATGTCGCCGCCCCAGCCGACCTGCATTGGGCGGGCGAGCGCCTGCTTCAAAGAGGATTGGAAGTGGTCGTCGGTGCGATGAAAGAGGAAAACCCCGATCTCGTCATCATGTATTACGGGCTTTCGCCATTGCTGATCGATTACTATGATTTGCACAGCCCGGATGATCTGGTCTATTGCATCGGAGATTATGACCTCGAAACCAATCGCAGAGTCTTCTTCAGCAGCCTGTGCGGTGAATTGGGCATGCCCACCTACAGCTCGTCCGGCTACGATTGGGAATCCGCCCTGGACATTTGGTTTGACTCCGCTCCATGCGGCACAATCGGCTCCTTGCATTGCTTTGACGGAGATGAAAACGGCGACCTGCCCAAGGACGAGCAGATCGCAAAATTTAACGGCATCTCCGCCATTCTGCGAAAAGAAGCGGTCTTTCAAACCTATCCCATCGACGCAAAATGGCAGGGCGGTTTGCGCGCTGGCTTCTCGCCAGCCTGGGAACGTATGGAAAATAATCAAACGGTTCTGCTTGCGCTGCGCACCCATCGCTTCGACGGAAAGCCATCCCTTAAAACATACAAAGATATTCTTTATACTGATTCAACCGTGATCGTTGCTTCACTGACAGAGAAATCCATTTCCGAATCAAATCATATTGGCATCGTCCCATTCGATGATGGAATCTGTGAAATCAAACATGTGACCAATCGTCAAGCCGCAAAAATCGTTGAACACTATTTCAGTGGAAATAATTTTGAATTGCAGGCGACCTGCATCGATAACTGCATTAAAATCAACTTGCAGCAAAATCGAAACAACAAAATCCTCGAATGGATCGAGATTATTTTTCAGTAAAAGGAACAACCATGTTAGATACTCCACATCGCCGTTACAACGCCCTCACGGGCGAATGGGTGCTCGTCTCGCCGCATCGCGCCAAACGTCCCTGGTTGGGTCAGGTCGAAAAACTTTCGCCTGAAAACCTGCCCGCCTATGACCCAACTTGCTATCTCTGTCCGCGCAATGAACGCGCCGGTGGAGTATTCAATCCCGATTACATAAACACATTTGTTTTTGAAAATGACTTCGCCGCGCTGCTGCCTGACTCTTCGGAAGAAAAAAACGCATCCACCCACCCGCTGCTTGTCTCTGTTCCCGAGCATGGACATTGTCTGGTGGTTTGTTTCTCGCCCCGTCACGATCTGACATTACCCGAGCTTGATCTTCCAGCCAT
>Ga0105048_10009841_pt1 | contig 15156 bp, 8 predicted proteins | sample MAT05_FD_78382 | JGI IMG/M metagenome (GOLD analysis project Ga0105048, IMG submission 78382) | Freshwater microbial communities from Lake Fryxell liftoff mats and glacier meltwater in Antarctica - MAT-05 | ecosystem: Environmental > Aquatic > Freshwater > Ice > Liftoff microbial mat | place... | reverse complement strand
CCCGCAAGCCACCGCTGCCAACGACAGCAACGCCGATCCGCTCACGGGCACCACCGGCCTCATCACGCTGCCCGCAAACACCACAGACAACTCGATCGACGCCGGATTCTACCGCCCGGTAACGATCGGCGATACGGTCTTCTATGATCTCGACGGTAACAGCACGCAGAACGGGGCGAACGAAGGCGGCCTCGCCGGGGTCACGGTGAACTTGTACTCCGCGGGCACCGACGGCGTGTTGGATCCGGCCGATTTGATCACACCGGTGGCGACCGCGATCACCGATGCCAACGGCAACTACACATTCGCAAACCGGCAGCCCGGTTTGTACCGCGTGATCGTCGATCCGACGACACTTCCGAGCGGCGTGACGCAAGCCACGACGCCGACGAGCCAAGATTCCACGACTACGAGTGGAAACAATGATCTCGCACGCGATTTCGGGTTCCGGGGCGTCGGGGCCATCGGCGACCGCGTGTTCCTCGATATCGATAACGACGGCAGCTACACGCCGAACGAAGGCTTGGCCGGGGTAACCGTTCGACTCGTCGGCGATCTCAACGGCGACGGTGTGAACGAAACGCTGACGACCACGACCGGGCCGGACGGCTTCTACCAGTTCACGAACCTCCGCACCTCGTCTGCCGGCACCCCTTACACGGTCAGCATTGACCCGGCCACTCTCCCGCCGACGGTGGCGAACACAGTCGATCCGGATGGCGGCAACAACAGTACGGCGAACCTCAATCTGACGAACGCGGCCCCGAGCAACCAACTCCAAGACTTCGGCTACCGCGGCACGCTCAGCTTGGGCGACCGCCTGTGGGTGGATGCCAATGACGATGGCGTACAAGGGCCGGTGGCTTCCGAACCGGGCATCCCCGGCGTGACACTGCAGATCACCTACGCCGGGCCGGGCGGAATCTTCGGCGACGGCGACGATATCGTGAGTACCACGACGACGGGCGCCAACGGTGTATACAACTTCACCGGCCTGCCTCCGGGCAACTTCCGCGTCGATGTAGTGCCCGCCAGCCTGCCGACGAATGTTCAACAGACGTTTGACCTCAACGGTGCTTTGGACAACTCCGCGATCCGCACGCTCGCGGTCGGCCAGAACGCCACGGATGTGGACTTCGGCTACCGAGGCACGGCCAGCGTCGGGGATACGGTGTGGCTCGACGCCAACGCCGACGGCATCCGCCAAACGGGTGAGGGCGGCATTCCGGGTGCCACGGTCACGCTGCAAACCGCGGGGGCCGACGGCACCCTCGGCAACGCGGACGACATCAACTACACCACGACCACCGATGCGAACGGGAACTACCTGTTCCCGAGCGTCGCGGTCTTCAACAATGCCAGCCCGAGCCGCACGACGGTATCGAACCTGCTCGCGGGCCTCACCCAAGTGAGCGATCCGGACGGCACTCCCGATGGTACCTCCGCGTTCGCCCTCGGCAACGCCGAGTTCCAAAGCGACCAAGATTATGGCTACCAAGGAAACGGTTCCATCTCCGGCACCGTTTACCGCGACGACAACAACGACGGCACCCCTCAGAACACCGAACCGCGGATCGCGGGCGTGACACTCACGCTCACCGGTACGGACGTGTTCGGCAACACGGTGAACCTCAACACGACCACGGACAACAACGGAAACTACAGCTTCAACCTGCTCGCGTCCGGAACCTATGCCGTGGCGGAAACGCAGCCCGCCGGGTACTCGGACGGTATCGATTCGCTCGGGACTCTCGGCGGCAACATTACGGCGAACGACCGCATCGCGGGCATCCCCCTCGGCGTGGGGCAAAACGGCACCGGCTACAACTTCGGCGAACGCGGCACCGTGCTCTCCGGCTACGTCTTCCGCGACGACAACCGGGACGGCGCACGCACCGGTGAACCGGGCATCGTGGGGGTGCAGGTGCAACTCTTCTCCGCAGGGGCGGATAACAACCTCGGCACGCCCGACGATGTGCTCGTCGCAACCGCGACCACCGATTCCACGGGCTTCTACGGCTTCAGTAACCTCATTGTGCCCGGCCCGTACCGTATCCTCGAAACGCAACCCGCCGGGTACGGCGACAGCCCGGCCACGCCGGCGCTCTCACGCATTGTGAGCCTGCCGGTCAACGGCCTCACGGAACAGAACTTCGGCGAAGTGCTCGGCACGATCTCCGGCACCGTGTACGTCGATGCCGATGCCAACAACGTGCTTTCGGCCGGGGACGGCCGCATTGCGAACGTGACCGTGACGCTCACGGGCAACGACATTAACGGTACTGCGGTGTTCGCCACGGCGGTGACCGACACCAACGGCAATTATACCTTCACCAACTTGCTACAATCGGATGCCAACGGCTATCGGCTAGTCGAAACGCAGCCCACTCCGCCATACACGCCGGGTGCGGCGAACGTCGGCACGATCAACTCCGGCACCGTGGGCGTGGCCACGAGCGACGGCAACACCATCGCCGGGGCGGTGCTGCCCGCCGGGCAGAACGGCATCAACTACAACTTCGGCGAACTCCTCACACCCAACACCACGTTCCTTGCGGGGAGCGTGTACCTCGATGCCAACCGCGACGGCGCCCGACAATCCGGGGAACAAGGCATCGGCAACGTGACGATCACGCTGCTCGACCCGACCGGCACCGTGGTGGCTACCACCACGACGGCCAACGATGGCAGCTACTTGTTCCAAGGGCTCACGGCCGGGGCGAACTACACGATCCTCGAAACGCAACCGAACACGCTGGGCGACAGCCCGGTGGGGCCGGCCCGCAGCATCGCGGTCACGAATTTGCCCGCGGTGGGCCTCGGCAACCAGAACTTCGGCGAAGTGCTGGGCAGCATCTCCGGTACGGTTTACTTCGATGCCAACAACAACGGCATCCAAGATCCGGGCGAACCGGGCATCGCGGGGGCCGCGGTGAGCATCTTCGGCACGAACGTGAACGGCGGAATCATCCCGCCGAGCATCTTCCTGACCGATGCGAACGGGAATTACACGTTCAGCAACCTGCAAGCCGGTACGTATACCCTTACGGAACAAACGCCCAACCCGTACACCGACGGTACCGATGCCATCGGCAACTCCGGGGGCGTCGTGGGCAACGACATCGTCACCCAGATTCCGCTTTCGGGCGGCCAGGACGCCACGGGCTACATCTTCGGCGAAATCGGCGTGCCCGTGAGTGGCAACGTCTTCTACGACCGCATCCGCGACGGCATCCAAGATTCCAGCGAAACCACGATCCCCGGCGTGACGATCCAATTGATCGACCCCAACGGGAACGTCGTGGCGAGCACCACGACCGATGGCAGCGGCAACTACCGCTTCCCCAACGTGGCCCCCGGCAACTACACGCTGCGGGAACTTCAACCGGTCGGCTACGGCGACCCCACCACCGGGCCGTTCGCTCCGAACACGCGGCCGATCACCGTGGCCGACACTCCGATCTCCGGCCAGAACTTCGGCGATACGCTCAGCACGCTCTCCGGCTTCGTGTACGTCGATGCCGATAACGACGGCATCTTCGATGCGGGCGAAACCCCGATTCCCAACACGCCGTTGCAACTCACCGGTACGGATCTCGCCGGGAACGCGATCACCCGTGTCGGCTTCACCGATGCGACGGGGCGGTACCTGTTCACCGACCTGCCAGCGGGAACCTACAGCATCACGGAAACCCAACCGCCGCCATACCTCGACGGCCGCGATACCCCCGGCATCCCCGGCGGCGGCAACACCGGTGTGAACGATACGATCTCGGCGATCCCGCTCGGGGCGGGCGTCGATTTCGCCAATTATAACTTCGGCGAACTGCAACCGGCCAGCACCTTCATCAGCGGTACGGTCTACCTCGACCGCGACAACAACGGTACACGCGGTACGGCGGACTCCGGCCTCGGCGGCATCACGGTGACGTTGACGAACACCACCACCGGTGCAACGACCACGACCACCACGAACGGCAGCGGCAACTATCTCTTCGACAACCTAACCCCCGGCGTCACCTACACCGTTACGGAAACGCAGCCGGTGGAATACGCGAACGGGTTGGAGAACCCGTCGAACACGGTCACGATTCCGAACCTCCCGGCGGCCGGAACTACCGGTGTGAACTTCGGCGAAGTCGGTGCCCGCGTCAACGGCAACGTCTACTTCGACCGCGATAACAGCGGTACGAATAACATCGGCGACCTGCCGATCGCCGGGGTGCTAATCACGCTCAGCGGTTCGAACGCAAACGGCGCCTTCGCCCTCACGACGCTCACGGACGCCAACGGTTTCTACGAGTTCCGCGACCTGCAAGCCGGCACCTACTCCATCGGCGAGACGCAACCGGCGGGCTATGCCCAAGGGGTGAACACGCCCGGCACGCAGAACGGCACTGTGGTGAACGACTCCATCACCAACATCGCGCTGCCCGCCGGGGCGACCTCGGCCAACAACCTCTTCGGCGAACGGGCCGCGACCGTGACCGGCCGCGTATTCAACGACGTGAACCGCAACGGCATCCCCGCCAGCGGGTCCGGCATCAGCGGCGTGCAAGTGCAGTTGGTCGATGCGTCCGGCGTTGTCGTGGGAACCACCACCACGGCCACGGATGGAACCTACTCGTTCACGAATGTGCTGCCCGGCAACTACACCATCGTCGAAACGCAACCGGCGGTGTTCGGCAATAGCCCGGTCGGCCCCGCCACCGTGCGGAATGTCACCGTGCCCTTGGCCGGGATCACCGATCAGAACTTCGGCGAAATCCTCGCTCGCCTCTCCGGCACCGTGTTCGTCGATTTCAACAACGACGGTATCCAGAATCCGGGCGAAACGGGCATTCCCAACGCGGCCGTGAGCATCAGCGGCCGGGATGTCTTGGGCATCCTGATCCCGCCGAGCGTCGTCCTCACGGATGCCAACGGCAACTACACCTTCACCGAGCTGCGAGCCGGGAGTTACACCGTCTCGGAAAGCCAACCGACCGCGTACGGCGACGGCATCGACACCCAAGGTTCCGTCGGCGGTGTCGTGACGAACGACATTATCAGCAACGTGCCGCTGAGTGCGGGCGTGACCGCCACGGGTTACAACTTTGCCGAGGTCGGCGGGGTGATCGGCGGGAACGTGTTCGAGGATACCGACAACGACGGCATCCAAGGGCCGGCGGAAGCCGGGATCCCCGGGGTGCTCGTCACTCTTACAGGCACCTCAGTAGATGGCACGCCGATCAACTCCATCACCACGACCGATCAAAATGGATTCTTCGAATTCCGCAACCTCCCGGCCGGCACCTACGAGCTCACCGAAGAACAACCGGCCGGCTTCCTCGACGGTACCGACACCGTCTCCATCGTCGGCGGCGGCACGCAGGGGCAGGATCCGATCGGCAACGATCAAGTGTCCGCCATCACGCTACCGCCGGGCGGCATCGCCAACGATTACATCTTCGGCGAAATCCTCCCGGCTTCGATCACCGGCTCCGTGTTCGTCGATCAGAATCGCAACCAGACCCGCGATCCGTTCGAAATCGGCATCAACGGTGTGACCGTAACCCTCACCGGGACGGACGACCGTGGTAACCCCGTGAGCCTGACGCAAACGACCGGGCCGACCGGCGCATACAGCTTCTTGAACCTGCGGCCCGGCACATACACCATCCGCGAGACGCAACCGGTCGGGTTCAGCCAGAGCGGTAACGAACTCGGCAACGCCGGGGGCATCCTCGCCCCGGTTGATCAGATTCAAACGATCATCTTGACGCCGGATCAAGTGGGTGCCGGGTACAACTTCGGCGAAGTGCTGCAACCGGCCGTGGTGCCGCCGATCACGGTGCCACCGGGCACTGGCCCGGCGTTCCCGCGTCCGACCAAACGTGCCTTCCTCGGCAGCTCCCCCACCGGCGGTTCCGTGCAAACTCTGCCGAACTTCGCGTTGCTACGGCCCGCCGATCCTTTGGCCGCATCGAACCTGCTCGCCACGGGCGACGGCCCCGGCGGTCAGAACCTCCGCGTGATCGACATCACCACGGGGATCGAACGGATCAACACCACTCCGTTCCCGACTTCCACCGGCGGCCTGCGAACCGCCGTGGGCGACATCACCGGCGACAGCGTTCAGGATGTAGCGGTGGCCACCGGGCCGGGCAGCGATTCCACGGTGCGGATCTACAACGGCAACACCGGGGCGCTGCAAAGCTCGTTCCTGGCGTTCGAGCCGGCCTGGCGCGGTGGCGTGTTCCTCGCCACCGGCGACTTCAACAACGACGGCCGCGAAGACATCGTGGTGAGCCGCGATGCCGGGGGTACCGCCCAGGTGCGCATCTTCTCGGGTGCCGATACCAGCGTGATCCTCGCCGACTTCAACGCCCTCAACGCTCCGAACTTCACCGGCGGTGTTCGCGTGGCCGTGGGCGACGTGAACAACGACGGCCGAGTCGATCTGGTAGCGACCGGCGGTGCCGGTGCCATCGCCCGTGTACTCGTCTGGAACGGAACCACGCTCGTGCCGAATGCGGTGCCGACACAATTGTTCGGCGAGTTCGTCGCGTTCCCGAATTCGTTTACCGGCGGTGCTTTCGTGGCGGTCGGCGACACCAATGGCGATGGCTTCGGCGACATCATCGTGAGCCGGGATGCCGGATCGACTCCGCAGGTACGCGTGCTGGATGCCCGCCAGGCCGTGGTGAACAATCAGTATGTGTACTCGGCCGATTTCCTTGCCTTCGATCCGAGTTTCACCGGCGGCGTGCGGGTCGCGGCCATCGATACGAACAACGACGGCCGTTCGGAAATTGTTGCAGGGAGCGGGCCGGGGCAACTGGAATTGGTGCGGTTCTACACCGGCACCGGCGTGCTACGCGATACCTACTCGGCGAACTACCAAGGCAACCGGGGCGGCGTCTTCGTCGGGGCGTAACACTTTCCTGTTCCCCTCTCCCCTAGGGGAGAGGGGTTAGGGGTGAGGGGGCAAAACTAATTACTGGAGAAAGTGTGATTTGAGACCGTATGCGTAAGAGTGGGGAATTGGGGAGCAATGTTCGCAGAGTAACCGTTCAAATGGGGACTGCAAGCACCGATTGGATCAATCGGACGGCTCCTTGGCGAATTTCCCCAACTGTTGTTTGATATAGCCGACATCCCAATCGGTCACGCCTTCACGGCGGGGGAGTCGGCGATTGACGGCGTCCAAAAGTTCTTCCCACATCTCGCGAGTGAATTGCACGTTCAATTGCCATTCTTCCCGGCGTTTGTACCGCACTTTGAACTTCCATTCCCGGGCGAACCGCGCGGCGCTCACGAAACGCTTCTCCCCGGTTATCGGGCAAACGTCCGTCCATTGAATATCGACCGACATGATTGTTCGACTCCGGGTGCTAACATAGCCCGGCTCACCGGGTCTCCGCTACAATCATTGTAGCGATGCTACAATTCGAGACAAAATCGACCGCGGCCGTTTCGGCCCTCGCCTTCAGCCCGGATGGGATGCGGTTGCTCGTAGGCTACGCAAAGGGAGGCGTGCAGGAATGGGATGCCTTCGGTGAGTTGCTGTGCCCGATAACAGAGCAAGGTGACTTATCGTGCAGTTGTGTAGCCTGGGCGCCAAGCGGAACGAATTATGTTTATACGAAGAAGGAAACCTGGACGATCGTTTTCGATCGTCCGGGCTTTCCAGATAGTAAAGCTTTGGGGGGAGAAACACCGGTCACTCGATTGGAAACACCCATCAGTGGATTCGACTACCTCACGGAAGGTATTGTCGTGATCGGGCAAGGCCACCCGACGGAACAAACGACCGGCGCCGTGAGTCTTCGCGATGTGACGCTTTCTAAGATTGAAGAATCGTCTCAATCGCCGACGATTTACGAATCCTCTGGAGTTCGGGGGATTGCCATTCACAGGGAATCGCGACTCGTCGTATGGATCACTGGGCACTTGCAACTCAAGCTCTGGCGTGTCGACCGTCCCGATCAGCACACCATTCCCTTGAAGAAAACCGCCACGCGGGTCGCTCTTTCGCCCGATGGTTCGATCGTGGCCGTGGCCATCGATTGGGCGATTCTCACCTTCGACGTTCAAAAGCGGATGCCATTGAAAGAGTTCACAGGCCACAAGGGGAAGGTTACAAGCTTAGCGTTCAGCCCGGATAGCCGGCGGATCGTCACGGGCAGTTGGGATGAAACCGTGCGCGAGTGGGACGTGGCCAGCGGGAAAGAATTGAAGAGCATGAGTTGGAAGATCGGCAAAATCTCGTCGCTCAGCTACGCCCCGGATGGCACTCGCATCGCGGCGGGCAGTACCGCCGGCAAGGTCATCATCTGGGACGTGGATTGAGCAATCGATGCATCACGGCAGCGGGATGTTTTTGAAGGTGAACTCGAACGATTTTTCGATCGTCACCCATTCCATGAGAGCGAGCTTCCGGGGTTTGCCCATCGCTTTTCCTTCGGGCGGTAGGTAGCTCAGTTTGATGGTCACTTCGCCGGTGCCGATTTTCTGTTCGTTCACGCCGCTCGCTTGGAACTTCGCCCCTTTTTCGTCGGTGAGTTCGAGCCGTTGGTAGACGTTTCCCCACCAGCCGTGCTCGTTGGGTTTCGGTTTCACCTGGCGGAAGATCACGTTCAATTCGTAGCCGCCGTTTGCCTCGCCGAGGTCGAGCACTTCCATTTCCACGGTGTCGCCGATCGCTTTTTTCTTCCCCGGTATCGTCACATTCTCGATGACCAGTTCGGGCCGGGTTTCGCTCAGCAATAGTAGGTTGACCTTGCCCGTGAGTTCTTTGATCGAGGTCGCTTGGCGATCGCCTCGGGCCAAGTTCACGCTGAAACTTTGGTTCAACGATTTGTACATGCTGCCGTGGTAGAAGCGGGTTTCGGGGAGGCTTTGGGCTTCGACTTTTTGCGGCACGAGGGAAACGCCGAGGTCGTCGCTGGCTTCCGTAACGACCGCCGTGCCGACGGAAACGACCGGGCACTTCGGCTCGGCGTAGAATTGCACATTCAGATTCAGATACTCGTTGTTGCGAACTTGCGGTTGCCCCCGCATCGGCAGATTCGCCAGTTGCAGATTGCGGCTCGTGTTGATATTCGAGGCGACGAAACGAAACGGCCCGTTGCAGAATACGTGCGGGTTGATTTGATTGCCGCTGTACGCGGTAAACGTGCGACGGTCGTCGTCGAGAAAACCCGTGGCGATCCCGGTTCCGGCCGTGATTTTCTCGACGGCCACCCAGAAGGGAACATCCTTGAGTTCCAACGTCACTTTCAAATCGCTGTTCACATTCTCGGTGAACACATACCCGGCTTGTTGGCACATTCCCTTGAGCACATCCCGCACTTCCTCGTTCTTGGCATTCACGCTCACCCGAGTAGCGGACGTCAATCGCTCGGCCCGAAACTTCTCGATCAACGCTTCCAATCGCCGTTGCACTTCCGGCGATTCGTTCGCGGCCAACGCGGATTGCAACTGCGGCAACGATCTCGGCCCGATGGCTTTCAACCCGGCATCGGCCTTTTCCCGAACCCGATAATCCCGCGAACCGAGTTGATTTACCAAACCGGCCACGTCGACCGGCACTTGAGAGAAGATCGCGGGGGCGAGCCAGAGATATCCCGCAATCGTTACCATCGTTCGAGTACGCATCTTCTTGTCCGTGTCATCGTGGGGAGCATCGCGTTGCAACAATCGAAGGGTAACGGGGAATCGCAGCGAACTCAAGCGACGGCCGCGCGGAGATTTTGAGAAGTTTGCGATTTTTGTTCAAGTTGACCGTGGGAAGCGATTGCGAATGCGACGCCTACCCGCCGACCGCACTCTGTGGGCTTTCGGCTACACTATCCCCATGCCCGAAACCCTCAGCGGCACCATCGAACGGGTGACGTTCCACAACCTCGATAACGGTTATTGCGTGCTGCGCGTGCAATCCCGCGGCCACCGCGACGCCGTGACGGTGGTCGGGCACCTTTCGCAGGCGCTCGCCGGGGAGTTTATCGAAGCGACGGGCGAATGGGTAACCGACAAAATTCACGGCCAGCAGTTCAAATCGACCGAACTCCGCACCACCGCGCCGCACACTCCGGCGGGCATCGTGAAGTATCTTTCCAGCGGCCTCATCAAAGGGATCGGCCCGACCTACGCCAAGAAGATCGTCGATCGCTTCGGTGCCAAAACGTTGGAAGTGATCGATCAATCTCCCGCCTTCCTCAGTGAGATCCCGGGTCTCGGCCCGAAGCGGATCGAACGTATCCGCGAAAGTTGGAAGCAGAACCAGGGCGTTCACCGCATCATGAGCTTCCTGCAGAGCTTCGGCATCGGCACCGCGCGGGCGGTGCGCATCTACAAAACCTACGGCGATACCGCCATCGAACAGGTGAAGGCCAATCCGTACCGCCTCAGTACCGACATCTGGGGCGTCGGCTTCCACACCGCAGACGAACTCGCTCAGAAGCTCGGCCTGCACCGCGAATCTCCCCAACGCATCGAAGCCGCGGTGCGGCACGCCTTGCAGGAAGCCGCGGGCAACGGCCACGTCGGCGTTCCGGAACACATCCTCCTCGAAATGACTGCGGCCTTAGCGGAAGTGAGTGTCGAACTCGTGGGTGAGGGAATCGTTCGGCTTCGCCAAACCGATGAGATCGTGCAAGATGCCGCCGGGGTGAAAGATGGCGATCCGCTCGTGTACCTCAAGGCGTACTATCACGCCGAGGTCGGCACGGCCCGCGGGGTGCGGGCGCTCTTGGAAGGTGTGCATCCGCTGCCCGAAATCGATACCGAGAAAGCCTTGGCGTGGATCGAAACGAAGATGGGCATCGAATTCGCCAAGGCTCAGCGGGAAGCGGTGAAACAATCCATCGTTCAAAAAGTCCTCGTGCTCACCGGCGGGCCGGGAACGGGGAAAACCACCATCGTTCGTGCGATTCTCGAAATCTACGCCGCGAAGCGGATGCGGGTGGCGCTCGCCGCACCCACAGGGCGTGCTGCGAAGCGGATGGCCGAATCGACGGGCCGCGAAGCGAAGACGTTGCACCGGTTGTTGGAATTCGATCCCGCCTTCGGCCAGTTCAAACGCAACCGCGATAACCCCCTCGATCTCGATCTTCTCATCGTCGATGAAGCGTCGATGTGCGATGTAGTGCTCGCAAACCAACTCCTCCGTGCCGTTCCGGCCTATGCCTGCGTGGTCTTCGTCGGCGATGTCGATCAGTTGCCCTCGGTGGGCGCCGGCAGCGTGCTGGGCGACATCATCGCTTCCGGAATCGTGCCGGTGGTGCGGTTGAACGAGGTGCATCGGCAAGCGAGTTCCAGCTATATCATCCGCGCCGCGCACGCCGTGAACCACGGCGAGGAACCCGAATCGGCGCCGCCGGGGCAGGGGGACTTCTTCTTCATCGAAGCCAACGACCCGGAACAGATCCTCGATCGCATCATCACGCTTGTAAAAGAACGTATCCCCGCGAAGTTCGGCCTCGATCCGTTCAAGGATGTCCAGGTGCTTTCGCCGATGAACAAGAGCGAACTCGGCGTGAAGAATATCAATCGGGTGCTGCAATCGGCTTTGAACACGCGGCCGGGGGCGAAGGAAGTGGCCCGCTTCGGAGTGAGCTTCCGCGTCGGCGATAAGGTGATCCAGACGCAGAACAATTATCAACGGGAAGTATTCAACGGCGATATCGGCCGCGTGGCCAAGATCGACGAAACCGAAGAAACCCTTTGGGTGGACATGGATGGCCGGATCGTCGAATACGAATTCGCGGAGCTGGATGAACTGCAACTCGCCTATGCGATCACGATCCACAAAAGCCAAGGTTCCGAATACCCGGCGGTGGTGATCCCGCTGCACACGCAGCACTTCGTGATGCTGCAACGCAACCTGCTCTACACCGGCATCACCCGCGGCCGAAGATTGGTAGCCGTGGTGGGAAGCAAGAAAGCGCTCTGGATCGCGGTGAACAAAGCGGAAACGAGCCGGCGATTCTCGCTGTTACCGGAGCGGCTGCGCTCCCCTCTCCCCTAGGGCAGAGGGGAACTGGAGTCACTTCGCCGTGGAATGCGCTCGAGGCGTATCGAAGTCGGAATACTTCGCCTTGCTGGTACCGCCGCCGCAACCGGTGATGGACGAGATGATGAAGATGAGAAGGAAGAGTCGGGTCATAGTTTGTTCTTGTGGTGAGCGGCGGGCGTCAGCCCACCGGGCTTCATTCGGTATACAAAAAAACCGACCGGTAAACCGGTCGGCTCGTTCGACGCGAAGCGCCGCAGGCAGATTACATCTTGATAGTGGCCTTGGTACCGGTCGAAGGGGTGGTGGCGGCGGGGCTACAGCCAACGGCAACAACCGACAACATGACGGCGGCAACGGCGAGAACGAGGATCTTCTTCATCTTAATGCTCCGGAAACAATTGTTTCGTGGTTTTGGGCACCCACATGGCACCCTTCACGCTCTTAGATACACAAGCCCCCGGTTTATTCCCGAGAATTATTGTTTTCCTCGGAATCGCCCGTAAATTTCGGGCGGAGCGGGAATTCCGCAACCAATGTCAGAAAAATTGCGGCCGATTCCACTCGAATGGGAATAAAACGCAACTTCCGGGTTCCAATCTCCTGAGGGCGGTGTGGCATGGCCGCAATCGGTCTGCGCGAGTTGATCGACGCCCATTACGAAATGCTCTACCGTTACGCCTATCGGCTCAGCGGCAACGCTGCGGACTCCGAAGACTTGGTGCAGGAAGCCTTCGGCAAGGCGATGACGCGAATGGATCAACTCCGCAACCCGGATTTTGTCAAACCTTGGCTCTACCGGATTTTGCGGAACATTTACTTGCACCGGGTGCGCGACGAAAAACGCCATCGGGTCATTCCTCTGGAGAGTGCCGGGGAACTCGCCGCGAAGCAGGATTCCGAAGTTCCGATGATCGAACCGGAAAGATTGCAAGCGGCCCTCAATGAACTGGAAGAATCGTTCCGCAGCCCATTGATCTTGTATTACTTCGAGGGTTTCAGCTATCGGGAGATCGCGGAGCAGATGGATTTGCCGATAGGTACCGTGATGAGCCGCTTGGCGCGAGCCAAGAGTTATTTGCGAACGAAGTTGAGTGACCAAAGTTAGCCCGACGCGCCAGCGAGGGCTTTCAGAACGATGAACTCTGAATTTCAAACTGCTGGAAGCCCTCGCTGGCGCGTCGGGCTAACAATAAAACGGAGGGCGAGCCATGAACTGCGAATATGCACAACTGCGAATCGCCCTTGGCAACGAGGGCCGAACCGGAGAAGGCGCCGAAGGCTTCCAAGCCCATTTGCGTGCCTGCCCGCAGTGTGCCGCGATTTCCGTCCGGGAATCCGCTTTCGATTCCGCGCTCGCCTCGGCGATGAACGCCGTGGCGTTGCCCACGGGTTTGCACGATCGTTTGCTGAAATCGGCCTACGCCCGCCGGAGTGCCACGTTCCGCCGGAGTGTGGGGCGTGCGTTCGCTATGGCTGCGGCGGTGGTTCTGGCGCTCGGAGTCGGCACGGGAATCTATTGGCGAACCCGGCCGCACCTCGATACCAACGATCTCGCCATCCGGGGTGAACTCGAACGAGAAACGCCCCGAGAAACCGTTCAGAATTGGCTGGCCCGCCGAGATTTGCCGGCCGCGTTGCCCCTCGATTTCGAGTACCGCTGGCATGCCTTCCACGGCCTTGGCGAACTCGGCGAGGCCGAGGTGCCTGTGGTGGTGTTCCAACGTGGGGGCGACTTCGCCCGCGTGTTCATCGTCAAAGATTCCAAGGTGAAGTTGGAAACGCTGAAGGATGCCCAAAGCAGCCTTTGCAAAGTCACCGTGCTCCGAATCCCCGGCCGGAACGATTTGGCCTATGTGGTGATTCACAGTACCGACAATCTCGATCCCTTCCTCCGGCAGAATCTCGCCGAACGCCCACCGTTGTAGAATGGAAATACGCTCCGAGAGAGTGGATTCCGCCCACTTGGTGAGGTAAATTGCCCAAGTTAACATCGCTTCGCGGAATATTCTTGGAAAAATCGTGGCGGTGACCGGAACTCTCTTGCTACTGGGGGGAGTGAGTAGATAATATACAGGAACGAACCGAAACTGGGTTCGCATGTCATTTGGTTGTTAACGTTGGCTCTTTCGTCCTTTCGGCATTTCCTGAAAGGCCGTTCTCATTCTTCTTTTTTCCGTTCCACAGGTGCCGCATGGTCAAATCCCCAGTTCGCCGCAATCGGGCAGCGTTTACGCTGATCGAATTGCTCGTCGTGATCGCGATTATCGCGATCCTCATTGGGCTGCTCTTGCCAGCAGTCCAAAAAGTGCGCGAAGCCGCCGCACGTATGCAAAGCTCCAACAACCTGAAGCAAATGGGCATTGCGTTCCAAGGCTTCGATAGCGCTCAAGGCGCCCTGCCACACAGCGCCGGCATCGGGGGCGGTCTTCCTGGAATCCACTCCGCCCAGTATCACATCCTGCCAAACATCGAGCAAGATAATTACTTCAACTCGACCGTCGCACAAACCACAGCAATCAAGCCGTACCAAGAGCCCAGCCGAGGCGGTTCCGGAAACTCTCCTACCGGTGGTGCTACCTGCGATTATGCTGTGAACGCCGGGATCTTCGGACTCGGCGCAACTGCCACTACCGCGACGAACACGATCGACCAGATCAATCAATTACCTGGAGTAACACCAGTCGGCAGCAACCGCACCAGTTGGAGCGTCGCTTCGCTCACCAGCGCCTCCCGCGGTACCTCGAACCTGATCTTCGCCGGGCAGAAGGCCATGCTCCCCACCAACTACTCGACCCGCTCAAATGACATCGGCATCACCATCGGCCAGAATGCCGACCTCGCCCGCAGCGGCTTCTTGGTTCAACGTGACGGGACACCTAGTTTCGCACCGCTTAACAACTGGGGCGGCCCATACGTCGGCACCGTCATGTTCCTCCGCGGTGATGGCAGCGTCGGCTCCGTCCGCGTGAACACGAATCGTAACACCGTCGTGGCCATGCTCGATCCGAACAGCCAATCGGTCCTCACCTTCGAGTGATCTTGGACGAAACTTTCAAACCGCAAGAGGCACCCGATTCTTCGGGTGCCTTTTTGTTTGATTTGTAGGGCGGGCCGCCGATCACACGCAGGATGAACAAGCCCCGCGGTCACTCTGG
>Ga0105048_10009840_pt1 | contig 15158 bp, 13 predicted proteins | sample MAT05_FD_78382 | JGI IMG/M metagenome (GOLD analysis project Ga0105048, IMG submission 78382) | Freshwater microbial communities from Lake Fryxell liftoff mats and glacier meltwater in Antarctica - MAT-05 | ecosystem: Environmental > Aquatic > Freshwater > Ice > Liftoff microbial mat | place... | reverse complement strand
TCCACTTCGCGTCGTCGCCTCGACCATCGAGCTGCATCGACCCCGCGACGGTGCCGCCCGCCGCTACTGCACGCAGTTTGTTGAAGGTCAAAACGCCGTTCTGCAATCGCAAGTCGGTCTGTAGCCGGGATAAGGGCGCCAACGCCTGGGTGTTCAGATCGAACACCGCGATATCCACGTCCAACTGTGCATTCATGGCGTTCAGGGAGGGCAGGTCGAACTTCTTGCTGGGTAGCAAACGACGCGGTCGGGTGTCGCTTCGCGCGGGTGCCTTGGCCGGCCCGTCTCCACCGATCGCAGGACCCAGGTCGACCAGCCGCAGTCGCCGCCCCGTCAGGCGCCCACTCAGCATCGGCGGCGTGGCCCGGGAATCGTATTGGAAATCGCCTCCGAGATCGCTGCCGCCAACGACCATCTTGTCGGCAGCAAACGTCCAGACGCCGTTGTCGTGCGTCAAATCGGCATCGAGTTCGAACGGCGGCGTTTCGGGCAACGTCACACGGACTGCTTCGCCCACGGCGGCCAGAGACGGGCCTTGCAGCTGCAGACGGCCGTCCATCCGACGAGCGGAAAGCAACGCACTGGCCCTGCCACTGAATCGAATCGCCGATCGGCCGACAGAACCGCTCAGGCTGATCGGCACGGGCCCGGCATCGCCATCCTCCTGAACCAGCGCCAGCGGGTCGTCCGAATGCGCCGTCAAATCCACCGGCAGCGACCGGAACCGACCTTTGGCTATTGCATCGAAGCCCTGACCGCTTTTGGCACTGTTCACGGACAGCGCCAGATGGGTGGCGGCGGTCTGATCGACCAGCCGTACGGTGCCTTGGTCGATTCGCAGCAGCTCGAAGCGTGGCCACGGCATATCGGCGTTGCTGTTGGGCTTGTCTGTGCCCACGTCCCAACTGGCCCTGCCGTCCTTTTCTCGCACCAGTTCTGCCTGCAATTGCGAAGCGGTCAGATGCCGGATCACGATCTGCCCGCCTCGCGCTGCACGCCAGGCATCGGACCAGCGCCAGCCCAGATGCAGGTCCTGCGCGCGCAACAGGTGTTCCACGTTCACGCCTTGCGCCGCACCGACGACCAGCGACTCGGTGCGCAAGCTCGGCGGGCCGATCAGGCGAAGCCGGAAATCACCATGGAATTGCAACGGAACGTTCAAACGCTTCGATAACAGAGTCGAGAGCGGGCCTTGCATGAAGCTCCAGCCCATCGCCTCGCATGCGGCCAGCACCAATGCAGCCACCAGCACGGTAGCAGCCGCAATTTGCCATCCGCGGGTGCGAGGCCAGTATTTGTCAAAGTGCGTGATCGATCGGGGCATGGTTCTTTGATGTACGCCTGACAAGCAATGACGCTGGTGGTGCAAACCCGTGCGCAGACAAGCGGCAGTGCTGCGCCGGCGGAAACGTTGGCATGTCAGACCCGCAGGAACGACAGTAGCGCATCGTTGAATGCGGGGGCATGCGACACATTGAGGCCGTGCGGCGCACCATTCACCTGTACCAGCGTGCTGTGAGGCACGGCTTGGTGGGTGCGCTGGCCCGAACCTTCGAAGGGAACAATCGCGTCCGCGTCACCGTGGATCACCAGCGTGGGCACGCTCACCCGCTTCAGGTCTTCGCGAAAGTCGGTCGCCCCGAACGCGTCCATGCACGCCAGTGCCGCGTGCGGCGCCGACTGCTGGCAAAGCGCCATCGCCTCGCGTCGCTGGGACTCCGTGACTTTCAGGGTCCCGTTGACCGAGAAGAAGTCGCGGGTGAACTGGTCGAAGAAGGAACCACGGTCCAGCGTGAGCGCGCTCTTTTGCTGCTGCGCCTTTTCGGCTGTGAGCGGTCCATCGGGGTTATCGGCTGACTTCAGAAGGAATGGCGGCACGGCCGCGGCAAACACCACGCTGTGCAGACGCGATTGTCCGCACTGTGCAATGTAGCGTGCCACCTCTCCCCCACCCATCGAGAAACCCACCAGGCAAACGTCCTGCAGACCGCACTGGTCCATGACACGCTGCAGGTCGTCGGCCAGCGTGTCGTAGCTGTAATCGGAGTCCGGCTTATCCGAACGGCCGAAGCCGCGTCGGTCATACGCCACCACGCGATAGCCAGCCGCTCGCAGCGCCGACACCTGCGGCTCCCAAGCCTGGGACGACAGTGGCCAGCCATGAATCAGCAACACGGGTTGGCCGCCGCCCCCGCTGTCTTCGATGTGCAGACGAACGCCGTCCGAGGGGGCCGAATCGGCGCGCAACCCATCTTCCGGTTTCGCTGTCGCTCCAGCGGCGGCACCGCCCACTGCGCCTGCCACGGCACCCAACGCAGCCCCGACCACCACGCCCACCGGGCCAGCCACCAGGACCCCCAGAGTGGCACCGGTGGCCAAACCCGCCATTGCACCGCCGCCGACCAATGCCGACTGGGCTTCGCGCTCTACCTCCTGCGGCTCCAGCAAAGACTGCGCCGCGACATCCGGGTCCTGCGACGGAATGCCATGGCCGGGTTGGGCTTGTTCGACAAGGTCCGGGTCGGCGGGTGCGGTGGGGGATGGCGTTACGTCGGAGGGTTTCATGGGTCTTTCCTGATCAGGTTAGCGATCGGTTTTGCCAGGAATGGCCAAGTCCAGCCCCCGATCGGGAGACTCGAAAGTCTGCGCCTTGCCCTGGGACTCTGCGGCGACTTCTTCCACAATGAAATTGCCATAACGCTGCGCGGCGACGGCGCTGCAGGTACGCAGCACCTCGTCGACCTGCGTTGTGCGGGGTTCGTCGGGGGCATGCACCACCAGGAAGCTGCAGCCGCTGTGTGCCAGTTCACCATGCGCCTTGACCAAGTTGAGTTCCTGGCCGACGGCGGCGATCGCACTCGCGGTGTGCAGGTCGGACTGCACCTGAGCCGCCATTTCCTCGGGGGTGTAGCGCACCAGGTCGGCGAGTGCAAAGCTCTGCTTCAGCAAGGCGGCCACGGCCGCCTCCATGGCGTCGGCCGTGCGGAAGGCGATCACTGTATGGCCCACGGGCTTGAATACACCGAACGAACGCGGCGGGTCTGATTTATCCATGAAACTCTCCTTCATTTGTGCCGCAGTGACGCGACCCAGCAAACCATGTTGCTGCAGACAAGAGACCGGCGCAAGCGGACAGTTGCGCATGACCGTGTCGGAAAATGGCTTGCCAGCGGTGCGACGACGGCATCGGCCAGCGGTCCCGGTAGCGGTAGCGGTAGCGGTAGCGGCCAGCGCTTCAGGCCGCCAGCGGCATGGGCAACATGCGATGGCTGTCCTTTTTGGCAACCGCATAGCATTCGCAGGCACGGTGCTCGAGCCGCTGCCGGTCGAGCACGTCGATACGGCCGCGGCTGTAGCGAATGACGCCTGCCATCTGCAGCTTCAGCGCTGCCGCCGTCACGCCCTCGCGCCGCACACCCAGCAGGTTGGCCAGCAGCTCCTGTGTCATGAGCAAGGCATCTGACGGTAGGCGATCCAGCCCCAGCAGCAGGCGACGTGCCAGCCGCTGGTCGATCGAGTGGTAGCGGTTACAGACTGCCGTCTGCGCCACCTGGGCGATCAGCGCCTGGGTGTAGCGCAGCATGATGCCCAGCGCCGGACTGACGCGTTCCACCTCTTCCCGCACCCATTGCGCACGCATCCTGAAAGCCCCGCCCGGGCTTTGCACGACCGCCTGGCCAGGCATGGTATTGCCGCCCATGAAGACCGTGATGCCCGCAGCACCATCGTTGCCGACGACCGCAATCTCGGCCGAGCCGCCGGCCTGGGTCACATAGATCAAGGATACGATGGCGGTGGTGGGAAAGTAAACATACGCCGTGGTTCGACCCGACTCGCTCAGCACATCGCCTTGTTGCAGGTCCACCGGTTCGAGCAGCGGTTCCCAGCGGCGCCATTCGGCGCCGGACAGGGCGGCAAGCAACTGGTTGGCGCGCCGGTCTTTGTGCCGACCGGAGACTTTGGCGTGCAGCAGGTTCATAGTCTTGGTACCCCTCAAGGAGTGACCATGTTCCCGCGCCCAAGTCGCTCGCGCCATCGGCGGCGAACGCCTTCGAATGTGGGTTCGGTCCTACAGGGCCGCCGCAGGTTGGACGTGAGCGGCGCAGCGCGCCACCGTCGGCCAGCGAGGCCACCGTCAAGGCGTGTCGCGTCGGCCCGCGAAATGTGCCCGGATCGCCTGAATCAGCGGAACCGTGACCATGACCAGAACCGCACCTCCCGCAGAAAGCGGCAACAGCGAGCCCGTCACCGCAGTAAGCCACGCTGCGGCCACGACACACAGCAGGCCGCAAAGATAGTTGCGCATGGGTCGGCTCGACAGCAGGGGCATGGTGCGCAATGGTTTGGCAAGGGAGGACTTCAGTCTATCCACTGCATCTCGCTGCATGGGTCGGAGTTGGACGGCTTTGTCGCCCCAGTTGTCGGCATGGACGACCACGCCAAGCCAGCGAGCGGCGCTCAGGTAGGAACTTTCTCACACAGATTCAGGCGTCCTGTACCCGCGCACGGGGCAGGCTGACCGACAGGATTTCAGCGCGCCAGAACGCACACTGCAGCCTGCCATCAGACGATGGCAAGCGCACGAGCAGTTGCACAGACAACGCGCCCACGCGTTCAACCGCGAACCTACAGGGAAACACACCATGAGCAACGAACGACCACTGATGACCGGGCTGTTCCCGGACCGGGCCAGCGCCGAACAAGGCTACAACTCCATGACGGAACGGGGCTACACCAAGGACGATGTGAATGTTGTCATGTCGGAAGATACCAAGAAAAAGCACTTCACATCGGCCGGGACCGAGACCGAACTCGGCAACAAGGCTGCGGAAGGTGCGGGTGTCGGTGGGGCCATAGGAGGTACGGTGGGCGCCATCGCCGCGGCATTCGTGGCCGTCGGCACGACGCTGGCCATTCCTGGCTTGGGCATTGTTATCGCCGGCCCCCTGGCCGCAGCGATTGCCGGCGCGGGCGCGGGTGCAGCCACAGGCGGATTGGTGGGTGCGCTGGTGGGCTGGAATATGCCGGAAGAACGTGTCAAGGAGTATGACGAAGGCATTCGCAAGGGCGGAATTCTGATGGGCGTGCGGCCCAGGAACGACGAAGACGCAACCTACTTTGAGGACTCCTGGAAAACCAACCGCGCGCGAGACGTGTACCGCTGATCCGGCAATAGGCCCACAACAGTGGGCTTCGCCCGGACGGCCGCAAGCGCGTCATTGGTCATAGCTGCGTTTTGAGCAATGACGCAAACCATTCGCCGGCCTTCTCGCGCAAAGGCCGCTCCTTCCACTGCGCGTATCCAACGACCAGCGATTGGGCCAGATCCGCTTCAAAGATCGCCACTTGAGCCTTGCCGAAATCCGCGTCAATGATGTTGAGCGTCGCCTCGTCGTTCAGCCGAAACGACCGATTGTCGAAATTCGTTGAGCCTACGGCGACCAGCAATCCGTCCACGATCAGCACCTTGCAGTGGTACATGGTCGGCTGGTACTCCGCGATAACCGCACCCGCAGCCAGCAGTGGCCCCCAGCCGGCGCGCGAGGCCAGGCGCACGGTTTCGCTGTCGATATATTTTCCCGGCACAACGATGCGCAGTTTCACACCCCGCTGCATCGCGGCCACCAGCGCGCGCACCACGAGTTCATCGGGGACAAAGTAGGAAGCGGACAGATCGATCGACCGCGACGCGGCAGTGATGCTGAGCAGGTACATCAGTTGCATGCTTTCGCTGCCGCCCGACGGTGAGCTGCTGAACATCTGCGCTCGCTCGGGACCGACCGGCCCGAGCACTGGAAAATAGTCCGCGCCGTGCAGCACGTCGCCCGTGACCTTGATCCAGTTGTCCAGAAAAATCGACTGCATCTGCGCGACGACTGGTCCCTCGACCTGGAAATGGCTGTCGCGCCAGTGCTCCGGATCTTGAGCGTTCCCAGTCCACTGCGGCGCAATCCCGACGCCGCCGGTGAACCCGATCCGGCCATCGACCACCAGCAGTTTGCGATGGGTCCGGTTGTTCAGCCGCCCCAGGTTCGACCAATGCGGCGGATGAAACTTGCGGATCTGGACACCCGCATCCACCATGGTGTCGACAACGCTCTGCTCAACCTTGGCGCTGCCAACCCAGTCCAGCAGCACATGCACCTTGACGCCCTGGCGGGCCCGCTGCGCCAACGCCTGCGCAAATTCCTGGCCGATGGCGCCAGACCAATAGATGTAGGTCTCGAAGGTGATCGTAGTCTTGCTCGACCGAATGGCGTCCAGCATGGCCGGAAAGATCTCGTCGCCATTGCGCAAGAGCCGGTGGCGATTGCCATCGACAAACGCCGGCCCGAGCAAAACGCCGAGCTCACGCGCGAAGCGCGGGTCGTCCAGCGCGTACAACCGTTCGATCCGCCGTTCTATTCTTTTCTCGCCGCCCATCAGGTTGGACGTCAGAAAGACCGCCAGCAAGGTCAGGCCCACCGACCATGCGACGAGCCAGGCAGAACGCTTGTCAAAGTGGTTCGCCATCAGCGGACTGCGCTGGCAGCTCCTGATCCGGACCGATGCGGGGTGAGGGATAGTGCTGGAGATGCAGGCATTGCGAAACGACGACCTGGCGACGATGGGACGGTGGCGCGAACATACCTGCGTAGCGAAGTTGCGTCTGTGCGCCACCGCACACACGGTGCCGTAGCCTTCGTGATCACCCGTGGCGTGAGGGCGCCATGCACCGCAGCGAGCCTCGGTCACGGTGGAGCCTCACGGCGCGCGAGCATCGGCTGGACATTTGCGCGGCTAAGGGGCTCAGGTGCATCAGGCAGCCGCAACTTCGACTGAAAGCGGAAGCAGTCGGTCACTTTCTTTCTTGACGACGCCGTAGCATTCGCACGAACGCCTTTCGAGACCCTTTCGGTCGATCACATCGATCGCACCGTCGTCGTAGTGAATGAGACCCGCCTTCTGAAGCACCGCGGTGGCTTTCAAGACACTGGCGCGATCGAGACCCAGCATGTTTCCAATCAGCTTCTCTGTCATGCTAATTCGTCTTGTGGGCAAGCGGTCCAGACTGAGCAACATCCAGCGACACAGCTGTTGATCCACCGGATGATGCCGGTTGCATGCAGCGGTCTGCACCATCTGCGCAACCAGTGCCGAGGTGAACAGAAGCAGCAGTCGGCTCAACGCAGCACCGCCAAGGAACTCGTCTTTGAGTACCTGTGCCTTCAGCCGGTACGCATGGCCCGCGTTTTGCACGACCGCCCGACTTTTGGTTGACTCCCCGCCCATGAACAAGGCAATTCCGACCATGCCTTCGTTCCCCACGATGGCGATTTCTGCCGACTCCCCGTTCTCCATAACGTAGAGCATCGAGACGACGCAATCGATCGGAAAATACGCGTGGCTCATGGTTTCGCCTGACTCGTACAAAACCTGACCCAGTTCGAGAGAAACCAGCTCCAGATCCTTGGCCAAGCGTCCGCACTCCGCAGCGGACAAGGCTGCGAAAAGCGCATTTTGCCGCGGCCTGTGCTGATCGGTCGGATGAACGGCTTTCACGTCATGGCTGCTCATGGCTTTGAGACGTCCGATGTGAAATCGGGCGGCAGGATCGGGGCAACCAGGTCATGGCAGATGGGTTCAGGGGCTAATGGAGTCGCGGGTTGGAAGCATGGTGGCAGGCGATAGCACCTCCAACATGATTTCATCCGATTGAATCGCATCCGTCTGTGCGCCAGCGCACACTGCCGCGCACGACATTGAGCGCATGCCGCGCAAGCCGCTTCACATCGGGAAAATGGCGAGAAGGGCTGTCACCGGGAAGCGCGGCACTTGGCCTGCAGCCCGATATGGGTCACACTCACGGCCATGAGTTTCAACAGCACACCACGCAGCAGTGCCCGCCGTCCACGCCGACCGGGCGATGTGAAACACGACCCGGTCGCGGTCGATGCCGACACAATGCTCGACGACCTGCAGCCAGCCAAACGCGGCAGCGCCACCGGCGCACCCGTGGTATGCCAGGAGTTGCTGCTGCTGCGCGCCGGCGTCGACTGTCCCGAGTGCGGCCAGCGCACGCCGGTCTTTGCGATGATGGGCCTGCCCGAGTTCGAAGTGCAGAACGCGCCGAGCACCTTGCTGCGTCGCATCGCAACGCTGCCACCCGACGTCGACAAGGCGGCACGCGGGTTCAGCAAGGGCCGCTGGCGCAGCGATCGCGGCGTCGGCAATGCCGGCGGCGCACACTGGCTGAGCCACTGCGCACGGTGCGGCGCCCGTCTGGACGAAAACTTCACGCTCGGCCCCGATGGCCCGTTTCATCCCGCCTTGTATCGACAGCGCGCGGCGATCAAGCTCGAGCGCCTGATTGGCCCGTTCGTACTCGAGCGGGTGCAACGGTTGCCAAGCTTGCCCATGCTCGGCTGGCTGGACTGGCACAACGGGCGGCAGAGGAAGCCGGCCACTGCAAAACCACGGTTGGCGAGCGCCCGCGCCGCGGCCGCAAAAAAACCTGCTCGATCGAGCACGCAGCGCGATGAAAGCAGGCGTGCGCGGCCCCGGTCATGATCAGGCGCAGCGCGCCGCATGCACCCGTTCCATTTCAGGTCGGCCGCGCGACGCGGCGACCGCGCTGTGTTGACGGCTCTGAGCACGGCAGTGGCGGTTGCCGCGGTTTTCTGCGACGATGATTGTGCGAGTGCGCCGATGGCCGGCGCGAAGGAGGCGACATGACCGCGTCAGATTCAGCGACACCACTCCCGCCATTCGAGTCCCCCGGACCTGGATACTGGGCTCAGGACGCGACGCATTTCCCGCGCCCGATGACACGGTACTTCCAGGCGACGCACCCGCCTGCGTTCCGCAATGGTACGCACGATTTCGCGCGCTTCTACGGCTTGCTGATCGACGGGCTGCAGATGGCCTACGTGAACGGCTTCGGCTACAACCAGGTGATGCCTGCACCCGAGGCGGAAATCCAGGCGCGTCTTGCGCGCGCATCGCAGGTGTTTGCACTGAAACCCTGGCGCGAACAACTGCACGACTGGGACGAGGTGCGCAAGCCGGCCGCCATCCGCAAACATCGGGAGTTGCAGTCCATCGACGTGCGCACCATGACCAATGCCGAAATGGTCGCCTACCTCACGACCTGCCGCGATCACCATGCGGCGATGATCGTGCAGCACATGCGTTTGACCGCCGGCGCGTTGCTGCCGACCGGAGACTTCCTGGCGCATGCCGGCGAGTGGACAGGGCTGCCACATGCCCAACTGCTGGGCTTGCTGCGCGGCTCGGCCGAGGTATCGTCCGGCGGCTCCGACGAGATGACCGCACTCAAGGCCGCGTTTGCCGAGAACTCCGCAGCGCGCGAGGTGCTGGCGTCCGACGGCGATCCGGCCGAGCTGCTGGCCTCCGGCGGCAACCCGGCCACGGTGCTGGAGCGTCTGCGCGCGTTGCCAGGTGAAGCGGGCAGCGCGATCAACGGTTACCTGGACCTGGTCGGTCACCGTATCGTCGACGGCTTCGACATCGCGGAGCCCTCGGCGCTGGAGTTGCCCGATGCCTTGCTGCGCGCCATCAATGTGGCCGTGTTCGAGCCAGCTCCGGGCGCGTCGGATATGCAGGCGCATGCTGCGGCGGTACGTGCGCAGGTGCCGGTACAACACCAGGGGGCATTCGACGAGCTGCTGCACGAGGCAAGGCTGACCTACCGCCTGCGCGACGAGCGCGGCGTCTACAGCGACATCTGGGCCTCGGGCCTGATGCGTCGCGCCGTGTTGGCTGCCGGTGAGCGGGTCGCCCAGCGCGGACGTATCACCAGCCCCGCGCACCTGCTCGAGGCCACGCTGGACGAAATGTGCGCGCTGGTGCTGGGGCAGGACGGGCCCGACGCCGCAGAGCTGGCCAGCCGCGCCGCGCACCGGGCGCGATACACCGCCCGCGACGCTCCCGCCACGCTGGGGCAGCCGGCCCCAGCGCCGCCCGACCTCTCGTCGCTGCCCCCGCCGGTGGCCCGGGTGATGCGCGCCTTTTTCATTTCGCTCGACCACATGTTCGGCAGTTCGCAGGACCAACACGCGGGCGCCGTGCTGCACGGGCTGGCCGCCAGCAAGGGCGTATACGAAGGCACGGCGCGTCGCATCTCCAGCCCCGCAGCGTTCGACCGCATCGACAAGGGCGACGTGCTGGTCACCGAATCGACCAGCGAGGCATTCAACATCCTGCTGCCGTTGCTGGGCGCCATCGTCACCGACAACGGCGGCCTGCTCTCGCATGCAGCCATCGTGGCACGCGAATACGGCATTCCCGGCGTGGTCGGCACGCGCGAGGCGACCGTGCGCATTCGCGACGGCCAACGGATCCGGGTGGACGGAGACAACGGCGAAGTGACGCTGCTGCCATGACGACCCACCGCAGGAGCGCCGTCGCGTTCAGCAAGGCCCGCGAACCCGCGCTGTATGGGACCAAGGCCGTGAGCCTGTGCGAGGCGTCTCGCAAGGGCCTGCAAGTACCGCCGGGCGTGGCGCTGTCGGCGGATCTGGTCGAGGCTGTCGCCGCCGGCGACGCACGCGCCATGGCGACGCTGGCCAAGGCCATCACCGCGCTGGTGCCTCCATTCGCCGTGCGTTCGTCGGCCGTGGACGAAGACGGCGCACATGCGAGTTTCGCCGGCCAGCACCTGAGCGTGCTCAACGTGCACGCCGCTGGCGATGTGCCCGAAGCGGTACGCGAGGTCTGGTGGTCGGCCAACTCCGACGCCGCCATCACCTATCGCCAGAAGGTCGGCCTGTTCGAGCGCCCCCGTGTCGGCGTCATCGTGCAGACGCTGCTAGACCCCGAAGTGGCAGGCGTCATGTTCACCGAAAACCCGGTCACAGGTGCCGACGAACGCGTCATCGAAGCCAGCTGGGGCCTGGGCGAGGCAGTGGTCTCGGGGCTCGTCATTCCAGACCATATCCGGCTCGACCGCGGCGGCAAATTGCTCGAGCACAAGGCCGGGCGCAAACATATCGCGGTCCGCGCGCTGCCCAGCGGCGGCACTTTCGAGGAGGTGGTGCCGCCGGGGCGGGTCGAACAGTTGTGCCTGGACGAGCCCCTGCTGCTGGACTTGAACGCGCTGGCGCTGCAGTGTGAAAAAGTCTACGGGCCGCGGCGCGACATCGAGTGGGCGTTCCAGGAAGGCACGTTATACCTGCTGCAGTGCCGCCCGGTGACCACCGGCAACAAGGTGCGCGTCGACGCGGCAGCGCCTGCGCGCGATGCGACTACCGCGTTGCAGCGTGTCGGCCTGTTTGCCGACATGGACCGCCGACAGGCCGAACAGATCGCCCGGCTGCTCAAGGAGCGGCGTTTCGTCCAGGGCGAGACCGTCATCGTCGAAGGATCGGGTGGCGCCGCCGTATACCTGATCGCCTCCGGCGCGGCAACGGTCTCGCACAAGGGCACAGTGATCGCCACGCTCGGCGCGGGCGAGCACTTCGGCGAGATCGCGTTGATCGACGGCGGCACACGCTCAGCCACGGTGACCGCTGCCACTGACCTGGTCTGTTACGGGCTCACGTTCTGGGAATTCCGCCCGCTGGTCGAGCGCAACGGCACCATTGCGTGGAAGCTGCTGCAGGCACTGGCCAAGCGGCTGCGCGCGGCGGAACAAATCTGAGCCGCTTGCGCGCGCTACCCGGCGCATGGGCGCGGCGCGCCGTAATCGCAAAACCGAGAAACCAGCAAAGGGGCGAGCCGCCAAAGGCCCTGTGACCATCCGACCCAACACCAACAACCTGGAGGATTCAACATGGCACTGCTCGAAAGCTTCTTCATCGGCATCGGCGACCTCACCTGGGGCTGGGCGCTGATACCGTTTCTCGTGGTGCTCGGTCTGTTCTTCACGGTCGCCACCGGATTCGTGCAGTTCCGCTATTTCGTGCGCATGTTCCGGGTGCTGGCCGGGCAAAACGAATCGGCCGACCCGAACGCGATCTCCGCGCGCGAGGCGCTGCTGGTGTCGGTGGGCGGACGCGTCGGCGGCGGCAACATTGCCGGCGTCGCGGTGGCGATCACGCTCGGTGGGCCCGGCGCGGTGTTCTGGATGTGGGCCATTGCGGCCGTCGGCATGGCGACCAGCCTGATCGAGTGTTCGCTGGCGCAGCTGTACAAGCGCAGGGAGGAGAACGGTGACTTCCGCGGCGGGCCGGCGCGTTCCATCCTGTTCGGCCTGGGCTCAGACTACAAATGGCTGGCCGTGATCTATGCGGTATGCCTGATCGCCTCATTCGCGCTGGGCTTCAACGCATTTCAGGGCAACACCGTGGCCGGTGCCGTCCTCGACAGCCTGGGTGTCGAGCGTATCTGGACCGGCCTGTTCCTGGCCGTGGGCACGGGGCTGATCGTCTATGGCGGCATCCGCCGTATCGCCAAGGTCGCCGACGTGATCGTTCCGGTGATGGCCCTGGGCTATATCATCCTGGCGCTGCTGGTCATCGTGATGAACATCGGCGAGCTACCAGGTGTGCTGCGCTCGATCTTTGCCAATGCCTTCGGTTTCGAGGAGGCTGTCAGTGGCGGCATGGGCGCGGCTCTGGCGCAGGGCCTGCGCCGCGGCCTGTTCTCCAACGAAGCGGGCCTGGGTTCCGCGCCCAATGTGGCGGCCACCGCGGATGTGCGCCACCCTGTCAGCCAGGGCATCACGCAATCGCTGTCGGTGTTCATCGATACTTTCGTCATCTGCAGCTGCACCGCCTTCGTGATCCTGCTGGGCAAGGTCTACGTGCCCGGCGCCGAAGGCATCGACGGCGTGGCGCTGACGCAGCAGTCGCTGGTCTCGCACCTGGGCGAATGGGCGCAATACGCACTCACCACCGCCATTTTGCTGTTCGCGTTCAGCTCCATCATCTACAACTACTACCTGGGCGAGAACGCCATGTCGATCATGACGACCCATCCGCTGGCGGTGCACGGCCTGCGCCTGGTGGTCGTGGGTATCGTGTTCGTCGGCGCGGTCGCACCGGCGGCCACGGCGGTATTTTTCTTCTCCGACCCGATGATGGGCGTGCTGGCGGTGGTCAACCTGCTGGCGCTGATGATGCTATTTCCGACCGCCAAGCGGCTGATCGTCGACTTTCGCGAACAACTGGCGGCCGGCGTCGCGCGCCCGGTGCTCGACCCCGACAAGTTCAAGGACCTGAACATCGACCGCAATGCCTGGACCGGGCAGGATCCGCAAGCCGCCGCAGCGCCCCGTCGTCGGTGACGACACGGCTCGCCAGGGGCACTGCCGCGCCCGGCAGGCATCGATGACAATCGGCGGCGGAGCGAACGGAGACCCTCCTTGAACTATCAGTCGTTGTTGCAGGCCGTGGCGGCCGAGGTCGCGCCGATGGTCGGCCAGGGCAAGGTGGCCGACTACATACCGGCCCTGGCCCGGGTGCCAATCGCGCAGTTTGGCATCGCGCTGCGTACTGTCGATGGCCGTACGGCTGCGGCCGGTGACGCGGACACGCCGTTTTCAATCCAGAGCGTGTCCAAGGTTCTGGGCCTGACGCTCGGGCTGCAGGCGCTGGGCGGGTCGTTGTGGGACCGCATCGGCCGCGAGCCCTCCGGAAACGCGTTCAATTCCCTGGTGCAGCTCGAGAGCGAACGCGGCAAGCCGCGCAACCCGTTCATCAATGCCGGCGCGCTGTGCGTGGCCGACCGGCTGCTGAGCGCGCATGCCGAGCCAGCGCAGGTGTTCGCCGATCTGGGCCGCAAGTTGCACGGTGAACCGTTTGCCTTCGACGACGAGGTCGCCCGATCCGAGCGGCAGACCGGTTTTCGCAATGCAGCGCTGGTCAACTTCATCAAGAGTTTCGGTCAGATCGACAACGACGTCGAGGACGTCCTCGGCTTGTATTGCCGCCAGTGCGCCATCTTCGCCAATTGCACCCAACTCGCCCATGCCTTCGGCTACCTGGCCAACGGCGGCGAGCAACCCGGCACCGGGCAGCGCATCGTCGACCGCGAGCAGGTGCGGCGCATCAACTCGGTGATGCTGACCTGCGGCACCTACGACGCGGCCGGCGAGTTCGCCTTCAAGGTCGGCATACCGTGCAAAAGCGGCGTGGGCGGCGCCATCGTCGCCGTCGTGCCGGGCGAGATGGTGCTGTGCGCATGGTCGCCCGGCCTCGACGAAACCGGCAACTCGGTCGTGGCGCGCCGGGCACTCGAATTGTTTGTGACCCGCACGGGTTTGTCGGTGTTCTGACGTCGGGCCGAAGCGGCCACGCCGAACAGCGTCGGTGGCTCTTCGCACGACCCTCGTGCGCGCGCGCTTCATTTCTGTTTCTGGCGGGCCTCCCTATTCGCCCTGGTTGCCGAACAGGTCGTCGAAGGCCTGTGCCGGACCGGTTCCGCCGCCGGGTGTTTTAGCCGTGCCTTTCGGATACTCCTCTGCAATCCGGTCCTCCCAATAGGCGGCCGGATTCGGCGCCGCACACAGCCGCCGGTACACCTCCTCGGGCACCTGCTTGTAGGTCAGCACGGTCTTGTTGTCCCAATGCAGGTCGAGCTGCTGCGAGGTGGTGTCGTACTCAGCGCGGCGGATACGGCCACTGGTGAAGGTCTTGGTGGGCATGTCGGCAATCTCCTTGGCTGGATCGGCACAGCCTGCGTCGCCAGGCAACACCGACACAGCCCATCGGGTTTGAACCTGCAAACGGTAGTTGAATGCGCCCGAGCGTGCCTCGATGGGCGTGCCAGGCAAGGCGAGAGGACGCGGCGCACGAAGATATCGGCGAGGAAGACGACGATGGTGATGGACCTCAGCGCCGCATGAACAGGGGTTGCCGTATTCACGTGGCAATCGGCCGTTGTTGCTGCGCCTGCAGGCCCTGCAGCTCCTGCTGCTCGAGCGCGGCAAGCGTCGACAGCAGGCCATCCTTGTCCGGGTAACAACCCTGCAGCCAGCGCTTGCCGCTGCCCGAATACCCCTTGCGGGCATGCAAGACGCGGGTGTTGTCAACGATGAAACACTCGCCGGGCGCGAGCTTGAACGTCACCTCCATCGCGGTGTCGTCGATGATCTCGCCCAGGCGCCGGTAGGCTGCGTAGTAGTCGGCCATCCGGTCGAACGGCACGTCCGTGATGGCGGCCGTGGAGCGATTGTTGAACCGGACGGCCACGAGTTCGCCGTCGGGCGCCAGTTC